>Ga0307509_10000106_pt1 | contig 118906 bp, 109 predicted proteins | sample 10_EM_MG_FD_202245 | JGI IMG/M metagenome (GOLD analysis project Ga0307509, IMG submission 202245) | Populus trichocarpa ectomycorrhiza microbial communities from riparian zone in the Pacific Northwest, United States - 10_EM | ecosystem: Host-associated > Plants > Roots > Unclassified... | reverse complement strand
GGCTCGACAACCATGTGCGCTCCAGCCGTGCCGACCCGCAGCGGCTGTGCTTCCAGGTGACCGAGCAGGTCGCGAGCAGCTACATCACCCAAATCCAGAATTTGTCATCGGCGTTGCGCCAACGTGGCTTCCGGTTCGCGCTCGAAGGTTTCGGCTCCGGCCGTGACCCGCAGAAAATGCTGGAGTCCGTCCAACTGGATTTCGTGAAAATCGACGGCGCAATCATCCAGGGATTGACCGGCGACCCGCAATTGCAGCAGCGAGTGCGGACCCTCGTAGAAGCTGCCACCAGCCGCGAGATTCAAACCATCGGTGAGCGCGTCGAGGACGCCAACACCATGGCCGTCCTCTGGCAGATCGGTGTGCAGTACATCCAGGGCTACTTCGTCAACGAGCCCGAACAGGTGGTGTTGCGGGCGCCGTAGGGCGCAGCCGGCAAAAACCACGCTTTTTGCCGGCGGGCGAGCCCGATGTCTGCTGAATTCGCCGCAGGCGATTTCAGCCAATTTAAAAGTTCAGGCCCAACCCCAGGTCCAGGCGGTTGAACGCCTTGTTGAATTCAAACCACTGGTAGTCGGCCTTGAACACGACGTGCGGCGTGACGTAGAAATTCACGCCCGTCGTAAATACACGGTCGCGACTCTGGGGCCACACACCGAAGTCACCCGGCGAATCGGTCAAGGGCACCGTCCCCGACGGAATCATCGGCACCGTACCTGAGTACTGCGATCCCATGTCGTAATACTCCCAGCGGACGAAGGGATTCAGCCGGTAGTCGCCAGACTCCCACGCGCCGTAGGCTGCCTGCAGGAAGTAGCCATAAAACGCCGACGGAATCGGATTGGGAGATCCGGGGTTCGCCAGGTTGGCATCCGCTACGTTGCTGATGGAGCCATGCGCATACAGGGCTGACAGGTCGAACTTGCCCGGTGTCCAGCGGACATGGCCTTCCCAAAGAGTGACCCGCGAATCGCCGACAGTGCCGCCTGCCTGTTCAGCCTTGCCCGTAAATACGGCACCACCCACGTTCAGGCCGGGAAGACCGACGTAGTTGAGTGATACGTACTGCGACAAGTGGCGAGCGCTTGCCAATGCCAACTCCTGGTGAGTGGCCTGCAACGGCCCGGGACCGTTGTTGATCAGCTCGAGCGCGCTGGTGTATTGCGGAAACTCGGGCGCAAACTCCCAGTTGCCCAGATTGACGCCGGTGGTGACACCTGCGCTCCACGCAAGGCCGAAGTCAGTGTCACCGTGCAGACTCAAACCACCCTCGCGCCACGTGCTGGGGATGATGAGCGTCTCAACGAAGTTGCGTTGCATGCCGTAGAAGTTGGTCGGCTCGTGGTGCTCATTGATGAAGCCGAACGGCAGCAGGAACAAGCCGGCGCGCAACGTTGCGAGATTGCTCAGTTGCCGGTCGACGTAGAACTGTTCCACCTCGAATTCGCCCGGATCTTCGGCGGAAGTCACACCGTGCTCAACCTCGTACTCGGAGTTGAATTCCGTACGGCTGTCGAAGCGGTAGCCAATACCAAACACCGCGCGGGCGAGGTCCGCCGTCGTCCGGGTGGTGTCGCGGCTCTGGCGGCTGTAGTACAGCTCGCCGTAACCCCAGATACGCAGGTTTTCGAGAGAGCCTGCGCCAAAGCCACCCGGCTGGGCGCCCGGCAGCGAGCTGTCGGCCGCGGAAACGCCGGAGGTTGCGGTCGCTGCAGACGGGGCCGCGGACTGCTGCCCCGGTAACGCCGACGCGTTGGCCACGGACGTGTTGCCCGGCAGCGCCGAGGTATTGCCCGGCAATGCTGACGCCTGCCCCGGCGTCGCCGGCCCACCAGCGCGCGCCGCGCCGGCCACCGTCGCCGTAGCGGCCTGCGCCTTCTCCAACGCCACCTGCTGCTGCGTCAATTGCTGCTCGATCTGCTGTTGATGCTGCATCAGCGCCTGGTTCTGGTCGGCCAACTGTTTGAGCTGGGCCTGCACCGCCTGGAGTTGCTGCTGCAGCGCCTGGATCTGCTGCTCCTCCGTCTTCCTGGCCTTGGAGTCCGCCGCACCGGCAGCGGCCGTGGCAGCACCCAGCGCGCACGCCAACAGCACCGCGCCCACACGGGAACCGGGTGTCTTTTGCATTGGCAGAGGCATCGAATCGCGATTCATTAGAAAGAATCCTTCAGGTGAGACCGCCGCGGACGCGGGGACTACGGACTTGTTACGGGCTGACATTGGGCAGGCACGTTGTAAGCCGACGGGTTGCTCGGGTCGTACCCATCCGTCAGCGTGCATAGGAACGCAACGAGATCATCGATCTCCTGCGCATTCAAAGTGGGAGCATTACCGCCGGCGATGGATGGCGCCGTGTAGGGCACCTCCCCTACGTTGACATTGGCGTCGAGCACGGTCGGCAGATCGTTGTATTGATACAGGTCCGGTGTTCCGTCAGCGGCCGTATAGAACGTACCGATGTCCTGATAGGGATTACCACCGGGACCGGCAGGCACCGGCGTGGGGTTATTGCCGGTGTTGTTGTTGATATCGCGTGTAACGTACCACTCCACGGCCTTGTGCAGGTCGGGGAAGATCCCGTTGTGGAAGTACGGCGCGGTGAGCGCAATGTTGCGCAGCGTGGGTACTTTGAAAGCGCCACACGTGGGTATCAGTCTGCTCAGATCCGGCCGCGCCCCGCCATCATTGGCGTCGGACAGGAAGGGACCGCACAACCCCAGGTCGTAGTATGTGTACTCGGCGTCAGCCGGCACATTCACCATGATTGGCAGGTAATCGAGCGGTAACCCGTTGACCGGGCTAAGAGGATTGGCGGCGTTCGCCGGGATATTCCAATTGCGTGGAATGCCGATATTGTCGTACGAAAAGTCGGTGAACAGCGCGTGGCTGCCGAACTCCTGGTGCACGCTGGGGTGACACGAGGTGCAATTGCCCTTGCCGGGATTGTTGAACAGCGCAAGCCCATTGAGCTCGCGAGCGCTCAGTTGCACCTTGCCATCGACGTAATAATCGAACTTGCTCGAGAACGGCTCGAACTCATCGACGTCTTCGGTCTGATACGCGGCGATTGCCGCACCGATGTCGACGAGTGTCGCTGTCGCGTCATTCAACACATCGGCGCCAAAAGCAGCAATGAACTTCCGCGCCGTGTCTGGCGAATTCCGCAGACGACTCAATACTTCTTCAGCATCCTGATTGGCCATCTCAAACGGAGTGACAAACGGCTGTACGGCCTGTGCCGCCAGACTCGAGGCACGCCCATCACGAAAGAACCCGCCGCTCGCAGTGCCGTCATCAATCGAAAAGGCCGGCGTGAAGGCCGCATACATGAGCGAGGGCGCGTTGCGGAATCCGGGCAGGTCCATGTTGCGACCGCCGAGGGGCACGGGCAGGCCGTTGTCGACAACGGGATCGCCGGTGAAAGCCCGTGACTTCACGTGACACGTCGCGCAGGACTGTTTTCCCGAGGCAGACAGACTCTTGTCGTTGAACAAGGCTTCCCCGGCCTCGGCCTGCGCCGACAGCGGCTGCACGGTCGGGGGCGGGACGCTCTGGGAAGTGCTGCTGCCGCCACCACAGCCGGACAGTGGGACAACCGCAACAAGCACCAAAATGACAGCCCCCGCGTGCCACGAGGCGCGACCGGCCAACTTGTTCTTCTTGAAGACCATCGCCCGTTTGCAAACCTGCGGATTCGCACCATTCATGCGAAGGCGAATCGTAACGAGAACGATTCGTATTAGCAAGGAACTGCGGACAAACCCAGTGTCGCGCGTACACAACGACACTGGGTGCGGGCGGGATTACGCCTTGGGCGGCGGCGGCAGACCTTCAACGCGATCGATTTCGCGCCAGCCGCGGGGCAACACCGAGCCACGCTGCGCCCGCTCGCCCTTGAACTCCTTGACCTCGGCCCAGGTCAGGATCTTCTGCTTCTCACCGGACCACAACACGAGAGTTCCCTGGGGCGGCACGACCGCAACACCAGTCAACACCTCTTCGCGCGATGCGGCCTTCTTGGTCGGAATGTCGTACAGCTTGTTGCCCTTGCCCTTGGGCATCTCCGGCACATCACTGACCTTGAAACCCAACATCTTGCCTTCGCTGCTGACAGTCAGCACCAACGAGTCCGGCGAAGCGACGAATGCAGGCGGCAGAACGTGCGAATTCTCCGGGACGTTGAGCACCGTCTTGCCGGCGCGCCGGTCGGTGATCAACTCCTTCAGCCGGACCGTGAAGCCATAGCCGGCATCACTCGCCAGCAGCCACAGATCCTCCGGCTCGCCCATGATCACGCCGGCAAACTTCGCCCCATCGGGAGGATTCAACCGCCCCGACAAGGGCTCGCCGTTGCCGCGTGCCGAGGGCAACGAATGAGCCGGCAGCGAGTACGTGCGCCCCGTGCTGTCAACAAAGACCGCAGGTTGCAGGCTGCGCCCACGCGCCACCGACTGGAATGCATCGCCGCCTTTGTATGAAAGGCTGCGCGGATCGATCTCGTGACCTTTCGCCTGGCGCACGAAGCCGCCGGTGGACAACACAACCGTGACCGGCTCATTGGGAATCAGCGAGGTCTCATCAATGGCCTGCGCGGCTTCGCGCTCGACGATCTTGGTGCGACGTGCATCGCCATGCTTCTCGGCGTCGGCCTCGATTTCCTTGGCCACGAGCTTCTTCAGCTTCGCTTTGCTCTTCAGAGTGCCCTCGAGATCCTCGGCTTCCGACTTGAGCTCCTTCTGCTCCTCGCGAATCTTCATCTCCTCCAGTTTCGCGAGGTGACGCAGGCGGGTGTTGAGGATCTCTTCCGTCTGTTCGTCCGAGAGCTTGAAGCGCTTCATCAGGACGGGCTTGGGCTCGTCCTCGCGGCGGATGATCCTGATCACCTCATCGAGGTTCAGGTAGGCGATCATCAGGCCTTCGAGGATATGCAGGCGCTTCAACACCTTGTCGAGGCGATGCTGCAGCCGGCGCGTCACGGTCGTGATGCGGAACTCGAGCCAGTCCGTGAGAATACCCTTCAACCCCATCACGCGCGGCCGGCCATCCAGGCCGATGATGTTGAGATTGACGCGGTAGCCGCGCTCGAGGTCCGTAGTCGCGAACAGGTGGTTCATCAACTCGACGAGGTCCACCCGGTTGGAGCGCGGCACGATGACGAGACGACACGGATGCTCGTGATCGGACTCGTCGCGGACGTCCTCGAGCATGGGGAGCTTCTTCGCCCGCATCTGCTCTGCGATCTGCTCCGTGACCTTGCTGCCCGAGACCTGGTACGGAAACGCCGTAACAACAATGTTGCCATCTTCGATTTCGTACACGGCACGGGCTTTGAAGCCTCCCACGCCTTTCTCGTAGAACTCCTTGATGTCCGCGCGCGGCGAGATGATCTCGGCGCCCGTGGGCAGATCCGGTCCCTTGATGTACTTCATCAGGGCGGCGGTCGTCGCCTCCGGGTCCTCCAGGAGATGGATGCAGGCGCCCGCCACTTCGCGCAGGTTGTGCGGTGGGATGTCGGTCGCCATGCCGACGGCGATTCCCTGCGTGCCATTCAACAGCAGGTTCGGCAACCGCGACGGCAGAATGATCGGCTCCTCCATGGAGCCATCGAAGTTGGGCTGCCAGTCCACCGTGCCGTGGGCGAGCTCGCCCAGCAGTACATCAGCGTACTTGGTGAGCTTCGCCTCCGTGTAGCGCATGGCCGCGAAGGACTTAGGATCATCCTGCGAGCCCCAGTTTCCCTGGCCATCGACTATGGGATACCGATAGGCGAAGGGCTGGGCCATCAACACCATCGCCTCGTAGCAGGCGCTGTCGCCGTGCGGATGGTATTTGCCGATGACATCACCGACGGTACGCGCCGATTTCTTGTGCTTGTTGGCGGCGGCGAGGCTCAGCTCGCTCATTGCATAAATGATGCGGCGCTGGACCGGCTTCAGCCCGTCACCGAGCGCCGGCAACGCGCGATCGAGGATGACGTACATCGAATAGTCGAGGTACGCCTTTTCGGTGAACGTGCGCAGGGGCTGCTTTTCAACCCCCTCGAAATTGAGCTCTTGATTGTCCATTAAACTTGAACTTCCGCCAGGTTGCCCTTCTCTTCGAGCCATTCGCGGCGGTCGCCCGCCCGCTTCTTGGCCAGCAGCATGTCCATCAACTTGTCAGTGTCATCCTGTTTCTCAATGGTGAGCTGCACCAGCCGGCGGGTGCGCGGATCGATGGTCGTCTCGCGCAGCTGCGCCGGATTCATCTCACCCAGACCTTTGAACCGCGTCACCGCAGGCTTGGCGCGCGGATTGTCCTTCTCGATCTTTTTCAGCAGTTGGTCGCGCTCGGCGTCGTCCAACGCGTAGTGGATCTGTTTCCCCGCATCGATCCGGTACAACGGCGGCATGGCGACATACACGTGCCCATGCTCCACCAACGGACGGAAGTGCTTGAGAAACAGAGCGCACAACAGCGTTGCGATGTGCTGACCGTCCGAGTCGGCGTCCGCGAGGATGCAGATCTTGTGATAGCGCAGCTGGGTGAGGTCGGGGGACCCGGGGTCCACACCCAGCGCAATCGAAATGTTATGAACCTCCTCGGAAGAGGCGATCGCCCCCGAGTCCAGCTCCCAGGTGTTCAGGATCTTGCCGCGCAACGGCATGATGGCCTGAAAATCCTTCTCCCGCGCCTGCTTGGCCGAGCCGCCGGCCGAGTCACCCTCTACCAGGAACAGCTCGGAACGCTTGGGCTCCTGGCTGGCGCAATCGGCCAGCTTGCCGGGGAGTGCCGGTCCACCGGATACCTTTTTGCGCACGACGCGCGCCGCGGCCTTGATCCGCTCCTGCGCGTTGGAAATGGCGAATTGGCCAATCTTCTCACCCGCATCCGGATGGCGGTTGAGCCACAGGCCCATCGCATCCCGCACCACGCCTTCCACCAAGGGAGCCGCATCGCGCGAGGCGAGGCGCTCCTTCATCTGACCCGCGAACTGGGGCTCCTGGATCTTGACTGACAGGACGTAACAGGCTTTTTCCCAGATGTCCTCGGGGGTGAGCTTGATACCGCGCGGCACCAGATTGCGGAACTCGCAGAATTCGCGCACGGCCTGGGCGACACCTGACCGCAAACCATTGACGTGCGTGCCACCTTCGATCGTGGGAATCAGGTTGACGTAGCTCTCGCCAAACGCCGCTTCGGCGTTGGGAGCCCAGAGGATTGCGTAGCTGACCGGATCGTTGTCGCCTTCACGGGTCGTTGTGATCGGCTCGGCGGGCAGCTTCTCGGTCGCACCCAACTCCTCGACCAGGTAGGCGCCCAGGTCGCCGGTGAAGAACCATTCGTCCTTCTCGCCCGTGGCTTCATTGTTAAAGGTGATGCGCAGGCCCGGGCACAGCACCGCTTTGGCCTTCAGCGTGTGCTTCAACGGCGGGACGGAGAACTTGTCCGAGTCGAAGAACTTCGGGTCCGGCCAGAAGCGCACCGTCGTGCCGGTGTTGCGCTGACCGACGGTGCCCACCACTTTGAGCTTGGAGGTGACCTTGCCGTCCTGGAAACCGATGTTGTATTCCTTGCCGCCGCGCCTGATCGAGCAGTCGAGCTTTTTCGACAGCGCGTTCACGACCGACACGCCCACACCGTGCAGGCCGCCGGAGAACTTGTAGTTCTGATCCGAGAACTTGCCGCCCGCATGCAGGCGCGTGAGGATCAGCTCGACACCACTCACCTTTTCCTTCGGATGGATGTCCACGGGCATGCCGCGGCCATCGTCAGCCACCTGCAGCGAGCCGTCCTTGAACAGCGTTACATCGATCTGCTTGCAGTGACCCCCGAGCGCTTCGTCGACGCTGTTGTCGATAACCTCATGCGCCAGGTGATTGGGCCGGGAAGTGTGTGTGTACATGCCCGGACGTCGGCGTACGGGCTCCAGTCCACTCAGGACTTCAATATCGGAAGCGTTGTATGAAGAACTCATTGGTTCCGGGGGTTTGGCAATGACGCGCTGTCAGACGCGAGGGCGCGGAATCTTACAAAATGTCGGGCCGGTGAGCGCGATTCTTAGTCGCCGCGCCACCGCCCGAAACTCGAAGATGGGGCTAACCCCTTAAGATATCAAGAGAAATCGGCAAGGAGGGAGGTTCGGGAGGCCGCCGACACCGGCTGGATGGTGTGCTGGTAGTGCGGGTGATCGATGCCGACAGACAGCTCAGCGCCCCCGCGCAAGGCGCTGATCATGGGCGCGGCGAGCTCAAAACGCAGGAAATGGACTGCCGAAGTCTTCTCATCGTTCTCGCGCTCCAGATCCTCATCAGCAATGGCAAAAACCCGTTCGTGCCCCGACACCTGCACCCAGCAGCGGTCCTCGATTCCCTTGAGCTGCGAGAGCTCGCGGCGCCGCTCACCCTCGTCGGGGAACTCGATCAGCAAGGTCACCTTCCAGTTGCCACCGTCGGGAATCAGCGGGTTATAGGATTCCAGCTCCTCCGCAATGCCCTCCGGCTCGAAGATCCGCTCCGCGCGCAGCATCTCCTGCACCTGGTATTGGATGGTCAGCCGGTCTTCGAACAGCCAGGTGACATGCGGACCGACGGCGAGCTGCCGATCGCGTTTGTGCGCCAGCACCCGGGTGCGGAATGCCGGGCGCTCCCGCGCATACCGTTCGAGTGAAAACAGGTCGCCGACAGAGAGTTTGTTCATGATCTACAGTCCATAAGCCCTACAGGCCGTATGCCTTGCGCAGCAGCTTCAGCGGATGCTCCGGCTCCGTGGGCTCCTTCAGGCCGCTCTCGATCTGATGTCCGGCCATCGGACAATCACTGCTGTAGTGGTCCGGTTTCGCGTTCTCGACGCGGGTCATCACCGGTCGTCCGATCTTCATGGACGCGGCGCGATATTCCTTCTTCACGGCGTAAGTCCCGTTGTGTCCGGAGCAGCGCTCGATCACATCGACAGTCGTGTCGGGGACGAGCTTGAGTACATCTCGCGTCTTCAGCCCGATGTTCTGCACCCGCAGATGGCAAGCCACGTGATAGCTGATCTTGCCCAGGGAAGTCTTGAAATCGGTACGCAGCAGACCTGCCTTATGACGCAGCATCAGGTACTCGAAAGGATCGAACATCCGCGCCTTGACCGCCTGCACATCCGGGTCCTGCGGGTACATCAACGGCAGCTCCTGCTTGAACATCAACACGCAGGAGGGAATCGGCGCCACGATGTCATAACCCGCATCGACGGCCTGTTTGAGTTGCGGAATGTTGAATTCCTTCAGCTTCGCAACGGTTTCCAGGTCACCGTTCTCCAGCTTCGGCATGCCGCAGCAACGCTCCTGCGCCATCAACACGACATTCACACCGTTGTGTTCCAGGACTGCCGCGAGATCCTCGGCCAGGTCAGGCTCGTTGCGGTTGCCGTAGCAGGTCGTGAACAGCGCCACCTTGCCGGTCGTCTGGCCGGTTGGGCGAATCTGCTCGGCGGGTGAGCCGGCATTGGCGACTGTACCCAGGCTCCAAAGTCGGTTTCGGGCAGTACGAGTGTGGAAAGTCGGGAGGGGCGCATCCTTGGCGACACCCAACGTCTTCTCCAGCAGGACGCGCCCGACGGAGGTCCGGTTGACGGCATTGACCACTTCAGCGACCACGGGAATGCCGGCGAGCTTGCCGACGAAGTCCGTGTTGGAGAGAGTCCGATCGCGGAAAGTTGGCCCTTCCTTGCGGTTGTGTGTCGCCTTCGCACGCAACATGAGATGCGGAAAGTCGATGTTCCACGGATGCGGCGGCACGTACGGACACTTGGTCATGTAGCACATGTCGCACAGGTAACAGTTGTCGACGACGTTCCAATAGACCTTCTTGTCTACACCGTCGAGCTCCAATGTGGGCGACTCATCAATCGCATCAAACAAAGTCGGGAACGAGTTACACAGACTGAAGCAGCGCCGACAGCCGTGACAGATGTCGAAGACCCGCTCCAACTCCTTGTCGAGCGCCGCTTCGTCGTAGAACTCCGGATTACGCCAGTCGAGCGGATGGCGCGTGGGCGCCTCGAGGCTACCTTCGCGTCCGCCCTCGGCGGACTTCGGCGCATTCGGGCCGGATGTGCTCATGGGAAAACCTCGCGCCGGCAGGAGGGTTTGTTTTCGTGGGCACGCAGGGAACCACCCGGCCGCCTGGACTGTTCTTCAGCCAGCGGCCGGGTGTCGTATCGAGGCCGAGGCCTTAAATGGAATCCAGGGCCTTCTGGAAGCGATTGGCGTGCGAGCGCTCGGCCTTGGCCAGCGTCTCGAACCAGTCAGCGATCTCAGCGAAGCCCTCCTCGCGCGCGGCTTTCGCCATGCCCGGGTACATGTCGGTGTACTCGTGAGTCTCACCGGCAATCGCGGCTTTCAGGTTGAGCTTCGTCTCACCGATTGGCAGGCCCGTCGCGGGATCGCCCACCGCCTCGAGATACTCGAGGTGGCCGTGCGCGTGGCCCGTCTCGCCCTCAGCGGTCGAGCGGAATACGGCAGACACGTCGTTGAAGCCTTCGACATCGGCCTTGGCTGCGAAATACAGGTAACGACGATTCGCCTGGGATTCACCGGCGAAAGCGTCCTTCAAATTCTTTTCCGTCTTGCTGCCTTTTAGACTCACGACATTCTCTCCTCGATTAGACTGGGTCTAACACTTGCCAAAGACTGTATTCTCAAGCTGCGGGGTCGTCAACCCTCGGGGCGCCTGGTGCCGGTCTGCCGCTGGCCGTTGCCGCCTTCTCGCCCGCTGTGTAACGTGGCGCCCCATTCAAAAGTACCTTTAGTGTGTTTCAAGGAGCTTGCTTGGCTGACACGCCCGATTTCGAGCGCTCATTGAGCGAGCTGGAAAGCCTGGTCGAGCGACTGGAGCGCGGCGATCTGCCGCTCGAGGACGCATTGAAGACTTTCGAGCGCGGTGTCGAGCTGACACGCCACTGCCAGACCTCACTCAAGGCCGCCCAGCAGAAGGTGGAGATCCTGCTCAAGCGCAGCGGGCAGACCGGCATCGACAGCGAGATGGTCCAGAGCTTCAGTGTGTCCGAAGACAGCGCAGGACCAGAGTGACTCAACCGCGATGACATCGCTGCCGGCCCGCATAGAGTCGTACCGGGCTCGAATCGAGCAGGTGCTGGACGTCTGCCTGGCGCTGCCGGATGCCGGTACTCCCAGGCTGCGCGAAGCCATGCGATACAGCACTCTCGGGGGCGGCAAGCGATTACGGCCCGCGTTGGTCTATCTCACGGGAGAGTCTCTCGGAGCGGACCTTGCCGATCTCGACGCACCGGCCGCGGCGGTTGAGCTGATCCACGTCTACAGCCTCGTCCACGACGACTTACCGGCTATGGATGACGACGATCTGCGCCGGGGACGTCCAACATGTCATCGCGCGTTCGATGAGGCCACGGCAATACTTGTGGGCGACGCCCTTCAGGCGCTTGCGTTCTCCGTGCTCGCTGACGGCTCAATCGGGAAGGTGGCTCCGTCGACGCGCCTTTCCATGATCAGGACCTTGGCAGACGCCGCCGGCACAGCCGGCATGGCAGGCGGACAAGCTGTAGATCTCGCCGCTGTAGGCCAGACGTTGAGTGTCGATGCTGTCGAAAACATGCATCGGCGCAAGACCGGTGCCCTCATCAAGGGGAGCGTTCTGCTGGGGGCGCTCGGCGCAGGCATCGATTCAGGTCGCGATTTTCAAGCGCTCGAGTTATTTGGTGACGAGATCGGTCTCGCGTTCCAGATCCAGGATGACATTCTCGACGTCGAGGGCGATGCAGCGGTACTGGGAAAGACCACCGGTGCCGATGCAGCGCTCAGCAAGCCGACTTACCCGAGCACAGTGGGACTACCCGCCGCGCGGGATCGGGCTCGCGCTCTTCGCGATCGTGCGATCGGGGCCCTGACCCCGCTCGGCCCCCGGAGCGCGCCTTTGGTCGAGCTTGCCCAGTTTGTAGTCAGCCGCATCAAGTGATGCACTTGTTCTTACGAGGTATCGGGGCCAGTCTTGGCTCAGTGTACAATTCACCACAATGACTGGCTCCAAGTACCCCCTGCTCGAAAAGATCGATACCCCGGCTGACCTGCGCCGGCTATCGCCCGCCAAGCTTCCAGCGCTCGCCCAGGAGCTGCGGGAGTACCTGATCCAGAGTGTCAGCACTCGCGGCGGGCATTTCGCTGCAGGCTTGGGCACTGTTGAGCTCACGATCGCCCTCCACTACGTCTTCAACACGCCATTCGACCGATTGGTGTGGGACGTGGGCCACCAGGCGTACCCACACAAGGTACTCACGGGGCGTCGGGAACAGCTACACACCATCAAGCAGCCCGACGGGCTTGCACCATTTCCGACGCGCTCGGAAAGCGAATACGACACTTTCGGCGTGGGCCACTCCAGCACCTCCATCAGCGCGGCTCTCGGAATGGCCGTCGCGGCGGCGCAACGCGGTGAGAACCGGAGCGTCGTTGCGGTGATCGGCGACGGAGCCATTACCGCCGGGATGGCCTTCGAGGCCCTCAATCATGCCGGCTCGTTGCCGACCGACCTGCTGGTCATTCTCAACGACAATGACATGTCGATTTCCGAAAACGTCGGCGCGCTGTCCAATCAGCTTGCGCGTGCGTTGTCCGGCCGCGTGTACGCGCATCTGCGCGAAGGCGGCAAGAAAGTCCTCGCCCAGATGCCTACCGTGTGGGAGCTGGCGCGGCGCTCGGAAGAGCACCTGAAGGGCATGGTTCTGCCCGGCACGTTGTTCGAGGAGCTGGGTTTCAATTACATCGGACCCATGGATGGCCACGACGTCAAAGCGCTCGTCTCCACCCTGAGCAATGTGAAGAAGCTCAAGGGTCCCCAGTTCCTGCACGTCGTCACCCGCAAGGGCAAAGGCTACGCTCCCGCGGAAGCGGACCCGATCAAGTGGCACGGTCCCGGTCCGTTCGATCCGAAGAGCGGCACCATCTTCAAAGAGAAGAGCACCGGGCCGACGTACTCGCAGATTTTCGGCCAGTGGTTGTGCGACATCTCGGAAGCCGACCCCACCATCATCGGCATCACACCGGCGATGCGTGAGGGTTCCGGCATGGTCGAGTACTCCAAGCGCTTCCCGGATCGCTACTTCGATGTGGCCATCGCCGAACAACACGCGGTGACTTTTGCCGCGGGACTGGCTGCCGAAGGCTACAAGCCCGTGGTCGCGATCTATTCAACATTCCTGCAGCGTGCGTACGACCAACTCATTCATGACGTCGCGTTGCAGAACCTGCCGGTTGTGTTTGCCATCGATCGCGCCGGACTCGTGGGCAGCGACGGTGCAACCCACCAAGGCAGTTATGATTTGACCTTCATGCGCTGTATTCCCAACATGGTGATCATGGCGCCGGCGGACGAGAACGAGTGCCGCCAGATGTTGTATACAGCGACCACGCTGCAGGGCCCCTCTGCCGTCCGATTCCCGCGTGGCACCGGACCTGGCACACCGCTCGTGGCGGAAATGACCGCTCTGCCCGTTGGCCGCGCGCAGATCCGGCGCGAAGGCCGCAGCGGCCTGGCCATACTCGCCTTCGGCGTGCTGGTCGATTCGGCCCAGAAGATCGCCGAGCGTTTGGATGCCACCGTGGTCAACATGCGTTTTGTCAAACCGCTGGATGAGGACCTGATCATTGCGGTTGCGGCCCGGCACCGCGCGCTCATCACCATCGAAGAGAATGCGACCCTCGGCGGAGCCGGTTCCGCCGTTGCCGAGTTGCTGGCCTCCGAAGGGCTGCAGATCCCCTTGCAGCAGATCGGCATTCCCGACCGCTTCATTGAGCATGGCTCACGCGACACGTGCCTGGCCGCGGCGGGGCTCGACCTGGCGGGCCTCACCGCCAGCGTGGAGCGCTGGTGGGCCATGCAGTCCCCGGAGCGCATGCGCTCCGCGGGCGGCTCTTGAACCCTTCGGCCGCCCGACACCACCCACACTCAGTCTAAGTAGCTCGCGCGCTACCTCGAAATGGGGACTTGTGCCGTTGGCCGGTGCCCCAAACTTGTGGACATGGGTACCCCGGAACTTAGTGATTAGAGCCCGGTGCGACATTGAGGTAGGCTTGAACAATGACTCCCCCCGTAACCGCCAAGATCCCGCGGGCCGCCGTCGCTGAAATCGAGGATGTGCAGGGCCGCGCGGATACGCGCCGCCTGCCCATCAATCGCGTCGGCATCAAGGACATCAGCCATCCCGTGCGCGTGCGCGACCGGTCAGCCGGCGAGCAGCACACCATTGCCAGCTTCAACATGTACGTGAGCCTGCCGCACAACTTCAAGGGCACTCACATGTCGCGCTTCGTGGAGATCCTGCACACCGAGCGGGAAATTTCCGTGGAGTCCTTCCGGGCCATGCTGGGCACCATGACCGAGCGTCTCGAGGCCGATTCCGGCCACATCGAGATGACTTTTCCGTTCTTTGTGATGAAAAAGGCACCCGTGTCGGGTGTCGAGAGCCTGATGAACTACCAGGCGAGCCTGATCGGCGAGCGCCGCGAGGGTCGCACCGAAATGTGGGTGCGTGTGATCGTGCCGGTGACGAGCCTCTGCCCCTGCTCCAAGAAGATCTCGGAGTACGGTGCACACAACCAGCGCTCACATGTGACCATCAAGGCGAAACTGCGCACTCACATGTGGATCGAGGAGCTGGTCGAGATCGCCGAGAGCGAAGCGTCCAGCGAGTTGTATGGAATTCTGAAGCGACCCGATGAGAAGTATGTGACGGAGCGCGCCTACGACAATCCGAAGTTTGTCGAAGACATGGTGCGGGACGTGGCGACCCGGCTGAACGCGGACGAGCGGATCGCGGCTTACGCGGTGGAATCAGAGAACTTCGAGTCCATCCACAATCACTCCGCGTACGCGCTCATTGAGCACGACAAGGACGCGGACAAGTAAGGGCGGCGGCGCGGCTGTGCCGATCAGCCCTTGAAGCGCTCGCTGTGCACACTCTCCGCATTCTGCAAGCGGCTGATGAGCGAGCTCAGAAACACCCGGTTGAATCGCAACTGACACGAGGCAGACACCTGCTCCAGCAGCGTTGAGCTGACCTTGAGCACGGTGACATCACTGGCCGAGCGAATGGTCGCCGTGCGCTTCGCGCCCGGGACGTAGCTCGCCTCACCGAAGCAATCACCCGTCTCCAATGACCCGAGCCGGGTACCGTGGCGCTCGACAGCGCAGGTTCCGGACACAATGATGTAGAAGCGATCGTCCATCTCGCCTTCTTTGACGATCTCTTCACCGGCGTCATAGTCCTGCCAGTTGCTCGCGCGCAGAACTTCCCAGATCTCCGCGTGGGAGAACTCATGGAAGAACTTCAGGCGACGCAGCACGCCAAACTGCTCCTGCCGGTCTATGCGCGCGTTCGCCTCACGCAACCGTTGATGCACTCGCGTCAATTCGGCTGCGAAGTCGAGTCCACTCTTGTAGCGCTTGCCCGGATCCTTCTGCAGCGCCATCGCGACAACGGTCTCGAGCTCTTCCGGTATCTCTTTACGCAGCGTGTGAATCGGCGGCGGCGTTGCGTATACGATCTGATGCAACAGCTTTTGCAGGTTACCGGCGCGGAACGGGCGCGATCCGGTGAGGAGCTCGTACATCACGGCTCCCAGTGAATACAGATCCGAACGGTTGGTCAGATCGAGACTCTGCACCTGTTCGGGAGACATGTATGACGGACTACCGGCAATACCTTCGATGCGAGAGATATCCGAATCCGACACGAGGGCAATGCCGAAATCGATGATGCGCACGTCGCTGTCCTGCGTGAGCATGATGTTCGACGGTTTGATATCGCGATGTATCACACCGCGTGAATGGGCGTAATGCAGTGCCTTTGCACATTTGAAGATGATCTCAACTGTGTCATCGATACGCAGCAGATTGTCGGGACGGCAGTATGCGGCGAGTGTTCGCGCGCCATGCACATGCTCGGTCACTATGTAGCAATGCCCGTTTTCCTCACCCGCATCGTAGATGGGGAGGATGTGCGGGTGCTGCAGCATTCCGACGAGGTGGGCTTCGGAAAGGAACATCTTGCGCGAAATCCGCGCGCGCTCCTCGTCACCGCCGGTCTCTATGTTGTAGACCTTGATGGCGACGTCGCGGCCATAGTAAGCATCGTGCGATAAATACACGATCCCTGTGCTACCGCGGCCGACCTCTTTGATCACCACGTACTTGCCGATCTTCTCGGGAATCTTACGGGGCGGGGCCGACTTGGATGGCGCTGATGACTTTGGTGCCGGTACTGACATGACTCGCGCAGAAGCGAAGAACACCGACAGGATACTTTCTGTTCCACCGACTCACTGTGATGTATACCACAGCGTCTCGGGCCTCGCGGCGCGGATGAGACCTTAGGTCAGCGGCTCTTCACGGCGCAAAGTGATCGTAGCCCGAATGCGAGAACTCAATCACGTTCCCATTGTTCGTCACAACGGTACCTGGAGCTTCGCGAAGTGTGCCGATGCAGCAGTAACCCCACCGCTCCGGCGGCAGATTATGTCGCAATCGGGGTACGTCAGACGGTGACACAGTGAAACACAGTTCGTAATCGTCACCACCTGTCAGCGCCAGCTCGCGCGCGCGTTGGTCACCCACAGCGCTCACCAGCCCGTCGGACACGGGAACATCCGCGAAAGCGATCTCGGCCCCACATCCACTCGCGTGAGCAAGCTTTCCCGCATCTCCAAGCAAGCCGTCGGAGACATCGATGCACGCTGTAGCGTAGTTGCGGAGGCAATCACCGAGTGCGAGGCGTGGTGATGGATACAGGAAGCGCTGGCGTAGATAGCCATTTGGATCACTGGAGGCTGGCAGTTTTCCCTGTTCGATTGCGAGGCCGGCCGCAGCGTCCCCGGGTGTTCCTGAGACGAACACATGGTCTCCCGGCCGTCCTCGTGATCGCAACAACGCTGTCGACCGCGCAACGTGCCCGAGAATTTGAATGCTCACACACAGCGGCCCGGATGTTGTATCTCCGCCGACGAGGGCAACATCGTGAGAGCGAGCAAGCGCCGCGAACCCAGCTGTAAATTCTTCCAGCCAACGCTCGTCGATCTTGGGAAGTGTCAAAGCCAGAAGAGCCCACGCGGGCCGTGCGCCCATAGCCGCGATGTCACTGAGATTCACAGCTAACGCGCGATGTCCGATTGAGGCTGCAGGTGAGCCGTGCGGGAAGTGCACACCCTCGACGACTGTATCAATCGCCGCTACGAGCTCTGCACCTGGTGGACACTGAAGTACCGCGGCATCGTCCCCGACACCCACCGGCACATCCGATCGCATGGCGCCTGCTTTGCGGAAGTACCGCTCAATCAGCGCGAACTCGGACAGTGACATGGAATCTCACTGTTCGTGCGGACGCAGTGCACGCGCCGCCCGATCAAGTACTGCATTGACGAACTTGTGGCCGTCGGTGGCGCCGAAGCGCTTCGTCAGACCGACAGCCTCGTTGATGGCCACACGGAATGGTACCTCCGGCTTGGACGTCAGCTCGTAAAGCCCGATCAAAAGAACCGCATGCTCTACTGGATCCAACTGGTCTGGCGGGCGATCCATCAGCTCTGTGAGCCGCGTGTCGAGAGCTTCCCTGGCGCCCCACACTCCCTCAACCAGCTCGCGGAAATACTCGCGGTCCGCACGAGGCATGTCTTCGGCCTCACCGAACTCCTGCACCAAGTCCTGCCAGGGCCCTTCGTTCAACTGCCAGCGATACAACGCCTGCAGCGCCAGTTTCCGCGCTACGGACCGGGTCGCAGCCAAGGTATGGGAAGCCTGTGAGGATCCCGATTTCTTTTTGGGTGCCGCTTCGTCGCTCACAACTGCGCCATCAGAGTAATCATCTCGAGCGCCGTATCCATGGACTCCCCGCCCTTGTTACCGGCGGTGGTCGCGGCCCGCTCCAGCGCCTGCTCGACGGTTTCCACGGTGAGCACACCAAAAATGATGGGCAAGCCCGTTTCCAGGCCAACCAACTGCAGCCCGCGAGCGCACTCGCCGGCTACATACTCGAAATGAGGCGTGTCACCGCGAATTACGCAACCGAGCGCAACTACGGCGTCAAAGCGACCGCTCAGCGCCAGCTTTCTCGCAATGACCGGCAATTCGAACGCGCCGGGCACACGGGCAATCAGCAGATCGCCGGGCGCACCGCCGCGCTCCTCCCAGGAAGTTGTGGCGCCCTTCAACAGGCTCGAGACGATGAAGTCATTGAATCGTGCAGCGGCAATGGCAACCTTGCGGCCGCGTGCAGAGAATTCGCCTTCGACGATACGTGGTGAGTCCATAGGCTGGAAGCTTAACCGTCTTCACCGACGTAGCTTTCAATTTCGAGATCAAAGGCTGAAATGCCCTGGAGTTGCCGCGGAGCCGACAGGACGCGCATGCGCCTGATTCCCAGGTCTTTCAGGATCTGTGCACCAACACCATAGGTTCGCAGCACGCCGCCCCCAGCGGTCTGATCGTGGGAGGTTGGCGTCGGTGGAGCGGGTGGAGTCGCCGGACCGGTGCTCGCAATGTTCGCGTCGCCCAGGGCGCGAACGGCCTCCACAAGATCTCGCGGCGACTCGTGGTCGCGGAGAATCACAATGACGCCACTTCCTGCATGCGCGATCCGCTCCATTGCCGCGCGGAGCGTCCACGGGCGCCCGGGAGTACTGACGCCGATGAGGTCCCGAAGGGTGTCCGCGATATGGACGCGCACCAGCGGCACGCAGGATTCACTGATGGGCCCGTGTGTGAGGGCCAAGTGCACGTCGCGATGCACGTGATCTTCGTACATGAAAAGGCGGAACTCGCCAAACTCGGTCTGCACGTTCTGCTCAGAGATGCGCTCGACCGACCGCTCGTTACGCAGACGATAGCGGATGAGCTCCGCGATCGTCCCGATCTTGAGGTTGTGCGAACGCGCAAAGGCCTCGAGCTCCGGCCGGCGGGCCATCGTCCCGTCGTCATTCATGATCTCGACGATGACAGCGGCGGGCTCAAATCCGGCGAGGCGCGCAAGATCACAGCCCGCCTCGGTATGCCCGGCCCTGGTCAGCACGCCACCCGGCTGCGCCATGATCGGGAAGATATGCCCAGGCTGCCGCAGGTCTTCGGGACTGGCGTTCGGCGCCACAGCCGTTCGAACCGTGTGCGCGCGATCGTATGCAGAGATGCCAGTGGTTACGCCTTGGGCGGCTTCGATCGACAGCGTGAAGTTGGTGCGCCGATCCCGGTCGGTCTCGCTGACCATCAAGGGTAAACGCAATTGCCGGCAACGTTCGCGAGTCAGCGTCAGGCAGATCAGCCCCCGACCGAAACGCGCCATGAAATTGATGTCTTCGGGACGCACGAGGCTGGCGGGCATCAGCAGATCGCCCTCGTTTTCCCGGTCCTCGTCATCCATGACCACGACCATGCGTCCCGCGCGCAATTCCTCGAGCAGCTCTTCGACGGAATTCAGACCAGGGGCGCTGGGGCCTTTACCTGCGAAGGAGTACACATTGGCCATGTCGACGTCCGGACAGTAATTGGGTACCGGACAGTATACCCGTGTGTATTTATACAGCTCACACTAGTAGTGGAGCGACGACACGCTCGAGCCGTTCCGTCGTCCAGACCGGATGCTTGTCCTTCCACCCGTTGTCGGCCAGCCGGCCGGCACGGTCGATGGTGAAACTGACGGGTATGTGCCAGATCCGGCCGTAGCCGGGAGCCTGCGAAGCGGATAACAGGCCCACCGGGAAGTGCAGTGGCGCCGCCATGGCTCGCACCTGCGCCAGTTGGTCCGGTTCGTCCAGGCTGAAGCCCAGCACGACGAGCCCTTTGGCGGCATTCTGCTGTTGGTATTCGGACAGTAACGGCAACTCGTCCCGACACGGCACACACCATGTTGCCAGGAACGTCAGGATGACCACCTTACCGAGGTAGTCACTCGTTGCCAGACTGTGTCCATCCAGTGTGACCAGTGTTGCCGGTGGCGCCGGTTGACCTACCTGCAGTGAGTTAGCGCGCGCCTCGCGTGTCAACAGCCCTGTGACTCCGAGCAGCCCGAAAGCCGCCGCGTTATGCATCAACGCCCGACGGGTACTTAAGCTGCGCAAGAGAGCTTCACCTGACGCGGCACTAAATTCACATTTCCCATCTCGAGCCCTCGATACGTCGCAGGCGTAAGGGCACTCTTCCAACGCTGGTCCAGCGACATGACGATCCAAGGGAGTATGGTTAATTCTACAGTAAAAGGCGGGTTTTTGAACTTTGTCTTGGCCATACGTAGGCCGAGCATCGCCGCTCGCCTGGCTGTTTCCTTCATTGCTGTCGCTGTACTGGCCGTAGTGGCCAATCTCCTCGTTGAAGGGAAGGCCGCCCTATTACGGACCACTGAGATTCGCACCGAGCGTCCGGCGCAATCTCCTATATCGGCAATACGACCTTCGTCCCCGACAACAGTTGCGCCTGCCCCCATCCGGCAACCCTTCCCCAGCACCGAGACCCTGCTGCGCGCGGTGGACCACATTGGTCTCGCTGTCGATGCCGGCGCCGAAAGCGACACTGCGGAGGGCAAGGCGCGCTACCAGAGACTTGCAGTCGAGTTGGATCGTGCAGCCTCGGACTTCGCGACACGCGCCACCGCTATCGGTGTGCCTCCTCCGACCCGATTCATGACAACCGTCAAATCCTACCGTCAGCGCGGTGCGGATCTCATCAAGTTGGCCGCGGACCGGCGCGACTCGATGACGGAATACTCGACGCACTTCGAGCAGATGAACGCGCGATTCAAGAAGTCCTTGGATCACGCCTGGAACATCTTTGGCCGCGTGGTTGCGCGGCAGGCGCTGCTCAAGTTGACAGGCAATCTCGATGATCTGCGGCGGCGCTATGCGGATTTCGTAGCCTCCGAGACCGTCGACTCGCCCACATTCGATTCGCTTGGCGCAAGCGAAGGCGCACTTGCCTCCACACTCTCCATGGACCGCGCTGGCTTCAGCCGCGCCGAGGGCGAAGAGTGGTACACAAAATCGCAGGACGATCTGCAGGCCATGTCCAACGCCCGCCGCACGCTGTTGCGGATCGATCGCGAGCGCAAGGAAGGGGCGCGGAAATTCGCGGATGACTCTGCGATGGTGGTGCGGATTGTGGAGAAGATGGCCAAGACCGAGACGACAGCGGCGGCCGGGACGGCGGCGGCCGTTGCGAAGCCTTCGACGAACGTTGCGACGAGCGGCGCAGAGTTCCAACGAAGAGTCAGTACTACCATTGAACCGCCGCAAGACAACAGCAACAGGGTGCTCGTGGCGTGGCTCAGCGTCGGCGTACTACTGTTGGTCGTATACATCTCCGTCGGTACTATCAAGGCTCAGAAAGCCGCCCGCAACCAACAACATCTCCTCGAAAGCAAGGTTGCCGAGCGCACCCAACAACTACTGGAGCTCGCGCAATTAGATCCCCTGACCCGGCTGGCGAACCGCCGGCATTTTTTTACACTGCTGGATGCGGCCCTCGGCAATGCCGTGAAAGAGAACCGGCTGGTCGGCGTCTTCTTCCTGGATATCGACAACTTCAAGAATATGAACGACAGCCTGGGCCACGAGTTCGGTGACCAGGTGTTGCAGACCATCGCCAGGCGACTGACCGACTCAACACAGGCGTTCGGCTTCGCGGCCAGACTGGGCGGCGACGAATTCACAGTCGTCTACGAAAGCGCAAGCACCATCGAGGATATCCATGCTGCCGGCCTGCGCCTGATCAAGGCATTCCAGGAGCCGATGCCTCTGGAGGGTCGGGAGTTGGTTATCAGTGTGAGCGCAGGCGCAAGCGTCTTCCCGCTTCACGCTGACGCTGCAGAAGCACTTCTGCGCGCCGCCGACGCTGCCCTGTACGAGGCAAAAGCACTTGGACGAAGTCAGCTTGCCCTGTTCACGCCCGCCCTGCTCGAAGCAGCGACGGCTCGATTCACCACCGAACAGGGGCTGCGCCGGGCGCTCGACCGCGGCGAGTTCGAGCTCGTCTTTCAACCTGAGGTCAATTTGCAGACCTGCGAGACGGAGCTCGTGGAGGCGCTGCTTCGGTGGCGATTGCCTGACGGCCGGTGTGTGGCGCCCGGTGAGTTCCTGGCTGTGGCCGAAGCCTCGGGCCTGATATTGCAGATCAACGACTGGGTATTGCGCCGAGTCATCGAAGCCGCCGCAAGATGGCACTACGGTGCATGGCCGGCCGTTCGAGTAGCCATCAACGTCTCGTCACGTCAGCTTTTCGACAACAGCTTCGTAGACCAGGTGATGGCCTTGTTGAAGGAGCACAAGCTGCCGCCGCGCTGCATCGAGATCGAGCTTACGGAGAACGTGCTGCAGACAGGCAGCACCACCATCGCGGCGCTGCGACGCCTGCGCGCGCATGGTATCGATATTGCGCTCGATGACTTCGGCACCGGATTCTCATCCCTGGCATCGCTCGAGCAGCTACCCCTGACCCGGATCAAACTCGATCGCAGCCTCATTGCCTCGATCGATACCAGCGCGAAGTCCGCCACCATTGCGCGGGCCATCATCCAGCTTTGTCAGGGCCTCGGGCTCTCCATTACAGCGGAGGGTATCGAGCGGTCAGAGCAGCTGGATGTATTGGTCGGCAATCCTGCCGCGATATTTGGCCAGGGCTACCTGATTGCCCGACCCCAGACACCCGATGACCTTCTCCCGGTCCTCGCCCGGCTTCCCGAGCTGACGCGGACCCTGGTGCATGCCAGTGTTGCGCGGTTGCCGGATGCGCAGATTGCGGAGAGCTTGCCGTTTATTGCCAAGACGGTCAAACACTAGCTGTCAACCCAGCCCGCGGGGACCCGTCAGGAGCAGACGCCGCTCTACCGTCTCGCTCACCGTAGCGAAAGAACGAAGCTACACACGCGCGTCGCGCGACGTATAACTCAACATCAAGAGTGTTAGTTTTTCCACGAAAAACACCAATAAGGTACTGGACTAACGAAACCTCGAACCTGAAGATTTGCCCCATTGAGCCTTTTATCGACCCATTGACTACGACATTACACCAAGGTAATATTACACAGGAGTAATAATGGCTCGTTGGCAAGTCGAGTACACGGACGAATTCGACGAGTGGTGGAACACACTCGACGACGCCGTCCAAGGAAGCATCGATGCGTATGTGGGATTACTTGAGGATTTGGGGCCGAATTTGGGCTATCCCTATACCAGCGACATTGGCGGCTCGAAGCACAGGAACCTTCGCGAGTTGCGCGTACAGTCCAAAGGACGACCGTTTCGGGTCTTTTATGCTTTCGATCCGCGTCGCGATGCCATCATGCTAATTGGCGGTGACAAGACCGGAGACAAGCGGTTCTACGAGCGAATGATCCCAATTGCCGATCGGCTATACGACAAACATCTGCGAGAAATCGGAGACGAGGATGGCTAAGAAATTTTCCCAGTTGCGAGCCAAAATGACTCCTGCCGCCCGTGCGGAGTCAGCCAGGATTGCGGCTGAGCTACGCAGAGAGTTGCCGCTGCATCAACTTCGACAGGCGCTGAAGCTCTCGCAGGAGAAGGTTGCCGCAGAACTTGGAGTCACACAGGCCGCGGTTTCCCGGCTCGAGCATCGACCAGACCTGTTCGTGAGCACGCTGCGCCGGTTCATCGAGGCAATGGGTGGCGAACTTGAGGTGCGCGCGCACTTTCCGACAGGGACGGTTACGCTGGCGGACCTCGGGATGGCTCACGGGGCAAGATAACCACTGTCCTGGGACAGGTCACCAGACTTCAGTAGAACCTGACAGGAGGCGCTCGACATAGCGGGCGACCTGGTCGATCTCCAGATTGACGCGAGCACCCACGACCAGGCGGCCGAGTGTGGTTACCGCTTGTGTGTGGGGGATGATGTTGACGCCGAACACGTTGTCTTCGACTTCGTTGACCGTCAGGCTGACACCATCGACGGCGACGGATCCCTTGCGCGCAATGTAGCGAGCCAACTCGGAAGGCACTGTGATTTTCAGGCGCTGAGACCGGGCGTCGCCGCTGATGGACGTGATGGTGGCAACTCCATCGACGTGACCGGACACAAGGTGTCCGCCCAATGCGTCGCCTGCTTTGAGGGACGGCTCCAGGTTCACGGACGTGCCGGGGCGGAGGTCGCCCAGGGTTGTCAGGTTCAGCGTTTCTCGCGATACATCGGCGGCGAACGCGCTGCCCAGCAGTTCGGTCGCGGTGAGGCAGCAACCTTGCACGCATATGCTGTCACCGATGCGGATCCCGGCGGGATCCATCCGATCGAACTCGATGACCATTTGAACGTCGCCGCCGCGCGGCTCGAGAACCTGCACGCGCCCAACATCTTGGACAATTCCAGTAAACACCTACTCTCCTATGCAGCCCACTCAGGGCTGGTCCTAGGCAGCCCCGCAGAGCTGCCAATCACTTTGGGCGCAAGCGTAAGCGCAAATCATCGCCGAAGCGCTTCGCGTCGAACAGAGCGAAGCCCCAGGCGTCCTGCAGGGATTGCAGCTCCGGGAGGTTGACCAGTGGCCGGCCCTGTGGCCCGAGCAGCTTTGGCGCGATGTAGAGCAGCAGCTCGTCCGCGAAGAATGTGGTCAGCAGTTGGCCTGCCAACGTGGGACCTGCCTCCACGAGTACTTCGTTTACTTCGAGCTCAGCTAGCTTTTGAAGGACGGCGAACAGGTCGAGGAAGCCGTCATCGGCGGGCACCTCTTCGATTCGTGCGCCGCGGGCCAGTAAGGCGGCGCGGCGGGCTTGGAGGGCGGCGGGGGAGTCGGGTTTGGGGGTCGGTTTTGCCGGGCCGTGAGCGGGTGCGCCGGGCACGCCATTCGCGGCTACCAATGTGGCAGCGGGTACCGCCGAAGGGACGGCGGGCGCTGGGGGTGGGGCGTGCGCGGCGGGCGCTGTGGCCATGGCGGTGGCCGCTGCGGCGGGCGGTGTGGCTGTCGCTGGTGCGACGGTGGGCGCTGCGGTTGGCAGCGTCGCGGCTGGGGCCGCTGCGGCAGCGGGCGCTGGAGTCGGCCGCGTTAGGGTTGTGCCTGGGGCCGGCGGCGCTGCGGCTGGCGACGCCGTGGCTGGGGCCGCTGCGGCAGCGGGCGCTGGAGTCGGCCGCGTTAGGATTGTGCCTGGGGCCGGCGGCGCTGCGGCTGGCGACGCCGTGGCCGGGGCGATCGGCGCTCCGGACGCTGTGGCTGCGGCCGGCGCAGCAAGTGGTGCGGTCGGGGCCGTCGGCGCGGGAAGCGGGGTGCCGGCGCCCGACGATAGCGCGGGCGCCGGGGCGCCCGAGGTGGGGGCCCCCGCTGTCGAGGATGCGGCCGTAGCAGCGGCACCAACGGTCGGGGCAGCCACGCTTGCGGCACCAACGGTCGGCACGACGGCGGGCGGTGTGGTGGGCGGCAGCGCATTGGCCGCGGCACTCACGGCCGGCGCGACGGCAGATGCCGTGGAGGCTGCGGTCAGCGGCGCGTCGGCGGCAGCAGCAGGGTTAGGCGCTCCCGGCGGCACATTGGAGGCGACACCTACGGACGCAACCGCGGTCGTCGGCACGCCGACAGCAGCAGCAGCACCAACCGCCTCGGTCGACTTCGCCGCGGCAGGCACCGCCTTGGCACCGCTGAGCGCAGCCCCTGCCCACGTAGCGTCATCCGCCACGGAATTGTTGGCGTTCGCCGCCGCCGAGGTCGCTGCAGCCGCACTCGTCGCAGCCGCACTCACTGCCGCGGGATTCGCCCCTGCCGCCGTGTGCGCCGCTGCGGCGACGGCACCGGTGGCGGCCGAGGCAGAGCGCGACGCACCACCAACCGTCGATGGCGCTTCAGTCTTCACACTAGCCGGCCCCGCAACATCGGCGGACCGCGCCGACACGGACGTGGGGCTGGTCTCAAAGGCACTCACCAACGCAGCAATGTCGTCGGAAACAACTTCCGGAGCGATCGACGCGGCTGAGCGCGTGCCAGCGGCGTTAGCGGCAGACGAACCGCCACCGGCGGCCGTGAAAATCAGCACGGCGCCGGGCGCACCACCCGGGCCAGTAGCACCGGCAACGCCGGCGGCGCCAGTAGCACCCGCGGCAGCGGCCCCACGCGCACCGGCCGCAATACCTGCGCCCTGCCCGCCCGCAGCGCCGGTAGCACCCGCACCAGCGCCCCCCCGCCCACCGGCCCCCGCCCCAACGGCAACAGCAGCGCCGGCCCCACTCAACCCAACCAACATCTTCGCCGCAGGCGGACACCGCAACCGGGCATCAAGCACAACCCGCAAAGGCTGCCGCCCCTTGAACCCAGCCGCCCGCACATTGAGCAGCGGGTCATCAGCAATAACAGTACCAACACCAGTCATCACGGCAGAGCACCGCGCACGCCACCGCTGCACATCATTGCGAGCGGGCTCACTGGTAATCCACTGACTAGCGCCGTTCGCCAACGCGGTGCGACCATCCAAACTCATTGCGAGTTTGACCCGCACCCAGGGCAACCCGTCCTTCATGCGCTTCATGAACCCAATGTTGAGCTCGCGCGCCTCAGCTTCCATGAGGCCAGCCTCAACCGTTATCCCAGCGCGCAACAATGCATCGGCACCCTGCCCGCTCACACGCGGGTTGGGATCCTGCACAGCGAAGACCACACGCGCGATACGCGCCTCAATCAGAGCATTGACGCAAGGTGGGGTGCGGCCGTGGTGGCTGCATGGCTCGAGTGTCACATACGCGGTTGCGCCTGCAACGGGTTCCTTCGCGGAGCGAAGGGCCGCGACTTCCGCGTGCGCCTCACCGGCCCGCTCGTGCCAACCCTCGCCGATGATCCGGTCGCCCTTGGTTATGACACAGCCAACCCGAGGGTTGGGATGAGTTGTCTCCATACCACGCTCGGCCAGCGCGAGCGCGCGTGTCATTGCCAATCGATCGAATTCACTGAACATTACGTCACCGCAAGCAGCGCGGACGTTGCGCTGCCCATGCCCATCGCTCGTCCGTGACCGACCCCCTGTATGCAACGTGGCCCCACGTCGCACCGCGACACAACACTAGTCTATTTGCGCTTCGGCACCAAATCATGGACGGTGGCACTGTTGGGTCCTGGCGACGCCGGCGCATCTGCCGGCAGCAAGGGCAACTGATCCCGATTGGCGTCCCGAGACGGCTCACGCTTGGAACCGCGTTTATTGTCACGAGAGACCTCGGATGCCGCTCGCTGACTGCGCAAGCGTTGGATCTCCTCGTGGAAGGCCTCGACGTCCTGAAAATGGCGATACACCGAGGCGAATCGAACGTAGGCCACCTCGTCGAGCTGCCGCAGTTCCTCCATGACGAACTCGCCGAGTACGCGGGATGGAACCTCGCGGTCACCGATAATCCGTACCTTGTGGGTGATACGGCTCAACGCCTCATCAATGGCCTCGCGTGCAACAGGCCGCTTCTCCAGCGCCTTCTCCATCCCTGAGCGCAACTTCGCTTCGTCGAAGGTCTCGCGAACATCGTCCGCCTTGACCACCACGGGCATCACCAGCTCAGCGGTCTCAAAAGTCGTGAATCGCTCCCCGCACGACAAACACTCACGCCGACGGCGTATCTGCCGCCCCTCACCTGCCAGGCGTGAATCGTTGACCTTCGTCTCAACGTGGCCGCAAAAGGGGCAATACACGCAGCGCCTCAGCGGCCTCTTACGAACCGTACACTGGGAAGCGACGACATAGCTCAACTACCTGTGGCTTGATGCGCTCGACCGCCGAATCAGCGCCTTCGGCATCGAGTATTTCGACAATGAAGTCCGCAACTTGCTCGATCTCTGCCTCTTTGAAGCCACGAGTTGTAGACGCGGGGGTGCCGATACGCAGTCCACTGGTGACCATCGGAGGCCGGGGGTCGTTTGGAACCGCGTTCTTGTTGACAGTGATATTGGCGCGACCCAACGCCGCGTCCGCATCCTTGCCAGTGATATTACGATCAGCAAGGCTCATCAAAAACAAATGGTTATCAGTGCCGCCGGAGACGATCTGATATCCCTTCTTGGCCAGCCGCGCAGCCATCGCACGCGCATTCTTCTGGACCTGCCGCTGGTATTCCTTGAACTCGGGCTGCAACGCTTCCAACAGCGCAACGGCCTTGGCGGCAATGACATGCATCAGCGGCCCACCCTGCGTGCCCGGAAACACCAACGAGTTGAGTTTCTTGGTGATCTCGTCGTTGGCCTTGGCCAGGATCAAGCCACCGCGCGGTCCGCGCAATGTCTTGTGCGTCGTCGTCGTCACGACGTCAGCGTGCGCGATCGGGTTGGGATAGAAACCGGCAGCAACGAGTCCAGCGACATGCGCCATGTCCACGACGAAGTAGGCGCCCACGCTCTTGGCAATTGCTGCAAAGCGGGCCCAATCAATGACGCGCGAGTAAGCCGAGAAGCCAGCAATGATCATCTTCGGCTTGTGCTCTTCGGCCAGGCGCTGCACTTGATCGTAATCGATCTCACCCGTGTCGGGCTTGATGCCGTATTGCGCCGCCTTGAAGAACTTGCCCGAGAAATTCACCTTGGCGCCATGCGTCAGGTGACCGCCGTGATCGAGGCTCATGCCCAAGATCGCGTCTCCCGGCTGAACCAACGCAAAGTACGCCGCGGCATTGGCCTGCGAGCCTGAATGCGGCTGCACGTTGGCGTAGTCAGCGCCAAAAAGCTTCTTCGCCCGATCTATCGCCAGCTGCTCAGCGATATCAACGTACTCACAACCACCGTAGTAGCGCTTGCCCGGATAACCTTCGGCGTACTTGTTGGTTAGCACCGACCCTTGTGCTTCGAGCACACGCGGGCTCGCGTAGTTTTCGGACGCGATCAACTCGACGTGATCTTCCTGGCGCTGCCGTTCGCCTCTGATGGCCTTGGCGAGCTCGGGGTCAAAACTGGCGATATCCAGGGTCTTTGCAAACATGGTGAAGCCTTCGGTGGCAGACAACTACGCGGAGCCGCGCATTCTACTATTTGGCGGAAAACGGCGGTGCCATTTTCCGATTAAAGCAGGCCCTCAACGACGGCGGTCCAAGCCTGCGCCAAATTCAAGCGGTTATACCCGCCACCCCCTAGACCGAGCACCCGTCCATGACCGAGGCGGTCAGCAAGGTCCGCGAGGTCACGTGCAGCTTTACCGTGCGACGAGGCGGAGTACCGCAGATGGGTAATTGGGTCTCCTTCCAAGCTGTCGGCACCGCATTGAAGAATAATGAATTCCGGCGCGAATTTTTCGACGTGTGCCATCACGCGAGGCCAAACCGCGGCAAAAGCTTCGTCATCCGAACCAGGCGCCATAGGAAGATTGAGCTTCGTTCCTGCGGCCGGACCCTTCCCTGTCTCAGTGCTAGCACCCGTCCCCGGATACAAATACCGACCATCCTCATGCATGTCGGCAAATATGACCCCGGGATCATCCTCGAATGCGTAAAACACGCCGTCGCCGTGGTGAGCATCGATATCGACGTAAGCGATTCGCTCCAGCCCTGAATTACGACGCAACAGTTCAATGGCAACGCCGCAATCGTTAAACACGCAAAAGCCGGCTGCATGGTCGCGCCCCGCGTGATGAAGTCCGGCGATCGGCACAAACGCGCGTCGGCACTGTCCCTTCATGATCGCAGACGTCGCATTCAAGGTTGCGCCAACGACTACAGCGGCGGCTTCGTATACACCGCGAAACGCCGGCGTGTCTCCGCCATCGAGAAACCCCTGCCCACTGACAGAGCGCTCCTTGACCAAGTCGACGTAGGCGGTCGTGTGAAACGAAAGCAATTCGTCATATGACGCGTCGCGCGGCTCGAGGATCTGAGCGCGGCGGTGCAGACCCCGGGATTCGAATTCCCGTACGAAGGCAGCGTGCCGATCGGGACCGAAAGGATGGCCGTCGCCAAAGCCGTAGCGAGCGAGTCTCTCGCTGACGACGACCCCCAGGTTGGTGTTGTCCATTGGGGAAAAGCGTAGCACAGCGGCCGCCGGCGACCATCGCCAACGAGGGAGGACTCGCCCATAATGCCCGCCCTCGAATCTGAAGCTCTTACAGTTCGCTACATTCCAGCATGGCCCAATATATCTATACGATGAATCGCGTCTCCAAGGTGGTCCCGCCCAAGCGGATCATCCTGCGCGACATCAGTCTCTCCTTCTTCCCGGGCGCCAAGATCGGTGTCCTCGGCCTCAACGGCTCGGGTAAGTCCAGCCTGCTCAAGATCATGGCGGGCCTCGACACCAATATCGACGGTGAAGCCCGTCCCCAAAACGGCATCCGCGTCGGGTTCCTGCCCCAGGAGCCTGAGCTCGACCCCACGAAAGACGTCCGCGTCAGCGTAATGGAAGGGGTGGGCGAAACCTTTGGGCACGTCGAACGGTTCAACCAGATCAGCGAGAAATTCGCGGAACCGATGTCCGACGATGAGATGACAGCGCTGCTCGAGGAGCAGGCCAAGCTGCAGGACGCCATAGATGCCGCAGGCGGCTGGGAACTGGAGCGCAAGCTCGAGATCGCCGCCGACGCACTGCGCCTGCCACCATGGGACGCCAAGATCGCGACCCTCTCTGGTGGTGAGAAGCGCCGCGTCGCCCTTTGCCGCCTCCTCCTTTCCGCACCTGACATGTTGCTGCTGGACGAGCCCACCAACCATCTCGACGCGCAGTCGATCGCCTGGTTGGAACGCTACCTCGAGGAGTATCCGAGCACGGTCATAGCCGTGACCCACGACCGCTACTTTCTCGACAACGTGGCCGAGTGGATCCTGGAGCTCGACCGGGGCCACGGTATCCCCTGGCACGGCAACTACTCCTCCTGGCTCGACCAGAAAGAGAAACGCCTCGCCCTCGAAGAGCGCGAGCGTGAATCGTTGCGCAAGACCCTGGAACGCGAGCTGGAATGGGTCCGGCAGAATCCCAAGGCCCGCCAGGCCAAGAGCAAGGCGCGCCTGCAGCGCTACGAGGAGCTGGCCTCCAAGGAATTCCAGGAGCGCAACGAAACCAACGAGATCTACATTCCGCCGGGCGAGCGGCTGGGCGACCTGGTGGTCGAGGCCAGCAACCTGAAGAAGGGTTACGGCGAGCGGCTGCTGATCGACAACCTGTCGTTCAGCCTGCCACGCGGCGGCATTGTCGGCATCATCGGACCCAACGGCGCCGGCAAGACCACCCTGTTCCGCATCCTGACCGGCGTCGAGAAGCCGGACGGCGGTGAGATCCGGCTGGGACCTGCGACCAAGCTCGCCTACGTGGACCAGTCACGCCAGGCGCTGGATGACAAGAAAACCGTGTTCCAGGAGATCTCCGGCGGCCTCGACATGATCAAGGTCGGCAACTACGAGACGCCGTCGCGCGGTTATGTCGGCCGATTCAACTTCAAGGGCACGCAGCAGCAGCAACTCATCGGTGATCTGTCCGGCGGTGAGCGCAACCGCGTGCACCTCGCCAAGGTGTTGAAATCAGGCGGCAACGTCCTGCTCCTGGACGAGCCCACCAACGACCTGGACATCGAGACCCTGCGCGCCCTGGAGGATGCACTCCTGAACTTCCCCGGCTGCGCCGTCGTGATCTCCCACGATCGCTGGTTCCTCGATCGCATCGCCACCCACATCCTGGCCTTCGAAGGGGAGTCGCAGGTGGTCTGGTTCGAAGGGAATTACCAGGAGTACACCGAGGACTACAAGCGCCGCAAGGGAGATGAGGCCGCGCAACCTCATCGCATCAAGTACAAACCGCTGACGCGTTGAAGTCTTGGCCCCCCAGTCGGCACCCGCGGCACTTCCGGTGAGCAAGGATCGCAGCGGTCTGCGCTGGCTGGCGCCGCTCGCGGCACTTCTGGTGTTTGGCGGCGTCGTAGCCGTCCTGCACCACGAGTTGAAACAACTGCACATCCGCAGTGTGTTTCAGCATCTGCACTCCATCTCCCGGATGAACATCCTGGCGGCGTTGGCCTTCACCGCGGCCAGCTACGCACTGCTGAGCTCGTATGACGCCTTGGCCCTCAGGTACAGGCGGCGCGTCATCGCCTACGGGCGGGTGTTGTTCACCTCGTTCATCGCTTACTCCTTCGGCCACACGCTGGGGTTTGCGGCCTTCACCGGGGCGGCGATCCGCTTCCGTCTGTATTCAACATCCGGCGTAACCGCGGTCGACGTCGCCACGATTTCGGCCTTCTGCAGCCTCTCGATCGGCATTGGACTTACGACACTGACAGGTTTGTCGCTGTTGATCAGCCCGGAACAGGCCTCCTCCCTGCTGCATCTGCAGCCCGCCTGGTCGATGGCTGTTGGCTTCCTGCTCCTGAGTGTGATCGCGGCCTACGGCCTGTGGGGCTCGCTGTCGCGCAATGTCCTGGAAATTCGCGGCTGGGCATTGCGGCCGCCGGGGCCGCTGATCAGCATCGTCCAGATCATACTCAGCGTCATCGACCTGAGTCTGTCCAGCGCGGTGCTGTGGTGGCTGCTGCCTCCTGAGGCGCACATCAGCTTCATCGCATTTGTCGGCGCCTATGCCGTCGCCGTGATCGCCGGAATCATCAGCCACGTCCCCGGCGGTATCGGCGTGTTCGAAACCGTCATCCTCTACACCCTGCCGGACGTCCCCAAGGACGCCCTGTTGGGCTCCCTGTTGGCCTATCGTGTCGTGTACTACCTCGTGCCCCTGTTCTTTGGCACGTTGCTGTTCATCAGCAAGGAAGTGAGCGCGCAACGTGGGAAGCTGGCCAGAGCCCGCGAGCTTGCAGGTATCTACATAGCGCCCATCGTGCCGCAGATCGCCGGCGCGTTGACCTTCTTCGCAGGTACGCTGCTGCTGCTCTCCGGATCGACTCCCGGCGTGGATGAGCGCCTCCACGCTCTCTATCAATTCCTGCCGCTGATTGTCGTCGAGGCCTCCCATCTGGCGGGCAGCGTGATCGGCCTGGGCCTGTTGATTCTTGCGCGGGCGTTGTTCCGCCGCGTCCACGCCGCCTATCACATTGGTTTCTGGCTGCTCAGCGCCGGCATTTTCGCCTCCCTGCTCAAGGGCCTCGATTTCGAGGAAGCCACCGTCCTGGCAGTGGTCCTCGGAGTGCTGACGCTCGGCCGCAGCGCATTTCACCGCCCGACCGCGATCCTCTCCGAGCGTGTTGGTCCGGTCTGGGTTGTGAGCATCATCGGCGTCATTTCACTGGCAGTCTGGATAGGATTCGTGGCCTACCGCCACGTCGACTACTCGGACGAGCTGTGGTGGACTTTCGCGGTCGACGGTGATGCCCCACGCATGTTGCGTGCGTCTCTGGTGGTCGTGATTCTGCTGGCGGCCTACTTGCTGCTCACCATGTTGCGTCCGGCCCAACCCGAACCCGCGGTGGCCGGTCCGGATGAGCTCAAGCGAGCCCGCGACGTGATCGCCAAATCGGATCTCACCGTGTGCAACGCGGCACTCACCGGCGACAAGCGGTTGCTGTTCAACGATTCCGGCGATGCCTTCGTGATGTACCAGATCGCCGGCCGAAGTTGGATCGCGCTGGGAGACCCCGTAGGTCCGCCGTCCGGCGCGGAAGAGCTGGTGTGGCGCTTCCGCGAGATGTCCGACCGCCACGGCGGACAGACTGTTTTCTACCAGGCGAGCGGCGATCGGCTGCCGTTGTACGTGGACCTGGGGCTCGCCGCCCTGAAAATCGGTGAGGAAGCCCGCGTGCCGCTCACCGATTTCTCCCTCGAGGGCCCGGCCCGCGCCGACCTGCGACAGGCCCATCGCCGCGCCGAGCGCGATGGCGCCACGTTCGAAGTGCTCCCGCCCGGGCAGGTCGCGGAATTGCTGCCGACGCTGGAGAAGATTTCCAACTCCTGGCTGGCGAGCAAATCCACCGGTGAGAAGCGCTTCTCCGTGGGCGCCTTCTCCCGCGACTACCTGTGCAACTTTCCCATGGCCGTGGTGCGCAGCGAAGGCAACCCCACGGCATTCGCCAATCTGTGGACCTCGGGCACCCGGACCGAGCTGTCCGTGGACCTCATGCGTTTCGGCAATGAGGCCCCGCGCGGCGCCATGGACTACCTGTTCATTGAGCTCATGAAATGGGGCCGCGTCCAGGGCTACCAGTGGTTCAACCTCGGGATGGCGCCGCTCGCCGGCCTGGAGCGCCACCCACTCGCACCCGCCTGGCATCGCGTCGGCAACTTCGTGTTCCGCTACGGCGAGCACTTCTACAACTTCGAGGGCCTGCGCCGCTACAAGGCCAAGTTCGAGCCGGTGTGGGAGCCCAAGTACCTCGTCGCCCGCGGCGGCCTGGCATTACCGCGGGTGCTCGTCGACGTCTCGGTGTTGATCGCCGGGGGAATGAAAGAGCTGTTTGCCAGGTGAGGCGCGGCCGCGATGCACCAGGCCCGATGACATAACGCAAGCGGATTGCGCAGCAAAGCGCAAATGCATGTTCCAACGCGCGCATCATCGGCTAGACTGGCCGCGTTAGGGGAACAGCGGTGCCCGAGCACCGCGGTATCAATAATCCAAATCGGCAAAACAACAAGCGCTGGCGCGACCAACACGCTATGTCCGTATACATCGACTCGGCGAGCCGTCTGATCAATGACCAGGAACAGAACCTGGCGGTCACCTGCCCGCACTGTGAAGTCGTGTCACACATCACCCCGAGCGCGGTACCGCGTTTCGAGGAACTGCAGGTGAGGAAGCCCAGGCAAATCGGCGTTGTATACAGCTGCGATGCGTGCGGTTCGCCCGTCTTCACCCGCTTTCAGGTGAGGATATACGCACCCTCGAGAGTCGAGCTGGCGCCGCAATTCACGGAGATCGAGCGTGCGCGCGAGAAATTTTCATTCACGTACCTGCCGCAGGAAGTGGAGGCTCTCTTCAAAGAGGCCCTGGCGTGCTTTTCGGCCGGCGCATTCAACGCCTTCGCTTCCATGTGTCGCCGCACCGCGCAGGCGGTTTTTGCCGATCTCGGGGAGGGCGGCAAGCTCCGGCTTTTCGACGAGCTCAACACCACACGCGACCTCGCCGGACTCACGGCGGAGACGTACGGAAAACTGAAAATGATCCTGTTCGGCACGGAGGCCGACCCGCGACCCAGTCCGCCGCTCCTGGACAGCTACGAGGCCGGGATTGTCCTCGAGGTCATGAAGGACGTGCTGTACGAGTCTTATGTCCGCAAGGGCAAGCTGCGCCAGGCCATCCTGGTCCGGCGCTTCTTCCTGGATGAAACCGCAGCCAATCTCGCGCCCATTACGCCGGCCACCTCGGCCGGCGGCTGAGCCACTCAAGTTACCCCTGCGAGCGCCGCTATCTAGGGGGCAGGAGTCACCCGCTCCTCTGGAAAGGCGTCATGCACGTTACGCTGATGGACAGCGCGCTGGAGCGCATCGCTCAGGCACGCCGTTGGATGAATTACGAAGATAGTCGCGAAAAGGACGACCTGCTGACCTCAGCGGTGCAGATCGTCGGCGAACTTCGTAGTACTCTCGACGTGCGTGAAGGCGGCCCGTACGCCGCCCACCTGGACGATCTGTGTGAATACATGTCCCGCCAGCTATCCGTGGCCAGTCTCGAGAATCGGGTCGCGACCTTGGACGAGGTCGCGTTTCTCCTGCGCGAGGTCCGTACCACATGGGCAATAGTGTCGCCGGAAGAGGGCTCTGCCTATGCGGCTGGGTTAAGGGAGTAATCGGCGGCGGTTGCGCATCTGCCAATCGCCACTTACAAGGATGCAATCATGTATGACGGAGCCGACACAGTCGTTCTCTATGAGGAGCTAGCATTCCAGGACGTGCTACCGCTGCTCTGGCGCCCTATGGCGAGCGCAATGGACCGCGATCTCACAGCTAGTTTCGACGAGCGCAATCTGCGCCTGTTGCAAGCCTGGGATGCCATGGAAGAGCACACCCCGGTAGAGAAGCAGAAGTTCGAGGACGCGCCGTACGTTGCGGAGATCCTCCGGCTGGATCTGAAGATCAACCTCCTTCTGGACCTCGTGGGACAGCTACTGGCTGCCAATCGACCCCGACCGCCCGCCGTCCCGATGCGCTTCAATGCCTTGGGCGCAATGTGGCGAGCCACAGGAACGCTCCCCGAAGCAGGCGAGCAAGGTATTGCCGAAATCTACCTGCGAGACTGCCTGGCCGAACCCCTCCGGTTGGCGGGTCGAGTCACCAACGTAACTCCCGACGGGAATATAAAAGTTAAATTCCTCCCCATGGGTGAGGCCGTCTCGGACCTCATCGAGAAGCTCGCTTTCCGTCGCCACCGGCGTCAGATTGCCGGCGCCCGGCAGCCACGGCGCGGTCAATAACGACCTCGAACGGGACTGTGTCCAGCCTTTCGTGATCAGGGTCACGTACAGTGCGTTGCGGGATGCTCACAAAGCGGGAACGCTTCACATCTTTGAGACCCTGTACGCCTCAACATAAGACCACAAGAAGCGCGTAGGTGGAGTTGGAATGTCGGCAGCCGAATCAGTCATCGTCCCCGAATTGCTACGGAGCGAGACGGATACGGGGTTGACTGGCCTAGCCACCCTCGATGATCGCCGCGCACGCCTGCCCACCGGTACTTCGGTACTCATCCGCGATGCCATCTCGCTGATCAGGCAGGTAGCGGGACACGATTCCACGGTTCTCGTCCTGGGCGAATCCGGCACCGGCAAGGAAGTCTGCGCCCGCGCCATCCACGACCTGAGTCCCCGACGCAACCGGCCGTTCGTGGCCGTCAATTGCGGCGCCATCCCGGCCGACCTGCTGGAGTCGGAACTGTTCGGGCACGAGCGTGGCGCCTTCACCGGCGCGGTCTGCGCCCGCAAGGGTCGCTTCGAGATTGCCGAGGGCGGCACGCTGTTCCTCGATGAGATCGGCGACATGAGCCCGACCATGCAGGTGAAGCTGCTGCGTGTTCTGCAGGAGCGCGTGTTCGAGCGCGTCGGCAATCAAACATCAATGCGTTGCAATGTGCGCATCATCGCCGCAACTCATCGCAACCTCGAAGACTCCATCCAACGTGGTACGTTCCGTGAGGATCTGTTCCACCGACTTAACGTATTCCCGATCGAGATGCCCGCGCTGCGCGCCCGCATCGAAGATCTGCCGCTGTTGGTACGCGATTGCATCGCAACCAACCTGTCGGAAGGACGCGGCCGCGTACAACTGTCTCCCCGCGCGCTGGGCGCTCTTGCCCTGTGCACATGGACCGGCAACGTCCGCGAACTGGCCAACCTCATCGAGCGGCTCTCCATCGTATGCGCCGGGCGCGTCGTCGAAGTGCGCGATCTGCCGCCGAAATACCGGCCGCCCGTCGACTGGACGCTCGAAGTCAAAGCACTCGAGATTCCCGAACCTGCCCCCGCGGAAGAGGAACACCTCAGCGACGAAACCGCGCTGTCGGTGCTCGAGGAAGTGGAGTTGGAACGCGCCGAGCGCAAGGATGCCGTCACCAAGAATTCCGCCGCGAGTGCCATCGTCACTCTGCCGGAAGAAGGACTGGATCTTCGCGACCATCTCCTGACGATCGAGCGTCAACTCATCGAACAGGCTCTGCAGCGCTCACGCGGCACTGTTGCGAAGGCGGCTCGCCTGCTCAACCTGCGGCGCACCACGCTCGTGGAGAAGATGCGCAAACTGGGTATGACCCAGGGCGAGCTCACCCACGAAGATTGAGCTTTACGAGCTCAACTGTTCGTGCCGACCAATAAGACGCTCAATCTTCGCGGGGCCCAGCGGCGATTTTCCGCCGGAAGATTGACGCTCGCGCGGCGCATTCGTGCCGCTGTTGTGACTGCCTTCACGCTTTGACCCCAATCTGACCTAGGCACGCCTTTTGCAATCTCCAACCTACCAGGCACCTACGTGCGTGGGAGGTTGTGAATGATTGCAGATCAGATAGACAAACAGATCGTAGTGGAGTGTGTGACGCGCGCGGAACCCGAGCCCGTTGCCTGCGCCGCTACATCGATGAGACTCATGGATCTCGCGCGCCGCGTCGCGGCAAGCGACTGCACCGTCCTCATCGTCGGCGAATCCGGCACAGGCAAGGAAGTCCTCGCGCGATTCATTCACCGCTGCTCACCTCGCAGCCGCCAACCGTTCATTGCGGTCAATTGCGCGGCAATCCCCGAGAACATGCTCGAGGCGATGCTGTTTGGCTACGAGCGTGGCGCGTTCACGGGAGCGCACGCAGGTCATGCCGGCAAATTCGAACAAGCGCAAGGCGGCACACTGCTGCTCGATGAGATCACGGAGATGCCGTTGGGACTGCAGGCCAAGTTGCTGCGAGTCCTGCAGGAGCGCGAAGTCGAACGTCTCGGCGGTCGGACACCGATTTCCCTGGACGTGCGGGTTCTTGCAACAACCAACCGCCGGCTGCGCGAAGAAGTAGCTGCCGGGCGTTTCCGCGAGGATCTCTACTACAGATTGAACGTCTTCCCGCTGGCGATCTCGCCCTTGCGCTCCCGGCGTGACGATGTGTTGCCGCTCGCTATGCAACTGTTGAGCGGACGATGCCGTCCGGGAGAGCAGATCCCGGCACTGGGCGCCGATGCGGCTCACCTGCTGTTGACCTATCCATGGCCCGGCAATGTTCGCGAGCTGGACAACCTCCTGCAACGCGCGTTGATCCTGGTGAATGGCCCGGTCATCCGTCAGGAGCACATCCAGTTCGAGCTCGCCAACGAGGGCGCCGCCGCCGCGGAGCATGTCACTTTGACCGTGGCACAGCCCGAACCAACAGCCGCAACAACCCCTGCTCCAGGCTCACTGGCCAACTCCCTGGGCCAGACCGAGCGCGATCTGATTCTCGATGCACTGCGTAGTGGCCAGGGAAGCCGGCGCGAAGCGGCGGAACGGCTGGGCATCAGCCAGCGCACGCTGCGCTACAAGCTCGCCCGGTTGCGCGAAGCCGGCGTCGACGTCCCGGCAGCCTGACCGTTCAAGGAAACCAAACCATGAGCCAGATGGAAATCGATTCGGTACTTGCGCAGATCCGCTCCATGTCCGCGCAAACGCGGCTGGGCAGTGCGCCGGCCGCCGCGCCCCAGAAGTCAGGACCCAGCGAATTCGCGGCGCTCCTGAGCAAGGGCATCGACCAGGTCAATCAGACAGAGCAGCGCGCGGGCCAACTCGCAACCGCCTTTCAGCGCGGCGACCCCGGCGTGGAGCTGCCACAGGTCATGCTCGAGGCGCAAAAGGCATCAGTGTCATTCCGCGCGCTGACGGAAGTCCGTAACCGCCTGGTCACCGCGTACCAGGAAATCATGAACATGCAGGTGTAATCATGGGCTGCGCCCAGGACTTACGGGCTTCGCGAAACGCGAAGCCCGTAGGAGTAGCAGCGCGAAGCGCGCTGGGAAGAAGGCTGTGATCACAATTGTTATGGAGCGCCATTGAACGCTGAAGTTGCACAGCTGCCCGTCCCCAACGGGTTGCAGGCAAGCCTGAAACCATTACTGCTGCTGGTCGGCATTGCCATGGCCGTGGCGGCCGGCGTGACCGTCGTGTTGTGGTCGCGAGGGCCGACCTACAGCATGCTGTATGCGAATCTCGGCACCCAGGACCAGGCGCAGATCACCCAGGCCCTGGATGCGGCCCAGATCCCGTATCGCATGGCCCCCGGCTCGAGTGCCATCGAGGTTCCGGCCGAGCGTCTGAATGATGCGCGACTGAAGCTCGCGGGCCAGGGACTGCCCGAAGGCGGCGGTGGCTTTGCGTTGATGGACAAGGATCCCGGCTTCGGGGTCAGCCAGTTCATGGAGAACGCCCGCTACCAACACGCGCTCGAAGCCGAGCTCGCCCGGACAATCTCCGCATTGCGCCCGGTCGAGGGTGCCCGCGTGCACCTCGCCGTGCCGCGCCAATCGGCTTTCGTACGCGACCACAAGGGCGCCAGCGCTTCAGTATTTCTGCAACTCAAGCAGGGCCGAAGGCTCGAGCAGGAGCAGATCCAGGCGATTGTCAATCTGGTCGCCTCCAGCATTCCGGACCTGGAGGCCGGCCAGGTCACTGTCGTGGACCAACAGGGTCGATTGCTGTCCTCCCCCGAGGGTCACGACCAGTTCGCCTTGCGCGAACAGCAATACGACATGATTCATCGCCTCGAGGACGACTACGCTCAGCGCATCGAAGCGCTTCTGGTTCCGTTGGTCGGTCCGGGCCGGGTGCGCGCGCAGGTCGTTGCCCAGATGGACATGGCCGTGACCGAAGAGGCTCACGAGCAATACAAACCCGAGAGCCAGGTTGTCCGCAGCGAGCAGACTTCCGAATCCGTGAGCCGGGATGGCTCAGGCACCCAGGGCGTCCCGGGCGCGTTGACGAACCAACCGCCTGCAGCCGGCGTCGCTCAGCCGCCGCCGAGCACGGCTCCCAAGCCAGCGGCGGGCGCCACCGGAGCACCGGCCGCTGCAGCTGCCGCGGCTGTGGCCAGCACGACCGGCGTCGGAGTGAACGACAGCTCATCGAAGCAGTCGACCAAGAACTACGAGATCGATAGAACGCTCGCATACACGCGACAGCCCGCGGGTCGTCTGCGGCGTGTCACTGTTGCCGTGTTGATCGACAACATGCGCAGTACCGGCAAAGACGGCAAGGTCAAGGAAACCCCGATTCCCACCGAGCAGCTCGATCACATCAATCAGCTCGTGAAGGATGCAGTGGGATACGACGAATCGCGCGGCGACAGCGTAAACGTAGTGAATGCCTCGTTCACCCAGGAGACCCTCCCGACAGCGGCCCCCGGTGAGCTGCAATCCATCAAGTTCTGGGAATCACCGCTGTTCCTCGACATAGCCAAGATTGTCGGCGGCCTGGTCGTGTTGCTGGTGCTCGTGCTCTCGGTGCTGCGTCCCCTCGTGAAGAATCTCATCGGCCCTGCTCCGAAGATGTCCGTGTCGGTGCTGCAGCCCGACGCGCCCACGCCCGCATCGCTGGGGGCGAATGGAGCCGACACGCCGGCGCTGCCGAGCGCCGCCGAAGCCGCGGCAATCACTCATGAGCAACAGGTCGCGCAGGCCCGCACCCTGGTGACCCAGGATCCGAAGCGAGTCGCACAAGTTGTAAGAGGTTGGGTGGCCAAGGATGATTGACAAGAAAGACGCTGAACGCTCGGGCACCGAGCGGGCCGCAATCCTGCTGCTGACCCTGGGCGAACAGGAAGCCGCCCAGGTGCTGAAGCATATGGGCGCGAAGGAAGTGCAGCGCATTGGCGCCGCCATGGCGAAGCTGGCCAACGTCTCACGCGAGGACGTCGCAGGCGTCATGAAGGAATTCACCTCCTCCGTCGAGACGCAGACCTCGGTCGGCGTAGGCGCCGAGGACTTTCTGCGCAAAGTACTGGTCGATGCGCTCGGCCAGGACAAGGCTTCCAGCATCATCGACCGCATCAGCATCGGTCGCTCGACCAAGGGCCTCGAGGCACTGAAGTGGATGGATGCGCGCGCCGTCGCGGAACTCATCCGGCTCGAGCACCCCCAGATCATTGCCATTGTGCTCGCCTATCTCGAAGCAGATCAATCGGCCGAAATCCTCACCTGTCTGCCGGCCAACATGCGCTCGGACATCATGGTGCGCATCGCAACTCTCGACGGTGTACAACCCAACGCGCTGACCGAGCTCGACGACATCATGGAAAAGACGTTCGCGGGCAAAGGCACGGCACGCACCTCGGCCCTCGGCGGCGCCAAGGCCGCGGCCAACATCATCAACAACCTCGAGCCGAGCCAGGAAGGCGTGATCATGGATCAGATCGTGCAAGCCGACGAAGCGCTCGGCGCACGCATCCAGGACCTGATCTTCGTGTTCGACAACCTCCTGGAAATCGACGACCGCAGCATGCAGGAGCTGATGCGCCAGGTGTCCAGCGACAAGCTGCTGCTGGCCATGAAGGGCTGCGAAGACGCCATGAAGGAAAAGATCTTCAAGAACATGTCGCAACGCGCGGCCGAGATGCTGAAGGAAGACCTGGAGTCCAAGGGCCCGGTGCGCATCTCCGAAGTCGAAGGGGCGCAGAAGGAAATCCTCCAGATCGCCCGCAAGCTCGCCGAAGCGGGCACGATAGCGCTCGCGAGCAAGGGCGACGAGTATGTCTGAGGTCAGACGCCCCTCCGCAACCCAGGGTCGGCCGCTGCCTGCGCAAGCGAGAGCGACCCAGGTTGCGGGAGCGACCCAGGTTGCGGGAGCGACCCAGGTTGCTGCCGCCGTCGAGCGCTGGGCGCTGCCGGACGTGGGTGGCCCCGTCATCGGTCGCAACCGCGACGACAAAAAAAAACAGGACAACACCCTCGATCTGCTGCGCCAGGCGTTGGCGGAAAGCGAAGCAAAGGGCTACCAGGAGGGACTGGCCAAAGCGCAGGCTGAATGCCAGATTTCCATCAATGCGCTCATCACCCAGGTGAAGCAGATGGACTCCATCCTGCAGCTGCTCGCAAGCCCGCTCGCGCAACTGGATGCCGAGGTCGAGAAGGAACTGCTGCAACTGACATTGACCGTCGGGAAACAACTCGCGCGTCGCGAATTGCGTGTCGATCCCACCCAGGTCATCGGCATCATTCGCGAGTCACTCGCACAACTGCCTGCCTCCGCGCGCCAGGTTCGGATCCACCTGCATCCAGAAGATGCCGCGACAGTTCGTGAGCGACTGGCTGAACCCGCCGCCGAGCGCGCCTGGTCGGTGGTGGAAGATCCGACATTGACTCGTGGCGGATGCATTGTCAGAACGGAGACATCCCAGATTGACGTCCGCCTCGAGAGTCGTGTCAGTGCCGTCATTGCCAGCGTGCTAGGCGAAGAGCGTGCACCCGAACGGCCAACACCCGATGCAACGGAGCCGCCTCAGTGACCCGGGCCGATCTCAATATCAACCGCAGCGCGAACTGGAGCGAAAGGCTCGCCAAGCGTACACGCCGCGCGGAGCTCACAGCCCGACCGGCAGTCGAGGGATCGCTGACTCGCATGGTGGGATTGACGCTCGAAGCCACCGGGTGCCATGCATCTATTGGCGACTACTGCGACGTCATTACCGCTGATGGTTTTCGCGTGGAATCCGAAGTAGTCGGATTCTCCGGGGACCGTTTGTATCTGATGCCTACTGGAGATGCGCAGGGGTTGGGGCCTAGCGCTCGGGTAGTTCCGCGCCAACACGCGGGCACGGTTCAAGTGGGCCCGCAGCTTCTCGGTCGGATCGTGGACGGCGGTGCTCACCCTCTGGATTCTTTGGGTCCACTCGAATGTGAGCAGCGCGTGCGTTTGACGGGCAAGCCCATCAATCCCCTGTCGCGCAAACCTATTTCCGAGCCGCTCGATGTAGGCATCCGAGCCATCAACTCGTTGCTCACCATTGGCCGCGGACAACGTGTGGGCTTGTTTGCAGGTAGCGGCGTGGGCAAGAGCGTGTTGCTCGGGATGATGGCGCGCTACACCAGCGCCGACGTGATCGTGGTCGGCCTGATCGGAGAGCGCGGCCGTGAAGTGAAGGAATTCGTGGAGCGCATCCTCGGCCCCAAGGATCGCACTCGTGCCGTTGTAGTAGCGACTCCCGCGGACCACCCTCCTCTGATGCGTTTGCACGGAGCGTGGCTTGCCACTGCAATCGCGGAATACTTCCGTGACCAGGGCCTGAACGTGTTGCTGTTGATGGACTCTCTGACCCGCTTCGCGCAGGCGCAGCGTGAAATTGCGCTTGCCATCGGCGAAGCGCCTGCAACGAAAGGTTATCCACCTTCGGTGTTTGCCCGTTTGCCACAACTCGTGGAGCGAGCTGGTAACGGCGCTGAGGGCTCAGGTTCCATCACGGCGTTTTACACCGTCCTCACCGAGGGCGATGACACCAACGATCCAGTCGCAGATGCAGCACGAGCCATCCTCGACGGTCACATCGTATTGTCGCGCAGCATTGCAGAAAGTGGCCATTACCCGGCGATCGACATCGAAGCATCCGTCAGCCGCGCGATGCACGAGATCGCATCCCCGGCGCAGATGCAGGTTGCGCGCAAGTTCCGGCAAACTCTTGCCACCTATCAACAGAATCGCGACCTCATTGCCGTCGGCGCCTATCAGCGCGGCAGCGATCCCCGGGTCGATAACGCCATCACACTCTGGCCACGCATGCAGAAGTTCCTGCAGCAGGATATCCACGAGCGTGTGGAATTCGCGGCAAGCCTCACAGCGCTTCAGACCGTACTGGCGGACAGTGGTCCCGGAAAACCGGACGCCACCGCCAAGCCCGCCTGAGACTAGGGGATGACTATGAAGCGCGCCGAACGACTGGAAATTGTGCAGACCGTCGTCGACGATCAGGAGCGACTACGGGCCGAGGCACTGGCGGCAAGCGAGCGCCGGGTGACCGAAAGCGAAGGCAAGCTCGCGGAGCTGCAAAGCTACTACGAGAGTTATGTTCACGGCTTCGCGACCCGCGCCGGATCCGGCATGGACGGCAACCTGGCGCGCGACTACCAGGCCTTTCTCGCCCGCCTCGAAGAGGCGCTGCGACAACAAACACAAATCGTAACTCGCAGCCACGCTCAGCGGGACAGCGAAATGCGCAATTGGCAGGGCGCCGCCCAGCGCGCCGAAGCCGTCGGTCATATGGTGAAACGCTTCCAGACCGAGGAGGCGCGCAATCTTGACCGACGCGAGCAAAACGAGTCCGACGAGCGCTCGGCGCGCGCGTGGGCCTATGGACTGGTGACACGTGGCACTTGAAATTCGACCCTCTTCCGGCAACTCCTCCAGCAACGGCACGAAGTCCTCTGCTGCCAAGGGCTCCAGCACGGATATTTTCAGCCTGACGGCGGCGGGAGCGACCCAGGTTGGAGCGACCCAGGCCTCAGCCAAAGCGGCTGCTGCCAGCGCCTCCAAGTCCTCGGCCAAAGCCGATTCGCGCAGTGCGACGGCGGGCAAATCCTCGGCAACCGGCAAGTCCGGGAGCAGCGCTAAATCTGCCGCTCACGCGCACGCCGGGAGTGGATCCTCCTCGGCCCACTCCAAGAGTGGATCCGCCGCAGCCCATTCCAGCAGCGGCGGCGGGAGCGGCCCAGGTCGTGCTGCCGACCAATCAAACGATCACAGCTCGGCTGCGGCCTCTGACAACACCAACACCGGCGCCAACGGCACAGCCAAGAACCGCCCGACGGCTCGCGGCGCTGCGAAAGCCAATGGCGGCCGTCCGAGCGGCGCGCAGGCAAACAGCCAGACCGACCCGACCACCGATCCCACCACGGACAGCTCGAATTCCGCCGGGCTCAGCCTGCTGCAATTGCTGGCCCAATCACTCGAGGGAGATGATGCTTCGGCCTCGCCCGCGACGGACGCCGTTGCAACGACCGACACGGCTGACAAATCGACAGACAGCGATACCTCGACCAATGCCGATGCGAATGCACTGGCACTCGCCATGTTTACACAGGCGCTGGCCGCAGCCCTGGGTGCCTCCAACGCGCTGTCCCCCTCACTGGGAGCCGCCAATGGAGCAGCCGCTGACGGTGCCACTGCGGGCGCCATAAGCACGCGCTCTTCGGGCGGCTCGTCGGTGCAAGAGCTGATGTCCCTGCTAGCGCAAGGTGTTGCTGCAGACGCAAAAGGTAAAACTGACGGTGACGCGCCGCAATCCAATGTAACTACTGCAGGTACGCCATCGGCCGATACGAGTGCGGCCAACACCGCGGCGGCGGGGCCTAACTCGCTCGCTCATTTGGGAAGTGCGTCACACTTTTCACTGCAACATGCCCGCGGCGATTCCAGCACGGGAGGCGACCTCAAATCCCCGGTAGGCACGCCTGCGTGGAACGACGAGCTCGGTGGACAGCTCACGTGGATGACAAAACAGGGCCTGGAGTCGGGCTCATTGCGGGTTTCGCCGGAGCATCTCGGCCCGGTCGAGGTGAAGATATCCGTCCAGAATGGCGATGCCAGCGTCTGGTTCGGCGCGAGCAACCCGGATACCCGTCACGCGCTGGAACAAGCGCTCCCGCGACTTCGGGAGATGTTTGCCAGCCAGGGAATGACTCTCACCGATTCAGGTGTGCGCCGCGATGCGCCACGCAACCAGGCCAAGTCTTCCGCACCGCAAGGCGTCTCTGCGGTATCAGCCATCGGCGGCACGGAGAGCAGTTCCACGGCCGCTGTGCGTATGAGCCTGGGGCTCGTCGACACGTACGCCTGAGCCGCCAATAATCCGGCGCATGCGACGCATTTCACACTCTTCAAACACTCGCAAAACCCTTGTTTTATAGGTATTTGCGCTCTCCCTGAGCCGGGTGGCACGAGCGTTGCACTTCTTCTCAGGGCGGCAATGGTTTGCCGCAGTTGATGGAGTGAGTGAAGGCAATGGCGGACGTACCTGTGCTGAATGCGGCGGCAGATGGTGCCGCGGCACCCCCCAAGAGCAAGAAGTGGTTGATCATCGCCATAGCCGCAGTCGTTGTGCTGGGCGGCGGTGGCGCGGGCGCATGGTTCCTCATGGACCACGGCGATGCGCATGGCAAGAAGGCGGAAGCCAAGGCCAAAGAGCCTTTGTCTCCCGCGCTCTACGTCGCGCTGGATCCACCCTTCGTCGTCAATTTCGAAGGCGAGCAGCTCGTGCGCTTCCTGCAGATCACCGTGCAGGTGATGACGCGCGACCCGGCGGCTGTCGAGCTCCTGAAAGCCAACGACCCCGTGGTCCGCAACGACCTGCTGCTGCTGTTCGCCAATCAGAAATACGAAGTGGTCGCGGCTCGCGAGGGGAAGGAAAAACTCCGCGCTGACGCGCTGACCGCCATCAGACACGTCGTCGCCAGCGGCGGCGGCAAGCCGGAGCACATCGAACAAGTCTATTTCACAAGTTTCGTGATGCAGTAACCGGCAGGACGCATCGTGAGCGACGACAAAATATTGGATCAGGACGAAATCGACGCCCTCATTCACGGCGTAGATTCCGGCAAGGTCGACACCACACCCGACCCGGGACCGAACGAAGTCCGCAGCTACGACTTCAACAACCAGATGCGGATCGTGCGCGGCCGCATGCCGACGCTCGAAATGATCAACGAGCGTTTCGCGCGCATCTTCCGGGTCAGCCTCTACAACCTGTTGCGCCGGACGGCCGAGATCTCGGTGCAACCGATCCAGGTGAAGAAATTCAGCGAGTACGTCCACACGCTGCACGTACCCACGAACTTGAACCTCGTGAAAATGAACCCGCTGCGCGGCACCGCGCTCGTGGTTCTCGAGCCGAAGCTCGTGTTCGCAACGGTGGACAACTTCTTCGGCGGTACCGGCCGGCACGCCAAGATCGAAGGCCGTGAATTCACCGCTACCGAGCAGCGCATCATCCACATGGTGCTGCGCAGTGTATTCGCTGACCTCCATGAAGCCTGGAAGCACGTGGCTCCAATCGAGCTGGAGTTCGTGCAATCCGAGATCAACCCGCATTTTGCCAACATCGTCTCGCCCTCCGAAATTGTCGTGATCACCAGCTTCCACATCGAGGTGGACGGTGGCGGCGGCAATCTGCACGTGACGATGCCCTACTCCATGATCGAGCCGTTGCGCGAAATTCTCGATGCCGGCGTCGCCAGCGACCGCGTCGAAAAGGACGAGCGTTGGATGATCTGCCTGCGCGAGGAGATGGAAGATGCGGAAGTGGAGCTCACGACCCGCCTCGGCCGTTGCAACCTGTCGCTCGCGACTCTGTTGAATCTGAAAGCCGGTGACATCGTGCCGTGCGATTTCGCCGGCAAAGTCACTCTCCTTGCCGAAGACGTACCCATTTTCCGCGGCAGCTTCGGTTTGTCCCACGGCGTACAGGCCGTGAAGCTCGAAGAGCGCGTCCGCCGCACTATTGCCCCCTTGAACGAAAGCCTCCTGACCGCCAAGAGAGCCTGAGGAAGACGAAATGAATGCCAATGCCGCCGAACCGCGCACTGCGGAGTTCGACAACCTTCAGGATGAAGGGCAGCCACCATCGGGCCGCGACGTCAACCTGGATGTGATTCTCGATGTGCCCGTGACCTTGTCCATGGAAGTGGGACGGACGCGCATTCCGATCCGCAACCTGCTGCAACTGAACCAGGGTTCAGTCGTGGAGCTCGACCGCGCCGCCGGCGAACCGCTCGACGTGTTTGTGAACGGTACGCTCGTCGCGCACGGCGAAGTAGTCGTGGTCAATGAGAAGTTCGGTATCCGCCTCACAGACGTCATCAGCCCGGCTGAGCGCATCCGCAAGCTGAAGTAAGTTTCCGTGCATCCCTTCGCAGCTCCTCAGACTGTCACTCAGGCAGCCACCCCGGGCATAGGCGGCCTCGCACAGGTCACGCTGGCCTTGCTCGTGGTGCTCGTCGCCGTGTTCGCGGTGGCCTGGATCGTGAAGCGCATGCGTGGCTTCGGCAACCGCGTTGGAGATGCCATCGACGTGATAGCCGACATCCCACTGGGACAGAAGGAGCGCGCGGTACTCCTCAAAGTGGGACAGACGCAGATCCTGGTTGGCGTGGCACCCGGGCACGTCAGCACCCTGCACGTGCTCACCGAGCCCATCGATCTGAGCAAGCCCGCTGACGGATCGAACGACAAACGCCCCTCTTTCAAGGCACTCATGATGCGGAGTCTGGGCAAGTGAAGCGTTCCGTCATCGCTGTCGCTGGCCTGCTGATTCCCGCTGCTGTGATGTTTCTACCCTCGGCAGCAATGGCCGACGTCGGCTTGCCCGCATTGTCCGTGCAGACTGCTGCAAACGGTGGGGGCCAGACCTACACCCTGACGTTGCAGGTCCTGGCGCTGATGACGGCGCTGACCCTGCTGCCCGCCATCCTGCTCATGATGACCGCCTTCACGCGAGTCATCATTGTGTTGGGCATTCTTCGGCAGGCACTCGGCGCCGGCCAGACACCGCCCAACCAGGTGTTGATCGGCCTGTCGTTGTTCCTGACCTTCTTCATCATGACCCCGGTCATTGATCGCATCAACGAAGATGCCTTCAAGCCCTATTCAGCCGGGACGATCGAAGCGAGCGCCGCGCTGGACCGCGCGGTCGTGCCGCTGAAGAAGTTCATGCTGGACCAGACCCGCGAAAGCGACATCGCCACCTTCGTCAAGATATCCGGCGGCAAGGGTTTTGCGACTCCCCAGGATGTGCCCCTCACCCTGCTGGTCCCGGCCTTCGTCACCAGTGAGTTGAAGACAGCCTTCCTGATGGGATTTCTGATCTTCATTCCGTTCGTGATCATCGATCTGGTGGTGGCCAGCGTCCTCATGTCCATGGGCATGATGATGCTCTCGCCGGTGCTGATCTCACTGCCCTTCAAGCTGATGTTATTCGTGCTCGTCGATGGCTGGTCGCTCGTCATGGGCACGCTGGCCTCGAGCTTTTACTCCTGACACCCGGTAACCCATGTCACCCGAAACTGTACTCACCATCGGCAGCCGCGCGCTCGAGATCACCCTGTTGCTCGCAGCCCCCCTGCTGATTGTCGCGCTCGTCACCGGACTGATTGTCGGTGCCTTCCAGGCAGCGACCCAGATCAACGAGCAGACGTTGTCGTTCATCCCGAAGCTGCTGGCGATGGCGCTGGCCGTGGTGGTCGCCGGCCCCTGGATGCTCAAGGTGCTGATCAGCTACACACGGGAGCTGTTCGAGAGCATCCCGGGACTCATCAACTGACATCGCGACACCGCGCCCTCATGATCAACATCACCACAGGACAAATCGACGCTTGGCTCGCCCAGCTCCTGTGGCCGTTCATCCGCATCGGCTCCTGCTTCATGGTCGCGCCGGCTTTCGGCGCATTGTTCGTGCCCGCCCGGATCCGCGTTGTGCTCGCCGGTGCGATCACCTTGATTGTTGCACCGCTCGTGCCCTCCCCGGCCGGGATTGAGACCTTCTCACCCGCCGGCATGATAGTGACCGTGCAGCAGGTCATCATCGGCATTGCGATCGGCTTCAGCCTGCAGGTGTTGTTCGACGCCGTCACCCTGGGTGGCCAGCTTCTGGCCAACAGCATGGGACTGTCGTTCGCATTCAACACCGATCCCTTGCACGGAGTGGAGACTCCGGTTGTGGGTCAGATCTATTCCATGATGGTCATGCTCACCTTCCTCGCACTCGATGGCCATCTGAAGCTCATCGAAGTGCTCGTAGACGGATTTCGCACGCTTCCCGTTGGCACCACCGGCCTGGGGCCGGAGGGCGTGTGGTCAATTGTCGTCTGGGGCTCGCAACTGTTCTCAGGCGCCCTGGCGGTCGCATTGCCAGGAGTCACCGCGCTGCTGATTGTGAACGTCGCGTTCGGTGTCATGAGCCGGGCAGCGCCGCAGTTGAACCTGTTCGCTGTCGGCTTTCCCATCTCCCTGGTTTTCGGCCTGTTGATTGTGACCGCGGGCCTGCCCGCGATGCAGACCACTTTCGTGCATCTGCTGTCCGATGCGTTCGAGCTGCTGCGCAAGCTCACTTCGCTGGGGGGCTGACGCGTGGCTGAGAACCAGGAAGACCGGACCGAACAACCTACTCCCAAGCGCCTCGAAGAGGCGCGTAAGAAAGGGCAAATTCCCCGCTCGACCGAGCTCAGCGCGGCCGCGGTGATCCTGACGGTGGGTGCCGGGCTGCACTTCCTGGGTGGTTACATGGGAACCCGGCTGAACGGGCTCATGTCCGCCAGCCTGTCACTCACCCGCGAACAGTCGGTCGATGAGTCGCTGATGTTTGGCACCATGACCACGGAAGCCGCGCATGCTCTCATTGCCTGCGCTCCGATTCTCGGTTTGACCCTGCTCGCCGCGCTCGTCGCGCCCATGCTCCTGGGAGGTTGGAATCTCAGCTTTGATGCGCTGGCGCCTGATTTCACCCGCCTGAATCCGGCCTCCGGACTGGGCCGGATGTTCTCCGTTCGCAGCGGCGTGGATCTGGCCAAGGCCTTCGCGAAGTTCATTCTGCTGGCCCTGGTGGCCGTGCTGCTGCTGCGCCAGAAGACCGGCGAGTTGATGGGCCTGGGGCTGGAGCCGACGCGAGTCGCCATCGCGCACGCCATTTCGCTGACCGGTTATTCATTCCTGATGCTGGCCGGCACGCTTGGATTGATCGCGGCGGTAGACGTGCCGTGGCAGCTCTTCCAACACCACAAGCAGCTGCGCATGACGAAACAGGAGGTCCGCGACGAAATGAAGGAGAGCGAAGGCTCCCCCGAGATCAAGGGCCGCATCCGGATGATGCAGCGGGAGATTTCGCGCCGCCGGATGATGCAGGAAGTGCCGAAGGCGGACGTGGTGATTGTCAACCCGACGCACTTTGCGGTCGCGTTGAAGTATGACGAGAAGCGGATGCGCGCCCCGGTCGTGGTCGCCAAGGGCGCCGATGTAATCGCGGCCCGGATCCGCGAAGTCGCAACCGAAAGCCTGGTACCCATTTTCGAAGCACCGCCTCTGGCGCGTGCGTTGTTCAAGAGCGTGGAGATCGGTGGTGAGATTCCAGCAACGCTGTACGTCGCCGTTGCCCAGGTTCTCACCTACATCTACCAGCTCAAGACGGCGCGCCGTGACGGCCTGAACACACCCGCACCACCCGATATCGATCCGGCGATCGACCAGGCGAAGCACTGATAATGGCAACTGCAACCAACCCATCCATGCCGACGATGCGCGAGCTGATTCGCACTGGCATCGGCGTGCCCGTGGGTGTTCTGGCCGTCCTGTCAATGATCGTGCTGCCGTTGCCGCCGATGGTCCTGGACGTGTTGTTCACGTTCAACATCGCTTTGTCACTCGTAATCGTGATGGCGGTGTTCTATGTGGCACGACCGGTCGAATTCGGTGTATTTCCCACGATCCTGCTGTTGGCGACCTTGCTGCGGCTGGCGTTGAACGTTGCCTCGACGCGCGTTGTACTTTTGAATGGGCACAGCGGACCCCAAGCGGCAGGGCGGGTCATCCAGTCGTTCGGCGAATTCGTCATCGGCGGCAACTTCGCCGTCGGCGTCGTCGTATTCATCATCCTGACCATCATCAACTTCGTGGTGGTGACGAAGGGCGCGGGCCGCATTTCGGAAGTCAGTGCGCGTTTTACGTTGGATGCCATGCCCGGCAAGCAGATGGCCATCGATGCCGACCTGAATGCCGGACTGATCACACAGGACGAAGCTCGCGTACGGCGCCTCGAAGTGCGCTCCGAAGCCGACTTCTACGGTTCCATGGACGGTGCCAGCAAATTCGTGCGCGGCGATGCCATCGCAGGGATCCTGATCCTGTTCATCAACATCATCGGCGGGCTGGCGATCGGAACTCTTGGTCACGGCCTGGCCGTGGGAGAAGCCGGCCGCACCTACACATTGCTGACCATCGGTGACGGACTCGTCACCCAGATCCCGGCGCTGTTGCTCTCGACCGCCGTCGCCTTGATCGTGACCCGCATGTCGCGCGCCCAGGATATGGGCGGCGAGCTGACCAAGCAGTTGTTCGGTCATCCCAAGGCCCTGGGCGTTGCCGCGGGCCTGCTGGGCCTCATCGGCCTGGTCCCGGGAATGCCCAACTTCGCATTTCTTTTGATGTCGTCGCTGTGCGGCGGCGGCGCCTACCTACTGGCCAGGCGCCGCGCCAATCCGCCGGCGCCTGCCGTATTGCCGCCGGCCCCGGTCACCACCCCCGACACCAAAGAATTGACGTGGGATGACGTTCAGGGCGTGGATCTCATCGGGCTGGAGGTCGGCTACCGACTCGTACCGCTGGTGGACAAGAAGCAGAACGGCGATCTGCTGGCGCGGGTGCGCGGCGTGCGGCGCAAGCTTTCACAGGACCTGGGCTTCCTGGTTCCCGCGGTCCACATCCGCGACAACCTGGATCTTGCGCCCAATGTGTACCGCATCAACCTGGCCGGCGTGCCGGTGGGCGAAAGCATCATCTATCCGGAACGTGAACTGGCTATCAATCCCGGACGTGTCTTCGGACCCATTCAAGGAATTGCGACACGCGATCCGGCGTTTGGCATGGAAGCGCTGTGGATCGAGCCGGGGCAACGCGACCAGGCCCAGACACTGGGCTACACGGTCGTCGATCCGAGCACCGTCATCGCGACGCACCTGAGTTTCATAATCCAGTCGCACGCCAACGAAATCATTGGCCACGAAGAGGTGCAACACCTGCTCAACGGCCTGGCGAAGACAGCTCCCAAACTCGTCGAAGATCTCGTGCCCAAGATGCTGCCACTGTCCAACGTGGTACGTGTATTGCAGTGTCTCCTGGCAGAGCGAGTTCCAATCCGAAATATCCGCACAATCGTCGAAAGTTTGGCGGAACACGTCGGCAAGACTCAGGACCCGATGGTGTTGATGGGCTACGTGCGTGTGGCACTGGGGCGGCAGATCGTGCAGGACATTGCTGGTGTCGGCGCCGAGTTGCCGGTGATCACACTGGAGCCGGATCTGGAGCGGTTATTGGCAAATTCGCTGGCCGGTAATGCGGCCAACCCGGGACTGGAGCCCGGGCTCGCAGAGCGACTGCAGCAGCGTGTAGCGGAAGCCGCACGACGCCAGGAAGGCTCAGGGGAGCCGGCAGTGCTGCTGGTTCCGCCGCAGCTTCGCCAGAACCTGACGCGCTTCCTGCGCTCCGGTCTGCCGAATCTGCACGTGCTCGCCTGGAATGAGATACCCGACAACCGCAAGGTTCGTCTGGTGACCGCAGTAGGAAAGTAGTTGGACCGTGGTTGGAGTAGATAGATGAAGATCATTCGGCATACCGCTCGTGACATGCGCCAGGCTCTGCGGGCCGTGCGCGAGCAACTGGGCGAGGACGCAGTCATTCTGTCGTCGCGACGCACCGGCGATGGTGTCGAAGTAACCGCTGCGGTTGATTTCGATGCTTCGACCCTGGAGGCAGGTGGCTTCAGCGGCACACCGGCGGTTGCGGCATTGCCAGCGCCGATTCCGGCGCCGTCATTCGCGCCGCCCCCGGCCAGCGCCGGACTGTTAACGGTAGCCGGCCAGTCAGCGGGTGCGCGCCGTTCAATGGACGCCAACCAGTCAGCTCCTGCGGGCCGATCGGCTGCGGCCACTAACTCGACGGTGTTGGCGTTGACCACGCCGCGCGGAGCGAAGGCTAACCGCGGTGAGACTGCAGGCGCAGCGGCAGTAGCAGCCGCGCCGGCAGCGCCAGCCGCAGCGCGGGTCGCACCGCCAGTTGCGGCGCGGAGCGTTGCTGCGCGTGCCAGCTCGGCAACCGCTGCCGCAGCCGCAGCACTCGCGGCCGCAGCGGCCGCAGCGGCCGCAGCGGCCGAAGATGACGCCCAAGCCGCGTCCGAGCCAGCGCCATCGTATGACACCCTGGCCGCGCTCGAGCGCGAGCCGACATACACGCGCGCTTATGACGCCGATTGGATTTCAGAAGCAGCACGTCAGGCGGTAGCCGAACATGTTGCGGCCCCGAGGGCGCCGTTGTTGGCACCAGCGCCACCGATTGCCGAGAGCGCCCCGACACGCGGACCCGCTGTCCGTCAAACGACAGCGCACGTCGCAGCGCACACACCTTCTCATGCAGCGGCCGCCGCCGACATCGATCCGGTAGAGCAGGTCCGCGAGGACACCCTGACTCCCCTGGCCTCGAACGAGATCAAGGCAACCTTCGCCCAGTTTCAGACACCCGCGGCAGCAACCGCTGGCGCAACCGACGCCATGGGCAGCGAGCTGAAGACCCTGCGCCGCATGCTCGAGACTCAACTCGCGCATCTCGCGTGGAACGACTTGAGCCGCCGCGCTCCCGTTCACACCGAGATTCTGCGTGAGCTCACCGAGATAGGCATTTCTCAGGACCTGGCCGAGCACCTGGCGCGCCAGCTTCCCGAAGACACTGACATTACGTTCGCACGCCGCTTCACCATCGCCGGTCTGTCTCAGTACCTCAAGGTCACTGGTGACCGCTGGCTGGACGATGGTGGTCGTGTTGCGTTTGCGGGCGCCACCGGCGTCGGCAAGACCACGACGCTCGCGAAAATCGCCGTTCGCTGGGTGCTGCGGCACGGTCCGCGCGACATCGCGCTGATCGCCGCGGATTCAGTGCGAATCGGCGCACAGGACCAACTTCAATCGCTTGCTCAGCTGCTGGGCGTACCGGTATACACACCGGACAAGTTCGAGAGTCTGCCGTCGCTGTTGTCAAGTTTGAATGAGCGCCTCATCCTCATCGATACACCGGGCTCGAGCGTACGCGATCCGCAACTCGCCAACCGTCTGGCGGTGCTCTCCAACGCGGCCTCGAAACTCGAAACTGCCCTCGTACTCGCTGCCAGCACCCAGGCCGGCGCAATCGAGGAAGCAGTGAAGCACTTCGCACCTGCGAATCCCTCCTGCTGCGTACTCACGAAACTCGACGAGGCCGCAAGCCTCGGCGGTGTGCTGTCGGTTCTGATCCGGGCTAGGTTGCCCGTTTCCTACATGAGCGAAGGACAACGCGTGCCGGAGGACCTGCGTCCGGCGCGTGCGCTCGAGCTGGTGTCGGCTGCGGTACGGCTCGCGAAGGCGCGCGGTGCGGCGGCTGATGAAGATCTCCTGCGACGTCGTTTCGGAAAAACCGCCCATGGCATCTCCTGAGCTCAACTTGATCAACAACGCCAAACTCGAGGGTTTCTCGCACCCGGTGCAGGTCATCGCCGTCACCGGTGGCAAAGGTGGTGTGGGCAAGACGAGCGTGTCGGTCAACCTGGCCACGGCCATGGCAGCAGCCGGCAAGCGCGTAGTGTTGCTCGACGGGGACCTCGGACTGGCCAATGCCGATGTCTTCCTGGGGCTCTCGCCCCGATACACCCTCGCCCATGTTTTGTCCGGTGAGCGAACACTCGACGAAGTTGTGATCCAGGCGCCACAGGGATTCCTGGTGGTGCCGGCCGCTTCGGGCGCCGCTGACATGGCCAACATGGGAGAGACCGAGCACCTCGGGCTCGTCCAGGCCTTCAGCACCCTCGCCGCGCGAGTCGACGTGCTGATTGTCGATACGGCTGCGGGAATTGCTCACAGTGTGCTGCAGTTCTCACAAGCTGCCCAACATGTAGTAATTGTGATCTGTGACGAACCCGCATCGCTAACCGACGCCTACGCTCTCGTCAAGGTGCTGAGTCGCAATCACGGTGTGAGCCGGTTTCGAGTCCTGGCCAACCAGGTACGCGTGCAAGGTGCTGGTGCAGAACTGTTTCGCCGTTTTGAGCTCGTGACCGCGCGTTTCCTCGATGTAGTGCTGGAGTTCGCAGGCGAAATCCCCGAAGACGAGTACCTTCGTCGTTCGGTAAGGGAGCAACGCCCCGTTTTTGATGCATACCCGTCATGTCCGGCCGCTCGCGCATTCAAGAAATTGGCTGCGCGCGCCGATACATGGCCTGTGCCAGCGGGTCCGCGCGGCAATATTGAATTCTTCGTCGAGCGACTCGTTCGCAAGAACGTGGCGCGGCTGGAATCGGTGCAATGAACGCGGCCAGCGCATATAGCGCTAGCCGTGCCTCGGGTGATGCTGACCGGTTGGTGTTACAGCACGCCGAGCTGGTGAAGCGGATTGCCTACCACCTGGCGGGACGGTTGCCGCCCTCGGTGGAGGTCGACGATCTGATCCAGGCGGGCATGCTGGGTTTACTCGAGGCGGCGTCCAACTACGCCGCCAACCGCGGTGCGAGCTTTGAGACGTACGCGGGGATTCGGATTCGGGGCGCGATGATTGATGCACTGCGCAAGCTCGACTGGGCTCCGCGCTCGGTGCATCGAAAGGCGCGCGCGGTTGCTGCTGTGGTGCAAGAAATTGAGCGGCGCACCGGGCGCGACGCACGCGATGTCGAGATTGCAGAAGGCATGGGAGTGGGTCTGGATGAATACCATTCGATCGTGCAGGACGCTGCGAGCTGCCGCCTTGCAAGCCTGGATGAGGCGACTGCCGCAAGTGCTGCGGGACCTGCCGACCCGTTTGCCGAGGCGGCGGATGAGAGATTCCGCGCCGCTCTGAGCCGCGCGATCGAGGGACTGCCGGAGCGCGAACGGCTGGTCATGTCGCTGTACTACAGCGACGGACTGAACCTCAAGGAGATCGGCGCGGTGTTGAAGGTAACTGAATCGCGCGTCTGCCAGCTCCACGGGCAGGCGCTGGTGAGATTGAAGGCACGACTGGTTGATTGGCGTGACGGCGGCGTAGATACGCAGGCCTGATGAAAGATGTGGGTCGAAAAGCTGTGGGACCCGGGAGAAGGAAGCTGTGAGCAAAGATATGAAGTTTCTGGTCGTCGATGATTTCTCGACCATGCGTCGAATCATCAAGAACCTGCTGCACGATCTGGGTTATCCCAACGTGACGGAAGCGGACGACGGCAAGACGGCGCTGCCCATGCTGCAGGCCGGGAGCTTCGACTTCCTGATTTCCGACTGGAACATGCCGGGCATGTCGGGCCTGGACCTGATCAAGGCGGTCCGTTCGGATGCGAAGCTCGCCAAGATGCCGGTGTTGATGCTGACTGCCGAAGCCAAGCGCGAGCAGATCATCGAGGCTGCGCAGGCAGGCGTGAACGGCTATGTCATCAAGCCCTTCACGGCCGAGACTTTGAAAGAGAAGCTCGACAAGATTCTGGGCGCGGGTAAGTGAGGTCTATATGTCGAGCTTCCAGATACTGAAACTTGAGTACAGCGCCTGCGTCGAAGCGCTCGCGGATGCGCTGCGCACCGAGGATGAGGCCGCGTTCTTTTCGGCCGTCGACCACATCGTGCACATGCGCGAGCCGGGCATGTTCAAGGAACTGCGCCAGCTCACCGGTGACCTGCAGAAGGCACTCGAGCGCTTCAGCATCGAGTCGCGGCTGCAGGACATTGCCGAGAACGAAATTCCCGATGCACGGGCACGGCTCACGCACGTAATCAACATGACCGACGAAGCGGCCCACCGCACGTTGGACCTGGTTGAGCAGTCGGGCCCGCTCGCCGAGCGAACCGCACAGGAAGCGGCAGCCCTGATGGAATCGTTCGAAACCCACCGCGCGCGCGCGCCGGCGACGAACGGCCTCGATGCCGTCGTCCACTCCATCGAATTGTTGAAATCGGTCGAGAAGTTTCTGCCCAATGCCCGCTCCAACTCGGAGCTGATCCGCAGGAACCTCGCCGACGTTTTGATTGCACAGGGTTATCAGGACCTCACTGGCCAGATCATCCGCAGTGTCATGAAGCTCGTGGCAGAGCTCGAATTGGCCCTCGCCAACCTCGCACGCCTGTCAGGCGATGTAGTGGAGCACGCGACCATGGGCGACAACGCAAGCGCGGGTCAAGGACCGGCCGTGCCTGGCGTCAGCAAAGGCGATCTCGCCTCAGGCCAGACAGACGTGGATGCGTTGCTGTCGGGTCTCGGAATGTAAGGTGCCGCGTTGGACATTCTGAGCATCATCGGGCTGGTGCTCGCGCTGAACGCCATTCTGGTGGGTGCAGTGCTCAAAGGCGCCGGCCTCATGGCGCTTGTCTCCGCGGCTGCCTTCATGATAGTGGTGGTCGGCACCTGCGCGGCCATCTTCATTCAAACGCCGCTGGAGGTCATGCAGCGCGCGCTGAAGATTTTCCCCTGGGTCATGCGCCCGCCGGTACGCGACGGCCGCCTGCTGATTGCCAAGATCGTCGAGTGGAGCAACATTGCCCGCAAACAGGGGTTGCTCGGACTGGAAATGATGATTGACCGCGAGCCGGACGATTTCGTTCAGAAGGCTCTGCAGCTCGTCGTCGATGGCACCGAGCCGGACAACATCAGCAGTGTCATGTACGTCGATCTGAACATGCGCGAGAGCGCCGATACGACGGCTGCCAAAGTGTTCGAAGGCATGGGCGTCTACTCCCCGACTCTCGGCATCATCGGCGCCGTCCTTGGCCTGATGGCAGTGCTGCAGAACCTGGCAGATCCGAGCAAGCTCGGCCACGGAATTGCCGCCGCGTTCACGGCTACCGTGTACGGTATTGGACTGGCCAACCTGTTCTTCCTCCCTGTGGCCGCCAAGCTCAAAGTGATCATCGCGCGGCAGACACAGTTCCGCGAGATGATTGTGGACGGCATGCTTTGCATCGCGCAGGGTGAGAATCCGCGCGCCATCGAAGCGAAGCTCCAAGGCTACCTCCATTGAGTCGCGTACGGCACTCAAGCGGGCGCCGGCGGCGCAAGCACGAGGAGCACGCCAATCACGAAGCGTGGGCAATCCCCTACGCCGATCTCCTGACGCTCCTGCTTGCGTTCTTCGTAGTGATGTACGCAATCTCATCCGTCAACGCCGGTAAATACCGCGTGTTGTCGGACTCACTGTTCGCCGCGTTCCGCGGCGCCCCGCGCAGCATGCAACCCATCCAGGTAGGCGACAAGCAGGTTGGAACGGGCGCGGACATGAATTCCACCACCGTTCAACAGGCCCTGTTGGAAGGCAAGGCCCAATCCCACCTGGCGCCCGTACCGGTGGCCATGGGACTGCCCAAGTCCGGCGGTGACTCGCCCGTTACAGGCAAGCTGCCAGCACAGGCCGCCGCGGCGGCCCAGGCGCTGTCACGCCTGGCTGACCAGATCGCGCAGGCGATGAATCAGCTCGTCAAAAAAGACATGGTGACCATTCGCCGCAGCGACTTCTGGATCGAAGTCGAGATGAAGACCGACATCCTGTTCCCGAGCGGCAGCGCACGCCTCGATGACAGTGCGGTGACCATCATCGAGCAGCTCGGCAGTGTGCTCTCGCCCTTCCCCAACCCCATCCGCGTGGAAGGTCATACTGACAACAAGCCGATCAAGACGGCCGTGTTCTATTCCAACTGGGAACTGTCGGCAGCCCGTGCGGGCAGTGTCGTTCGGGTTCTGTCCAGCCACGGAGTGGGGCCGGAACGGCTGGCCGTCATTGGCTACGGCGAGCAGCGTCCCCTCAAGGCCAACGACTCGGCCGATGGCCGAAATGCCAACCGCCGCGTCGTGATCGTTATTCTGTCAACTGAGTTGATGCGACAGTCGGATCCCAACAGGCCATCTGACGCCGCTGCGGGCAGCGATGTCCCCACCGAACAGCCGCCGGGATCGGCCCACGCAGTCCCCGCTGCATCGGGCCTCGCAGTCCCGGGCGAAGCGGCCGTCGCCCCGGGCGTACCCGTCCCCGCGGGCAACAGCAACGCCATTGCCTCTCCCGCTGACTCCCCCCAGGCACTGCCGGCTCCCAACACATCCGAACCGGTCACCCCGGTCGCGACCGCCCAAACCGCTCGAAACGACTAACACAACACTGGCACGGAACCTGCACCCTGAGTACAGGACCTGCTGCGTGGCGCCGGAAACTCGACGTTTTCGCCCCCAGCCGCGCGCAGGTGTGAACTGGTTCACGAAAGAGTTGCGAGCATGGCATCCCCTTCACTCGAAATGTTACTCATCGCCGGACGGGCGATATTCCTCTTGTTCTCATTCGTGTTGGCCGCCGTGGCCTTCACCCGCTGGCGACGCACCGCCCAGGCGCAGACCGCACAGCAGCTGGCCCACCACGAGGTTGTGTTACATCGGTTGGCCGACCTCGAAGCCCGGCTCGATGCGACGAATGTCTCCATTTCACGGCTCGGTGAGCGTATCGAGCGGCCACAGCAGTTAGCATCCCCGACTGCAGCTGCCTCACCGGGTTACCAGATTGCCATCCGGTTGGCCCGGGGCGGGGCAACGCCCGCGGAGCTGATCTCAGGATGTGGTCTGTCGACTAATGAAGCCGAGTTGGTCCATCGCCTGCACTCGCCGCACGCCAAGCCTGGTTCCCGCAAGGCGCCCGCCGGCCCTGCACATGCTGCATAGCGGAACTGCGTCTATTTTTCTTAATGCTGATTCAAGCACCGGGACTGAACGCCGATAGTCCTGTTGCACGAGCACAATTGGCCCTCACCCCGCCATCCGGACATGAAAAAACGCAAAAAAGCGTCTTCGTCTGCGTCGCGCAGCGCGCGCAGCAAGCCTCTCCCAGCCCCCTCACGGGCACTGGGCGCGGCTCGTGCCACTAAGTCACATCGCACTCAAGGCTCAGACCCGAGCAAACGCAAGGCGGCGTCCCCACCTGTTGCCGAGAAGCCCTCTACCACACTCGCCCTAGCGGCCGAGTGCACGGTCAGCGACGCGAGCACCCTAAAGGAGCAGCTCGCGGGACTTCTCGACGAACCCCTTCCGGTAACGCTCGACGTCACCGCCCTCCAGCGCATCGATACCGCTGGACTGCAGGTGATCACCGCATTCGTCCGTGAACGTGCCGGCCACGGCCGGCAGGTCGAATGGCAAGGCTCTGCGCCGGCGCTTGCGACCGCTGCGCAGCTTCTCGGTCTGACAACCCTTCTCAAGCTGCCCGCATGACAATAGATCTCACCCAATTTCACGAGGCTTTCTTCGAGGAGAGCTTCGAGGCGCTCGACTCCATGGAGGCGGCGCTGCTCAAGCTCGATATAGGCGCGCCCGACAAGGAGCTGATCAACACCATTTTCCGGGTTGCTCACTCCATCAAAGGCGGCAGCGCGACATTCGGCTTTTCCGACATCGCCTCATTCACGCATAGCCTCGAGACCATGTTGGATGAGCTGCGCAGCGGCACCATGCAGGTGACGTTGGCCATGTCGGACGTGCTGTTGAAGTCAGTTGACGTGATGCGCGCGATGCTACGCGCGGTACAGCAGAAGAAGCCTATTGACGCGCAACGCGTGTCGGATCTGCAGTTCGACCTCGAGTTGATGATTGCGCAGAAGAATGCGGCAGCGGCGGTGGTGGTGGCAGCGCCCGTGGCGCCTGCGCCTGCCCCGGCCACGGCATCGCCGGCCGCCGCGTCGGGTGACAGCGCGGCGCCAGCCCCGGCAGGCGCAGACGCTGCGTCAGCCAGCCCGGCCGCCGCGTCCGTCCCAACACGTTGGGAAATTGCCTTCCGCCCCTATCCCGAACTGTTCGCGCGCGGCAACGATCCGCTACGCATGATGCGCGAGCTGTCCGACCTGGGCACGCTCGAGTCGAATATCGACGTGGACGCGCTGCCCAAGTTCGCCGACTTGAACCCGCAGTCCTGCTACTTCGCCTGGAACCTGGTATTGACGGGCGAAGTGACTGAAAGCGCCATTCGGCAGGTGTTCGAATGGGCCGAGGGTGACTGCGATTTGCAGATCAAGCTCGTGAGCCCGGCGGGTGAAGTCGCCGCGGCTGCGGCCGTTGTGTCCGCGCCGACTGCGACCCCGGCCCCGACGGCCGCCCCTGCGGAGCCTGCGACACAAGTTGCGCCCAACTCGCCAGCGCCGGCGGCGGCACCGGTGGCAGTCGCCCCGACCTTATCAGTGGTCCCGGCCGCCGCCCCACATACACCTGCGTCCGTGCCCACAGCCGCCGCCAACCCCACAGCAGCAGCCCCCGCAGCGGCTGCAGCCGCCCCCACCGTAGCCGACTCCGGCTCCATCCGCGTCAGCGTCGAAAAAATCGACGAGCTGATGAACACGGTCGGTGAGCTCGTCATCACGCAGGCAATGTTGAGCCAGCTCGGCTCCAAGCTGGAAGGTCCCACCGCGGAAAAGCTGCGCGGCGGCCTCGCCCAACTCGAAAGAAACATGCGCGAGCTGCAGGAAAGCGTCATGCGCGTGCGCATGTTGCCCATCAACGTAGTCTTCAGCCGCTTCCCCCGCATGGTGCGCGACCTCGCGCAGCGCCTGGGCAAGCAGATCGAGCTGAAGCTCACCGGCGAGCAGACCGAGCTGGACAAGACCGTCCTGGAAAAGATTGGTGATCCTCTGGTTCACCTGGTCAGAAACAGCATCGACCACGGCATCGAGTCACCAGAAAAGCGCCTCGCCGCCGGCAAACCCGCCGCAGGCACAGTGCATCTGGACGCCTGCCATCGCGGCGGCAACATTGCAGTGGAAGTAAGCGACGACGGAGGCGGCCTCGACAAAACCCGCATCCTCGCCAAAGCCCGTGACCGGGGCCTGGTAGGCCCGAACGACGTGCTGACGGACGAGCAGGTATACGACCTGATCTTCCTCCCAGGCTTCTCAACCGCGGAAAAGACCACCGATGTGTCGGGCCGCGGCGTAGGCATGGACGTCGTGCGCCGGAACATCAAGGAGCTGGGCGGCAAGATCGAGCTGCGCAGCGACCACGGCAAAGGCTCGAAAACCATCATCACCCTGCCGCTCACCCTGGCCATTGTCGATGGCCAGTCCGTGTCGGTCGGCAACGAGACGTACATCGTCCCGCTGATTTCCATTGTCGAGTCGATGCAGTTGAAGGCCGAGCATGTCAGCCGGCTGTCAGGCCGTGGCGAAGTCTTTTCATTCCGCGGCTTCTATCTGCCGATCGTCCGTCTCTACGAGCTGTTTGGCGTCGAGCCGCGTACCAAGGTGCTCGATGAGGGACTGGTCGTCGTGGCCGAGGGTGAAGGCCACCAGCGCATCGGCCTGTTCGTCGATGACTTGCTGGGCCAACAGCAGGTAGTGATCAAGTCGCTCGAAGCCAACTACGGGCACGTCGAGGGCGTATCCGGGGCAACGATTCTCGGTGACGGCTCCGTGGCACTGATTCTGGACATTCCAGGCCTGATACGCGCGATGTCGATGCGCGCGGCAGCCTGAGTGTCATTGACCAACGAGGAAACGCAAAGATGTCGTCCAATGCGCCTGTAAAGAACGGTAAGGGACCGGGTGAGGAATCGCACCAGGTTTTGACTTTCGTTCTGGGCAACGAAACCTACGGCGTGGACATCCTGCGTGTGCAGGAGATCCGCGGCTGGTCTGCTGTCACGAAGATCCCCCATGCCCCGCCGCATGTGCTGGGTGTGCTCAATCTGCGCGGCTCGATCGTCCCGATCGTCGATCTGCGCATGCGGTTCTCACTCGACCGCGCCGAATACACCACGGTCACCGTGATCATTGTCGTTTCCGTCATTTCGGCCGCCGGCCGCCGCGACTTCGGTGTGGTCGTCGACGGCGTGTCAGATGTAGTTGATGTCAATAACGAGGAAGTGAAAGCGGCGCCGGAATTGGGCGCCAAGGGCGCAACCGACTACATCCGGGGTCTCGTCCCGGTTGCCGAGCGCATGGTCGTGCTACTCGACATCGACCGCCTGATCAGCAGTGACATGACATCCCTCCCCAACAATACCGCCACGGAGACAGCCTCGGCCGCTTGAGCTGCACCCGACATGCGTTCCGTAACCGACAAGAGCATGAGTTTCCTGGGCCGCTTGCCGCTGTGGCGCAAGCTCGCCCTGCTCGTTGCCGCCATGGCCGTGCCGGCCATTGTGCTCGGTTGCTTTTACTTTCAGCGAAGTGCCGCCACGGTCAGCCAGGCGCGCGCGGAGCTGGACGGAACGCGCTACTTGCGCGCGTTGGGCGGCATCGCCGGCGAAATACTCACGCATCGCGGGCGCGAGTACACGTTCCTGAGCGGAGACAGCGCCAGGCGTCAGGATGTGCTTGCGCAGGAAGTCGAAGTAGACAAGCAGATTGCTTTGGCCGACACCATTGATGCGGAGTTGGGCGAGAAACTGGGGGTCTCGTCCGCCTGGAGCGCCGTCAAAGCAGAGTGGGCGGCATTGAAAACCAAGGGACTGCAGCAGTCACCTGAAGAGAACGATGCTGCACACGAAGCCATCGAGCAGCACCTCGATCGAATCGCGGACACCGTCAGCAATCGCTCGCGAACTTCCGTTGACCCGGATGCCTCGACGCGTGCCCTGCTGCGGATAGCAGCCAGCTACGCGCCCGATCTAATGCAGTATTCGTCGCACCTGCGCCGTCATGCGGTGCATGCCGCTTTCAAGGGCTACCTGGGCGGCGACGATCGCATGGGCGTGCGCGTTTTCCGCGACCGCCAACAAGCGGATCTCGATAGCCTCAAGGGCTCGCTCGAACAGGTCTCCCCCGAGGCGCGCGGCACGCTCAGCGAGTCGGTCACTGCGGCGAAAGCAACCGCAGATGAATTTTACGGCGTCGTGCAAACGAAACTTCTGACCGCCTCCAACATCGAGGTCACCGGGGCAGCCATCTACGACCTGGGCGTCCCGACCAACCGGGCGCTGAAAAAAGTTTCCCTTGCCAGCTACGACGCGCTCACGAAGGCGGTCGAACGACGTCTCGCGCTCGCAAGTCAACACCGGAATATCACCGCCGCCGCCACTCTCGTCGCCGTCGCTCTCGCGTTGAGCCTGGCTGTCCTCATCACTCGCTCGCTCTCCAACCCCCTGGGTCGTGCCGTGTCGATCTTCAAAAGAATCGCCGCCGGTGACTACGAGAATGATATTGGCACGACGGGCACCGACGAGCCCAGCCAACTGTTGCTCGCTTTGGGCATGATGCAAAGCACCTTGCGCCAGCAGATCGAATCCGAGCGGTTGGCGGCGGCCGAGAACTCCCGCATCCGGCAGGCACTCGACAAGGCCTCGACCAGCGTGCTCCTGGCGGATGCGCAGCATCAGGTTGTCTATCTCAACGACCGGGGCCAGACGACCTTCGAGCAGGCGGAGGCCGGGATCCGCGCCGCACTGCTGAGCGCGACCCAAACCAGCGAGCAAGCCGTAGGCGCGCTGACATTCCGCATGGTGAGCAGTCCGGTCACCAATGAAACCGGCGAACGCATCGGCACCGTCATGGAGTGGACGGATCGGACACAGGAAGTCGGCGTCGAGCAGGAAATGCAGACCATGCTTTCCGCGGTCAACAGCGGCGACCTCGCCCGCCGGATCGCCCTGGACGGCAAGTCGGGCTTCTTCGCGGCCACCAGCCGCGGCATCAACCAGCTGGCTGACAACATGGCGGAGATTGTCGCGAGCGTCAAAGAAGCCGCCGGCGAGGTCTACCGCGCCTCCACTGAAATTGCCAGCGGCAATACCAACCTGCAGCAGCGCACCGAGGAGCAATCCGCCTCACTCGAGGAGACCGCCTCCTCAATGGAGCAGATGACGACCACTGTGCGGCAGAACGCGGACAACGCCGGCGCAGCGAATCAACTCGCCGTCGCCGCCCGCGACCAGGCCGAACAAGGCGGCAGCGTGGTCGGCAAGGCCGTACACGCGATGTCGGACATCAATGAATCCGCCCGGAAGATTGCCGACATCATCGGCGTCATCGACGAGATCGCTTTCCAGACCAACCTGTTGGCCCTGAACGCGGCAGTCGAGGCCGCGCGCGCGGGCGAACAGGGACGCGGCTTCGCCGTCGTGGCGACCGAGGTGAGGACACTCGCCGGCCGCTCTGCGACCGCCGCGAAGGAAATCAAAGAACTGATCAAGGACAGCGTCAAGAAAGTTGAAGACGGCTCCGTGTATGTGGCCCGTTCGGGTCAAACACTTGAACAGATTGTTGCTTCGGTGAAGAAGGTCTCGGACATAGTTGCCGAGATTGCTGCAGCATCCCGTGAGCAGTCGGCGGGTATTGGCCAGGTCAACTCCGCCGTGTTGCAGATGGATGAGCTGACTCAACAGAACGCAGCTCTCGTCGAACAGGCAACCTCCGCCTCGCAGGCCATGGCACACGAAGCCCACGCCCTGCACGAGATGATGGGCGGTTACCGGCTCGGCGACCTGGTAACGCCGGCGCAGACGAGTCGCCCCCCGGGTGCGACACGCACGCCACCGAACAAACATGCCCCTCGAAGAGAACGGCGAGTGGCAGGACTTCTAATCAATTGAGTCATTGGACAAGGATCTAGCGGACATGAACTTTCTCAGTCGGTTGAAGCTCGGGCAGAAGCTCGCGATGCTGGTGGTGGCCATGGCCGTCCCCAGCGCCCTGCTGGGTATCTTCTACCTCAGCGGAGCCAATTCGCAGGTCGCACTCGCCAAGGACGAAATCGAAGGTGCGCGTTACGTCCAAGCCGTCGGCGCCGTCCTGGCCGAGGTGGCCAACCATCGCAGCCGTCTGTTCGCGGTGTTGACCGGCGATGCGGCCAGCCGCGACCAGGTCAGCGCGTCCGAATCCGAACTGCAGCGCGATATCGAGGCGGTCAATTCGAGCGATGACGTGGTGGGCAACCGCTTCAAAGTGAGCGAGGCCTGGTCCTCCATCAAATCCGACTGGGAGCGGCTCAAGGGTGAGGGCGCCAAGCTCAGCCCCGATGAGGCCGTCGCCCGGCACAATGCACTGCTCGATCACATCCAGAAGCTCGGGGAAACAGTCGCCGCCCGCTCGGGTTTGACTGTCGATCCTTCGCCTGAGACCGCCGTACTGATCCAGATTGCCACGCGCAACGTTCCGGGCGCCTTGATTGCCTCCGGGGATGTCCGTTGGTATGCCGCCCGCGCCAGCATCAAAGGTTATCTGGGCGGTGACGATCGGATGGCCATCCAGTTGTACCACAACGCCTTCGCGGAGCATTTCGATGCCGTGGCCAGGGATCTGGAGCGGGCCTCGGAAGACGCCAAGACGCACGTGCGTCCGAAAGTTGAAGCCGCACGCACCGCCTTCGCATCGTTCTTCGGAGTCGTGAAGGAAAAGATTCTCGAAGCGCAGAAGATGGAAATCACGACGGCTGATGTCTACGCCGCCTCGCGGGACGTAGGCACTACGTTGAAGGATCTATCGGACGTCAGCTACACGGCCATGAATGCAGCTGTCCAACAGCGGCTGTCGCAGGTTACGACCTGGCGCAATCTGACTGCGACCATCTCGGCCCTCGCCCTCGCCTTCGCGCTGGCGCTGTCGTGGCTGATCACCCGCTCGCTCGCGAAGCCGCTGTCGCATGCCATCGAAGTGTTCGGGAACATTTCCTCTGGGAAGTACGACAACGAGATCCAACAGAACGGCACTGACGAAGCTGCCCAGGTGCTGAATGCGCTGGGTGAAATGCAGGGCAAGCTGCGCACTCAGATCGAGACTGAACGCGCCGTTGCCGCGGAAAACACCCGCATCCGTCAAGCGCTGGACAAGGTTTCCACCAGCGTCGTGCTGGCCGACGGCCAACACCAGATCATCTATCTGAACGAGACCGCACAGACGACATTTGCGCGCAGTCAGCACGAGATCCGCAAGTCGCTGCCCGGGTTCGATGCACATCGGATCCGCGGTTCGAGCCTCGATTCGCTGACAAGCGACCCGGGTCAACAGCGACGGACACTCGACACCCTCTCCGGATCGGACACGCAGGAGCGCGTGCTCGGTGCATGCACGTTCAGAACGATCAGCAATCCAGTTCTGAGCGACAAGGGCGAGCGCATCGGCACCGTTGTCGAATGGACCGACCGGACGCCAGAAGTGGCGGTCGAGAAGGAAATGCAGACCATGTTGACCGCCGTCATTGGCGGCGACCTCGCCAAGCGCATCGACCTGGCCGGCAAGGCCGGCTTCTTCGAAGCCATGAGCCGCGGAGTCAACCAGCTCGCCGACAACATGGCGGAAGTCGTCTCCAAGGTGAAAGGCGTGGCCGCCGAGGTGCATCGCGGCGCCGACGAGATTTCCACGGGTAACGCCAACCTGTCGCAGCGAACCGAGGAGCAATCGTCTTCGCTGGAAGAGACAGCGTCCTCCATGGAAGAAATGACCACGACGGTCAAGCAGAACGCCGACAACGCCGGCCAGGCGAATCAGTTGGCCATGGCAGCACGGGATCAGGCAGAGAAAGGCGGCTCGGTGGTCAATCAGGCCGTCAAGGCCATGTCGGATATCAACGATGCCTCCAAGAAGATTGCGGACATCATTGGCGTCATTGATGACATCGCATTCCAGACCAACCTGCTGGCGCTGAACGCAGCCGTTGAGGCGGCACGTGCCGGTGAGCAGGGCCGCGGATTCGCGGTCGTCGCCAGCGAGGTGCGCAGCCTCGCCGGCCGCTCCGCCACCGCCGCGAAAGAGATCAAGGAGTTGATCCAGGACTCGGTGCGCAAGGTCGAGGACGGCTCGGTGCTCGTCACCCAGTCGGGCCAGACGCTCGAGAAGATCGTCGCTTCAGTCAAAAAAGTGTCCGACATCGTCGCCGAGATTGCCGCCGCATCGCGCGAGCAATCATCTGGGATCGAGCAGGTCAACCGCGCGGTCATGCAGATGGACGAGCTGACACAACAGAACGCTGCTCTCGTGGAACAAGCCACGGCAGCCTCGCAGGCCATGGCCGAGCAGGTGCGTGGACTGAACCAGATGCTGGATCGCTATCGAGTCAACGACATGATCGAGAGCGCCAAGAGCTACGGAGCGTCCGCAAGCGCGACCGTAACTCCCAGAGCGGCGCCGACTCCGAGAGCGGAGCGTCGGAGCGGCCATCGCCCTTGGTCCGACAGATCCAAGGCGAGCGCCGGCTCCAGCACAGCCCACGCGAGCGCGCGCGCCAACGGCACCAATGGCGCAAACCCAGGCACGGGCACGCTCGGCGCCGGCGCCAGCGACGGCAAGAACGATTCCGAATGGCGTGAATTCTGATCCATAGGCGCAAGGAGAACGACTATGGCAAAGATCTTGGCAGTAGACGATTCGGCGGCCATGCGCCAGATGGTCGGCATCACCCTGACGGGTGCCGGCCACGAGGTTGAGCAGGCTGCGGATGGCTGCGAAGCGCTGGAAAAAGCAGAGCGCGGAAAATTCGACCTCGTGATCACCGATGTCAACATGCCGAGGATGGATGGCATCACGTTGGTGCGGGAGTTGCGCGGGCTTGCGACCTACAAATACGTGCCGCTGTTGGTCCTGACGACCGAAGCGACGACGGAGCGCAAACAGGCGGGCAAGGCGGCGGGCGCCACGGGTTGGCTGGTGAAGCCGTTCAACCCGGAACGACTCCTGGCAACGATTGCGAAGGTGCTCGGTTGAGCACCCCTACGCGGACCGGACGAACCGATTTTAATCATCAGCATTGAACGAGGACGAAGATCATGAACTCTCCGAAGCGAATACTTCTGGCCGTGGCGTTGACTTGCGCCGCGAGCCTGCCGGCGTACGCTGACTGCGTGCTCCCGCCGGCACCCAGCAAGATTCCCGACGGTAACACCGCCAGCCAGCAAGAAATGGTCACGGCGATGAATACGTTGAAGGAATATAACGGGGACGTCGATACCTACACCAAGTGTCTGGAATTCGAGGCCAAGCAGAATCGCCTGAGCCGCGCGGACGAAGAAAAGATGCACAACAACGCAGTCGAGACGCTGCAGAAGGTCGCTGCGAAGTTCAACGAGCAGGTGCGTACGTTCAAGGCCAAGAGCGGCTGAGCAAGCCGTAATTGACCCGACCCGTAAAGCATCGGCGTTGATCCGTCATGAGCCTCTGGCGCGGCCGCACACCGCGCCAGAGCAATCAAGCGCGTACAGGAAGGAGCACACGCGAGGGACCAGGGGCCGGTTATGCCGGCTCCCAACGGCGAGTCACCATCGATCATCATGAAGCGAAACACAGACGTCTCGCGCTTACGTTCTGCCCAGGTCCAGAAATCCGGCGAGACAAGTGCGCGCCCTTCGAGTTGCGCTGCAGCAATAGAACGAGCCACGATGCTCCTCGTTCACAGCACGCAGGAATCGGAAGGTCCGATCACCGAGCTCAGCGAAGCGCTGGCCCGCATGGCCCGCACACTCCATGACAGCGGCGCACCGTTGTTCGGGGAGGCACGGCTCAACTCCACGGCGGATGTGCAGCTGATCCGGGATGCATTCGCACGCGACATTGCGATCTGCATCCAGAGCCTGCAATTCCACGATCGTCTCACGCAGCAATTGACCCAGGCCCGTGACGCTCTGACGGGTGCGTCAGTCAGGCTCGCCGCCATGCCCGACAGGCCGGCCAACGAGGACGGCATTGAAGGCAGCATCGAGCTGTTCGAATGACCAAATCAATCAGCGCCCCCCTGTTGCACGACACCCAGACAATGATGCGTCTGCGGGAATTCGACTTCGGCACTGAAGACTTCGAAGCCCTGCGCACGCTCGTCAAGCAGATCACCGGCATCAACCTGTCGGATCAGAAGCGGGAGTTGGTGTATGGGCGCCTGGCTCGGCGGCTGCGCGCCCTGCAGCTCACGAGCTTCGCCGAGTACCGTGAGCTGCTCGCCCGCGATGGCGGCCAGGAGATTGCGCAGTTCTGCAATGCGATCACCACCAACCTGACGGCCTTCTTCCGCGAGCCGCACCATTTTGATTACCTGCGCGACCAGGTGCTGGCGCCCATGCTCGCCAATAGCAGCGCGCCCCGGCGGCTGCGCATCTGGTCGGCAGGTTGCTCCACGGGCGAGGAGCCCTATTCCCTGGCCATGACGGTCCTGGAGACGCTCACCGACATACGCCGTTGGGATGTTCGAATCCTCGCGACCGACCTGGATTCCGACGTGTTGGAACGGGGGCGCCGCGGCGTTTACACTGAGGACCGGCTCAGGAACATGACACTGCAGCGCCGCATGCGTTTCTTCACGGAGCGGCGCGAGCGCGAGGGGTTGTGTTACGAGGCGACACAGGAGCTGAAGTCCCTGATCACCTTCAAACAGCTCAACCTCATGCATCCACTGCCCATGCGCGGTCCGCTGGATGCGATCTTCTGCCGCAACGTCGTCATCTATTTCGACAAGAACACCCAGCGCGACCTGTTCGCCCGCGTCTCGCAGCTGCAACGCCCCGGCAACCTGCTGTTTCTCGGTCACTCCGAAAGTCTCTTCAAGGTGACCGAGGACTACACGCTCATTGGCAAGACGGTCTACCGGAGAGGCGGATGAGCATTGCGGTGCACAAGACCCGCCCGGAACAGCCGCCCATGCTGCCGGCGTTCGCCCACATGCAACGTTTCTGGGACCCGCAGCTCGACTCCTGGAATGTGAAGATACTGCCGGGCGAGTACTACGTGACCCGCGGCGAAGAAGCCGTGTCCACGGTGCTCGGCTCGTGCATTTCCGCCTGCGTGCGCGACCCGGTCAGGAAGGTCGGCGGCATGAACCACTTCATGCTGCCCGAGGATGTCTCCACCGGATCCAACAACTGGCTGGATCCGGCGATCGGACTTGCGACCCGCTACGGCTCATACGCCATGGAAAGCCTGATCAACGACCTGTTGAAGCTGGGCGCCACGCGCGAGCGCCTGGAGATCAAGGTGTTTGGCGGCGGCCGCGTACTGTCGGGCATGACCGATGTCGGTGCCCGCAACATCGAGTTCGTCCGCAGCTACCTGAAGTTGGAAAGCTATCGGATCGTGGCCGAAGACCTGGGCGGCACGCAGCCGCGCAAAGTCGTGTATTTTCCAGCCAGCGGCCGCGTCAAGCTGCGGCGCCTGCGCCCCGTCGAGAATCGCATCATCAGTCACCACGAGCAGTTGTACCTCGCCAGCATCGGCAAACAGACAGCCGGCGGCGATGTCGAACTGTTCGATTGAGAGTCAAGCATGTCCAGACCCGCTCATCCCGAAACAATCACCGCAGGGAAGCGGCGCATTCGAGTTCTGATCGTGGACGACTCCGCGCTGGTGCGCAGTCTGCTCACCGACATCCTGCGGGCAGATCCCGACATCGAAGTCGTGGGTGCCGCCAGCGATGCCCACGTGGCACGCGAGAAGATCAAACAGCTCAATCCGGACGTGCTGACACTGGATGTGGAGATGCCCAAGATGGATGGCATCACCTTCCTCAAGAATCTGATGCGCCTGCGGCCGATGCCGGTCGTCATGGTGTCCTCGCTCACCGAGCGCGGCGCCGATGTGACACTCGATGCGCTGGCGATCGGCGCGGTCGATTATCTGTCCAAGCCGAAAATCGACCTGGCCGCCACCCTCAAGGACTACAGCGAGGAGTTGATTGACAAGATCCGCGCCGCCTCACGGGCCAGCGTGCGCGCGCTGGATCCCCACCGCGCGGCCATGATCGCGGCGCGGCCCAAATTCAACACCGATGCGGTCCTGCCCAAGACTCCCGGCGCGAAGCAACTGCGCACCACGGACCGGATCATTGCAATCGGCGCCTCGACGGGCGGCACCGAGGCAATCAAAGAGGTGTTGACGAAGTTACCGCCCGACACCCCCGGCGTGGTGATCGCCCAGCACATTCCCAAGGCATTCAGCACGCCGTTCGCCAAGCGCATGAACGATTGTTGCCAGATGACTGTTTACGAGGCCGAGGATGGCCAACAGGTCCTGGCCGGCCACGCCTACATCGCCCCCGGCGACCGTCACCTGATGGTGGTACGCGATGGCGCGCGCTATGTGTTGCGGTTGGACGATGGAGTGCCGGTCAATCGCCACAAACCCTCGGTGGATGTGTTGTTTCGCTCGGTCGCACAAAATGCCGGCCGCAATGCGATCGGGGTGCTCCTCACCGGCATGGGCAAGGACGGTGCAAAAGGGCTGAAGGAAATGCTGGACGCCGGCAGCCAGACGATCGCGCAGGATGAGGCCACGAGCGTGGTGTGGGGCATGCCTGGAGAGGCGGTCTCATTGGGTGCAGCGCAACATGTCATAGCCCTGGATTCCGTGGCCACGAAGATCCGCTCACTGGCGGAATCGATGGACATTACCCGGCAAGCTCGCGAGGCGTGATCCAGACCTAGGAATTATGTCTCAGCACACGCGAGGATGGCCTCCTTGCGATCTGAGAGACCACGATGAACACCGCCGCCAAGCCCGACACCACCAGCAGCCCGATCGACGCCGAAGCCTTTGCATTTGTTCAATCCCTCGCCGGGGAGCTGTCGAAGGGCAAGGTGGAGTTGCCCAGCTTTCCCGATATAGCGCTGCGCGTGCGCAAGGTGCTCTCGGACGAAAACGTATCCCAGGACATGGTGGTTCGGGTCGTCGGCTCCGAGCCGGCACTCGCCGCCCGCCTGATGCAGATCGGCAACTCGGCCGCCCTGAATTTCAGTGGCAAGCCCATTACCGAGCTGCGGACCGCCATCTCGCGCATGGGCTTCAACATGGTGCGCAGCGCGGCCATTGCTTTTGCCATGTCGCAGCTGAAGAAACAGGACTCGCTCAAAGGCCTGGAAAAGCCGCTGGATGACCTGTGGAAGCGCAGCGCAGCAGTTGCTGCCATGTCGCACGCGGTCGCGCGCCGCTTCAGCAAGGTCAACCCGGACACGGCCCTGCTCTCCGGCCTGCTGCATGGAATCGGCCAACTCTACATCCTGACACGCTCGGCGGCGCACCCGCGCCTGTTCGCCAACCAGGCGGCCTACACCGCCATTGTGCGCGACTGGCACAGCGCCATCGCCAAGGCACTCCTGGAGAACTGGGAGATGGCGGAGGAGGTCGTGGAGGCTGTCAGCAATTTCGAAGACCTGGAGCGCGAACATTCAGGGCCCGTGGACCTGACGGACGTGGTGGCGGTAGGCAACCTGCTCGCTGCGTTCAAGGATCACCCGGAAACCATCGAGCTCAACATGCACGACGTCGCCGCCTGCAAGCGGATGAAAATCGATCGGGCGAGCTACGAACAACTCATTGACGAGTCGGAGCACGAAATCGACACATTGAGACAGGCGCTGGGCGCCTGAGGCGCACCGTGCGCAAGAGAGTGTTATGAGCCTTGCACACAAATCGACCAAGCCGAACGATCCACGCGATAAAGAGGGTGACGTCGCTTTCAACTTCGTACAGGCCCTGGCCTCGGAGCTGTCCGGAGGCAAGATCGAACTACCGGGCTTTCCGCACATCGTCATGCGGGTACAGAAGGTCCTGGGTGACCCGAACGCGGACGCGAACCGCATAGTCAAAGTGTTGGGCAGCGAGCCCGTGCTGGCTTCGCAGATCGTACGGGTGGCGAATTCCGCTGCTTTGAACCCCTCAGGGACTGTGGTCACCGACTTGCGCGCAGCGGTTGCGCGCGTTGGGCTCGATTCCGTGCGATCGGCCACGATCTCTTTCGCGGTCAGCCAGCTCCGTCATGCGCCCCTGCTCAAGGGCCTGGAAGCGCAGCTCGGTGTGTTATGGAAACGCGGCGTGCTGGTAGCGAGCCTGAGCTGCGTGGTGGCGCGCCGACTGACCCAGATCAACGCGGACACCGCACTGCTGGCCGGGCTGTTGCAAGGCATCGGCCGCCTGTACATCCTGACGCGCGCCAGCGGCCACCGCGAGTTGTTCGCGGACCAGGACAGCTACCAGACCATCGAGCAGGACTGGCACCTGAGCATCGCCGCCGCATTGCTCGAGAACTGGGGAATCGCGGATGAGATCGTCCAGGCCGTGCACGAATCCGAGAACCCGGATCGGGATTCACGCGGACCTGTGACACTGGCCGATGTGTTGATTGTCGGCACGATTCTCGCCGAACATCACAATCAGCCCCAGGCGCTGCGCGCCCAGATTCATTGTGCCAAGCCACTGCAGAAATTGAGACTGGACGCGCCGGCGTGCGAAGCGTTCATCGCCGAATCGGCGGCCGACATCGAGTCGCTGCGGGAAGCGTTGGGCTAGTAGGGAAGCTGGCGGGAGCCGGTCGAACAGGCTGCCTACACCGCGCCCCATTCGTGGGACCGGTTGACCTTCGGCGCCGATCCATTCGGTCCGTAGGTCACCGGCTGGCTCTTGCCGCCGGTCAGTGCGTCCAACAACCCCGTGACATGTTTGAGTCGCGCGGCCACCAACACACCATTTCTGTCATTCAGGTCCCGGCAGCGGATCGCCCGCCGCGCGCACTCGCGCAATCGGGACAACAGCGTCCCCTCAGGGTCGCACCATTGCATGAGTTGCTCGAGGCCGACCCAGTCGGGTGTGTAACCGTGCATGGTGCAGAGGCAGCGACGCTGCTCCTCGGTCCGTGCCAGGTCTCCCATCATCTGCTGACGGACCAGGGCGGTCCGTTCGATTGCCGCTACGTTCTGGGCACCGAGGATGTCGTGCTCGCGCAGCAGGAGATCTTCCAGCTCGCGTAGCGCGTCGATTTCTTCAGTCAGCAGCAGCCCGAGATGATCCCGGCAGACTTCCGCATCGACGACCAAAGCCCCGGCGACAGCCACTGCCTATTTCCCGGACGCAGCCGACTCTTCAGTGTCGGGCAGTTTGTTGAGGGCCCGCTCGAGTGACATAAGCTGGTCGGCAATGTGTTGGGGACGGACCTGGTACGTGCCCTGCTCGATCGCAGTGCGCAACTGGGCGACCCGCTTCTCGTTGATGACCGGTACGTCATGGAGCTTCTGTTCGAGCTCAGCGAGGTGCCGCGCGGTACCAGTGATCTGGACGTTCTGGGAGTCGTCGCCAGTGGTATCGGCGCTCGGGCCGCCGGTAACGGCGTCCTGGGAACGCTGCACAGGGCGACCTGCGCCCACCGCCGCGACCTGGGCGAGGTCGATTCCACTTATTTTGCTGGACACGCCGACTCTCCTAAGAACCTCTACCCCCCATAGCGGCAGGGCCGGCAGGAACTTTAGAGTGGGACGCGCTTCACATAACCCAGCGGGGCTTTAAGCCTCGGTAGCCACCACGCGGCCAGACGCTGCCTGACTGTAGGCTCCCCGGGGGCCGTAGGTCACGGCCTCGCGGCGACTATCTATCAGAGTGCCCAAGCGGGCCTGGACGTGCTTCAAACGGGCCGCCACCAAGGCGCCGTTACGGTCATTCAACTGGCGGCATTTTTCCGCGGCTGCAGAACATTCGGCCCAACCACCCGCCAGGGTGCCCTTGGGGTCACACCAGCGAATGAGCTCTTCCAGGCCTTTGACGTCGAGCGGATAGCCCAAGTCGCGGCACAACGCGCGACGCTCTTCGTCTACGCGGTAGATTCGAGCTACGGTGCGTTGCCGCTCGCGGCTCGCGCCCTCGAGAGCTACAACATCATTGGCCTCGAGAAATCCGTGTTCGCGATCGAGAAGCGTCGAAAGCTCACCCAACGCGCTGCTCTCGTCACCCATGAGACGGCTGAGCTTCTCGCGGCACTGCGTCTGATCCATCGCTTTGCTCTCCAATTACTTGAGCTCGCCCAGAGCGCGTTCGGATTGGATCAGCCCGTGGGCGATCTTGTCCGCATTCACGGTGTAGGTGCCGTTGGCCAGCGCCTTGCTGATTGCATCCACGCGGCTCTGGTCAATTGCGGGTTTGGCCGCCAGGGTCTGCCGAAGATGCGCGAGGAGCGATGCCGTGCTCGTGATGCTGACGTCAGAACCGCTCTGCTGCGTTGCATCCTGGGAGCTCGTTGCCGTGCCCTTCGCCGACGACGCCTTATGTGCTGAGCTCGCGGCTGCGCCGCTGAGATCGATCCCGTTTAGATTGACGGCCATGTACGGCCCTCCTGCTTTCGTAACACCGGGTAACGGCACGCGCGCCCGGAACTTGAGGCTTGCATCACCAGGCCACCCGCACGCGGTCCGCGCTTTCGACAACACCCTCGACAACTCGCAGGGTGCTCAGGTTCTGCACTTGTATGCGTGAACCGGCCGCGCCATCGACCATCGCTCGTCCACTGGCTCTGACCTCCACCGGGCCGGCCGCGGACAGCAAGGTAACCTGCTGGCCCCGATGAACTATCAAGTCGGGGGCAAACATATCTACTGACAAAGTCGTGCCTGCCGCGAGCGGGCGCCTGACCGTACGACCGCTCAGTTCAGCAGCCTGGGTGAGATAAGCGTTGCCGGGGCCTGCGGTTCTGCGTGTTTCCACGGTCACATCCGCTGCAGTCAGTCGGGCATCGCGGTTCACGGCATGGGCCAGGACGAGGACATTGACGATGCTCTCAACGGTCACCGGAACATAGACAGTCCAGCGAACCGGGCCGGCGCACGTCACGCCAACTGTCGAGCGAGCTTGCACTGACATCCCCGCTGGCAGCGAGGCGGAAAGCTCCTTGGATGGGCACCGGGCCAGCCGCAAACGGCCGTCGAGTTGACCAACTGTGACGGTGCTCTCACCCGCGCCGGCGGGAATCAGTGATTTGACGTAGGCCTGGGCCGTGGAGCGGATAGTCGCCAGGGACTCAACGCTGTCGTCCTGCGCGGCCTCCTGGGCCTGTACCGAGCCGAGGGACAGCATTGCCGCGAAGGCGAGGACACCAATCCGTCGAAATTTCGTCGTTCTCTTCATAGTAGAAGAGTAGCTTGCAAGCGGCGCGCCAGCGGCAGCACAACGGCAACGTCCGGCTGTTGGTGCCCTGCCCAGGCGGCAAGCCATTGCCGCGCGCGTGATTGTGCTCACGCTCTCAAACACACAACTTCGGCTGATGGGGCTTTCAACACCCCGGTATGTCCCATGGCATACCAATTGCAGTTATCCGCCAAGTCATTCTTTTGACGGACTGCAAGTACCATGGCGTTCAACCTCGACACTTATATCGGCATACATGCGGATGCACTTAAGCTCCAAGCGAAGCGCACCGAATTGATTGCCGACAATCTTGCGAATGTCGACACGCCCGGCTACAAGGCGCGCGACCTCGACTTTCGTTCCGCGTTGGCCACCGCCGGCGGCGCAGACGCGCCCGTGAAGCTTGCGACCACCAACGCCGGTCACATCGGAGCCGATCCCTCGACGGCCCTGGATTCCAGTCTGAAGTATCGCGTTCCGCTGGCGCCCGCCCTCGATGGCAACACCGTGGACGCGCAACAGGAACAAGCCGCATTCGCAGACAACACCGTCCGCTATCAGGCCACCCTGAGCTTCCTGTCGGCACGCTTTCGCGGCCTGATGACGGCAATCACGGGGCAGTAAGCCATGTCATTCAAAATATTCGACATCGTCGGCTCGGGACTCAGCGCGCAATCGGTGCGTCTGAACACCGTCGCCAGCAACCTCGCCAACGCAGACAGTGTCAGCGGCGATCCCGCTACTGTTTATAAGGCGCGTCATCCGGTCTTCCAGGCCGTGCAGGCCGCGGTCGGGCACAACCTGAGCGCCACCGATCGCGCCAGCGGGGCCTCCGTCAAGGTCAAAGCGATCGTGCAGAGCAATGCGGCGCCGACTGAACGCTATGACCCCGGCAATCCGCTTGCCGACGAGCACGGCAATGTCTACGCACCCAACGTCAATGTCGTCGAAGAGATGACGGACATGATCTCGGCCTCGCGCGCCTATCAGGACAACGTGGAGGTTCTCAACACCTCCAAGGATCTGATGCTCGCCACCCTGAAGCTCGGATCCTGAGCGCGCACGCATTAATTAGAGGTATCGCATGTCCACCACGAATTCAGTCTCCAACTCCAGCATCCCCGCCGCGGGCCTGAGCAACACGCCGGCCAACATGCAGATCAACCAGGCCCAGTTCCTGCAGTTGATCACGGCGCAGATGAAGGACCAGAACCCGCTGTCGCCCTCCGACCCGACCCAGTTCGTCACCCAGTTGGAAGGCATGAGCCAGGTGTCCGCGATGCAGAGCATGCAAAGCTCAATGCAGGCCTCGGCCATCATGAACGGCACGACCCTGATCGGACACTCGGTCCTGGCTCCCGGCACCGAGGCAACACTCTCGACCGGCGGAGCAATTGGCGGCGCCGTCACGGCACCGGCCGGCACGACGAAGCTCAGCGTGTCCGTGCAGGACTCCACTGGCGCGACGGTCAGCACATTCGACGTCACTCCAGCCGACGCGGGCCTGACCTCGTTTCTCTGGAAAGGCAACACCAGCACCGGCACGACCGCCGCGGCGGGCCAGTACACGATTGGAGTCACCGCCACCGTTGATGGCAAGACCCAGGTGCTCGATCCGCTGGTGGTCAACAAGGTGGACAGCGTACTCGTCGACCCGACCACCAATACAGTTGATGTCGAGACTACCAGCGGCACGGTTCCGCTGAGCTCCATCATCTCGGTCATGTAAGCGCCGCACCCGAATTCAAATTCCCAGGAGATCTCGATGTCATTCAATATTGCCCTCACCGGACTCGACGCGGCCAACCAGGATCTGAACGTCACCGCGAACAACCTCGCGAACGTTTCGACCGCTGGCTTCAAGGGCTCGCGCGCGCAATTCGGCGACCTGTTCGCGTCCACGCAGAGCGGCGTCAGCGCAACCGCCATCGGTAACGGCGTGTCGGTCACCGAAGTGGCCCAGCAGTTCACCCAGGGCAACATCGAGACCACCGGCAACAATCTGGATCTGGCAATCAGCGGCAACGGGTTCTTTACCCTGAGCGACGGTGGCGCCCTGAGCTACACGCGCGACGGCCAGTTCCAGCTCGACCAGAACGGCAACGTCATCACTTCTCAGGGATTGAACCTGCAGGTCTATCCGCCGCTGGCCACAGGCGGCTTCAACACCGGCGGACTCGCGAATCTCGCGCTCACCACCAGTGAGAGCGCCCCGAACCCGACCTCGACGGCCTCGATCGTCGCCAATCTGCCGGCGTCCGCTACGGTACCCGTAGACCCGACATTCAGCCCGACCGACTCCAACAGCTACAACAATACGACTTCGCTCACGACCTATGACTCGTTGGGCGCCGCCCACACCGCCACGCTCTATTTCATCAAAGGCGCAACCGCCAACGCCTGGACAACACAACTGTATGTCGATGGCAACGCGGTAGGCACGCAACAGGCGCTCACTTACTCGAACACCGGCGCCCTCACCGCGCCTGCCGCAGGCTTGGTCACGTTCCCCGCCTATACGCCAGCCACTGGCGCAGCGCCGATGAACATGACCTTCAACTTCAGCAAGACCACCCAATTCGGCGACAACTTCGGAGTCACCGCAGTGAGCCAGGACGGCTTCACGACCGGCAAGCTCACCGGCATCAGCATCGACAGGACCGGCGTCGTGCAGGCGCGGTTCACCAACGGGCGGGCGGTGGATCTCGGCCAGATCGCCATGGCCAACTTCGCCAATGCGCAGGGCCTGCAGCAGCTCGGCAATGCGACCTGGGCGCAGACCAACTCTTCGGGCCAAGCCGTCAACGGCGTGGCCGGCAATTCCGGGTTCGGCAGCGTGCAGTCCGGCTCCATCGAGGAATCGAACGTGGACACCACCTCCGCCCTGGTGGACATGATCAAGGCGCAGCGCAACTTCCAGGCCAACGCGCAGATGATCCAGACCGACAACCAGATCACCCAGACCATTATCAACATCCGCGGTTGATACGGACTAGGAACCCAGCATGGACAAGTTGCTGTATGTTGCGATGTCGGGCGCCAAGGAAACCTTGCGCGCCCAGGCCGCCAACAACCACAACCTCGCCAACTCGAGCACGACCGGCTTCAAGGCCGACCTGAGCGCGTTCCAGAGCCGCGCGGTCACCGGGCCCGGTTATGCCTCGCGCGTCTACGCGACCGACCAGACCGTTGGCTGGGACCATGCCGTGGGCTCATTGCAACAGACCGGCAACCCGCTCGACATCGCCATTCGCGGCCAGGGATTTTTCGCCGTCCAGGATGCCAGCGGCCAGGAAGCCTATACGCGCGCTGGAGACCTCCACGTCGACCCCACTGGCCAGTTGCTGACAGCGACAGGCCTGCCGGTCCTCGGAGACAACGGCCCCATCAGCGTTCCGCCCTCCACTTCACTGACGGTGGGCAGCGACGGCACGATTTCCATCGTACCGCTGGGCCAGTCGCCGCAGACATCCGCCAACGTCGGTCGCATCAAGCTCGTCAATCCGCCGCTCGATTCGATTCAACGCAGCGCCGATGGACTGTTTCGCACCAAAGACGGCACCCAGGCCGTCGCGGACGCATCCACGACCATCGCTTCCGGCTCATTGGAATCGAGCAACGTGGATCTCGCGAGCTGCATGGTGAACATGATCGAGCTCGCGCGCCGCTTCGACCTGCAGGTGAAGGCAATCCACACCGCGGAAGAAACCGGCGCCGCCTCCTCCAAACTGCTGCAGAGCTCAGGCTGACCGCCCGGGCATGCACCACCCAACACTGACTTACAGGTAACGCAATGGAACCAGCACTCTGGGCCGCCAAAACCGGACTCGACGCACAGCAGACGCAGATGTCTGTCACGGCGAACAATCTGGCGAACGTCGCCACCAATGGCTTCAAGCGCAGCCGCGCGGTGTTCGACGACCTGCTGTACCAGAACGTCACCCAGGTCGGCGCCGCCACCTCACAAAACACCTATTCCCCCACCGGCCTGCAGTTGGGAACGGGCGTGCGGGTCGTGGCGACCGAGCGCAGCTACACCCAGGGAAGCCTGGACAACACCGGCAACTCGCTGGATCTTGCCATCCAGGGTCGGGGCTTCTTCCAGGTGCTGCAGCCGGATGGCTCCCTGGCATACACCCGCGACGGTAATTTCCAGACCAACGCGCAAGGCCAATTGGTCAACTCGAGCGGTTACCAGATCCAACCGGCGATCACCATTCCGACCGGCGCACAGAGCATCACGATCGGCTCCGACGGCGTCGTCAGCGTGCAGATCGCAGGACAATCGGCGCCGACACAGGTGGGCACGGTCCAACTGGCCGACTTCATCAACCCTGCCGGTCTTCAGACCGTGGGCGGCAACCTGTTGGTCGAGTCTGCCGCCAGCGGCTCGCCCACCACGGGCAACCCCGGGCTCACCGGCCTCGGCACCCTGGTGCAAGGATCGGTTGAAGCCTCCAACGTCAATGTCGTCCAGGAAATGGTTGACATGATTCAAACGCAGCGCGCGTACGAAATGAACTCAAAGGCAGTGCAGACGACCGACCAGATGCTCCAGTACCTCAGCCAGAACATGTAGTGCCGACAAAACCATGAGAAAAGTCTATCTCTCCTTCTGCGTCGTACTGGGCACCATGCTGGTCCTGGCGGCCCTCTCCGGCTGTCAGACCGCCAAGCCGCCCAAGGAAGACGAGCAGCTAAGCTGGGCGCAGGAGCCCGAGCTGCCGGCGACCAATGGCTCCATATATAAGGTGGGGCGCGATGTCGCGCTGTTCGAGAACCCGGTAGCGCGCCACGTGGGCGACATTGTCACCATCGTTCTCAACGAATCGACCGCTGCCAAGAAGAGCGCGACGACGACGACCGCGAAGACCACGACGGATACGCTTCCCGGCATGACCCTGCTGGGCGCGGCGGCCACCATTCATGGCACGCCGGTTCTCAGCAACAATATCAACGATGCCGCCAAGTTCAACGGTGAAGGCGACAGCGCTCAGAGCAACAGCCTGACCGGCTATATCACCTGCACGGTCGTGCGTGTGCTGCCCAACGGCAACCTGCTCGTCAAGGGCGAGAAGTTGATTGGGATCAATCAGGGTTCCGAATACGTACGCCTGTCCGGGGTCATCCGGCCGATCGACCTGGCACCCGACAACAGTGTGCCGTCTCTGAAGGTGGGTGCCGCCCGGATTTCATACGGCGGCAAGGGAGCCCTGGCCGATGCGAATGCGCAGGGCTGGCTCTCGCGATTCTTCAACTCACCCTGGACACCGTTCTGATGCCGCTGCTGTTGCGAAAACTCCTGTTGAGCTTGCTCGCGGTGAGCCTTGCCGTTCCGGCCCATGCGGAACGCATCAAGGATATTGCGACCGTCAACGGCGTCCGCGGCAACCAGCTCGTGGGCTACGGCCTCGTAGTGGGCCTCGACGGAACCGGCGACCAGACCAGCCAGGCGCCGTTCACCATCCAGAGCATCACCAACATGCTCGCGAAGTTCGGCATCACCATTCCGGCGAACGCCAATCCGCAGCTGAAGAACGTGGCCGCTGTGACTGTAACGGCCGACCTGCCGGCGTTCGCCAAGCCAGGACAGACCATCGACATAACGGTCGCTTCCATCGGCAACGCTTCGAGCTTGCGCGGCGGCAACCTCCTGATGACGCCGTTGCGTGGTGTCGATGGCCAGGTTTACGCATTCGCGCAGGGCAGCGTGCTCGTCAGCGGATTCGGCATCTCGGGCAAGGACGGCTCCAAGATCTCACTGAACGTGCCGAGCAGCGGACGAGTTCCGAACGGCGCCAGTGTCGAGCGTGAGGTGCCGGTGAAGTTCGCAAACGATGCCCACCTCATTCTCAACCTGAACACGCCGGACTTCACGACCGCGGCGCGGGTCGCTGCCGGAATCAACAAGACATTGGGCGAGGGTACGGCCGATGCGCTCGATGCGGTTTCGATTCGCGTGGTAGCCCCCGCGAATGCTGACCAGCGAATTGCCTACCTGGCCACACTCGAAGCGCTCGAGATCGAGCCAGGTGATGCGCCGGCCCGGGTGATTGTCAACTCACGTACTGGAACGGTTGTTATCAGTTCGCGGGTACGAGTGACGTCGGCGGCGGTTGCCCACGGATCGTTGTCAGTGACGATTACTGAACGGTCCGATGTGAGCCAGCCCAATTCGTTTACCAACGGAACGACGGCGACCGTCACGCCTCGCAGCACCATTGATGTGCAGCAGGCTGATGCGCGGATGTTCCTGTTCCAGGCCGGTGTCAACCTGGATGAGATCGTCCGGGCGGTGAACCAGGTTGGCGCAGGACCCGGCGACCTCGTCGCCATTCTCGAGGCTTTGAAGCAGGCAGGCGCACTTCGCGCCGAGCTGGTCGTGATCTGACGGAAGCTGCCATCGTGACCCTCCCGACAACAGACGCTCCCGCATACGTAGACCTGGCCGGTCTCAGTAAGTTGAAGCGCGCCGCTGGAAACAATGATCCGGCGGCGATTCGGACGGTTGCGCAACAGTTCGAGAGCATGTTCACGCGCATGATGTTGAAAAGCATGCGGGATGCCACTGGACCGGATCCGATGTTCGGCAGTGACCAGCAGCAGATGTACCAGGGCCTGGCCGACGATCAGCTCGCTATTCAGCTTTCCAAGGGCAAGGGGCTCGGGCTGGCGGACATGCTCATACGCCAGTTGCAGAAGATGGGCGTGAAGGGCGCGGATGCCGCGGGTGGCGACACGAGCGCTTCGGGCAAGGCGGGTGCAGCGGGCACCACCGGCGCGACGGGCACGACCGCAAGCGGCATCGCACGCGCGAAGGCCGCCGCCGCCTACACCCTGACTCAACGCGCTTCCTCCGCGCCGGCCGCAACCTCCGCTCCTCCTACGTCATCGACGACCGCCGACGATGTAAAGACCAACTTCGTGCAGGACCTGTGGCCGCAGGCTGAAGCCGCCGGCCAGCTCCTGGGCGTCGATCCCCGCAGCCTGATCGCACAGGCCGCGCTCGAAACCAATTGGGGCCGCAGCATGCCGCAGGATTCCGCTGGCCGCTGCACCAACAACCTGTTCGGCATCAAGGCCTCCGCCGACTGGACGGGTGCCACGGTCACCAGCGGCACACAGGAATTTCAAGGAGGTGTTGCAACCAGCACCTCCGCGCAGTTCAAGGCGTATGCCACACCTGCGCAGAGCTTTGCAGATTATGTCTCCCTGTTGCGCAACAGCCCGCGCTACTCGGCCGCCCTCAACACGGGGAGCGACGTGAGCGCATTTGCCTCAGGACTGCAGCGCGGCGGCTATGCCACGGATCCGAACTACGCCAGCAAGATCGCGGCCGTCGCCAATGTAGTGGCCGACAAGGCCGGAGGCTAAATGAATGAGTGACATCCTCGCAACCAGCGTCTCCGGCCTGCTCGCCTTCCAGCGAGCACTGGACACGACCAGCAACAACATCTCGAACGTTTCAACGCCGGGCTACAGCGTCGAGAACACCAATTTCACACCGCAGGTCGGTCAGGCCACCTCCATAGGCTATATCGGCAGCGGCGTGAATATCGAAAGCATCACGCGCTCCTATGATGAGCTGCTCGCCGGCCAGGTGCGCTCCTCACAAAGCGGCTATTCGGCCTTCAACACGTTCTCCACGCAGGCGACCCAGATCGACAACATGCTGAGCGACTCGAGCACCGGGATCACGGCCAGCCTGCAGGCGTTCGTCAACGCTCTGCAGACGGTTGCGAACTCGCCCTCCTCGACCGCACAGCGCCAGGCACTGTTGAGCCAGGCGCAGGCGCTCTCCCAGCAGATGCAGAACTACAACTCACAGCTCTCGAGCTACAGTGCAGGCATAGAGTCCCAGCTCGGCGGAGCGGTAACTCAGATCAACACGCTGTCGGCGGGCATTGCCCAGCTCAACGGCCAGATCGCCGCGGGCCTCGCCTCCACCGGCCAGACCCCGAACACGCTGATGGACCAGCGCGATCAAATGATCGATCAGCTCAGTCAGTACGTGTCGGTCAGCACCGCCACGCAGGCTGACGGCTCGATGAACATATATATAGGAAGCGGCCAGCCCATAGTCATCGGTGCCACGTCGCAGTCGCTTACGGCGTTCCAGAGTCCATACAACGCCACGCAGCACAATATCGGCATTGTCAGCGGTGGCACCACCGCGGACATTACCTCCGAGCTCAGTGGCGGATCGTTGGGCGGACTGTTGTCGGTTCGTAGCCAGATCCTGCAGCCGGTTCAGAACACCCTCGGCCAATTCAGCGTCGGCCTTGCGACCCTGGTCAACCAGGCTCAGGGAGCCGGCATGGACCTGACAGGCGCCACCGGCAAGCCCATGTTTGCCGTCGGCGGCGTACTGACGGCCAGCGCGACGAGCAATACGGGCACGGCGACGGTCACTGTCACCCGCACCGCTCTCAGTGCACTGACCCCTGACGACTACATTCTTCGTCAGAATGGCGGCACCTGGACGCTAACCGACAAGACAACAGGTCAAGCCGTGCCCATGACGGGCGCGGGAACGGCAGCAAGTCCGTTTTTGGCAGCAGGCGTATCCATCGTCGTCGGTGGAGGCGCTGCCGCCAATGGCGACAGCTTCCTGGTTCAACCCACCGCCGGAGCCACAGCGGGCTTATCGGTGCTGTTGACCAGTCCATCGCAGATCGCCGTGGCTTCGGCGATTCAGACGACGGGAGCGCCAGCCAACACGGGCACGGCCGCAGCCTCGAAGACCGTGGTGACCGACCCGAGCATCTGGGTTCCAGGCACCTACAAGATCACCTTTACGAGCGCGACCGCCTACCAGGTTACGGACAGCACCAACGCTGTAGTCGGAAGCGGAACCTACACGAGCGGTACGCCGATCACCTTCAACGGCGCCTCGGTAACCCTGACGGGCCCTGCGGCCAACGGCGACGTTTTCAATGTGTTTGCCGCCAGCTCCGCCAATATCGGTGACAACAGCAACGCCTTCGCGTTGGTGGACAACTTGTCCGCATTGAAAATGAACGGGGGCACCACCTCGCTCAGCAATGTCGCCAACAACCTGGTGAGCCAGATCGGCGTCTCGACCCAGCAGGCGCAAGCCAACGCCTCGGCGCAGAAATCGGTCAACAAGTCGGCGACCGACACGCGCAACAACCTCTCGGGCGTCAACCTCGATGAAGAGGCGGCCAAGATGGTTCAATTCCAGCAGGCCTACAGCGCCTGCGCCCAGCTGATCCAGGTCTCCAACACGATGTTCAGCTCGCTCATATCGGCGGTACGTGGCTAATCATGAGAATCGCAACCATCACCTTCCAACAGAACGCCATGGGCCAGATGCAGGATCTGCAGTCTTCCCTGGCAAAGACGCAGAACGACCTGGCGACGGGCAAGAAGCTGCACAGTGCCGCCGACGATCCGTCGGGCATGGCGCAGGTCAACCAGTTGAACGTCCAGATCTCGGCGTCGACCCAATACGTTACCAACGGCAACTCCGTGGCCTCCGCCCTGCAGCTCGAAGAGCAGGCGATGTCCGATGCCACCAACGTGCTGCAAAGTGCGCGCGACCTGGCGGTGGAGGCGAACAATCCGGCACTCTCGTCGGCACAACGCATCGACATCGCTGCACAGCTCACGCAGCAGTTACAGAACCTGATGGCCATCGGCAACCGTGTCGACGGCAACAACAATCAGTTGTTTTCGGGGACGGCCGCCGGCACGGTGCCGTTCTCACAACTGGGCGGCACGGTCAGCTATAACGGCTCCAGCCTGGTCGGCCAGGTGCAGATCGCCGCCAACCAGCGCATTTCCGCCGGCGACACGGGCGCCACGGTGTTCATGAATGTCCCGGCCGGCAATGGCACCTTCACCACCGCCGGGACTGTTACCAACACCGGCACCGGCTCGATAGGCGTGGGTACGGTCGTGACCCCGAGCGCCTGGGTACCGGACACTTATACGATTGCCTTCACGTCACCGACCGCCTACACGGTGACCAACAGCACGGGCACGGTGGTCAGCACCGGCAGTGCGTTCAAGGATGGTGACTCAATAGCTTTCAACGGCGTGCAGATCCCGGTTACAGGGACGCCTGCCACGGGAGATACGTTCACGGTAGCGAAGGCCGGCAATGCGAGCACCTTCGCCACTCTGCAGAACATGATCAATACGCTGACCAGCACATCGCTGACTCCGGCGCTGGTCGCCAGCCAGCTCGGCACCTCGCTGCAGCAGATAGACAACGCGATCTCCAATATGAGCAATGTGTCAGCCTCGGTGGGAGCGCGGCTCAATGCCGTCACTTCCTCCCAAGGGGCTGCTCAGTCACTGCAGACCAATCTCACGACAGTGGTCTCGCAGCTTTCCGATGTCGACTACGCTGCGGCCATCACGCAGCTCAATACCGAAGAGGTGAGCCTGCAGGCGGCGCAGTCAACCTATGCCTCGATCGCCAGACTCTCTCTGTTCAACTATCTCAAATGAAGTCATCAACCCAACCGGCGGACCGCAGTGATCTGGTCCGACACCTGACCTAAACATCTGGAGTCCATACCATGTCACTCGTCCTCAACACCAACCTCAGCTCCCTGGTCGCACAGAACAGCCTGACCTCATCGGGCAATGAGCTGGCCTCGGCCCTGCAGCAATTGTCCTCGGGCTTGCGCATCAACACGGCAGCGGACGACGCCGCCGGTTATGCCATCAGCCAGAGCATGACTTCGCAGATCAACGGCATCAACCAGGCGGCGCGTAACGCCAACGACGGCGTGTCGCTGGCCCAAACCGCCTCGGGCGCTTTGCAGGAAGTCGTGAACGACCTGCAGACCATGCGCGATCTGGCGGTCCAGTCCTTGAACGCCACGAACAGCACGACCGATCGTGAGGACCTGGACGCGCAGTTCCAGCAGCTCAAGTTGGATATCGACAGCGTCGCCACGCAGACGCAGTTCAACGGCGTCAACCTGCTCGACGGTACCTTCCAGGGCGCCAGCTTCCAGGTCGGCGCGAATGCCGGCCAGACGATCACGGTTGCCTCGATCGGCAGCTCGAAGTCCAGCAGCATCGGCCAGTACTACAACGGCGCGTTGAGCACGGCCAATGCGACCGTCAAGACGGCCGCCGGCGCGACGTTGACCGTCGGTGCCACCGTAACGGCCGGCACGTACAACGCCACCAACCTGGCGGGTGCGACTGACATCGGCACGGCTGTAAGCGGCGCCACCGTTACATTGTCAGTCAGCGTTGACGGCACCAACTACTCTACGTCGGCGATTACACTGACGGGCACTTCGGCCACGGACCTGAAGAGCATCGCCGCCGCCCTCAATCAGGCCATCAGCCCCGCTGGCAACATTGTTGCCACGGTGAACACTGCGGGCACGGGTATCACATTCAACGGCACGGCCATAGCCGGCACGGGTCATGTGATCAACACAGCAGTGGCGAGCGCCACGGATGCGGCTGGCAACGCGCTCACACTCAGCGCCGGTCAGAAGACATCCGCATTGACGGATCTCGGTGTCGACAACACGGACACCATCGGTGCGTATACCAGCGCCGGTGTGATTGCCACCAGCTCGACCGCGCAAACTCTCACCGGGCTGGATGTCAAGTCGGTGGATAAGTCAAACCTGGTGCTGATCTCGATCGACAATGCACTGCAGCAACTTGCAACCGTCAGCGCACAGCTCGGCGCGTATCAGAACCGGTTCCAGGCCGCCATCACGGGCCTGACGACCAACTCGACCAACCTGACCAGCGCGCGCAGCCAGATCCAGGATACGGACTACGCCGCGGCGACTTCCAAGTTGTCGAAGTCCCAGATCCTGCAGCAGGCCAGCACGGCGATGGTGGCCCAGGCCAATACCATCCCGCAGAACATCCTGACGCTGTTGCAGAAACTGCCGTAACGCGATGATAGCTGGGTCACTCTTTTTGCTGCTCATGACCCTCTCGGGGGGCGCCGCGAGGCGCCCGTTCCGAGGCTTTTGTCGACCGCCTCCCGGTCCCAAGGGTACTGAACATCGTCTGGCTGTGACCGATTCGCTACTTTGGCCCATTGGGTGGACGGCTGTTAAAGTTCGCCCCGGCGACTCCGATAACCTCTACGGCGATACAAGTCGCCCTAGACGACAGAGCGACGGACTGGTGTCCGGCGCCTGACCGAAACATCAGGAGTCTTCGACCATGGCACTAGTCCTCAATACCAACCAAAGCTCGCTGGTTGCTCAGAACAGCCTGACCGCCTCAGGCGGCCAGCTTGCTTCAGCCCTGCAGCAGTTGTCCTCGGGCCTTCGCATCAATACCGCAGCGGATGACGCCGCCGGTTACGCGATCAGCCAGACAATGACCTCGCAGATCAACGGCATCAACCAGGCTTCGCGTAACGCCAACGACGGCGTGTCGCTGGCCCAGACCGCCTCGGGCGCCTTGCAGGAAGTCGTGAACGACCTGCAGACGATGCGCGACCTGGCGGTTCAGTCCCTGAACGCCACGAACAGCGCGACCGACCGTGCTGACTTGGACGCGCAGTTCCAGCAGCTCAAGGCCGACATCGACAGCGTCGCCACGCAGACGCAGTTCAACGGCGTCAACCTGCTCGACGGCTCTTTCCAGGGCGCGAGCTTCCAGGTCGGCGCGAATGCCGGCCAGACGATCACGGTTGCCTCGATCGGCAGCTCGAAGTCCAGCAGCATCGGCCAGTACTACCAGGGCGCGCTGAGCACAGCCAGCTCGACTGTCAAGACGGCTGCTGGCGCCACACTGACTGCCGGTGCAACTGTGACGGCCGGTACGTACAACGCCACCAACCTGGCGGGCGCCACCGACCTCGGTACCGCTGTCGCGGGCTCCACCGTCTCGTTGTCAGTCACCGTTGACGGCACGGCCTACAGCACTTCGGCGATTTCGCTCACGGGCACGGCTGCCACTGACCTCAAGAGCATCGCTGCTGCCATCAACCAGGCGATCAGCCCGGTCGGCGGAATGGTTGCCACGGTCAACACGGCCGGCACGGGCATCACGCTCAGCGGTACGGCTGCAGCCGGCACGGGTCACATCGTGACCACCGCAGTGGCGAGTGCCACGGATGCGGCCGGAAACGCCGTGACTCTTTCAGCTGGCCAGAAGACGGCCGCTCTGACCGACCTCGGTATCGACAATACGGACACCATCGGTACGTTTACGGCCGCCGGTGTTGTTTCCACGAGCTCCACGGCCTCGACCCTGAACGGCCTGGACGTCAAGTCGGTTGACAAGTCGAACCTCGTGTTGATCGCGATCGACAACGCACTGCAGCAGCTCGCGACTTCCAGCGCGCAGTTGGGTGCGTATCAGAACCGGTTCCAGGCGGCCATCACGGGTTTGGCGACCAATTCAGCCAACCTGAGCAGCGCCCGTAGCCAGATCCAGGACACGGACTACGCTGCGACCACTTCGAAGCTGTCGAAGTCGCAGATCCTGCAGCAGGCCAGCACGGCGATGGTGGCTCAGGCCAACACCATCCCGCAGAACATTCTGACGCTGTTGCAGAAGCTGCCGTAATGTAATGATCGACGGGTCACGGATACAACATGACCTCAAAGGGCGGGCGCCGAAAGGCGCCCGCCCTGCGGCATTTGCTGCGACCCGGTATTTTTAGGAGTTGACCCATGGCACAAGTAAGCAGCACGAGCACCCCGGTATCCGTCGCGAGCAGCAGCAGCGCGGCATCGGCAGGCGGCTCGGTCATCGACGTCAACTCGCTAGTCACCCAGCTCGTGTCCGCCACGCGTGCCCCCAAGGACGCGGTCATCTCGAAGAAGACCCAGGCGGTCACCACCCAGATTTCGGCGCTCGGTACACTCAAGAGCGCCCTGTCGACGTTCCAGGATTCGCTGACTCCCATCGCCACCCCGACCAAGTTCAATGCGCAGGTGGCCAATACGAGCGATAACGCCATATTCACGGCGACCGCCTCGTCCGATTCCGTAGGGGGCAGCTACAACATCAGCGTAACTCAGCTCGCACAGGCCGAGCAGATCGTCTCGGGCCCGCTCGGCAGCAACGGCACGACGATTGTCGGCACCGGCACGCTCAAACTGTCGCTGGGCGCCGCGAGCTTCAGTGTCAACGTCACCAACACGAACAATTCGGTTGCAGCCCTGGCCTCGGCGATCAACTCGTCGAACGCCAATCCCGGTATCACCGCCACGGTCATCACCGGTTCGGATGGGGCACACCTGGTTCTGTCATCGACGCAGACGGGCGCCACGAACAACATTCAAGTGGCAGAGACTGACGGTGGAACGGGCCTTACCGCCCTGACCTATGGAACCGGCAACACCGCCAACTACACGCAGGATTCGGCTGCCCAGGATGCAATTTTCAGCATCTCGGGAATTCCCCATACGAGCGCGAGCAACACCGTCAGCGACGCGCTGAACGGCGTTACGCTGACCCTCAAGGGAACTACGGTCCCAGGCACTGGCGTGGGCAGCAGCGCGCAGCTCACCGTCAGCAGCGATACATCGACGATCATGACCAATGTCCAGGCCTTCGTGGATGGCTACAATGCCCTCGTAAAGGCCATTAAGCCGCTTGGAAGCTACGATCAGACGACGGGAACCGCTGGCCCCATGCTGGGCGATGCGACTCTCACGGGGCTCCAGAATGAGATGCGCTCTGCCTTGTACGGGGTCGTCAACACGGGTTCCTCGACCTACAACTCACTGGCAAGCGTGGGGATCACGACCAACAGTGACGGTTCTTTGACACTCAACCAGACGAAGCTGACGTTGGCCCTGGCCAACGCTCCAACCGCCGTGAGCACGCTATTCAGCAGCGCCAACGGGGTCGCAGCGACCCTCAATACCCGGATCACCAACGAGCTCGGTTCCGGTGGCACCCTGGACACGCGCAGCAAGACCCTGATAAAGCAGGAAAATGACCTGACGGACCAGACGACGCAGCTCAACGATCAGATGACCCAGCTCGCCAAGTCGCTGACGCAACAATATGCCCAGCTCAACACCCTGCTGTCCTCGCTGCAGTCCACCTCAGCTTACTTATCGCAGCAGTTCGCCGCCCTGCCGCAGGTCCAGACCAAGAACTAAGTCGCCCAATGGGCCTTTGAGGGGCTCAAGTGATGGCGCGCCGGGCCGATAAATTATCCAACGAATGGATGATGGAGCCGGTTGTGACCTACGCGCGAAATTCCAAGCTCGCGGCTTACCAGAGCGTCTCAGTGCACGGTGGCGTGGCGAATGCCGACCCACACGCAATGATACAGATGCTGATGGACGCCGCCGCGCTGCGGATGGCGACAGCGCGTGGCTGCATGGAGCGAGGTGAGCGGGTTCGCCAGGCAAGTTTGCTGCACAGCTGCGTGATGATCATCGGCGAGCTGCGTGGCAGTCTTAACATAACCGAAGGTGGTCCGCTGGCGCAGAACCTCAGCGACCTGTATGACTATATGATCCGCCAGCTGGTGTTGGCGAATGCGAAGAGCGACCCTGATTGCGTCATGGAAGTCTCTCGTCTGTTGGAAGAGGTCCGTAGTGCCTGGATCGCGATTGGTCCAGAAGTGCGCAAGGCGGCGCGTGCAGCGGTACCCGCTCCTGTCAATGCGGTGGCCAGTCCGGCATAACGAGGAGGCGTGTCATGTCTGAAGAAGAGATAAGCGCATCGGGCCAATACCCGGCGCTGAGCTCGACAGACTTTGCTACGTCGTATCAGACGCCCAGCGGGGCAGCACGTCCAGGCGTGAGCACGTCCCCTGCAAGTCAGGTTCCCAACCCGGCCAGCGGCGCGCAACCGGTAAAACAACCCAGCACCGACGAGGTCAATTCCGCTCTGGCCGCGGCGAATGCCAATCTCTCCAACTCCAACCGGACCCTGGACTACCGGGTGGATGCCGTGACCGGCATCAGCATCGCCATGATCCGCAACACGCAGACCGGAGCGGTGGTGCAGCAGATCCCCGGCGCCGACATCATTGCGCTGGCGCGCATGCTGGCGGAGTGGGAACCCGGCAAGCACATGCTGCTCGACCTGATCGCGTGAGTTCATTTGGCTGAAATTGCCTGGGCTGGGCGCCCCCCGGCAATTTCAGCGGACATCGGGCTCGACCGCCGGCTAGGCGCCGCCGGCAAAAAGCGTGGTTTTTGCCAGCTACGCTACCCCACGAATTTCCGTGCATTGCGGAACAGCCGCATCCAGCCGCTGTACTCACCCCCCTCGCGCGGCCGCCACGAATTCTGCACATAGCGGACCGACCGTTCGGGATGCGGCATGGTGATCGTTACCCTGCCATCCGTGTTGGTCAACGCCGCAATGCCGTAAGGCGAGCCGTTCGGGTTGTATGGATAGGTATCCGCGACCGTGCGGTCGTTGTGAACATATCGAAATCCGACAAACCCACTCGCCGCGCACTGCCGCGCCGCGGTTTCGGTCGTGAACTCGGCGCGCCCCTCGCCATGTGCAACGGCAATGGGCAGCACCGAACCGGCCATGCCCTGCAGCAACACGGAGGGAGAGTCGAGCAACTCGACCAACGCCAGGCGCGACTCGTACTGCTCACTCAGGTTGGTGACGAACCGGGGCCAATGCGCCGTGCCGGGAATGAGATCCTTCAAGGCGGCAAACATCTGGCAGCCGTTGCAGATACCCAGGGCAAAGGTATCGCGACGCGCAAAGAATGCCCCGAACTCCTCGCGGACCCGCTCATGAAACAGGATCGACTTCGCCCAGCCCTCGCCCGCTCCCAACACGTCGCCGTATGAGAAACCACCGCACGCCACCAGGCCCTTGAACTCCTGCAGCGAACGGCGCCCCGACAGCAAGTCGGTCATGTGAATGTCGTGCGCAATGAAACCGGCTCGTTCAAACACCGCAGCGGTCTCAACCTGGCTGTTGACCCCCTGCTCGCGCAGAATCGCCACCGCGGGTCGCGCTCCACGCATAACGAACGGCGCCGCAATGTCGGCCTCGGAGTCGAAGCTCAAACTGACTGCCAGTCCAGGATCGGTCGTCGAGGTCTGGGCCTCGTACTCCTCATCGGCGCTCTGCGGATCGTCCCGCATGCGCCGCATGCGCCAGGACGTCTCCGACCATGCGCGCCGCAGATCGACCCAGGGCTCATCCAGAAGCGTGTCCCCGACCCTCATGCGCACCCGCAGGTCGGTGGTCGGAGTGCCAATGTAGAGGCCGTTCCGCTCCAGACCGTGCCGGGAGAGTATTTCGACCAAACGTGACTCATCGTCCGCCCTGACCTGCAGTACCACACCCAACTCTTCGGAGAAGAGTTGTGGGAATGCCTGGCCGCGTTCGACGGGCAGCGCTACGTCCAGGCCGCAATGCCCGGCAAACGCCATTTCGACCAAGGTGGCAAACAGGCCGCCGTCCGATCGATCGTGATAGGCGAGCACGAGGTTTGCGGCGCGCAACTCAACCATTGCTGCAGTGAATCTGAGCAGACGTTGCGGATCATCCAGATCGGCGCACTCACGTCCAAGCGCTCCGTAGACCTGGGTGAGCGCCGAGGCACCAATGCGATTGCGGCCCGCACTCAAATCGATCAGCCACAACGAGGTGGGTTTCGCGTCGACCACGAGCGCCGGAGTCAACGTTTTGCGCACATCCTTGACGGGTGCGAACGCCGAGATGATCAGGGACACCGGGGCCACCACGCTCTTCTCGCCCCACTTCGTCTTCATTGACAACGAGTCCTTGCCGACCGGGATTGCGATTCCCAGTGCAGGACACAACTCCTTGCCGACGGCCCGTACGGTCTCATAGAGCGCGGCATCCTCACCGGGCTCTCCACATGCGGCCATCCAGTTGGCCGACAGGCGCACCTGCGACAGCGAATCGATGTCCGCGGCCAGAATGTTGGTAATTGCTTCGGCGACGGCCAAACGGCCCGACGCGGGAGCATTCAACACGGCGACCGGAGTGCGCTCGCCCATCGCCATGGCTTCGCCGGCATGACCGTAGTGATCGGCCAGAGTCACCGCCACGTCGCTGACTGGAACCTGCCACGGACCCACGAGTGGATCGCGGCTGATCAACCCACCTACGGTGCGGTCCCCGATAGTGATGAGAAAAGTCTTGTCCGCTACGGCAGGCAATCGCAACACGCGGTACGCGGCGTCGCGCAGATCGAGCCCGCTCATGTCGAAATTCTGGCGAGGCGTTGCAACGCTTCGAACGTCGCGTACCATCCGCGGCGCCTTGCCAAGCAGCACTTCGATCGGCATGTCGACCGGATCGTTGTGGAACAACGGATCGTGCACGACGAGACGACCCGTGTCGTCAATATCGCCAATCACCGCGAAGGGACAACGCTCTCTGGCGGCTATCCCGGCAAACTCAGGCAACGCCTCAGGTGCAATGGCGAGGACGTATCTCTCTTGCGCCTCGTTGCACCACAGTTCCATGGGAGACATGCCGGGTTCGGCACTCTGAATCGCTCGTAAATCAATCCTGGCGCCTCGATTGCTATGGGCGACCGCCTCCGGAACGGCGTTGGAGAGTCCGCCCGCACCGACATCGTGAATCAACGCGATGGGGTTGTCCTTGCCGAGCGCCCAACAGCTATCGATGACTTCCTGCGCACGCCGTTGGATCTCGGCGTTGCCGCGTTGCACGGATGCAAAATCCAGATCGGCACTGGAAGCGCCGCTGCCTACTGAAGACGCTGCTCCGCCACCCAGCCCGATGAGCATGGCCGGACCACCGAGGACGATCAGCTTCGCGCCGACCGGCACTTCCGCCTTTTCAACATCCGGCCGACGCACGTTGCCCATGCCGCCGGCAATCATGATGGGCTTGTGGTAGCCGCGCACACGCGTCGGGTCATCGCCCTGCACGTGCTGCTCGAAAGTGCGGAAATAGCCGCAAATGGCCGGCCGCCCGAACTCATTGTTGAATGAGGCGGCGCCGATCGGCCCTTCGATCATGATGTCCAGGGCCGAAGCAATGCGCTCAGGCTTGCCGAATTGCTGCTCCCACGGTCGCTCGTAACCGGGGATGCGCAGGTTGGACACCGAAAAGCCGTTCAGGCCGGCCTTGGGTTTCGCGCCGCGGCCGGTCGCGCCTTCGTCGCGGATTTCGCCGCCGGAGCCCGTCGCGGCCCCCGGAAAGGGCGAGATGGCCGTTGGATGATTGTGCGTCTCGACCTTCATGAGAATGTCGATCGGCTCCTGCACCCCGCCATAGATGCCGGTGTGCGGGTCCGGGAAGTAGCGTATGCCGCGCGTACCTTCGATGACTGCAGCGTTATCGCGATACGCGGAGAGAACCCCGTTCGGGTTGCACGCATGCGTGTAGCGAATCATTGCGAACAACGACTCGTCGCGCTGTTGGCCGTCGACGATCCAGTCGGCGTTGAAGATCTTGTGACGGCAGTGCTCGGAATTGGCCTGCGCAAACATCATCAACTCAACGTCGGTCGGCTGCCGACCCAGTCGTTGGAAGTTGGTGACGAGGTAGTTGATTTCGTCCTGCGACAGTGCGAGTCCCAGCTCCCGATTGGCCGACTCGAGCGCGTCGCGATCGACCGTCACCAACGGCTTGGGCGCCGCATGACCGAACAGGCGCACGGCGTGGTCGGAATCGAACAACACCATCTCGGTCATCCGATCAAACAACACCGGCGCCAGGGCGGCCAGCCGCTCGGCACCCAGCGGTTCCGTATCCAGTAGACGATATTCGATACCGCGCTCAATCCGGCGGACGGCCGTCAGGCCGCAAACCTGCGCAATGTCGGTTGCCTTGCTCGACCAGGGCGAGATGGTTCCCTCGCGGGGAACGACCAACAACCGATCACCAACGAGGCTGCCGGCCTCTTGCGCTGGCGCGCGCGGACCATATGTCAACAAACGCTCGAGTATCTGCCGTTCGGCCGCCTCGAGTGGCCGGGCCGTATCGACGAAGTGGATGAACCGCGCATCCAGTGACCTGACTGACGGCTCGAGCGTTGCCAGCCGGGCCAGGAGTTTTGCGATGCGGAATGTCGAGAGTGCGGGAGCGCCGGGAAGCTGCAGCATGAGGGGCCCGGTGGTTATTTCTTGTCCGGAGGCGGTGCCGAATACATGGACACCGGGAACTGCGTGACATTGGCCGAGGCGCCTTCGAGCGCCGTGATCTTGCTGACGCCCTGCTTCTTGACCTCGTCAATCCGCAAGATGGAATGCAGCGGCAGATAGGTCCTTTTCACCCCATCGAATTCGCCCTTGATGCGTTCCTCGGCGGGGTCCACCACGACTGTGGCGCGCTCGCCAAAAACGAGCTCCTCGACCTCTATGAACCCGAACAGCTCGCCGTGACTGACGCGGCGCGCGTAGATCTCATAAACCTTGCCTTGATTCACGAACATAATGCGGAAAATGTGACTGGTTGCCATGGGCTTGAGTGGGGGTCGCTGCTAATTTGAAGGTGACATTATATGTCCGCACGCATCCGGCTATGCGGGGAAGGCGATGCGCGCGGGCATCTCAGGCAGCCTTACATCGACCGCGGAGCCGGTCCGGGAAACATGACGCTTCGGTTGCGTATCGTAAGTGACCATCGACGTGTGCTTGGGGATCGCAGCAGCATAGTCTTCGCCGCAGATGGCGGAACCATCGGCCGTTCGGCGGACAACGATTGGGTGCTGCCAGACCCCTTGCGCTACGTCTCTGCACATCATGCTCGCGTGGAATACCGCGACGGGCACTTTTTCCTCGAAGATCTCAGCACCAACGGCGTGTTCGTCAATGACGACGAGCGGCCGCTTGCCAAAGCCCATCCCATGGGCCACATGTTGAAGACCGGCGATATTGTGCGGATGGGCGACTACCAGATTGTCGCAGCCGTTGAATCGCAAGCTGAGCAAGCCGCACCGGCGCCGGCGGCCGACACGGGCGCAGGCCAGGTCCCTACCAGCATTCACGGATTGCGGACCCTCGGCCGTGCGACGGCACAGACCGATCTGGGCGCGATGCTGAATCTCGACGACCTGCTCGTACCCGAGGCCTCCTCGCCAAACCCAACTTTCCATCCCGTGAATGCCTACGGGCAGGCTATCGCGCCCATGCCCATGCCTGCGGCTGTAATGCCCTCGGCGGCGCGTTCCGCCGGACCGGCTGCTGCTCCCGCGTCGGTCGCTTCCGCGGCTGCTGCACCGGCGCCCATTCCCCAGCCCACTCCTTCGGCCGAAGAGGAAGCCATCGAACGGCGCATCGCCCGACTCGCGCGAGCGGCCGGACGCGATCCGAAGAACGGTGTCAGCGCGCCTGCTCTTTACGACGTTCACAGCGGCCTCCAGGCGTTTTGCCGTGGCGCGGGTGTCGAAGTCGAAAGGCTTCCGCCGGATGCACAAACGCGAATACTCCATCTCGCCGGGCAGCTGTTCCGCGAGGCGCTCGTTGGACTGAAGGATCTCGACCGCTCGCGCAGCGACACACGCAATCGGTTTCGCATCGAGCTGCCGGCGGACCCGGATGATCCACGCCCCTCGCTGGCGCGCTCGACTGTCGAGGATCTGGTGATTGATCTGTTTGCCCAGCACGAGAGCCGCCGGCTCGATGCAGTGGGCTGGCTGCGCGAGGCCATTGCAGAAGGCAAGACTCACGAGGTCGCGGCTGCCAAGGCCACGCGCGCGGCCTTCGTCGAATTCCTCGACAGGCTCGACCCGGCGGAGCTCGAGGCACGATTCGAGCGCGCAGCGCGACGCGGCAAAGCGCGATCCGCGGACAAGGCGCAGTACTGGGAGTTGTTCACAACCTTCTACCGGAATCTCATCGAGATGCCGGCCGATCATCTGCCCCACACTTTCGTGGAAGCGTTTGCCGCGGCGTACAAGGAGTACGTCAAAAAGCCTCTGCCCTGATTTGGCAACGCCCGAACCGGGGGTCCGGTGCGGGGGCCGGAATCCTATCACGGCGCGCGGCACCCCTGACTGTATATAAGCACAGGTATGTGACTTCGGGAGCCACAGGAAGTGATCAAGAGCGCGCTCAACCGCATCCTCGCCGGCATTGGCTCTGCCATGTTGATCTGGCTCCTTTGGCAGTGGCTGCCCAACACGGACGTCTTCGTTGTTTACAGGACCAACTGCCCACCGCGTGCAGGAACGATCTGGCCGTTTCTGCTGGCAGCGGGCGCCGGCCTCGTGGCACCCGGCTACGCCCTCTGGGGTTCCTGGACCCGCTTTTTTGCCGGGCTGAGGAAACTGACAATCCGCGCCGCGCTGTGGTGGGGGATCGCCCTCCTCTGGTCGATCGGTTGTCTCTATGTCTTCGTCCGCAATATCTCGTTCCCGGTGGCGCGCGTGTCCTTCTTGGGTCTGGGAGGCGCAGTCGGCGGGATCACCCTGTTCGTTGTCGCCCTGGTCGCGATCACCTTGCTCCTCTCGATTCCTTACAATCTCAAGCGAAGACGCGCCGCGGCCGATCTGGCCCGCATGCCGCAGGCAACACGCCGACAGATGCTGGCCCTGATCGACCAGCATTCACGCACGGGTAATTTTCAATTGTTGTATCTGCCCAGGGCCGCCACAGAAACGGCTGTGGATGCAGCCAGGGTGGGTGGTGAGCCCGCAGCCTTGCCCAACGAGTCGTGGCCCTCAAGTGAGGAGGACAAGCCGGCATTGTTCCTGTTGCAATTGCCGTTGAGCGCCCCTCGACTTCCCAGGCCGTGGCAAGGGCGCATGCTGACAATATTTCTCACCGATCACGAATTGCACATCCGCAGCTATCCGCCGGAGGAGCACGGGAACCTGGTGCGGTTACCCGCACCGGCGGGTGCCACCCTCGTGTCATCTCGACAACTGGAGTGTATTGCTGTTCCCTACGTCCCATTGCCAAGCGACCCGGACGAAGAGTTTGAAATTGACATCTCAGTTGGAGAGCTGGTGGATAGCGTGCCGACCCTGCGCACGGAACTGGAGAAATACACGCGACATCCGAACCATGTTCTGAGCGGAATACTTGCGGATGACCCGCGCGCGTTTCCCTGGTCTGAGGACACCGCCGTTCTTTCTGGAGGGGACCCGCTGCTCATACAAGCGCCTCACAAGCCAACCTGCAGCCTATGTCAGCAGCCGATGCGATTCCTGCTCCAGTTCGGCGACATGACAGATGATCAGCTTCTGGGTGACGTCGGCGTCGGATACCTATACGGTTGCGATGAGCATCCGGATCGGTGCGTCGGATTCGTCGACTGCCATTAGCTCGAGAGATCCCCCGAGAGCTCCCCAACAGCGCGAGAGATTCCCATGAGCGCATTCCAGCTGCCCGATGAGATGCTGACCCGGTTCGCCGCCCGGTCATCCGAATACGATCGGGAGGGGCGTTTCTTTAGCGAAGACTTCGAGGAGCTGCGGCAGGCGGGATACCTGCAGATCGCCGTCCCCACCGAGTTGGGTGGGCAAGGCCTGCCACTACCCCACGTAGTCCGCGAGCAACGCCGCCTGGCCTACTACGCGGCCCCAACGGCCCTGGCCGTAAACATGCACTTGTACTGGACCGGAGTCGCCGCCGACCTCTGGCGGGCCGGCGACAAATCGCTCGAATGGCTGCTCAACGACACCATGCGCGGCGAGGTATTCGCCGCCGGCCACGCCGAATCCGGAAACGACATCCCGGTGCTTCTGTCTACGACGAAGGCTGAGCGTGTCAGCGGCGGCTACCGCTTCACCGGGCGCAAGTCCTTCGGCAGCCTGTCCCCGGTTTGGACCCTTCTGGGCATTCATGGCCTGGACACTGCGGATCCCAGCGCACCCAAGGTGGTGCATGCCTTCATGCAGCGGGACAACAAGGGTTACCGCATCGAGGAGACATGGGATGTGCTCGGAATGCGCGCGACCCGCAGCGATGACACGATTCTCGATGGCGCCTTTGTGCCTGACAGCTACATCTCACGAGTAGTGCCCGCTGGAGCCGCCGGCATCGATCAGTTCGTACTCGCGATATTCGCCTGGGCGTTGCTGGGCTTTGGCAACATCTACTACGGGCTCGCGCGACGCGCGCTGGACCTGACACTCACGGCGGCCAAGTCGCGGCGCTCGATGGCGCTCACACGCTCCATGGCCTATCACCCCGAGCTCCAACATCAGGTTGCCGAGATGGGTCTGGCCCTCGAGACCATCGAACCGCACCTGGAAAGTGTTGCCAGGGACTGGTCCGAGGGCGTGAGCCACGGAGCGATGTGGCCTGCCAAGATCATGGCGGCCAAACACCATGCCGTCGAAAGCTCATGGCGGGTCGTCGACCTGGCGCTCGAAGTCAGCGGTGGCTTTGGAATCTTCCGACGCAGCGGGCTCGAGCAGATATTCCGTGACGCACGCCTGGGGCGCTTTCACCCGGCCAATTCAATGCTGACACACGAGATTGTCGCCAAGAGCCTGCTGGGGATCAGCCCCGATGAGATGCCGCGCTGGGGCTGAGGGCGCGCAACCAGCCCGAACCGGCGTGACAGTTGATGTACTCGTAGTCCTGCTCGTCCTGTGACAACACGGCGACCTCGTGATACAGCCGCAGCTTCAGGTTGAATTGCAGCTCCTGCACGATGCGCATGAAGGTTCCGAAAATGGCCAGATGGGTCGGATGGAACTCGGCCCAGTGCTCCAGTTGAGCGAGCGAGCGCCAGTAGCTCAAACCAAAGGTCTTCTGCAACAGTTGGCCACTCGCATCAATGTGCCGCATGTAGCGATTCACATAACAGCCGATGTGCGCGCCGTGATCGCGCAGGAATTCCATTCCGGCGCGTAGGGTAGGCTCCATCTCGTTCGTATAGAGCTCGCGCTCCCGGCCCTCGGTATCCGTCCATTCCTGGCCGGAACGAATAATGGCCAGGTTCTCGTGTCCGGCCAGGTGCCCCGACTTGCCTTCGGGGGCTTCCAACGCATCCGTCTGCGAGAGAGGAATGCGATCGCGCATCGAGCCCCAGTACGCGTGGTCCGTAACGTCCTGTTCGCTCCTGTTTTGCAGTGCTACGCCAATGCCCTCCATCCGATCAGGGCTGCTGAAGAGCGTCTCGAATCGCTCTATGTGAGGTGAGAAGACCTCGCGAAAATACCCCAGGCGTTCGCCGGGCCTCACGCGAGATTTCCACCATTCGGCCAGCCTGGGATCAGCCCACCAGCGCGCAAAGGCCGCCGTATCGGTCCAATAGGCAATGGCGATCAGATTGTTGAATCCCGCGGCGTCGGTTTCGATTGCTCGGTCAAAATGCACCGGGCCATCCGCGGCGGCAAAGTACGCAGTCATCTGCGCGAATTGCACATGTGCCTGGGCTTGGGCTGTCGGATCACCATCCTGCCACTGAACACCGAAGTACCCCATCGTGACCTGACGGATCGACTTCGACGCCCTGGCCACCCAGGCAGGATAAGGCGGTGCATAGTCGTCACGCACGCGCCGCGCCCTGGTGCGTGGACAGCGGAGATTTTCCGGGATGGAGGATTCCACTACGCAGTCTCCTCGAAAGATTGCAGGCGCTGAACCCAAGGGGTGCGCGATGTTGGTGCGGCGTTGAACAAGAGCTGGGCCACATCCGGTCTCGAGTAGTGTCCCGTCGGATCTGCGGCGGATTTGGCGTATGCAATCAGTTCAATATCAATGTCCGCATACAACAATCCTTCGGCGGTCGGAGCCAGAGGTGTAGCCAGCGGCTTGCCGTCCGGCGCAAAAATCATTGCATAACCCCCGCCGGCTTGCAGAAGGTCATGCTTGGCTGGCGAGTCACATAACATCTCGATCATCTGCGGCGACACGACACCGCACGGCGCGACGACGAAACACTGACCTTCCGCGGCGTACACCTGGCTCAACGCGTTGTTCAGTTGCGGACCCAATGCATATGCCTTGCCGCTGTAGAGTGAAAACGCGGGCCAGGAAGCAACATGGAGCTGCTCGTTCTGCGCGAACATGGCATATTTGGTCAGCGGGTTGATGTGCTCCCAGCAACACAATGCTCCCAGGCGCCCTATTTCCGTCGCGTGGACCTTGATGTCGCTGCCGTCGCCTTCCCCAAAAATCGTACGCTCGACGTGCGTTGACTTGAGTTTGCGGCGCGCGCTGACAATGTTGCCCGAGTCATCAATGATGAGTTGCGCAATGTAGAGACTGCCCGCGGCGCGCTCACTGTAACCCAGAACCACCCAGATGCCGTGATCCGCGGCCGCCGCGGCAATCCGGCGCGCCTCAGGACCATCGGCAGTCATGCAATTCGCGAAATGGCGTGCCACGAACTGCATGCCCCAGGCGGGCGAATCCAGCCACACCCACCAGGGATACCCCGGAAGCCAGCATTCAGGGAAGGCAATGAGTCCGGCGCCGGCCGCGGCAGCCTCGCGGATCAGCTCGAGGGTCTTCCGCACCCCCTGCTCGAGATCCAGGAAGGCAGGTGCGGCCTGCACCGCGGCGACTTTCAGGGGGGGCTTGGACATCGGCTTCAGGTCTCCAGCGCAGATGGTTATCACGGCGCGCGGCCGGCGCCGGCGGCCCAGGGCTATTGCGACGCCCGGGCCAGTATCCGCTGCCGCGGCCAGCCGGCGCTTGGCTCAGGCGGCCCACTGCCTTGCCCCTGACGGCGCGCTCGGTCAGGCGAGGCCGAGCCGATTGACAGTCCACGGCATTGCTAACACTATGCCGGACAGGGGACCGTTCAACCGGCCGCGAGCCCAAGTCATGAACGATGTTCGAATGTCGACCGATGTGGTCGCCGAGCGCGAGCGCCTTGCGTATTGGCGCGATGCCGTATGCGACACCTTCGTTGAGTTGGAATGTGAATCCAGCCGTCCCGCCCGATTCTTCGGCTCACTGACCAGCCGCCAGGTTGGCGGCATTCAGTACTCGGAAGTGTGCTCAGCGCCCCAACACGTGGCGCGCACACGCCACAAGATCTCGCAGTCCGGTCATGACTTCTTCCTTCTGAGCCTGCAAACCAGCGGCCAGGGCGTCCTCGAGCAGGATGGCCGCACGGCCGTCCTTCGGGTTGGCGATTTTGCGCTCTACGATACTACTCGGCCGTATGACCTATGGTTCGAAGACGGCTTCAGTCAACTGGTCCTGCGGCTGCCGCGTCGGATGGTCAGTGAACGTGTCTTCGATGCCGAACAATTTACGGCTCTGCGTATCGACGGCAGTACCGGGGCCGGGCGCGTCGCCTCGGTGTTCTTCCAGCAGCTCCATAGTGAGTTGGATCACGTCGCCGGCACGAGTGTCGAACAGCTTCATGCCAGCGGAGTTGACCTGCTTGCGACTGCATTCTCCGAGCAAACGGGCGCGCTCGCCTCATTGAGTGAGCCGCATCGCGTACTGCTGCACCGTATTTGCGCCTACATCGATCGGCATCTGGCGGATGCCGAGCTCAGTTGTGAGTCGATCGCCGCGGCGCACGGCATTTCGGAGCGCTATCTGCGCAAGCTGTTTGCCGCCGGTCCCATGAGTGCCTCCGAGCGGATCTGGTCCCAGCGTTTGGAGCAGGCCCGGCGTGATCTCATCGATCCCCTGTTGGGACATCGCACCGTCACCTCCATTGGTTATGACATCGGCTTCAAGGATGTCGCGCATTTCAGCCGCGCCTTCAAGGCGCGCTTCGGACTGACCCCGAGCGCCTGGCGCAACACCGCCCGGCCGTAGCGCCGCCCCACCCGGCATCGAACCGCGGCACCGTACCGCTCGAAGCAACACGAACGGCCTGGCCAAGCAAGACGTCCGCAGCTGCCGTTCATAGCATCCCCCCACAACAATCGGGGGCACGATGCGCAAAGTATTTTCAGGTGTGGCTGCAGCTGTTGCATGTTTGATCGAGGCCGCGGCGCTCGCTGCTGCACCGCCCGAGGAGGCCACTGCGAGCGGTGCTCTCGAGGAGATCGTCGTCACCGCGCAGAAGCGCGCCGAGAATCTCGAACGCACGCCGATTGCGATTACGGCTTTCACGGCGGCAACCATCGCCAGGACGGGAGTGAGCAACCTGGCGGATCTCGCCGCCAAGGCTCCCAATGTCACTTTCAAATTTACGGCGCCGATTTCCGGCGCATCGAACGCCGCGACGGTATTCATCCGTGGCATCGGCCAATCCGACTTCGCGCTGACCACAGACCCCGGAGTGGGCACCTATGTGGATGGGGTGTATTTGTCGCGGTCGGTGGGCGGCGTGCTCGATGTGCTGGATCTCGAGCGCGTTGAGATCCTTCGGGGTCCGCAGGGAACTCTGTTTGGCCGCAATACCATTGGAGGCGCCATCAGTTTGCTGACCAAACGACCCTCGTTCGGTGAGACCAGCGGCAGTGTGCAGTTGACGGGTGGCTCCCGGAACCAACTCTACCTGCGTGGCGATCTGAACATCCCTCTGGCCGATAACCTGGCAATCCGCGTTGCGGCCTCGTCAAAGAACCGGGACGGCTACGTGAATACGGCATTTACACCAGCCTCGCCGTACTACCGATCGGCACTGACGGATCTGGGTAACGAGAACCGCCAGGCGGTGCGCGCCGATATTCTCTGGAAACCGAACAGTGATCTCGACGTGTCGTTCTCTTCAGACTACTCGCGCGTGCGGGAGAACAACGCGCCGGCGGTGCTCGTCGGTATCACCGGTACTACATCGCCAGCCGATGGGCCGATCGCATTTCTCTACAATGCGTTTGAGGCTCCGGGCACCACCTTGCCGGGTTTCCCGAATGGACAGTATTCGGCGGCCAACTTCATAACGGGATCGACGGATAAGACCTACGCTACCGGTCCCAACGGAACGCGACTGGACGCCTACGGCGGTGCGTTGACCCTGGACTATCATCTGGTGCCTGACGTCTCTCTGAAATCGATCACCGCCTATCACCGAGAAAGCGGCTCCTTTGCGCGCGATGCGGATGGATCGCCGATCACCCTGACGGACAACATCGACACCGACTACGCTCACCGACAATTCAGCCAGGAATTGCAACTGACCGGGGCAGCCTTTGCCGATCGCATCAAATATGCAACCGGCATCTACTACTATCGAGAGACCGGCAGCGATCCTCTGATTGTTGTCTTTCCGGCCTCGTTCGGTTTGTTGAATATTGCGGAAGACCGGGTGCGCAACACCAGCTTCGCCGCCTACGGACAAGGCAGCGCGGCTGTCACCGACAAGCTGACTCTGACCGCCGGCCTGCGCTATACCAAGGACCAGAAGCGCTTCTTCACAAATCAGACTCTCACCATTACGGGACCGGGCGGCACTGCCGCGACCGGCGCACCCCCGGGCACCGTGGTGCCGCTCGTACCGCCGGATTCGGCTGTGAGCCAGGACTTCTCCAATACTTCGCCACGGGTTGCGCTGGACTACAAGGTTACTCCCCAAGCACTTGTGTACGCCTCCTATACGCGGGGGTTCAAATCCGGCGGCTTCAATCTGCGCTACGTCGTACCGCGGACCGCCGTCAGGAGCTTCGGCCCCGAGAAGGCCGAAGTGTTCGAAGTAGGCACCAAGATCGAGAACCCCTCGCGCACCCTGCAACTCAACATTGCGGCGTTCTCCACCCGCTACCAGAATCTGCAACTCACCTATTTCGAGAGTTTCGGCGCGCCGGTCACCGCCAATGGCGGCGACGCGCGGATCAAAGGGTTCGACCTGGAGTTGAAGGCGCGGCCGATCGCCAACCTGAACATCAGTCTGTCCGCAGGCTACCTGGATGCCTATTACACGAGTCTTGCGTCGGGCCTGAATGCCGGTGCCACGACACCGGAGCAATTCATCACCCTGGACAGCCGGCTGCCCAACACTCCCAAGTGGCAGCCCGCATTCGATATTGACTACACGGTGTCAATGCCCGCAAACCGCAAGCTGATGCTTGCAGTCAGCGGTCGTCACTCCAGCCTGCTTTACAACGATGCGCAGAATTCCCGCTTTCTGCGGCAGGCGGCGTACAGCATCTTTGATGCATCGACAACACTGTCATCGGCAGGAGAGGTCTGGTCGCTGCGCGCCTACGTGGATAACCTGACCGATAAGCGCTACATCGTCTCAGGGGACAGCAACTTCGGGATTGGCTTCCACGAAGCGGAGTTCAACCGGCCACGGGAATACGGGGCCGGGATCACTTATCGGTTCTAACCCGCGGGTCCTGCCGCAGGCGGGACCCCACTCATTCGTAGATTTCGGCGGTCGCGAGCGGATTACCGTTTGGGTCGAGCCCGCCGACAACCAGGATTTTGCCATTCGACAGCGTCGTCATGGTGTGACCGTAGCGCTGCCCTGAGCTCATCTGCGGCCCGTCACGGCGCTGCGCGGTACCGGGCGCGATCAACTCCGAGCTATCCGTAGTCTGGCCGGGCGCGCTTGTGCCTCCTGCAATCAATACACGTGAATCCGTCAACGCAGCGGCACCGGCCGAACTACGCGGAGTCGCGAGATCCAGCGCATGACTCAGTATCAAAGTGCCGGGGTCAAACCGGATGACAGACGTCAACGCTGTCGTATTGGTGTTGTCATCACCACCGACAATCCAGATGCTGCCGTCGAGCGCCCTCACCGCGGCGTGATTGATTCGCACGGAACTCTCTGGTGCTGTGAGCACCGTAAATGCCCCCGTTGCAGGGTTGTACAACTCGGGCGGTGGCGGCTGCCCACTGTCAGTGACGCCCCCATAGATAAGTACGCGACCATCATTGGTCGCGACAGCCGTGTGCTCGTAGCGACCCACCGACAATGAGGTGGGTAGCACCGTGAACGTGCCGGCTGCAGGATCGTAGATTTCGGCGCTTGGATCAGTCGCACCGGCGACCAGACCCACGCTGACCCTGCCACCGAGGATCAGGATCTTGTTGTCAGGAAGACGTGTAGCTGTACCACCGACTCGGATCGTGTGCGGTTGATTGGGAGTGGGCACCGCAGCGCCGGTTTGCGCGTTCACCACTACCGTATTCGGAGCGCCGGATGCACCGCCGATGATGAGTACATTCCCATCAGCGAGAGTGACCGCTGCAAACAGCACGCGACCGGCTATCAGCGAGCCCAATTGAGTGAACGTCTCCGATGACGGATCGAATACGTACATGAGCCTCGAAACCATCTTCGACCCGTCTACACCACCTACGATGAGCACCCGACCGTCGTTCAGCGTGACGGCGGCGTGGTCGGCACGAGTAAAGGACATAGGGATGGTCCGCATCCGATCGCGATAGCTCACGGGAAGTGCCAGGTCCCGAGTAGCGGTAGTCGTGGTACCGACGACGGTCAAACGGTAGGTCGTATTTGCGCTCAGCGCTGGAGTGGTGATCGTCTGGCCGCTGGAGATGGCAATGTCACCCGGCTCGATTCGACCAGTGCCGTGGGCGAAGGTGGCCGATAGCTGCGCCCGCTCACCTACGAAGTAACTGGGACGGTCGGAAGTGAACTGGCTGATGGAAGGATCGCCCATATCAGGCGAAGCCGGATTCCCACTGCCTCCGCAAGCCACAAGGAGCAGCGGCAGGATCGATATCGTCCGGCGTAGCGCCGTCCATAGCGTTTCACGTGTCATGTGCTCCCATATCGCAATCCGTGCGCAAAATCGGACAGCTAGATGTTCCCGAAGCCGGCCAGGTACATATTGAAGCGGCTGAAGACCTTCTCGCGCAGCGGAATGAAGTCGAGGTACTCCTGCTCCAGGAAGATTCTCTCGGCCACTGCCCGGTCAGGGAAATCGATGACCATCACCAGGTCGGGGGGATCGTTCCCGTAAATGACTTTCTCTATCCGCTGGCGTCGGATGACCTGTGCCCCGTGCTTTTCCAGATAGCCGCGAACGAGTTGCGAGTACTCCTCGAAGTGGGCCTCATGACCGGGGCGGAAAACGCCCTCGACAATAATCGTTGCTTTCATGTCAACACGAGGTCTCCGCCCAGGAAGCTGGCCAAGCGTTCCGCTTCCGCCGCAATGTGGGTGCGCGTCCAGCGCGGGAGCTTGGCGAACGGTTCGATCTCCACGGATACCTTCTTCCCGTTGCACTCGTGTTTCCAAACACCCGCCATGCGACCATTCACGAGCAGCACGGGAGAAACCCAGCCCTGTTGTCGATAGATCCGCGGCAGGTACTTCAAATCCATTTGCACTCCTGCCTGCCGGGCCGCGCACACCACCCATTGGTCGAAGGCGGGTAGAAGGCGCACGACGTCGACCGGCTCAGCAGCGGCCAGCTCGGCGATATCCTCGGCCAGCACCCAGTACCGCTCGCCCTCGATCGAAATTTCCGACGCCAGATCACCCAGGGCAGCCAGCCTGCGTTTCGCGTTGGTTCGATTGATGCCCCACCACCGACCAAGGTCGGCGGCAGTCGCGGGACCAAACGTTCCGAGGTAGCGCGCAGTGAGGATGTCGAATGCCTTGTTACCGTCCACCTTTTTCGGCGGCTTGCGTAGCCACGTGGCGGGATGAGTGAAACGTGTCTGTTGGCCGTCGTTTGGGGCCGCGCATAGATAGCCGAAATACGATGCAGCCTTCAGGGATCCGCCCCAGCTCTCCAGCAGACCTTCGGCCATCTTGGGCGTCGCACCGAGCTTCACGATTGCAGTGGCGAGCTCCGTGCGGGTGAGTATCTTCCCGCGCAGCGCTTTATCAATGAAGTGGGCGATTGGAAGCGCATCCGGTTCCTTCAGTGGCCAAGTGCCAGGCTTCCAGATGCTGAGGCCTGCGACCCACGTACCCAGATCGGCGGCCGGCAACACATGCAGCGTCGATCTCATCGCCCATATCTTGACCAGCGTGCGCTTGCGCCACAGCGCATCAGCGACGGCCTCGCGCTTCAGCCCGTCGATGCGGGCCCACAGCGCTAGATCCACGGTCGACATAAGTTGAGCGTGCAGACCGCACAGCCGATCGACGACATCGACCAGATCAGCGGGCGAAGCGCGCTCAATCAGGTACTGCCGCCGCATGCGCCATGCGAGTGCCTGTGCCCAGGAAATCTTCACGGCCCGTTTCTTGTCGGCACGGGGTGAAGCGCTTCAGTGCGGCGCGCTTTCAGCCGGCGCACTCGCTGCGGGCGCACTCGCTGCGGGCGCACTCGTTGCGGGCACCGCCAGCGCGGACGCCGCAGAGCCCGCCGACTCATCCTGACTCGCCGCCGCCTCGGTCGCCCGATACTCCTGCAGCGCTACTTTGCCCGCCACCAAGGTTCGCACGCTTTCCTCGAACCGTGGATCCTTGACCACAGGCTGCTGAATGATTTTGCCCATGTCTCTGTTCACCATGTAGGCGATGAACACTCCAGCGATGAGACCACCCGCGGCGCCGGCAGCGGCAGCGGCAGTCGACGCAACACCCAACGAGCTCTTGAAAAGGCTGCGCCCGATTACCGCGCCACTGGCACCGCCGATAGCGCCACCGGTGCCGAATGCAACCAGGCTGATTTTCGCTGTCACTGGATCCTTGACGAATCCGGTGTTCGAACAATTGACGTCGCTCGGCGGCACCTCTGGTTTCGGCGCGGTCATCGACGCATACAGATAGATGTGGATGGGATCCCCGGGATTGTTGGGAATGTACACCCCCCCATCATAGTCTCGCCCGTTACCCGGCTTGAGTTGCTCATAGCCGCCCGAGAGAAGAATGCCACCGGGAGGTGCCCGATAGTAGGTTCCATTCGCATCCATCTTCTCGGAGACGTAGGGACCTCTTTCCAGCCGCGTGATCCACGGAATTTTCATGAATCCCACGTGCTCGAGTTCCTGCAGCGGTTCCTTCAGATCCAGGCAGGTGAGTTCCGCAGGTGTCTGCAGCTTCTTGGGATCGGTCACTGACGCCTCACAGTGGACGGCGAACAGGGCCAACAACAAACTGGCGAGAATCCGGTTTCTCATCCGTCTAAGAGTAGCGGAACCGAAGACGTAACCATAGAGCCTTGATACGCTCAATGACAGTCGCGCTGAGCGCTCCCAGAGCAACCAGAATCAGGATCGCTCCGCCGTGCGCGATGAGCACATGCGCATAGTCACCATCCCAACAGAACAGCCGCAGGCCCGCGTCAGCCATGAGGCCAACACCCAATCCGCACAGTGCTCCCGTCAGCGCCGGGCGGTTTGGCAACGCGCGCGATACGAGCCAGGCAGGCGCAATCAATGCCGGGATGGAGAAAGTGACGGCTGTGACAATGCACTCTCGAAACCACTGAAGCCACAGTACATGAGAGATCCCGACCGGACTGCGCATAGTTGCGTTGACGAGAATGAATGCCGCGCAGGATATGCACAGCAATGCAGCCAGGGCGCGGCTGGACAATTCCCGGCCAGGGACTGCTTCGCGAAAACCCGCTGCCAGGATGATGAGGCTCAGCAACATTTCAACTACCGACGTGCCCCACGAGGACCAGGGTGCCAGGGCGACGTGGGTTTTCCAACTCCAGAACTCGGGCAGGCCGACGAGCAGAACCATTCCAACAGGCAACAATGCCAAAGCCCGAAGCTCCGGGCTAACGAGCGACCGAACGGGCTTCAAGTCACGTTTGACTGCGTCGTAGAGCGCGGCCGGGATGTCAGATTCGCTCATCGGGACGGCTTCCCAGTCAACTGCAGCGCCAGGCGCAAAGCACGCGTCGCGCGGCTCGAGCGCAACTTCGCGGCCACCACCGTAATGCCGAGGCGCGCGGCGATGGAATCAAAACTGAATCCGAAGACATGATGGAGCAACCAGGGTTCGCGGGTGCTCGAGGGCAACGCCGTCAGCGCGTTTTCGATATCGAGCGCATCGGCGTCGGACGGCACGACCGCCAGGGCGCTATCGGAGCTCTGCTCGGACGATTCGCCTGGTTGTAACCGGAAAGCCCGGCGATTACGCGCGGACACATTGCGCGCAATCCCGAATATCCACGGCTTCACGGGCAACGGCGGAGTATAGGTCCGGCGCGAGCGGTGGATTTCCAGGAACAGGTCCTGCACCAGATCGTGAATCACACTGCGATCGCGATGTGCCCGTGAAAAATAACGCGTAGCTTCGCCGACCAGAAGCGCGTAGAGCCGCTCAAAGGCGCCGAGATCACCCGCTTGATAGGCGATCATCAACTCCATCAGCCGATACTCCTCCAGCTGTTGCGTCGATAACGGCCCTGTCATGGCACCCAGTGCGTCCCGTAAGTCCGCTGAAGCGTAGCACTTCAGGCAAAGCCGGCGAACGACAATATTTTGCGCGCGGTCGTGACACCTTTTCCAGCGGGACGCGAATAACAACCGACACCCGCTCCATTGCAGCGGTCGGAGAATCAAGATGCCCTGGGATTTCGCGCAGCTACGGAAATGGTTTTTCGGCTTTTGCATGCTGGTCGCCTGCGGCGTGCCGGCGGCTCAGACGTTTCGGGATTGCCCCGACTGTTCGCGCATGGCCGTGATCCGTGGCGGAGTGTTCACCATGGGCTCGCCTGAGAACGAGCCGGAGCGGTACCAATTCGAAGGCCCGCGAAGCAATGTGCGGGTCGAGAGCTTCGCCATCGGGGAGACGGAAGTGACTCGAGGCCAATATGCGGTGTTCGTCAGGGACACACGGCGCCCGCCTCCGATCCATGGCTGCTTCAATTTTGGATTCAACGATGTTGTCTTCAGCAGCGACGTGAACGAGGAGGCGATGGATCGAAAAGCCTCCTGGCGCAATCCCGGTTTCCGGCAGACGGACAAACATCCCGTCACGTGCGTGTCATGGCAGGACGCGAAGGACTATGTCGAATGGCTTGCACATAAAACGGGCCGGGCTTATCGCCTGCCCAGTGAAGCTGAGTGGGAGTACGCAGCGCGCGCAGGGACCCAGTCGACCTTCCAGTGGGGCAGCGATGAAAATGAGGCCTGCCCGTATGCAAACGTGGGCGACACGAGTCTCTTGCGCACCAACCAGATAGTGCGCGGTCAGGTCGAGAAAGGCGTCAGCGCGGGCCAGTTGGCCTTACGTTTCGTTCGTTGCGACGACGGCAGTCCCTACACCTCGCCGGTGGGCCGCTATCAACCCAACCAGTTCGGTTTGTACGACATGATCGGCAATACGTGGGAATACGTCGAAGACTGCTGGCAGGAAGCTCTGCCGGAAAATGGCCTTGCGCATGAAGAAGCATCCTGCGCATTTCATCGGGTACGCGGGGGTTCCTGGGACGACTCACCCCCGGAACTGCGATCCGCCCGGCGAAGCCGGGTCAGACCGGACGTTCAACGCAACGACGGGGGATTCCGGGTGGCCCGGGATCTGACCCCCGCCGAACTGGCGGCCCAGAAAGCCGCACCCTTGCGCTAAGTCATTGATATAGCTGGCGGAGAGGGTGGCGGCCGAATTGGCCACCTAACTACTTGATTCCTAAGCACCATGGCTTTACCCATCGAAAATCGGTCCCCCGCCTGGTCCCCCAGGTTCGTCCGGCTTCCCGCGAACCTCCCCGGAAAAGCTCGAACATCCCCGGACATCGAGTCGGATCGACCATGTTGGAACCCAAAAAGTCTATATAGGGCCCCATCATTGCTATCAGTGTATCCATATTGATATCATTGACAGCAATCATTATTCAATGGAGTCGGTCAGCTATGGCAGTTGTAACTGTCCGCAATCTACCCGAGGAGACTCATCGCGCCCTCCGCGTCCGAGCGGCCCAGCATGGTCGAAGCACTGAAGCAGAGATTAGAGCAATCTTGGAAGAGACCGTGCGACCCGAAGGACGGGTGAAGATCGGCTCTGCACTGGCAGCTTTTGGGCGGCAGTTGGGAGGGATCGATCTTGACGTGCCTCGCGACCAGAGTGCACCGCGCGCGGCGTCATTCGAGTGATTATTCTCGATACAAATGTCGTCTCAGAGCCGATGAAGCCCGATGGCGATCGTGGCGTGCAGGCCTGGTTGGATGAGCAAATCGCCGAGACTTTGTATATCACCTCGATCAGCTGCGGATTCCACTCATGTCGGCCGGGCATTCCACGCGATGCCGGGTCAGAGTTCCACGGCATGACAGGCCGGTGAGAGGCAGGACGTGGATACTGTCGTTTAGCTCCTGATGTTCGTCAATGGCTTTTGCCATTCTTGGGATTGGTGGTCGTGGTTTTCTGCTTGCGCATCGAGTCGCCTTTGAGCGGCAGGCGGTAGCTGTTGTGGATCAAGCGATCCAGGATCGCATCGGCCAGAGTGGGGTCTTCCAGGTATGCGTGCCACTGCTCCACCGGAAGTTGGCTGGTAATCATGGTTGAACGCCGATCATATCGGTCATCGAGGATCTCCAGCAGATCTCGGCGGATAGCATCCGGCAATGGCGAGAGTCCGAAGTCATCTATGATCAATAAGTCAGCCTTGGCGAGTTGGCGCAGGAAGGTGGACTTACTCTGCAGAGCGGTATGCCGAGCCAACTCGTCGATGAGTCGTGCGATGCGGAAGCAACGTACGCTGTAGTCGGCTCTGCAGGCGGCATGGCCGATGGCACAGGCGATAAAGCTCTTGCCCACGCCGGTGGGGCCCGTCAGCAGTACGTTCAAGTGCTCGCCGATCCAGGTGAGGTTGGTGATTTGGTTGAGAGCGTTGCGATCGATGCCACGCGCAGCCTTCAGATCCAGCTCCTCGAGCGCTGCGGGCTGTGGGAACTTGGCCCAGCGAAGTCTTTGTCGCAATCGACAGGACTGACGCTCGACCAACTCCTGTTGCAGGAGTAGTCCCAGTCGCTCCTCGAAGCTCAGTTCAGCGCTAGCGGAGCTCGAGAGTTGTTGTTCGAGGCCTGTGGCCATGCCTCGCAGTCTAAGATCGTGAAGTTGCTGCAATAACGGTTGAGTCAACATAGGTCTCCCTCAGGTGAAGTAGCGCGCTCCACGCACGTTGTCGTGTGTGGCAGGCGTGGTAGTAGCCGGCGCTTGCTCGGCTGCCGGTGTGATGATGAGGGTCCGCACGGCGCGGTAGCTGTAGGTCTGCAGCTGTAGGGCGCGTCTGCAGGCCTGCTCGAGGGCTGCGGCACTGAAGTCATGGGCCAGACGCAAGATCCCCAAAGAGGCGCGTAGCGCCTCGTCCGGATGGGCTCGACGGCTGACCTGTTCACGCAGCAATCGGGCGGTCGCTGGACCTACGGCCTCGGCTCGCTCCAGCAGCCGTTCGTGACTGAGCTCGATGACGGCGCGATGCCGCTCCGGCCGATGAGTAGGCTCGGTCAGGAAGCGCTTGGCGCCCGAAGCGCGCAGGTGACGCGCGACGGACTGACCACGATAGAAGACCTCCAACACGTGTCGGGTGATGCGCAGATCAACACTCTTGCCGATCAGGCGATACGGCACCGAGTAATACCGACGCTCGAACTCGATGTGGTAGTCGAGAAAGACCTTGGCTCGCTTCCAGCTGGCGTACTCATAACGCTGCTGAGGCAGGGGCCGCAGAGCCGGTCGATCCAGCTGTTCGAAGCGGGAACGGCGAGTACCCACCTCGCGCGACAGTGGCCGGTCGTTGTAACGCTCCAGTTCGGCGTGCAGCGCCTGGTTGAGATCCCCGAGACTGAAGAACCTGTGGTGACGCAACGGCGCCAGGATCCATCGCTCAATGCCTTGAACGGCCACTTCCACCTTCGCTTTGTCGCGGGGCTTGCGCACCCGAGCGGGCAAGATCGCTACCCCATAGTGCTCGGCGAAGTCCTGATAACTGGGGTTGATGTCCGGCTCGTACCGACAAGCCCGTAAAACTCCGCTCTTAAGGTTATCCGGCACGATGGTTCGGGGAACGCCACCGAAGTACTCCAGAGCGCGCACATGCGACGCCAACCAATCCGTCACACTCTGCGTCAGTGTTGCTTCCACGTAGGTGTAGTGGCTCGCGCCGAGGGCGGCGACAAAGATCTGGGCCACCCCGATCTGACCGCTGTGGCGGTCAGCCACCGCCATCGTCTTGCCCGCGTAGTCGACAAACAACTTCTCGCCCGGAATGTGCTCGAATCGCATCACCGCATCCTGGCGTCCGAGCCAACGCTCGTAGTCGCGACAGAACGCACTGTATTGGCAGCCATCCGGATGCTGGGCTTTATACTCCTGCCACAGCAACATCCGCGTCACGCCCTTGTGCGCCAACTCACTTTGGATCCGGATGAAGTCCGGTGTTGGATATCGGGGTGGCTCGGCCGCACGTGGATACAGCCGGGCCCACAGCGCGTCATCGTCCACATCGGACGGCAGCGGCCAGGACAGCCCAGCCGAGCGTGCTCGCCGCAGGCACTCCTGCACCGTCGAGCGCGCCGATCCCAGCACTGCGGCTATCTGCCGATCACTCAGATGCGCCTCGGCCTTGAGGCGCAATACCTCGCGAATCTTCCGCACGGACAACCTCGCTTGCGCCACCGTCCACCTCCCCGGGAACAGCCCGAAAAGGTCACGGTAACGTGGTTGTCCTGCTCTCCCTAAACGGCCCGGCTCAGCGTGGAACGCTGGCCCGGCTTGCCGTGGAATGCCTGCCCGGCATCACATGGAATCCTGGCCCGACATGACGTGGAATCCGCAATCAGCATCTCGGAGCTGCTTCTCGGCGTCGAGCTGCTGCCTGACGGACAGCGCAAGGAGGGACTCGCTGCTGCACTCAGCGAGCTGCTGGTGACTCTCTTTGGCGATCGCGTTCTTTCATTCGACCTCGACGCGGCGGCCATGTATGCAGCGCGTATCAGTAAAGCCCGCGCAGCCGGACGGGCAATCTCTATGGCAGATGGTCAGATCGCTGCCATTGCCGCCGTACATGGATTCACGGTGGCAACGCGGGATACAGCCCCATTTGTGGCGGCGGGTGTGCCGGTGGTGAATCCGTGGGAGTTGGGGAGATAACGCATCCGGACCACTCTGACCTGACCCGCTGCGACGCCAATCCAGCCTCGGAAATCCATGGCAGCGCCGATGTCTTATGCCGACTCCGAGACGGGAGCCAGCCCCAAGTCTCAGCGCAATGCATCCGGTGGTAGTGCTCTGATTCGCAAATGGACGACTACGTATACGACCCTAGCAGACATCAAAGCGTGCCACTAGGCTCCTCGCGGCCTCTTCTGCTCGCGATCCGCTGGCGGTTTCGGAGGGTAAGCGATGAATTTCATGTAGTCGTTCGACACATCCCGCAGTGGTGCCCGCCCCCAGGGCGGCGATCTGCTCTTAATAACGCGCGACATCGCAGGGGAAATACTCGTTCATTCATGCTTTGCTCGCTGACGCCACCATACGCGCACATGTTGACCCTGCAAAAACGGGCGACAATATTTCCAGCGACGTCCTTGGTCGCTATGCTCCACATCGTCGCCCGGGGACATAAATTCAAGGTCCTCTGGGATTTCGTCAAGTTGAATCACGGGGTCAATTGTGGGGCCTCCAAAGGCAGTTATATCGGAGTACTCCTCTGGCATAATTGTCGTAAATCGCATTGACACTCTGCAGACTTCGCCAGGAACTTGTGTAAGCGGGCGAAGTGTGAGCTTGGGAAGCCCCTGAACGGCATAGGCGCCGGTATCACGCTGATGTGTAAACCGACGAAGACTTTCCTCATCAAATGCGTTCGTCCGACCATTTGGCAGCCCGTATTCGATATGCAGAAACTTGGGCTTATAGGCCTCTTCCTCTCCCAAGTATGGAGAATATTCCGCAGGCGCTGTTCCGCAATTGCTGACCTTAAAATCAATACTCGAATCGATCAGCAACTTTCCGCCGGAAATTCTCAATAGCCGATAGCGTCTCTCATAGTCATACCGAATCAACTTGATGTTGATGGTGTTCCAGATTAAGTCCCTCAGCGCAGGCGGTAAGTGGAACGCCGACATCTTTCGAGCAACCGCTTCAGAAACACGAGCAACAACGCTATTGAAGGAGCTCAGCTCGACGACCAAGCCAATGATCGAGGCGACAATCATTGCATCGCAGATCTTCTCCACGAGTTGCTGAGCCAGCCACGTGGTAGGATACACAGTCAAGCCTGCCGCTCCGACTACAAAACAAACAACAAACCAGCGGACCAGCCTCCAACCATCACCTATTGAAACTTTTGACAACTCCGCCATCTGCCTCCCCCAATTTTGCGCGTAGGCGCCTTCCAGATACCGGTGCGTGTCAAGGTAGTTGCCGCCTGACTTACGCGGCGACTCGCGTTTTATGAGCGGCGTTTTCGGCCGCGGTAATTACTGAGTCGCGCTCGGGATTGAGCGTGACAGCAGTGATCAGATTCCA
>Ga0307509_10000105_pt1 | contig 119065 bp, 111 predicted proteins | sample 10_EM_MG_FD_202245 | JGI IMG/M metagenome (GOLD analysis project Ga0307509, IMG submission 202245) | Populus trichocarpa ectomycorrhiza microbial communities from riparian zone in the Pacific Northwest, United States - 10_EM | ecosystem: Host-associated > Plants > Roots > Unclassified... | reverse complement strand
TCTACCTGCTCGACAACCGCCCGTTTAAAAGCCAGCGTGTAGTCTCGCTGCGTCCTCTTAACCCCTGTCTCCATCTGAATTCCCCTTTCTTGATAGAAAAGGTGTCAACTTCATTCAGGACGGGTCACGGAACGAAAAAAAGCCCGCAAACTGCGGGCTTTTTCCTGACATCGACGCTGCGGATCAGCGGTCGCCGTAGGTCCGGCGGTTGCCGTTGGCGGCACCGGCATACGCCGGCTTGGCGCCGTTGCCGTGCGGCGCGCGCGCAGCACCTTCGTGACGCGGCGCACCCGGCTTGCTGAAGTGGCCTTCGCTACGCGCACCTGCCGGCTTGCCGTAGTTGCGGCTCTCGCCACCCCGCCAGGCCGGCTTGCCGGCCGGACGACCGTTGCCGGTCGGTGCGCGGCGGGTCGGCTCGTGACCGACGACGACTTCGACCGGAATCATCTGCTTGGTGAAGCGCTCGATCTTCTTCACGTTGAAGTGTTCGGCGTGATTGACCAGCGAAATCGCCAGACCGTTGCGACCGGCGCGGCCGGTGCGGCCGATGCGGTGCACGTAGTCTTCGGCGAACTTCGGCAGATCGTAGTTGAAGACGTGAGTGATGGTCGGCACGTCGATGCCGCGCGCGGCGACGTCGGTGGCGACGAGGATGCGCACTTCGCCGCGGCGTAGCGCCGTGAGGGTACGGTTACGCGCGCCCTGGTGCATGTCGCCGTGCAGCGCGGCGGCGTTGAAGCCGGCGATGTTCAGGCGGTCGGTAATCGTGTCGGCATCGCGCTTGGTGGCGGTGAACACGACGGCCTGGTCGATCGTGGTGTCGCGCAGCAGGTGGTCGAGCAGGCGATTCTTGTGCGACAGGTCGTCGACGAAGTGCATGCGCTGTTCGATGTTGTCGTGCTTGGTCGACGATGCATCGACCTGGATGAGCAGCGCATCGCGCGTAATCCGGCGGGCCATCTGGCCAACCGTGCCGTCGAGCGTAGCCGAGAAGAGCATGGTCTGGCGCGAAGCCGGCGTCGCGGCAACGATCTTTTCGATGTCGTCGATGAAACCCATGTCGAGCATGCGGTCGGCTTCGTCGAGGACGAGCACCTGCAGCTGCGAGAAATCGATCTTGCCCGATTCCATGTGGTCGATCAGGCGGCCCGGCGTGGCGACGATGATTTCCGGGTTGCGGCCCAGGAGTTCCATCTGCTTCGGGTAAGGCATGCCGCCAAGGATCGCCACAGCCTTCAGGCGGCGAATTTCGGATGCATATTTGTCGGTTGCCGCAGTCACCTGCAGGGCGAGTTCGCGGGTCGGCGCGAGGACCAGCATCTTCGGCTGGGCCGGCTGGAAGCGCGGACGGTCAAAGCCGCGCGAGCGGGCCGACTGGCGATCCTGGTTCGGCGTGCGGCCGGCACCCGGCACGAAAGCCGGACGTTCCTGCGAGGCGAATTTGTGCAGCGCCGGCAGCATGAAAGCGGCGGTCTTGCCCGAGCCGGTTTGCGACGAAACCATCAGGTCGCGCCCTTCGATGGCGGCGGGGATGGCTTGCGCCTGCACGGCGGTCGGTTCGGTGTAGCCCGAATCGGTAAGGGATTTGAGGAGGGCTTCGTGAAGACCGATTTCTGCAAAAGTCATTGTTTCTCTTTCGAATGGAACAGCGTCGCGCTGCCGAATGCAAAAATGCTTCGGCGCACGGGCGCAAAAAAAATACAACGCCAACCAACGAAATAGCTGAGAGTAACTCTGAGAAGAATTCAGCACGATTCGGCACAAAAGCTTTGTGCCAGTGCGGTGGTCAGTAAATCGACACCAGAAGGCAGGAGGGCTTTGGTAGTGTGGCCAACTTGGTGGCCAGGTTCGCGATGCTCGTTGTGCGCAGCAAAACGGGTTTGCTGCAATGCACCAAACGAATTATACCGATCCGCAGGGCGTCCGTCGAATCTTTTTTTGCGGACAGCTCATGCGCCGCTGCACAAAGCGGCCGAATAAACCTCGGTGACGAGCACCGACTGCCGCCCGAAGCGAAACAGCGAACGGCGCGCCCAGAGCTGCTTCGGCTCGCCGCCGATCGCCGCGCGGGCCGGAAGAAACAGGGGATGGCGCGCATCCAGACGTTTGCAATCGATCTCGCCGCGCGCAAAACCGGGGTGCGCAAAAAGCAGCGAACCGAGCGAGCGGGTCCCGATGCCGGCCAGCCAGCGCGTCAGCGGTCCGCGCGGCCGGCAAGGCAGGACGGTGTGGGCAAAGACGACGGCCTCGCCCTTGGACAGCAGCGCCACCTCGCGCACGCGGAGCAGCGTATGGGCATCAACGCCGAGCACCTGCGCCTCGTCGCGTGTCGGCAGCGCCAATTCCTGGCGCAGCAGGCGCACGGCGAAATCACCCCGCGCCTGAATGCGCGCCGTCAGCGAACCGCGATCGCGCAGCCACGGAATGTACGGCCGGTTGTCGGCGGTGTGCAGCAGCCGGTCGCGCCACACGCTGCGCCTCGAGGAAATTTTCATGCCGAAAGATTAGTCGGAAATTACTGCGGACGCGGCGCCCGCTCGACGCCGCCGATACGCGTGCCGGCTTTCAGGCCCTTGGCCGCGAACCAGCCCTTGTTCATTTCGAGCGCAAAGCGCGCCGCGCCGGTCGCGCAGTGGTTGTCGTCGGTCTGCGGCTGCATGTCCTCGATATTCAGAATCCGCCCCTGCTCGTCGAGAAAGGCGACCGAGAGCGGCAGGAAGGTGTTGCGCATCCACATGCAATGGCGCGCCGCTTCCGGAAAAACGAAGAGCATCCCCTGGTTGGCGCCCATCGCCTTGCGCTGCATCAAGCCCTGCATCCGGTCGTTCTGTTCGGCGGCCACTTCGGCATCGATCCGGTAAAAACCGGCGCTCAGATCGAGGCGCGGCATGTCTGCCGCGCTCGCCCCGGCGAACAGGAAAGTTGCCAGCGCGCAATACGGACGAATCAGTTTGTGCATCGAATCTCCAGATTCCTCGGAGGAATTTTTGAATGTTTCCGCGACACCCTAGCGGTGCGCCTTGCGGTGCTTGGCCTTATGCCCGGCGTGTTTGCCCTGGTGCCCCGCTTTGGCCTGGTGAGCCTTCTTCTTTTGCGGCGGATTGGCATTGCTCGCACTGGTTCTTTTCGGCCTCGGCGCGTCCGCCCCGGAGGTGACCGGCGCCGATTCGTCCTCGGCGACCTTGGGAATCGCCGCCGCCGGCCCGATCGTCGCCAGCGTGATGGCGAGAGCGAGCAGCAGCGCTAGAGGCTTGTTCATTTTCGAATCCTTTTTTCTTGTTGGGGCACTGGCGCCAGATCGGCGTAGCCGCCGGAAATCAGGCGCCACTCGCCGGGAGCCAGGCCATCGAGCGTTACGGCGCCGACAGCATAGCGAATCAGGCGCAGCGTGGGAAACCCGACATGCGCCGTCATGCGCCGCACCTGCCGGTTTTTCCCCTCGGTGAGCTGGAGTTCGATCCATGAGGTGGGCTGCGCCTTGCGAAAGCGGATCGGCGGATCGCGCGGCGGCAAGCCGGCCACCTCGTCGTCGGCGAGGCGCCGCACGCCGCAGGGGCGCGTCGTGAAATCGGCGTAGCGCACGCCACGGCGCAGGGTTTCGAGCGCCGCGTCGGTCGGCTCGCCTTCGACCTGCACCCAGTAGGTTTTCGGCAGCTTGTAGCGCGGCTCGGCGATCTTCGCCTGCAGGCCGCCGTCGTCGGTGAGCAGCAACAGCCCTTCGCTGTCGGCATCGAGACGGCCGGCGACATAGACGCCGGGCATCGTTAGCAGGTCGGCCAGACCGCGCCAGCGCCCTTCCGGGGTGAACTGGCTGAGAAAACCGTAAGGCTTGTTGAGCAGGACGATGCGTGCCATCAGGGGAGCCGCGCCCGATGGCGCGGCGTTTAGTGAGAGGTACCCTCGGAGCGCGTTATTTTATTCCACACGTTGTACTTGCCGACCGGTTTTTTCGCCGGAATCCGTTTGACTTCCTTCAGCGTCTGCGCGTCGATGACGACCAGCGCGCCGTCCATCTCCCACAGGCTGGCCAGCGCGTAGCGGCCGTCGCGCGTGAACTCGACGTGCGCCAGCGTCTGCCCCGGCGCGGCCTTGAATTCGTGGACCAGTTCGAGCGTCTGCTTGTCGATCACCTGCAGGACGTTCTTGTTCTCCTTGCTCATCATCGAGTCGGTGAAGGCGTAGCGGCTGTTCTCGTGACTGCGCAGGAAGAAGCCCGGCCCCAGCGTCTTGATCTGCTTGATGTTCTCGTAGGTTTCGAGGTCGATCACGGTGATCAGCCCCTCGTTGAGATTCGGCGAGGCCATCACCGTGCGCAGCTTGCCCTGCGGGTCCTTCCATTGCCAGGTGATGCCGGAGCCCAGATGCGGCATGCCCGGCAGGTCGAGGTCGGCGATCTTCTTGCGTCCGTCGAGGAAAATCACCTGCCCCTTGGTCGCCGCACGCGACGAGCCGAGGATTTCGCCGTAGCTCTGGGTGAAGAAGAAGTCGTCGAGGTAATCCTTGAGCAAGGTGCGGCGCGGGTAGAACTGGCCCGCCTTGAACTCGCCTTCCTTGTACTGGAAGTCGTGCACCAGCCCCTCGGCGACCGGCTCGGCGTTCGGGTCGTAGCTGATTTCCCAGACCTCGGGAACATCCTTCAGCGCCGCGACGAAGCTCTTGCGCGGCGCGGCGTCATAGACCGCCGAGACGCGCGACGTCTTGTCTCCCTTGGCGTTCAGCGTCGGGATGACTTTCACGAGGCTGAGGTCTTTCGCGTCGAGCAGAACCAGACTGTGCGGCAGATAGTTGGCGACCATCACCCACTTGCCGTCGCCGGACACCGCCGCGTTGCGCGTATTGAGCCCGGCGCGGATCTCGGCGACGACCTTGAGGTTGTAGATGTCGAACTTGGTGATCCAGCCGTCGCGCGAAGCGAAATAGACGAAGCGCCCGTCCGGCGAAAACTTCGGCCCGCCGTGCAGCGCATAGCGGCTGGGAAAGCGGTAGAGGCGCTCGAGCTTGTCGCCGTCGAGCACCGAGACGTGATGGTCGCCGGTTTCGACGACGATGAAGAGGTTGAGCGGGTCGGCGCCTTGCAGGCCGGGGCCGGGTTTGTCCGGCAGCGCCAGCGCCGCCGTATCGACGATCTGCGAAGCGCGAATCTCCGCCTCGGCCCAGACCGGCGCCGGCAGTACCGGCGTGTAAATCCAGTCGACCAGTTGCTGCGCTTCCTCGACGCTGAGCTTGTCGCCGAAACCCAGCATCTGCGAGGCGACGCGCCCCTCGCGAATGACCTTGAGCGCTTCCGGCTTGCGCAGGCGCTCGAGGTTTTCCGGCAGCAGCGCGGGCCCGACACCGCCCAGTCGGTTCTCGCCGTGGCAGGCAACGCAGTGCGTCTTGTACAGCGCCTGTACCTCTGCGGCTTCGGCCGCTTTGGCAAATGACGCCATGCCGGCCAGAAAAATCGCGAGATACGAAGCGAAAATCCAGAGTCGCCAGTTCATCAGACGCTCCTCAGCTTGACGTAGGGGCCGGTCGTCAGCCGCTCGCGACCCGGCGCGACGCCGATCTCCTCGTCGTCGAGATAGCAGCCGGGATCTTCGGCCCAGGCATCGCCGCTCATCTGCAGCGCCCGCACGCGCGTGTTGCCGTTGCAGATGTCGAAATGGATGCACTCGCCGCAGCGCCCGGACACCGTGCGCGGATGCTGCTTCAGACCGGCGAGCAGCGGATCGGAGGTATCCATCCAGATGTCGGAGAAGGCGCGCTGGCGCACGTTGCCCAGCGTGTGATGCCACCACATCGTGTCGGGGTGCACATTACCGAGATTGTCGATATTGGCGACGTTGATTCCCGACGAGTTGCCGCCCCACTGCGCGAGCTTGGCGCGCACGTGCGCGGCCTTCTCGGGGAAATTCTTCTGCACCCAGTAGAGGAAATAGACGCCGTCGGCATCGTTGTTGCCGGTCGTGAACTCCTTGTTCAGACCGCGCTGCTCGTAGTCCCAGCAGGTATCGAACAACAGATCCATCGCCCAGCGCGTCAGCTTGTGCTGCGCGTCGTCCTTGCGGTTCTTGTTGCCGCGCCCGGCGTAGTTGAGATGCGAAAAATAGAAGCGGTCGATGCCTTCGTCCTCGACCAGCTTGAGCAGGCCCGGCAGGTCGTGCGCGTTGTCCTGCGTCATCGTGTAGCGAACGCCGATCTTCAGACCCAGATCGCGGCACAGGCGGATACCGCGCAGCGAGGCTTCGAAAGCACCATCCATGCGACGGAACTTGTCGTGCGTCTCCCTGATGCCGTCGAGCGACACGCCGACGTAGTTGAAATCGCATTCGGCGATGCGCTCGATGTTGCTCTGGTCGATCAGCGTGCCGTTCGACGACAGCCCGACGTAGAAGCCCATCGCCTTGGCGTGCTTGGCAATGTCGAAAATATCCGGACGCAGCAGCGGCTCGCCGCCCGAGAGGATCAGCACCGGCACGCGAAAGCGCTTGAGGTCGTCCATCACCGTGAAGATCTCGTCGGTCGACAGCTCGCCGGGGAAATCCTTGTCGGCGGAAATCGAGTAGCAATGCTTGCAGGTCAGGTTGCAGCGCCGGATCAGATTCCAGATGACGACGGGGGCCGGCGGATTGCGCTTCGGCGCCATCGGCGTCGGCGCGGCGATTTCCTGCATGTACTGCGAAATACGGAACATAGGAAGGCTCTCGATCAGGTTCGGCGTATTAGAAGACAGGCACGCCATTGCAACCTTGACGTGGATCAAGCCGATAGCGGGAAGGCGATTGCTATCGGGCGGAGACGAGCGATTGGCGTTGGCGGCATGGCAGCCGGCCACGGCCGCACGCTTACGGGAAAGCTTCGGGAATAGCCGTCAGGGGGCTGATCTGGGCAGTGGCTGACGACCCACTTGCCGCCGCTCGGGTCACGAAGCGGTGAAGGTCAGCTATGTGGGGGCACTGCTGCCACTGGGTTTCATTTAGTTGATGAGTGCTCTTCGGCCTTTGCTGACGTTCGCGGTGTGGCAGGAATCAGTCAGTAATCGGACGGCGGACGCTCAGCGGTTGTTGGTGACGCAAGTCAGCTATTGCCGCATGAAGTAGGCTAACAATCGCCCAACTGCCGTTATCCGGAGCAGCCGCGACAGCGTCGATAGTTCTTTTCCTTGCCTCACCCAACCAATCTGGAAAGTTGCGGATCGTTGCGCAAACGAACGCACCATTTCGCCACGGCCGAAAGTTCAGCCTCCGCCTTGGTGAGGCAGACAATGTCGCGGGCCGTTGCTCTTACGCGTTCACGTGCCGCTGCGGAGGTCCGTGACTCCGAAAGCGCCTGCAGATACTTGTTGATGAGCTTCGTGGCGTTCTGCCAGACTTTTCGGCGCTCCTCGGCCAAGGCCTGATGCTCAGTGAGTTTCAGTCGCTCCACGGTACGCTTTACCCGCACGTGTTCCCAGCGTGGGATGCCCGGTGCGGGCACAGCTTTTCCTTCCTCATCGAAGGCCAATAGCGTCACGTCATGTGCGTTCGTCGGGTCGAGAAAGTGAGGAACTTCATCCCCCTCACAACGATGAGCGTAGGTCGAGCATGGGGTGCCATAACGCAGTGGAAACCAGGCGCCCTTCTTCCTATTGGGTACGGTACCGGCGATTCTGAAGTTCATATAATCGAAAGCCATCCACCAATAGCCATCGCGCTCTGGTCCCTTGATGTTGCGTGCTGCCTTCTTGGGGCGAAAGTGTTCAACATCGAGATGCGACGCAATGTCCCGCGCTTCAGTAAACCAGCACTTGCCGCCAGATAGGTTTAATAGCCAAGGCTTCAGTTTTCCCCAGTGGCCGCTGTGCTTGTCGATCAGCTCATTGCGCTCTTTGGTCTCCCCCGCCGCATGAAACATTGCGAGCTCACCCAGAAGGCGCGCAGACTCAGCCAGCCAGTCGTCCCAAACTGCCTGCTTCCATCGAATATTCTCTGGCAGGTCGCCATCGGTGGGCAGCTTGTTCTCAAGATCGATGAAGATCACTTGCCCGCCTCCTCACGCAGAATTTCGTCGATGATGGAATCGGCAATCGCATCCTGCTCGGCTTGCTCTTCGGGCGTGAGCGTGGGTTTGCGGAAGCGGCGGTGTTGCGCCATCTTGCGGACGAACAGCGCGTAGTCGGGGTCACGGAAGTCGGCGGTGGAAAAGCCGAGGTCGGCCAGCTCGGCAGACAGACGGCTCAACTCGGCATCCTCCTCGGGCGTGCGCGGCGATTTCACGAATAGTTCATTGCGGCGGAACAAGCGGCGCTCGGTTTCGATGTCCAGCGTGGACGACAGGCCGAACAGCTCGCTTTTGAGTAGCCCGGTCACACCCATGCCCTGCGGGTGCTCGTCTGGCACATCCACCACCGTGCGCGCACCATCGCGGCGCAGGATATGGACTTGCTCGCGCTTGAGGCTGCCCACCATCATCGGATCGTGCGTGGTGATGAGGATTTGCGATTCACCTTGCGCCAGTGCGGCGTCGTCCGAGGTCAGCACGCCTTCGATATCGTCGAAATAGCGCAGCTTCCAGATCGGGTTCAGGTGGGTATCCGGCTCGTCGAGCAGGAACAGGCAGTGGTCTTCGCGGGTGATGCGCATCAGGCCCAGCACGGTGAGCATTTGCAGCTCGCCTTCGGAAAGCTGGGTAAAGCTCACCTTGCCGTCGTGCCCATCGTTTCCAACCACGCGCTTCTTGACGGTGATGCGCACTTCATCGATCAGGTCGCCGATATAAGCGCCCTCGGCGTAGCGGAAGAAGCTGTCGGTGCCGCCGACCAGGTCGCCCAGTTGCTTGAGCTTGTCCTGGCTGGGCACGAACAGATACAGCTGCTTCTGTTTCTCGCTGCGGCCACGGAAGTCGATCTGCTTGGTGGCTTCCTGCTCAATCGGTGCCCAGGCTACTTGCCAGAGCTTGTCGAGAAATTCGCTGACCACATTGCCACGGGCATACCAAAAGCGCGGGTCGCCTTCGTTGAGTTCCTGTTCGTCGAACTTGCCGCCACGGCGCTTTTCGCGCAGGCGGTGCGGCTCCTTCAGCACAAACAATGCTGACTCCAGCGATTCGATGTGCAGATTCTTGAGCACCTTCTGAAATACCGGGTCGTCGGACAGCAAACAGGCCAGCAGCACCAACTGGCTGTGGCCACCACGGCAATAGAACAGGCGACGCAAACGGTCGTCGCCGAACTGGCTGAGCGTCTTGCTTTCTTCACGCCGTTTAATTGCCTCGACGATACGAATATCTGCTTCGCTGCCGGAAAACCGGGTCAAAAACCTCTCCGGCAGCGTTTCCTCGGCGGTGATTTCCTGACGTCGATTAAAGCGCCGCTGATGCTCCTGGAACAGTGCTTCAATACGTTCGTTGCGCCCCGAGTAGTAGGCAAAAATGTGCGAAGGCAGCAGTTCCTTGTTCTTCAGCAAATAGCCTTGCGACTGCGGACGCCCATCTACCCAGACATAGGGGCGCTTCTGCTCCCCGGTCTTCGCCTGTAATTTAACGAGATGGCCACGAATGCTGTAGCTCAGTTCGTAATCAAAAGCCGCGTCGCGACCCAGGTCCACGTCACGGAAGATGGTAATGATGGCCTCGATCAAGTTGGACTTTCCCGTCCCGTTCTGGCCGATCACCGCATGGCTGGAAAAACGCCTGGGCACATCCCCGTCGAAGGCCGGCGAGCCATAGGCCGAAAAGCGGATATCCAGATCACGCAAATTCTTGAACTGCAGCAGTTGCAAGCGCTGCAAATGCAGCCCCTGCATCGGTAAATGCGCAGCCACCCTTTCCACCAAGTCTTCGAGGTTCAATACCCTCTGTGAATTGACTGCGAATTTACGTTGCCCCCGTTTGGCCACCGTCTCCCAAAGCCAGTTTGCAATGATGTGTGCTGGCATGTCGGGGACGAATGACACGCCCAGATCCAGGTTTTGCACCGCCCCCGCGAATCCCAGGCGACGCCCACCCATGCGCTGTAGCTCGCAGCCCTCGCCCGCCAATATTTTGCGCGTCCCCCACTCTGCCAGCGTTTCATCCCGGTCCGTATCGTCGGCAAAGCGCAAATTGACTACAAACATGGGGTTCACACCATTCATCTCTTTGGCCATCAGCTTCCTGCCCATTCATTTTGTCGTCGTGCCGCCCACTCCCAGGCATCGTTTGGCGGTGCCCCCAGCGCCAGCACCGTTTGGTCATAAAGCTTGCCCAGACGCACCAGAGGCGGCGGGTGGTGCTCGCAAGGGGGGATCGCCTGAACGGCCTCCAGGCGTGCCATCAGACGAAAGAAGGCAGCGATGAACAACAAGTTGTTCCACATCGCTTCAGGCCCTTCGGTGTGCGTCAACAAACATGAAAGCGCGAAGGCATCAGCATCCAGTTCCATGGCCTGCTCGGCACTGGTTTCCAAGTCTTGCGGCACGTTATAAGTGACCCGTCCCTGCTCGGGAAGGAAACGCATCCGCCAGCGCCCCACGTGCCCCAGCAATACATGCCCCAGTTCGTGCAAGGCGACAAAGCGCAGCACCACACTACCTACGGCACCACCCTGCACCGAATAGGCGTCATCGACATGGCGTTTAACCCCATTCCAGGCTGCGTGCAATTGACGCTGGCTTTGGGCCAAGTAGACCTCCTCAGCCGACTTATAAGTGGCCAGGCCGCCTGCTTCGTCGCCGTCGGCAGCACGCAGCAATGCCTCGGCCAGCAAACAGCCCACCCAGAACAGTCCTAGGTTAACGCCAATGACTTTTTCCTCGGGGGCATGCGCGACCGCCTCGGCAAAGGCGTTGCTGGCCATATGCGGCATGAAGCCCAGCGCCAGGCGGTTCAACACCTCGGTTTGGTCCGTGCCAGCGTACTTGGCCAAATCTTCAAGCAGATTGATCTCGGTTTGGTTCAGCCAATGGTAGATATCGTCACCGTGTTCGGCCATTTCCTCGCGATGGTCCACGCCGTAACGCTCATCGATCATCTGCGCAAGGGCTTGTTTTCTGGCACTGTCGAGTGGTTTCGCGCCGGACTCGGCCATGCTGCGGTACACCAGCGAGCGCGGCTCTTCTGCGGCGACAGCCTGCAAGAAGGCCAGGTAGGCTTGAGCGTTCCGGTTCGACATCAGGTCAATCTCCTTCCCGCTCCCGCCAGGCTTCGGGCACATATTGGCTAAACACCTTGCGCAATTCGACGAGCGTCGGCCAGGTATGCTCCTCCAGGCGCTTCAAATCGGCGTTGGTGTCCTTCTCGCCGCAGGGTGCCCGGTAGTGCTTGGCACAAAATGCCATACCGGTTTCCATTCCTGCCACGAACATATTCAGGTCTCGTACACCCCAGGCACTGGCTAGCCCCTCCAGGAAACATTCGGTGCGTATTCCCGGCAAATGGTAGCCGGCACGATAATCGGCATGCCGAACCTGTTCCTCGAAAACATTGAAGGTCACCGCCGCCAAAAAGGCCATCAACTCACACCAGTACGGCAGATTGTCTTCGTTGACCTCTCCCAGCATGCCGATGCTCAACGCCTTGGCCATGAAGACCCCGGCGTAAATGTCGGCATCCACCTCCAAGGCGCGACGTCGATGATCGGCACCAGCACCTGCATCAGCCTTCCCTGTGTGCAAAGGAAGCAATCTCCGGTTTTCGCGCAGACTGCCGACGCCCAGAGTCTGAGCGGCCCAGGCATTGTGGCCGCGAATGATGTGCGCGAACTCGTGATAGAACACCACCAGCGCCGACAGCATGGCCAGATTCATCGCTAACTGGAAGCGCTCGGGATCGCGCGGCTGATTGGCCAGCGGCACATCCGACCACGCCGACTGACAGGTATTCAGATCGCCCAACTCCGGCCACACCTCGGCACAGGTAAAAGCGCGCAACAAGCGATCGGCCAGCATCACGAACACGCCGGGGCGCAGCACCATCAAATGCGGCGCCAGCGCCTCATCCTCCGCCCCCAGCGTGGTCACGAAAGCATCGAAATCGCCGATGTCGCCACGCAGCAACACCAGTAAGCTCAACGGTTCAAATGCCGCTACCGCCTGCGGCGATTCCAGATGGTTGCACAGCATCTGGAACATGCCGCGAACGATGGCATCGGTATCGACGGTGGCAGCATTCGCCAGGTCGCCCGCTTGAGCCGACCAGGCCGGCTCGAAAGCTTCGGCCACCTGCCTATCGAACGGCAGGCTGTTCAGCAGGCGCCACAAATCTTGGCGCTCGCCGATGGCCCCCCCGTGCAGCAAGGCGTCGCCCTGTGCGTTCATGATCCACTGCCCCTCAGTCTTTCAGTTCGACCAAACCCGGTTCGGGCTCCAGAATCCAGCCATGCGCGACTTCGGTTTTCATCTGCAAGTAAAAGGCATCGATTTCGCCGCCGAAACGCTGCCACAAATCCTTGGCATCCATTTCGCCGTTGTGGCGAGCGAGGATGGTAGCCAGCAGCGCCAGGGCATTGATGTCGGGCGCTTGCCCCAGGCGCACCGGGGAAAATAGTTCGGTTTGCGGGGCTTTCACGGGTTCCTCTTTTTGGTCGGTGGTAATGCCGGTAAAGGCCGCCATGGTTGCATCTGCCAGTAACGCGGCCAAGAACCGTTTCTTTTCCAACTGCTGGTGCCAAAACTTGGCTTTTGCGGTCAACGCATCAAGCTTGACCAAAATCGCACGCTGCTCATCAAGCGGCGGAATTGGCATCGGAAAACTTCGAAGTTGCGTCATATTGATCGACGCCAGATTGGTTGTCTGCTTTGACGCCCCGGCAAAATAGTCACGGCCGATGCCAGAGTTGAATACAAGTTCGACCCATTCGTTGAGCAAAGACGCCGAGGGTACCCGCGCCTTGAACACATGGTTTTGATGCAGACAGTTATCGACACCACCTCGCCAAATGGCCGTACGACCAACCTTGTCCCAATCACCGCCTTCAGTGATGAGCAAGTCACCTTCTTGGACAAGGTACTTGTTCAGCTCCTCTTTTCCGATCTGAATCGTCTTCAGATCGGTCAGCTTGAAGAATCCACGCTGGACGTTGGCGACCGCCAGATAAGGGCAAGTAACGACATCACGACCTCGTAAATCGCGGCCTTTAGTCACTCCACCGATAACCACAGCAACTTTATCGAATGGTGCAACTCCCCAATGTTCGGGATACACAACGTCCGAGTCTGCAACCGAGATGAGTTTCTGGCGTCGCATCAAACCTGACGTGATGTATTGGTCACGCAAACTATCGCAATCAGCCACGACGCCATCCACAGGCGAAAGGGATGTTGATGGCAAGGAAAGCAACCCTCGGACAGCCATGTTCTTCAGTTCCGCGACAAAGTCATCCACATCCTCCGGCGCATGAAACAGCGGCCCGAAGTTGTCGGCCAGGCGTGTCCAGGTGGTTTGCAGTTCGTGCGGGCTGGAGGCGCTGGCGACGGCTTGCAGGGTGGACTGACGCAGGTTGTTTTGCAGTTTGCGGCGAGCCTGCTGCTGTGCCTCCAGCGTGTCGCACAAGGCCATCAGCTCATCGACTTTGGCGACGATGCGGGATTGTTCGGTGGACGGTGGCAGCGGCAAGGCTCGGGTCGCAAAATATTCTGTTGGCAATCGCTTCTGGCCTGCGGTGCCTGTCATGTTCTTTTCGCCTTCAATAGCGAAATACGGCGACCGCAAGAACAGGTAGATGTACCCCGGCAATATGCCAAGGTGAATCGGCCGGAATACGTGAAGTTCGGTCGTGCCTGCGCCGATGCTGTGCTCCAAGCCATCAATAACCGCCGCCTTGCCGTTCTCAAAACATGGCGTGATCTTGGCAACTACGACATCGCCATTTCTGAAGTGAGTGAAGCCCTTCTTTATATGCCCCCACTTTTCAGCCTCAGGTGCAAGTGCCCCCATGTGGAATTCTGAGAATCCGCTCATTGGGATAAACGACGCAGCAGCTTCGTCTAGTGCATCGTTTCGCGGGCTAATTTCGCCAAGGTCAAGAAGGCGCGTCCAACACCATGTGGCAGGGAGCTCTATGGCTGACGGAGTATCAAGCGCTTCGGCCTCCAGCTTTGGTAGGCGCTTGTACGCTTTTTCACGAATTAGCCGATCCCTTAATGTTGAGATATCGGCCAGTAACTCACGCGCATCACCATCAGTATCGAGTTGAGACGTCAATGTGCCCGTAATGGCTAGCTGGTACACCATTTCACGGAGCTGCTGAACACCCCCCGGCGCATTCGCAATATGCCCAAATTCCGCCAAAAACTGCTGCGCATCCATCAGGCGTCCTCCCCACGGTTTTCCAGCCGTGCGCGTGAGCGGGCGATGGCTTCATGCAGTTTGGCTTGCAGCACTTCTCTGGGTGGCAGGCTGGTGAGGTATTCGGCAACGTGGATGCCGCTGGCGTCCAGTTCGAGCAATTCGATCTGCTCCTGCTTTTTGCCGCTGCACAGGATGATCCCAAGCGGTAGCGCTTCGCTGGGTTCTTGTTCATATTTCGCCAGCCAGCGCAGGTAAAGCTCCATTTGGCCTTTGTCTGCGGCCTTGAAGTCACCAAGTTTGAGTTCAATGGCAACCAGCCTTTTTAGGCGACGGTTGTAGAGCAGCAGGTCGATGTAGAAATCGTCGTTGTCGATCTGGATGCGCTTTTGGCGAGCGACGAAGGTGAAGCCGGCGCCCAGTTCCAGCAGGAAATTTTCCAGTTCGCGCAGGATGGCGTCTTCCAGGTCTTTTTCCAGATAGCGGTCTTGCAGGCCAAGGAAGTCCAGTATGTAGGGGTCTTTCAGTACCAAGGCCGGGGTGATGGCGCCGGTTTGGCGCAGGGTGGCCAGCTCTTGTTCCAGCAGTTGCTCGGGTTGCTTTGACAAGGCGGTGCGCTCGAACAGCATTGAATCTTTTCGGTCGCGCAGCAGTCGCACGCTCCAACGCTCCTGAGCGCACATCTGGGCGTAAAACTCCCGGGCTAGCGAGTCTTTAAGGTAGATCAGTTCAAGAAAGTGGCTCCAGGCCAATTGTCTCGACAGTGTCGAGACAATCCCGGCATCAGGAAAGGCTTCGGCAAAACGCAGCATGTGGCGGAGGTTTTTGGTGGAGAAGCCGCGCCCGTAGTCGGCTTCCAATTGTCTCGACAGTGCAGAGACAATCTGCTCGCCGTAGGTGGCGCGTTCGCTGCCAAGCACTTCGGTGCGAATACGGTGGCCGATGTGCCAATAAAGCATCGTGAGCGCACTGTTGACGGCAGCGGCCAGTTGACCGCGGCTTTGTTCGATCAGTTGGCGGATGTCGCCCAGCAATTGCGGTGCGGCGATCTCCGGTGCCACGGGCTTCATGCTTCGGCCTCCGGGCTGAAGTGGTGCGCCAGTGCGGCGGCCAGTTCGCTTTTGAGCTGGTTTTCGGTTTCTTCAATTTCGCCCAGCAGCTTTTTGTATTTCTCCAGCAGCACGTCCGGGTCGTGGGTCTCTTCTTCCGGCGCGTTGGGGTTCTTGATGTCGAGGTTGAAGATCGGCCAGTAGAGGCGGTCGCCTGCCGCCTGGGCGTCACGGGCTTGCAGGCGTAGGGACTGAGCATGTAAAGACATCATCGACGCAGCATCTTGGTATGCCACTTTTGCGCCTTTAGCTGATTTTTTAAACTCTGCATCGAAAAAAGAATGAGAAAAAAATTTCTTTAACTCACTGATTGAATAATCTTTTGCATCTTCTTTCCAACTGCGAGCTTGTTGTTCCCAATCCGAAGCTTCGGTACGCAATTCCTCCGCCCGCTGCCAATGCGGTTGTGCGATGGCTTCGGCCTGCTTGCGCTTGGATTTGAAATCGACCTTCCAGGCGAATTCGTTTTCCACGCGGTCGGCAAAGTCGTTCGCCTCGTCGCCCCACCATTCCTGCTCGGGCTTGAACTCTTCCAGCCGAATGGGCTTGGTTTTGGAATAGCTCTTGTAGCCTGCTGGGTAGGGGTGCTCGTAGAACCAGATGGTGTCGGTGTGGAAGTGTTCGGTGCCATCGTCAACCGTGGTGCCCTTGGTGAAGAACAGCAGGTTGGTTTTGATGGTGGTATAGGGAGCAAAGACACCCTTGGGCAGGCGGATGATGGTGTGCAGCTTGCAGTCGCGCAGCAGCAATTTTTTCAGCGTGCCTTTGATGCCATCGCCAAACAAAAAACCATCGGGCAGGACTACGGCGGCGCGGCCGTTTTCTCTTAGCAGCTTTTTGATGATGAGCGCCATGAACATGTCGGCGGTTTCGCGGGTGCGCAGATCAGCCGGGTAGTCGCTGCCCACGCCATCATCTTCGTAGCCGCCAAAGGGCGGGTTGGTGATGATGCAATCGACCTTGTTGTTGGCGTTCCATTCGTTCCAGCCGATGCCCAGCGTGTTGCGGTGCTCAATCTGGCTGGGCACGTCGATGCCGTGCAACAGCATGTTGGTGGTGCACAGCAGGTGGGGAAGCTGCTTCTTTTCGATGCCGTGGATCAGCTCTTCAATGGCGCGTTTGTCTTCGGCGCTGGATTTGGTGGTGAGCTGGTTGCGGAAGTGATCGATGGCCGCCGTCAAGAAGCCACCGGTGCCGCAGGCCGGGTCCATCACGGTTTCGCGCTTGTCCAGGCGCGGGTTGACTTGGGTTGCCATGAAGGCGGTGATGGCACGCGGCGTGTAGAACTCGCCTGCGTTGCCGGCGCCGCGCAGGTCGTTGAGCATTTGCTCGTACACGTCACCGAGTTGGGCCCGTTCCTTGAAGTCATCGAAGTGAATGGCTTCTTCGAGTTTCTCGATGACGGCGAGCAGCTGAGTGCCGGATTTCATGTAGTTGTTGGCATCTTCAAAGACGCTGCGGATCACCGCCTGTTGGGTGCCTTTGGCGGCGTCCAGCTCTTTAAGCTGAGGGAACAGCCTGTTATTGACGAAGCTGATAATCTCGCTGGGCGCGATCTGTGGCTGCTTCTTACCATCTTTGCCCGGCACATACGCCGCCCAGTTTCGCCAACGGAATTCTTCGGGGAAAGGGGATGCGTACCACTTGCCCTGATCCTTGGCGTCGTCTTCCCATTCACGCTCACGCTGATCGAAAACTTTGAGAAAAAGCATCCAGGTGAGCTGGCCGAGGCGCTGGGCATCGCCGTCGACGCCGTCGTCCTTACGCATGATGTCCTGGATGGATTTGATGGTGCTGCTGAGATTCATCTTGTTGCTCTCTTATCGTTTGGCTTGAGCGCTGTCTGCAATGGAACGGTCAGGCCTGCTTTTGTTCGGGCAAATCGTAGAGCGCTCGTTCCAGCTCGTGTACCGCTTGGGTGTATTGCTCAACGCTGCCAAAGATGCCGCGCCGGATTTGGGTTTTGCTGCCGAACTGATCGAACGGCGGTAGCTCCAGCACCTTGGCGTCTTCAATGTCTTGCACGCCGTGGTCGGCGAATTTGTCGAGCAGGGCTTCGAGCACGGCGCGGGCCTGCTCGCCGTATTTGCCGAACACATCGCGCTTTTTGACGTTGTTGGCGCGCTCGCGGCGGGTGAGCGGTTTTTGGTCGAAGGCGACGTGGACGACCAGATCGAACACATCGAGCTCGCTGCCGTTGGTGACGGCTTGCTGCAATATTTCGAGCGGCACGCCGTGCTCGGCCAGTTCTTCCAGTACGGCCTGCTTGCGTTCGGCGCTGTTCCAACGGCGCAGGAAGTCGGTCATCGTGCCAAACTCGGCTTGCAGCGCTTTTTTGATGTCGTCCTTGAGCAAAACGCGGTAGTTCTCGGTGATGAGCTTGCCGTCGGCATCGAGGTATTGCGAACGCTCCACGGCCACGCACACGTTGACGTCGTCGATCACGTATTTGACACGGCCTTCGCCGCCACCGCCTCCTCCCGTATCGCCGCCGGTGTCATCGCCACCCGTCGCGCCTGGTCCATAAGGCGGTGGCTCGGGCTCGCCGACACCCGGTGGATTCATGCCTTCTGGCGGCACGATGTCTGGTGGAACTACAGGTTCGTCGGGCTTGGGTTCGTAGATCACCACTGGTTCGCCATCGAAATCTGGGTCGGCGAACAGGCGGGTGGCACCCTTGAAGTCCATGATGGTGAAGTAGAGCTTCTGGTAGTCCTCACGCAGGCGCGTGCCACGGCCAATGATTTGCTTGAACTCGGTCATCGAGTTGATGTTCTGGTCCAGCACGATGAGCTTGCAGGTCTTGGCATCAACGCCGGTGGTCAGCAACTTGGAGGTGGTGGCGATGACCGGGTAAGGCTCGTCGTTGTCGATGAAGTAGGAGAGCTGGGCCTTGCCTTCGTTGTCGTCGCCGGTGATGCGCATCACGTAGCGGCGGTTGCTGGCAGCGGCTGGGATGAGCTTCACCAGCTCTTGCCGCATGCGTTCGGCGTGATCCTGGTCGTCACAAAAGACGATGGTCTTGGCCATGGGGTCGGTGGCCTTGAGGTATTCCCAGACCTTGCTGGCGACGAGCTTGGTGCGTTTTTCCAGCACCAGAGTACGGTCGAAATCCTTGGTGTTGTACTGGCGTTGCTCCACTGCTTGGCCGAGTTTGTCGACCTTGCCTTTTTCGGGAGTGTAGCCCACGGCATCGACATCGGTGGCGATGCGGATCACCTTGTACGGTGCGAGGAAGCCATCTTCGATACCTTGCTCGAGCGAGTAGGTGTAGACCGGGTCGCCAAAGTAGGTGATGTTGCTGACTTCCTTGGTTTCCTTGGGTGTGGCCGTCAGACCCAAGTGTGTGGCGCTGCTGAAGTATTCGAGCACATCACGCCAGACCGAATCGTCTGCGGCACTGCCCCGGTGGCATTCATCGACAACGATCAGGTCGAAAAAATCGGCCGGGAACTGCTTGTAGATCTGCTTCCACTCCTCCTTGCCGGTGACCGCCTGATAAAGGGCGAGGTAGATCTCGTAGTTCTTCTTGATCTCGCGATTGGTGACCTTGTGCATGACCTCGCCAAAGGGGGCGAAGTCTTGCTGCATGGTTTGGTCGACCAGGATGTTGCGGTCGGCCAAAAACAAGATGCACTTTTTGGCCTTGGCCTTCCACATGCGCCAGATGATCTGGAATGCGGTGTAGGTTTTGCCGGTACCGGTAGCCATGACCAACAGCACGCGCTGCTGGCCTTTGGCGATAGCCTCAATCGCACGATTGATGGCTACGCGCTGGTAGTAGCGTGCTTCGCGACCACTGCCGTCGGTGTAGAACGGTTGCTCGATGAGCTTGACCGCTTCGGGAGCGGCCAGACCTTTCCACTGTTGGTACAGCGGCCAGAGATCATCCAATGAAGGAAATTCGCTGACCTGGACTTCTCGCTCGACGGGCTGGGTGATACCGGTGCGGTCGTGGATCAGGAAGCCGTCGCCGTTGCTGCTGATGGCAAAGGGAGCATCCAGCATTTCGGCATAGGCCAATGCCTGCTGCATGCCATGGCCAACCGAGAAACGCGCCTGTTTGGCCTCGACTACCGCAATCGGAACGTTGGGCCGGGCGTACAGAACGAAGTCGGCACGCTTCGGGCCACCTTTGGCATCGGGATTTTTGGTGCGTGCCGCAAGCTTGCCACGCACCATGACACGACCGTCCGTGAGATTCACCTCCTCGCGGAACTGATGCTGCTGCCAGCCTGCCTGCACGATGGCAGGCGTGATGAACTTGGTGCAGATGTCGCGCTCACTGAGCTGGTACTTGTCCATGTCGCGCCCCCCGTTACTCATGCTTTTTTTCTTCGTCAGCCCCGCCTGCGCGTACCCAGCCATCAACCTCTGACACTTGGAACTTCCATAGCCGCCCTACGCGATGTGCAGGCAGGCCTTTGCGGTCGATCCACCGGTAGATCGAGTCGCGGGTGACCCCCAGATGCTCGGCAATCTGATCCACGGAGACCCAAGGTTCAGCAGCCAAGGCGGCACTCGGCATAACGGGTTCGGGTCGCATAAAGTCGGTTTTAGTCGCAAAGAGTGCAATTTATCAGTTTGCTGGGAGGCAGGCGAGCGATAAATGCCCAAGGCATGACCAATGGCTTAATTTCTTGATTTAACGGCGCGCCAATGTGGTCCGACCATAACGAAGCGGGCATCGGTCGTGGCCGGGAATTTCAAAAGACCTATCGCTGTACCGCTGCAGAGCAACAGACTCGGGCGCTGCCGCCGTTCATTTGGTAAATTCAGAGAACCGTGAGCATCGGGTTCCGGCCGATTCCCGCCCGATCAGAACCGTTTCCAGTACGCTCAGGTAAACTAAGGTTTCAAAATATGTCGTCAGGCGAAAGGATGCCATCATGGCCAAGAAAACACAGATCACTGTTTCCAATGACGCAGAAGATTATAGAGACGTGGTCGTACGCATCAACCTGGACGGAAAAACCGACTGGCTGTTTACGACGAGTCTGGATAAAGAGTTTGATCTGATCCTTGAGGATGCCTCGCCGCGCTCTTCGGCGACGGACGCCGAGGCGTTCATCGATAACGACAGGGTGCCGGCTGACGTACTCGCCGAGCTTGAGCGAGTTCAGCCGAAGGTGATGGCACTGTTGCAGCCCGATGCGCAATCATGAACACCGAAGGCTCGGGCATCATCAAATCAAAACCTGATGACGCCCGGCGCGGCCAGATTGCACCGAATACCTGAAGGACCGCTTTGGCGCGCGTACTTGAAAGACTGATACTGCCCGCATCCGTACCTGTACCCCCCCGCCATCCCTGCACTGCACCGCCAGCATAATCTCCGGAGAGTGGCGTATTCATTGGCCTGCAGGCCGATCGACGACGTAGACCGCCAATCCACGCGCTCTGCAGCCGACCGAGCGCTGCACCGCGCTGCAAGCAGCCCCCGGGCAACACAGGTATACTTGCCGCCTTTGGTGGAACCCGCCGCTTTGTTCGACGATCGCTCAACAATGACCCAATCCGAACACTCCTCCGCACCGGCCGGCACCGCCCTGGCCGGCAGCGCCTCGCCAGCGTCGACGCAACCCCTCCCCGACGCGTGGGCTTCGCCGGTGGCCGGGCAACTGGCCGCCAACGAAAAAATTCTCGCCTGGCTGGAGATCGACCTCGACATCCAGCTACAGTTTTCCACGGCGCTGGTCGTGGTCACCAACCGGCGTCTGCTCGCCGGCTCGACGCAGGACGGCAACTGGCAGGAGTGGACGTACCGGCCCGGCCTCACGCTGCAGCGCCGCGACCACTCGGGCGTCGGCAGCCTCGAACTGTGCGATGCGAACGGACGCCTCGCGCTCTGGCGCTACACCCTGGGCTGCGACATCGCCGCCGGCCGCCTGATCGAGCATTTCTCGCAGGAACTGACCTACCAGCTCACCGGGCAACTGCCGCCGCCATCCCAGCTGACGCTGTGCCCGAACTGCGATACGCCGCTGCTCGCCGGGCAGGAAGAGTGCCCGGTGTGCAGCAAGGAAATCCACACCCCGCCGTCGACCTGGACGCTCTTCCGCCTGTGGCGTTTCGCGCACCCCTATCGCTGGCGCCTGCTGACCGGCTTCATCCTGTCGCTGATTTCGACGGCGGCGACGCTGGTGCCGCCCTACCTGACCATGCCGCTGATGGACAACGTCCTGATCCCCTATCAGAACGGCAAGCCGATCGACACCGGGCTGGTCATGCTCTATCTCTCCGGTCTGCTCGGTGCGGCAGTCGTCGCCTGGGTTCTCGGCTGGGCGCGGACCTACCTGCTGGCGCTGGTTTCCGAGCGCATCGGCGCCGATCTGCGCACGACGACCTACGAGCACCTGCTGAAACTCTCGCAGGAATACTTCGGCGGCAAGCGCACCGGCGACCTGATGGCGCGCATCGGTTCGGAAACCGACCGGATCAATATTTTCATCTCGCTGCACTTCCTCGATTTCATCACCGACGTGCTGATGATCGCGATGACCACGATCATCCTGGTCTCGATCAACCCCTGGCTGGCGCTCGTCACGCTCCTGCCGCTGCCGATCATCGCCTGGCTGATCCACACCGTGCGCGAGAAGCTGCGCACCGGCTTTGAGCGCGTCGACCGCATCTGGGCCGAAGTGACCAACGTGCTCGCCGATACCATTCCCGGCATCCGCGTCGTCAAGGCCTTCGCGCAGGAAAAGCGCGAGGCGGCGCGCTTCCGCGCGGCCAACGACCACAACCTGGAAGTCAATGACCGGGTGAACAAGGTGTGGTCGCTGTTCACGCCGAGCGTCACGCTGCTCACCGAAGTCGGCCTGCTGGTGGTCTGGGCGTTCGGCGTCTGGCAGGTGTCGAAAGACCAGATCACGGTCGGCGTGCTCACCGCCTTCCTCGCCTACATCAGCCGCTTCTATCTGCGCCTCGATTCGATGAGCCGCATCGTCTCGGTGACGCAGAAGGCCGCCGCCGGCGCCAAGCGCATCTTCGACATCCTCGACCACGTCTCGAGCGTTCCCGAGCCGGTCAATCCGGTGCATCTGCCGGCGGTGACCGGCGCCATCGAGTTGCGCAGCGTCGGCTTCCGCTACGGCACGCGCAGCGTGACGCGCGACATCAGCATCAAGATCGAGCCGGGCGAGATGATCGGTCTGGTCGGCCATTCGGGCTCGGGCAAGAGCACCATGGTCAACCTGATCTGCCGCTTCTACGACGTGACCGAAGGGGCGATCCTGATCGACGGCGTGGATATCCGCTCGCTGCCCGTTGCCGAGTACCGAAAGCACATCGGCCTCGTGCTGCAGGAACCCTTCCTCTTCTTCGGCACGATCGCCGACAACATCGCCTACGGCAAACCCGACGCGACGCGCGCCGAAATCGTCGCCGCCGCACGTGCCGCGCATGCCCACGAGTTCATCCTGCGCCTGTCGCACGGCTACGACTCGCTGGTCGGCGAACGCGGCCAGGCGCTGTCGGGTGGCGAACGGCAGCGCATCTCTATTGCTCGAGCGTTACTCATCGATCCGAAGATCCTGATCCTCGACGAAGCCACCTCGTCGGTCGATACGACGACCGAGAAGGAAATCCAGAAGGCGCTCGACAACCTGGTGCGCGGGCGCACGACGATCGCCATCGCGCACCGCCTGTCCACCCTGCGCGATGCCAACCGGCTGGTCGTCCTCGACCGCGGCAGCGTCGTCGAAGTCGGCAACCACGACGAACTGATGGCCAGCGAAGGCCACTACTACCGCCTCTACCAGGCCCAGGCGCGCAACGTCGATACCGAAGACGAGCTGCGCCGGCTGGAGGCCGGCCCCCGCAGCGATGGAGACCGCGAATGAACCACGCAAGCGACTACCGATTGAGCCGCAACGGCTTCGGGCGACTGGTTTTCACCGGCCCGGACGGCCTTGCGCAAGAGGGCGTGGTGCCCGTGCGCGCCTTCCCGATCGCGGCGCCGGACCAGGGCATCGCGCTGGTCGATCCGCACGGCCACGAACTGGCCTGGATCGAACGGCTGAGCGACCTGCCGGATGAACTGCGCGCTCTGGTCGAAGGCGAACTGGCCAGCCGCGAGTTCATGCCCGAGATCAGGCGCATCGTCAGCGTCGGCAGCTTTGCCACGCCGAGCACCTGGCACGTGGAAACGAACCACGGCGAAACCAGCTTCGTGCTCAAGGGCGAAGAGGACATCCGCCGCCTGGCCTCGCCGGCCCTGCTGATCGCCGACAGCCACGGCATCCACTTCCTGATCCGCGACCGTTTTGCGCTCGATACGCATAGCCGCAAGATTCTGGACCGTTTCCTGTGATGCGCCCGGCAGAATTATTTCACCGGGGGGTAATCCGATCGGCACAAACGGCGTTAATCTCGCATCCATCTGTAGCTTTTTTGAACACTGGCCGATTCTGCGCCAGGTCGGCCGCGAGCCGACCCATGCCAACACTGACTAAATGAAAAAGAAAGACATCAAGTTTCTCGAGATCCGCTACCTGCGCGGACCCAACATCTGGACCTATCGTCCGGTCATCGAAGCCATCGTCGATATTGGCGAACTTGAAGACTTCCCTTCCAATACCATTCCCGGCTTTGTCGACCGGCTGAAAGCCCTCCTGCCCTCGCTGATCGAGCACCGCTGCAGCTACGGCGAGCGCGGCGGCTTTCTGCGCCGGCTGGAAGAAGGCACCTGGCCCGGCCACATTCTCGAACACGTCACGCTCGAACTGCAGAACCTCGCCGGCATGCCCGGCGGCTTCGGCAAGGCGCGCGAAACCCCGCAACGCGGCGTCTACAAGGTCGTCGTCCGCGCCTGGCACGAAGACGTCACGCGCGACTGCCTGTTCGCCGGCCGCGAACTGGTGATGGCGGCGATCCAGGACACGCCGTTCGATGTCGCGGCCACCGTCGAGCGCCTGCGCGACACGGCCGAACGCAAGCTGCTCGGGCCGAGCACCGGCGCCATCGTCGAATCGGCCACCGCCAAGGACCGGCGCATCCCGGCCATCCGGCTGCTGTCGACCGGCAACCTCGTGCAGCTCGGCTACGGCAAGAAGAGTCGCCGCATCTGGACGGCCGAGACCGACCGCACCAGCGCCATCGCCGAAAGCATCTCGCGCGACAAGGACCTGACCAAGAGCCTGCTGCAATCCTGCGGCGTGCCGGTGCCCGAAGGGCGCATGGTCGATAGCCCGGCCGACGCCTGGGATGCGGCCGAAGACATCGGCGTTCCGGTCGTCGTCAAACCCTACGACGGCAACCACGGACGCGGCGTCTTCACCAACCTGATGACGCGCGAGGAAGTCGAAGCGGCGTATATCGGCGCCATCGAACAAGGCAGCGGCGTCATCGTCGAGCGCTTCGTCCGTGGCGACGAACATCGCCTGCTCGTGGTCGGCGGCAAGCTGGTCGCCGCCGCGCGCGGCGAAACGGCGGCGGTCGTCGGCGACGGCAAATCGACAATCGACGAGCTGATCGAGCTGCAGATCAATTCCGACCCGCGCCGCGGCGCCGCCGAGGAATTCCCGCTCGACGTGATCCGGCTCGCCGACAATCCGGTCGCGCTGCATGAGGTCGAACGCCAGGGCTACAAGCCCACCTCGATTCCGCCGGCCGGAGAAGAGGTTCTCGTACTGCGCACCGGCAACCACACCTGCGACATCACCGACCAGGTGCACCCGAGCGTCGCCGCAGCCGCTTCGCTCGCCGCGCGCATCGTCGGCCTCGATATCGCCGGCGTCGATCTGGTCGCCGAAGACATCTCGCAGCCGCTCGACGCACAGCGCGGCGCCATCGTCGAAGTCAATGCCGGTCCCGGCCTGCTGATGCACCTCAAGCCGCTGAACGGCGTCGCCCAGCCGGTCGGACGCGCCATCGTCGATCACCTCTTCCCGAACGGCGACGACGGACGCATCCCGGTCGTCGGCGTCAGCGGCAGCTTCGGAAAAACAACTGTCGCGCGCCTCGTTGCGCGACTGCTCACGCTCTCCGGCAAGCACACCGGCCTGGCCTGCAGCGATGGACTCTTCCTCGATCGCCGCCTGGTCGACAAGGGCGACCGGGCGAAATGGGAGGCGGCGCACCGCATCCTGATGAACCGCGCCGTCGAAGCCGCCGTCTTCGAGAACGGCAGCGACACCATCCTCGACGAAGGCCTTGCCTACGACCGCTGCCAGGTTGGCGTGATCACCAACCTCGACCCGCAACGCCACGTCGGCCGCTTCTACATCGAGACCCCCGAGCAGGTTTGCAACGTGCTGCGCACCCAGGTCGATCTGGTCCTGCCGAGCGGCGCGGCCGTGCTCAATGCCAAGGAAGCGATGCTCGTCGAGATGGCCGCGCTGTGCGACGGCGAAGTCATCTATTTCGCGCTCGACCCCGAACTACCGGCGCTTGCTGCGCACCGGGCGGCCGGCAAGCGGGCGGTACTCGTCCGCGACGGCAATGTGGTGCTGGCCAGCGGCAACGAAGAAACGAAGCTGACCAGCCTGGCGAATGTTCCGCTGACCGATGGCGGGCAAACGGATTTCCAGACGGAGAACGTGCTCGCCGCAGTCGGTGCCGCATGGGCGCTCGGCATCACGCCGGAACTGATCCGCACCGGCATTGAAACCTTCTCCGTCGTTTAAGCCGAGAAACATCCTGAGCACGGACGCCAAGACGTCCGCAGCCGCCCGAAAACGAGAAACACGAGGAAATTTTCATGGAAGTATCACGCATCCGCGCACTGCGTGGCCCGAATTTGTGGAGCCGGCACACGGCGATCGAAGCCATCGTCTCCTGTACCGAAGCCGAGAGTGCCATCGGCGAAATGCCGGGTTTCGAAGCCCGGCTGCGCGAACGCTTTCCTGAAATCGCCCTGCTCCAGCCGGCCGGCCACGACGAGGCCGTCAGCATGGCGCACGCACTCGAATTCGCCGCGCTCGGCCTGCAGGCGCAGGCCGGCTGCCCGGTCACCTTCAGCCGCACGGCGCAGACGCTGGAGACCGGCACCTACCAGGTGATCGTCGAATACAGCGAAGAGGCCGTCGGCCGCCTGGCTTTCGAACTGGCGCAGGCGCTCTGCCGCGCCGCGGTCGACGACACGCCCTTCGACCTGCCCGACGCCCTGCACCGTCTGCGCGAGCTCGACGAAGATGTGCGTCTCGGGCCGAGCACCGGCTCCATCGTCTACGCCGCCGTGGCGCGCAACATCCCCTACCGCCGCCTGACCGAAGGCAGCATGGTGCAGTTCGGCTGGGGCAGCAAGCAGCGCCGCATCCAGGCCGCCGAGACCGACCAGACCAGCGCCGTGGCCGAATCCATCGCGCAGGACAAGGAACTGACCAAGACCCTGCTGCACGCCGCCGGCGTTCCGGTTCCCGCCGGCCGGCCGGTGCTCGATGCGGCGGACGCCTGGGCGGCTGCCTGCGAAATCGGCGGCCCGGTCGTCGTCAAGCCGCAGGACGGCAACCAGGGCAAGGGCGTCGCCGTCAACCTGGCGACCCGCGACCAGGTCGAAGCCGCCTACGCCGTGGCGGTCGAGATCAGCGACGAGGTCCTCGTCGAGCGCTACATTCCCGGCCACGACTACCGCATGCTGGTGATCGGCAACAAGCTGATCGCCGCCGCCCGGCGCGAGCCGCCGCAAGTGATCGGCGACGGCGTGCGCAGCGTCCGCGAACTCGTCGAACTGGTCAATAGCGACCCGCGCCGCGGCGTCGGCCACGCCACTTCGCTGACCAAGATCCGCTTCGATGACATCGCCCTCGCCCGCCTGGCGACCGAAGGGCTGACCGCCGACTCCGTGCCGGCACGCGGCACGCGTGTCGTGCTGCGCAACAACGCCAACCTGTCGACCGGCGGCACGGCCACCGACGTCACCGACGACGTGCACCCCGATTTCGCCGCCCGCGCCGTCGCCGCCGCGCAGACCATCGGCCTCGACATCGCCGGCGTCGACGTGGTTTGCGACAGCGTGCTGCGCCCCCTCGAAGACCAGGGCGGCGGCATCGTCGAACTGAACGCCGCGCCCGGCCTGCGCATGCACCTGCAACCCTCGTTCGGCAAAGGCCGCGCGGTCGGCGAAGCGATCGTCGCCAACATGTTCGCCGATGGCGACGACGCGCGCATCCCGCTGGTCGCCGTCGCCGGCACCAACGGCAAGACCACCACCGTCCGCCTGATCGCCAGCATTCTCGGCCGGCACGGCCTGCGCGTCGGGATGACCAGCACCGACGGCGTGTATATCGAAGGCCAGCGCATCGACACCGGCGACTGCAGCGGCCCGAAAAGCGCCAAGAACGTCCTGCTCCACCCCGACGTCGACGCCGCCGTTTTCGAGACGGCGCGCGGCGGCGTGCTGCGCGAAGGTCTGGGCTTCGATTTCTGCAATGTCGCGGTAGTCACCAACATCGGCATGGGCGACCACCTCGGCCTCTCGTACATCAGCACCGTCGAGGATCTCGCGGTGGTGAAGCGCGTCATCGTGCGCAACGTCAAGCCGGACACCGGCGTCGCCGTGCTCAACGCAGCCGATCCGATGGTCGTGCGCATGGCCGACGCCTGCCCCGGCAAGGTCACCTTCTTCGCCTGCGACCGCAACCATCCGGTGATGGCGATGCACCGCGCGCAGGGCAAACGGGTGGTCTATCTCGACGGCGACGCGATCGTCGCCTCCGAAGGCGGCTTCGAGCAGCGCATCGCGCTGGCCGAAATCCCGGTCACCCAGAACGGCGCGATCGGCTTCCAGATCGAGAACGCGATGGCCGCCACCGGAGCCGGCTGGGCGCTGGGCATCGACTGGGCGACCATTCGCGCCGGGCTGGCCGGCTTCGTCAATGATGCGCAAAACGCGCCCGGCCGCTTCAACCTGTTCAGCTATCGCGGTGCGACGCTGATCGCCGATTACGGCCACAATCCGGACGCGATCCAGGCACTGGTCGGCGCCATCGACAACATGCCGTCGAAGAAGCGCGCCGTGGTGATCAGCGGCGCCGGCGACCGGCGTGACGAAGACATCCGCCAGCAGACCGAAATTCTCGGCGACGCTTTCGACCAGGTAGTCCTCTATCAGGATCAATGCCAGCGCGGACGCGCCGACGGTGAGGTGCTCGCCCTGCTCCAGCAAGGCCTGAAAAACGCCAAGCGCACCACCGAGATCAAGGAAATCACCGGCGAGTTCCTGGCCATCGACACCGCGCTCGCCGATCTGCAGTCCGGCGACCTGTGCCTGATCCTGATCGACCAGGTCGAGGAAGCGCTGACACACATCGCCAAGCGGGTCGCCGAGGGCTGATCGCTGCTTGCTGCGCGCCGCATTCCGGCGCGCAGCAAAGTATTCGGCCCGCCGCGAATCACTGGCTCGGCCAGAATCGCCGGTATTGCGGTTTGCGGTTTCTACTCCAGCAGGACTGAACCGTCCGGCCCCCACTTCACCTTGGTGATCCCCGGGTCCTCGGCTTCCAGGCGGCGCCGCTCGACTTCCTCGACGCTCATCTCGCCCTGCGCCAGGCGGGCCTCGTCGGCCAGGCGGCGGTCTTCGAGGAGTTGCTCGCGCCGCGCCAGACCCAGCCGGACCGTGGCAACCAGATCGTCGTCGTCCCACGGCTTGGTGATGTAACGCAGAATCTCCGCTTCGTTGAGCGCCGTCATCAGCGCATCGAAATCGTTCGACGCCGAAAGAATCAGGCGCACGGTGTCCGGTTGCAACTGCCGGACCCCCTTGAGGAAGGTCACGCCATCCATCGGCGGCATCCGATAGTCGGACATCACCAGATCGAACACCTGATTGCCGACCCGTTCGAGCGCCAAACGGGGGTCCTCGAAGGTCTCGAGATGCAGACCCTCGCCGGCAAAGGCGCGCTGCAGCGTTCGACGCAACGCGCTGAGCACGTTGGTTTCGTCGTCCACCATCAGTATTCGTTTCATGTTCACCTCCGTTCGGGGCGGATATAGACGATCAGCCGCACGCCATCGCTCGCCTCGAAATCCCGTATCTGGCGAATCAGGTTCGCGTCGAGCAGGTAGTCGGCAGCCAGCAGCAAAACGCCGTCCCGGCTGACCAGATCGCGCGCCAGCGCCATTCCCGGCTTCAACTCGGATACCGGAATCGCAATTTCGTTGTTGTTGCTGCGTTCCTTTTCGACGCTGCCGGTAATTTCCAGGAAAGCATCGACCACCAATGGATCGTAGCGCTTGCCGCGCCCGTCGACGATCATTTTTTTGGCGGCTTCCGGATTGAGGCGGCGCGCGGCGACGATACCGATCTGCAAGCCGTCGAAATCGTTGGCCAGCGCCAGGATACGCGCACCGATCGGGATCGCCAGCCCGGCCAGGGCGTCGGGATAGCCTTGGCCGTCAAAACGCTCGTGGTGCGAGCGGATCAGCTTGGCGACGCCGCGCAATTCGGCCAGCGCCATCAGCGATTGCTCGCCCTTGACCGGGTGCTTGCGGTACTGGCCGAGGTCTTCGCCGGTCATCTGGGTCACCGCCCGGGTCAGCAGGATGTCGGGCAGACCGATCTTGCCGATGTCGTGCAACAGGCCGGCGACGAACACATCCTGCGCATCGCGCGGGGAGAGTTCAAGCTTGTTGGCGATCTTGCGCGCGAGGTCGGCGACCCGGCGCGAATGACCGGCCAGCGAGCTCTCGCGCAGATCGATCAGGTTGGCGAAGACCTTGATCGAGGTCAGGAAGCTATTCTTCAGTTTCTCGTTGGCGCCGGCCAACTCGGTGGTCCGCGCCTGGACCTTCTGCTCCAGACTGGCGTTGAGCTCCTTGAGTTCCTCGTTCTGGCGCAGCGTCAGCGCTTCGAGACGCGCCTTTTCGCGCTCCAGCTCCTTGCGTTCGAGGGCATGGCGAATGATCAGCAGGATGTCGTTGTCGTCCCAGGGCTTCGAGATATAGCGAAAGATCTGCCCCTTGTTGATCGCATCGACGGTCGATGTGATGTCGGCGTAGCCGGTGAGCAGGATACGGATCGTCTCCGGCCAACGCGTGCGCACCTGCGCGAGAAATTGTGCGCCGTCCATTTCGGGCATGCGCATGTCGGAGATGACCAGGTCGAAGTGCTCGTTTTCCAGCGCCTGCAGCCCCTCGGCGCCGCCATTGGCGACCGCCACCTGATAGCCGGCCTGGCGGAAAAGCCGGCGCAGCGACGACAGGATATTCGGCTCGTCGTCGACGCAAAGCAGCCGCCACGGCGGGGGGGCACTATTCCCGGCGTCTCCGGGGTTTGTCATTTCATTCATGATCACCGGCCCGGCGCCGATTTCGGCGCCGCCTCCTGCTTTGTTTCGACGTGCTTGATCGGCAGCGTAATACGAAAAGTTGTTCCCTTGCCCATTTCACTTTCCACTTCAAGGCGTCCGTTGTGGTTCTGGATGATGCCATAAGATAGCGACAAGCCGAGGCCGGTGCCCTTGCCAACCTGCTTGGTGGTAAAGAAGGGATCGAAGATCCTTGGCAGAACATCGGCCGGAATGCCGCCGCCGGTATCGGCGATCTCGATCCACACATTTTCACCGGCGCAGCCGCTGCGGATGACGATCCTGCCGCGCTCCGTGTCGCTGATGGCATGCGCCGCGTTGATGCAGAGGTTCATGATCACCTGGTTGATCTGCGTCGGCAGGCACTCGATCTCCGGCAGATCGCCGTACTCCTTGATCACGTCGGCCTTGTACTTGATTTCGTTGGCGACGATGTTGAGCGTCGAGTCGATGCCCTGATGCAGGTTCGCCCACTGGAATTCGTCCGTGCTGTCGACGTGCGAGAAGTCCTTCAGGTCCTGGACGATCTTCTTCACCCGGGTGATTCCCTCCTTCGACTCCTTCAGCAGCTGCGGAATATCTTCGCGCAGGAACTCGATGTCGAGCGCTTCGCGCAAGGCTTTTACCTTCGCCGCCAGGTCCGGCGCAGCGATTGCCGTTTCCGCAGCTTCGTAGGCGCCGAGCATCTCGAATACGTCGTCGAGATACTTGCCCAGGGCGCCGATATTCGAATGCACATAGCCGATCGGATTGTTGATCTCGTGCGCGACCCCTGCGGCGAGCTGGCCGATCGAGGCGAGCTTTTCCGATTGCACGAGCTGCTGCTTGGTTTCCGATAGGCGGATATTGAGTTCGGTCAACTCCGCATAGCGCTTCAGCAGTTCCCTTTCCGTCGCTTCGCGATTCACGATGTCGTCCGCCAGCATTTTATTGCTCGCCGCCAATTGCTGCGTGCGCTGCTCGACGAGCTCTTCGAGTCCGATCTGGGCTTTGATCAGCGCTTCCTCGGCGACCCGGTGTTCCGTTACGTCCTGCAGCGTTTCGACGGCGCCGATGATACGTCCCTGAGCGTCGCGCAGCGGCGCAGCGGTAAAGCACAGCCAGCGCCCCTTGGCGCCGAAATGCGGAAAGAAATTCTCGCCTTCGTAGGCGCCGATCGCCACTTCCGAGCGTCTGAACCGGCCGTAATAGAGGTCGTCGAACCCGGCGTCGAGGGCACCGTCGACCACCAGATCGGCCATCACCGAACGCTCGGCGGGATAGAAGGGATACCATTGGCGGTTGGTTCCCAGCATCTCGGCGGCCGGCACGCCGGTGACTTCTGCACATGCCTTGTTCCAGTGCGTAATCCGATGCGCGGCATTGATCACGAAGGTCGGCACTGGCGTGCCGTCGACGATTTGCCCGAGCAGCTGCTGCATGAGGTTCTGTACGGCGTTGGCACGCCGGCGCGCCGTGACGTCGGTCAGCGAAGCGACGATCGTCGGCTGCTCGTCGAGATCGATCACCGCGAGAAATATCTCGGCCCAGCGTTCCTCGCCGCTCTTCGTCGCAATGCGAAACTCGTAGCGCGGCACGACGCCCTCGCCGCGCAGACGCGCCTCGCTGTTCTGCCGGATGAGTGCGCGTGAATCGGCATGCGCAATCGCGTAAAAATCCATCGCCAGCAGTTCCGCCCGGCCAAAACCGGTCAGCACCTCCAGCGCCGTATTGACACAGAGAATACGGGTGCCGCGATGCACAATCACCGCCGCCCCGATCGCCTCGATCAGCTGAAGCAGTGCCTGATCATGGCATTCGGGTTGCATTGCCGCAACGTTCGCCGCAGTATTCGATTGCTCCACACGCACCCCTTTTCGTCAGGCCACCAGCATTTGGCAGGCCCCTTCGAACTGTGTCTCGGCGTCGCTGAAAATCGCCTGATAGTCCTCCGCGCCGAGCCCCAGCGAATCCCACACGGCGCCGGACAGGGGCGGCACGAGCGAAGATTCCTCGCCGCCGAACTGCAGGGCGTGGGCGATCCCGTTCGCGAGATGGACGATGCCGGTAAGCGGGGTGTGCACCTCGGCTTCCAGCCGATGATGACGGGCGACGGCTTCCTGGATCAGGGGCGGAAAATTCCACTGCGCGGCGAGCGCTTCGCCGATCGCGGCATGATCGATGCCGATCACTTCGAGTTCGGCCTGCAACAACAGGCAGTCGTGTTCGCGCCGGTAGGCCAGCACTGCCGCCAGATGGGCGGGAAAACACGAAGCCAGAACCAGGCGTCCGATATCGTGCAGCAAGCCGGCGGTAAAGGCATTCTCCTCGCTCAACTTCATCCGCCGGGCGAGCGCCTTGGCGCAGAGGGCCGCGCCCAAGCTGTGGCGCCAGAAAGCATTGAAATCGAACCCCGGCGCAACGTTGCGGCCAGCAAAACTGCCGGTCACGGCGGCGGCCATCGCCAGGGTGCGGACGCTGCGCAGACCGAGCACGACGATCACGTCCTGGATCGAGGTCACCTTGCCGCGCAGGCCGTAAAACGACGAATTGGCGACGCGCAGCATCTTCGCCACCAGGGCCTGATCGCTGGCAATTTTCCTGGCCAGCACATGCCCGTCGACGTTGTCGTCATTGAGACTCTGGATCACTTCCAGAATCACCGCCGGCAATGACGGCAGCGTTCCGATCTGACGAATCACCTGCGCCAGATCGAGTTTCGTGACCGGCTCGGCGCCAGCTTCTTGTCCGTTCGGTCCGCTCATTGATTTTGCCTCGACCGATACTCGATGATCATCTGCATCAGTTCCTGCGCCGCTTTGCCGTCGCCTGCCAGACGAAACGCATGCCGCAGGCGCTGCTCGATCTGCGCACGCCGGACAGACGGATGCGCGGTATCGTCCGGCGCGGGATCGCCGCCATCCGCTACGGAGCTTTCATGATTCATGGCCGCCTCCATCAATAAACGAACAGCATCAACTTGCCATGCGACTGCGAATGCTCGCCCATCGCGCGGCAGGTCACTCGCCACTCTCGGCCGTCGTCCGACCAGACCAGCGTGCTCCCGTCGCCCGCCGCCAGATGCTGCAACAGGGGAACCGGCAGGCACTCGTCGATAAAGCCGCCAACCAGCGGCAGGCCTTTGCCAATGACGCGGTCGGCCTCGATGTTGGCGAAAACGATCATTCCGTCATCGTCGATACCGATGACCGGCAGAGGGATCTGCTGCAGGATTTCCTGGGCAACGTTCAGCGCGGCGCCATCGAGCGCCAGTTGCCGCTCGCGCTCGACCAGCAGCACGCGCAACTGCTCGTTGCCGCGCTGAACCTCCTGGTGCAGGCGCAGATTGTCGTCGGCCAACTCCTTGTGCCGGAAGGCCTCGGCGATATTGGCGCGCAGCTGGTCGTCATCCCAGGGCTTGGTGAGAAACTTGTAGATCGCGCCTTCGTTGATCGCGTCGGTGATCGATTGCAGCTCGGTGTAGCCCGACAGCACCATGCGCACGGTGTCGGGATACGCGGTCTTGACCCGCCGCAGAAACTCGACGCCGGTCATGTTCGGCATGCGCTGGTCGGAGAGAATGACGTCGACCGGATGTTGCGCCAGCAACTCAAGGCCTTGCGCGCCGCTGTTGCCAATCAGGAGTTCATAGCCGTCACGGCGCAGCAGGCGGCGCAGGGAGGTCAGAATGTTTTCCTCGTCGTCGACCAGCAGCAGAGTGCGCTTACGTGGCGTCTCCAGCGCCGTTGCGGTGTTCATTATGTCGTCCATGCCTTCTCCGTTTGCTCTGCGTTGCCAAAACACTTCGTCGTCACAAAAACCCCCTCGCCGCCAAAGGGCAAGCAAACCCGAAAACAACTTCCCTGGCCGACCGTGCTCTGCACCTCGATCCGCCCCCCGTGGTCGCGGACGATGGAATACGACATCGACAAGCCCAGGCCGGTGCCCTCGCCGATCGGCTTGGTGGTAAAGAAAGGTTCGAAGATGTGCAACAGCAGATCCGCCGGAATGCCGCAGCCGTTGTCGCAGAACTCGATCCAGCACCAATCGTCCGCGCTGCCGGAACGAACGATGATCAATCCGTTCCGCTCGATGGCCTGGGCGGCATTGACCAGGAGATTCATGAACACCTGGTTCAGCTGCCCGGGATGGCAGCGGAGCGCCGGCAGGGCGCCGTATTCCCGGCGCAGCTCGGCCTTTTTCCCAATTTCGCTGCGCACGATATTGATCGTGCTGTCGAGGCCTTTGTGCAAATCGACGATCTGCCAGGGCGATTCGTCGACATGCGAAAAATCCTTGAGATCCTGCACGATGTGAGACACCCGGCGCAGTCCGTCGCGTGATTCGTCGAGCAAGGTTTTCAGGTCGCCGCGGAGAAAATCGAGATCGCGCTCTTCCTTGATTCGCCGGATCGCGGCCAGCACGTGCGGATCGCGGCCGATCAGGGACTCGGCGGCATCATAAGCGTCCAGGATGGTGAGCAGATCCTCGGCATATTCACCGAGCGAGTTGAGGTTGGAGGTGACAAAGCCGATCGGATTGTTGATCTCGTGCGCGACGCCGGCCGCGAGCTGGCCGATCGAGGCCATTTTTTCCTTCTGGATCAGCTGCAGCTGGACTTCTTCGAGCCGGTTCAGCAAGTGCTGCAGTTCGTCGCGTTTGGCCAGCAGTTCGGTATTGGCCTCCTGCAACGCCCGCGTCCGTTCGGCGACCTTGTTTTCAAGGTCGGAATTGGCGGCCAGCAACTCGCTGTTGGCCGTCGAGAGTGCTCCCTGCAAATTGATCACCGCCGCCAGCAGTGCCGCTTCGCCATCGCTCGGCAGCGCCAGCTCCGCAGGCGCAGCACTGCTCATGCCCGCAATGCTGCGCGCGATTTCCTTGTCTTCGCCGAGAATGTGGAGCAGGAGCCATGAAGTGAGGAAATGGTTCAAGGGCTGAACCAGATCGCTCGAACGCTTGCCGCCGGCATACATCTGCTCGATCTGCCGGACGAACTGCGCATGCAAGCCATGATGCCGGGCAATCACGACCGGACTGAGGCCATGCTCGGCCATCAGTCTTTCTTCTTCCGAAAAATGCACCCCAGCGTAATCGAGCAATTCGCCATAAAGCCGGTCCATATCGCCCGTCTCGCCGCGCAATATGGCGTCGCCGAGTCCATTGATCAGATCGATCAGTTGATGATGCTGAAGATCGACGGCGGAAATACCCGTTTCGTAACGCTCGTCCCAGAGAAAGGTCGGCATGCCTCAGCCCTTCTCCGACGGCGCGGCGACCGGTGCCCGCGCCGCCAGTTCCTGCGCTTGATGAATAAAGGCATTGCGGATCTGATCACGCAACTCGTCGTCGTCCCAGGGTTTGGTCAGGAACCTGAAAATGGCGCCACGATTGATCGCGTTGGTCACCGAGGCGAGATCGCTGTAGCCCGAAAGCACCATGCGCACGGTGGACGGATAGAGTTCCTTGACGCGGCTAAGAAATTCGGTGCCGTTCATCTGCGGCATGCGCTGGTCGGAAATGATCACCTGCACATCGTTGAGCCCCAGCAATTCAAGCGCGGCGGCGCCGGAAGTGGCAGTCAGGATGCGGTAGCCGCTGCGCCGCAACATGCGTTTGAGCGCATTGAGGATATCTTCTTCGTCGTCGACGAGTAGCAGGGTGCGCAGCGATGCATCGACCACGCCATTGCTCAGCGGCAAGCGCGTGGCGCGTTTGACGAAGTCGCAAAAGGCATCGGCCGGCAGCGGCCGCGAGAAGAAATAACCCTGCAGCTGGTCGCAGTTGTGATTGCGCAGATAGCGCATCTGGCTCTCGGTTTCGACGCCCTCGGCGACGACATACAGCCGCAGGCTGTGCGCCATGGCGATGACCGCGGTGGCAATCAGCGCATCGTCGGGCTCGGTCGTGATGTTCTGCACGAACGAGCGGTCGATTTTCAGGCAGTCGAATGGAAACTGCTTGAGGTAACCGAGACTCGAATAGCCGGTGCCGAAGTCGTCCATCGCCAGACTGACACCCAGCGCCTTGAGTCGGCGCAGCACCCTCGCCGCCGCATCGAGGTTCTGCATGACCATCGACTCGGTCACTTCGATCTGCAGGCATTTCGGATCGAGGTCCGCGTCCTGCAAGGCCTGCGCGACGATCTCGACGATGTTCTCCTGCCGGCACTGGCGCGCCGACAGGTTGACCGCGATGGTCAGCGCCGGCATCCCGTCGCGCTGCCACTGTGCGGCTTGCCGACAGGCTTCGCGCAGCACCCACTCGCCGATCGGCAGGATGATGCCCGACTCCTCGGCCAGCGGGATGAACTGAGCGGGCATGATCAGCCCTTTCTCCGGGTGCTGCCAGCGGATCAGCGCCTCGGCACCGCAGATCTCGCCGGAATAGAGGTCGGCCTTGGGCTGGTAATGGAGTTTCAACTCGTCGTGTTCGAGCGCGCGACGCAGGCCCGATTCGAGTTCGGCCATTTCCTGGGCGCGCTGATTCATCTCCTGCGCATAACAGCCGAAGCCGTTGCGCCCGCTGGCCTTGATCTGATACATGGCGAGATCGGCCAGGCGCAGCAGGGACGAGGCGTCGGCCCCATCCTGCGGATAGAAACTGACGCCGATACTCGGTGTGACGAACAGTTCGCGTCCGTCGAGTTCGAAAGGTTGTGTCAGAAGCGCGAGCAACTTCCGGGCAACGGCCGTCGCGTCTTCCTGCCGTGCAAGCTCGGTCAGCACGAGGACGAATTCATCGCCGCCCAGACGCGCGACGGTATCGCCCTCGCGAACGCTGTCTTCCAGGCGCGCTGCGACTGCCTTCAGCAAACTGTCGCCAACGGCATGGCCGAGGCTGTCGTTGACCTGCTTGAAACGATCCAGATCGATCAGCAGGACGGCGGCGATGGTCCCGTTGCGCGCGCTGCGCGTAACCGCCTGATCGAGCCGGTCGGCGAGCAGCATGCGGTTGGCCAGGCCGGTCAGCGTATCGTGCGTTGCCAAATGCGCCAGCTGGTGCTCACGGGAGACGCGCTCGCTGACATCATCGAAGATGCTGACATAGTGGCTGGTTGCGCCGTGCTCGTCGGGAACCGGGGCGACGGACAGCTCGTTCCAGAAGGGCGAACCATCCTGGCGAAAACACTGCACCACCGCCTGCCCGGTTTTGTGCGAACGCAGCGCATCGCGGATGATTTCAAGCGCCGGCTGGTCGAGTGCGTCGCCGAGCAGGAAACGCCCGTTACGGCCGATCACTTCGTTGGCCGGATAGCCGGTGATGCGCTCAAAAGCCGGATTGACGTAGATGATCGGGTGCTGCGGCGAAACCGCGTCGGTCATCATGATGCCGTTCGACGAAGCCTCGACACCGCGCACGAAGAGCTGCAGCCAGCGCAGGCCCGCCTTGCTGAACAGGGGATCGTCCGGGTTTGTGCCGGCGGCATCTTCCGCGTGCGTGCGTGGCGGGCACAGCGGATCGACGCTCAGCCCCGCCTCAGGGCTGTCGGAAAACATCTTCCCTGCTTCAGGTGCCGGTATGGTCATTACTATTGATCTCTCGAACGAGCCAATCAATACGACGGAATAGTTTTACTTACCAACCCGGTAGTGTAAAGCAAATAACCGACCCGAAACGCATAAATGACCGCCTCAGGCGCCAATCCGCAAACCGGTTTTCTTGAGAATCTGCGTCGAGAAAAGCACATCGTGCGCGCGGCAATCGGCGCCCAGCAGTTCGGCGATCCGCGCGACTTTCGCCAACACCTCGTCGCGCGACGTTCCGTGCACCATGGCGAACAGGTTGTACGGCCACTCCGGCATGCGGCGCGGCCGGTGGTAGCAGTGCGTCACGAAATCCAGCGCGCCGATGCGCGCGCCGAGCTCGTCGATGCGCTCGTCCGGCACGTCCCACACGCTCATGCCGTTGGCCGTGTAGCCGATCGCGTAATGATTGGGCACGGCGCCGATACGGCGGATCACGCCGCATTCGAGCATGCCGGAAAGGCGCGCCAATACTTGTTCTACGGGCACGCCGAGCTGTTCGGCAAGAGCATGGTAGGGACGCGGCACGAGCGGCAAGCCGCCCTGCGTGGCCAGTACGAGGCGACGCTCGAGATCGTCGGCGGCAGCACTCATGCGCGCACCGCCAGCTTCATTTCGACGAAGTATTCCTTGAGTTTCGGGAAGGGGAATACCGGCAGGCCGCTCGCCGCTTCGATCTTTTTCACGGCTTCGGCGATCCCGTCCGGCGTTTCGGTAGCAAGCACAAACCACATGTTGAATTCATTGGCCTCGATGGCCCCGATGGCCTCATCCGCCTGCCCATGCCTTTGCCAGCTTTCGCGCCGGTAATTGTGGGCGACCTCCGGGAAGGCATTGACGACGGCGACGACGCGCTCCCAGTCCGCTTCGGGAACGCGCATCGCGGCGAGGACGAAAGCGCCGCCCATGCGTTCGATCTGAAACATCGGGCCGAAACGCGTCAATACCCGCGTCTCGAGCAAACGCTGCAGGCGGGCGAGCAATTCCGCTTCGTCGATGCCGAGGGCCGCGGCGGCCTCGGCGTAAGGCGACTCGCAGACGGGAAAATCGCCCTGCAGGCGGTCGATGATGGCGCGATCCAGCGCGTCGAGTGTGTTGAGTGCGGCGCTTTCACGCATAGCGGGCGCCGGTCTGCTTGAAGCGGGTCAGCGAAAACAGCGTGTCGTGCGCGTAGCTGCTCAGCTCGAGTCGCTCGCGCAGTTCGGCGATCTTCGCCTCGACTTCGCCGCGTTCCTGGCCGTGGATCATGCAGAAGAGGTTGTATGGCCAGTCCGGCTGCACGCGCGGACGCTGGTAGCACAGCGTCACGCCCGGCTCGCGCGCCAGCGTTTCACCGACGGCGCTCACCGCCGCGTCGGGGATATCCTGCACGAGCATGGCGTTGGCCGTGTAGCCGAGTTCGTGGTGGCGCACGACGACGCCGAAGCGCTTGATGACGCCCTCCTCGCACCAGCGGGCGATGCGTTCGAGCACTTCGCTTTCCTCGCAGCCGACCCGGCTGGCGAGCACCTGGAAGGGACGGATGAACAGCGGCAGCCCCTCCTGCAGCGCCATCACCAGGCGGCGCTCGAGTTCGCCGAGCTGCGTCGGCGGCGTAAACGGCCGCGCCTGCGCCTGATGTTTCGCTTGCTTGCCATTCAGCGAGAAGCCCAGATCGATATGGTATTCCTGCACCAGCGGCAGCTTGAGAATCGGGTAGCCGGCGGCCTGCTCGATGGCGCCCAGAGCCGCCTGCAGGCGCCCTTCCGAGCCGGCGGTGACGACGAACCACAGGTTGTAGCGGTGCTCGCGCTCGTAGTTGTGATTGACCTCGGGAAAGCGATTGACCGCCTCGGCGACGATGCCGAGCTTTTCCGGCGGCACGGCCATCGCCGCCAGCGTGCTGGCGCCGATCCGCTTCGGCGCGAAGACGGCGCCGACGCGCGCGATCTTGCCGTCACGCCGCAATTGTTCGAGCGTGCGCAGCACCGCATTTTCGCCGACGCCGAGGCGCACGGCCAGATCGGCGAAGGGCGCCGGACAGAGCGGGAAATTCCGCTGAAAATCGTTGAGCAGGCGAAAATCGAGGGCTTCGTCCATCGCTTCTTCCATCACTCCATCAGAATCCGGTACGGTTGGCGCGGCTGGTGAAGAAAATGCCGCTCGGGCTGTCGGCGGCAAACTCACCGATCCTGGCGAAGGTCGCCGTGTCGTAGATCAGCACCTTGTTGTCGTCGCGCGCCGAGAGCCACACATGTTCGCCGCGCGGCGTGAACTCCATGTGCAGGATGGCCTTGCCCGGCTCCATGGTATGCACGATCTTGCCGGTCAGGGTATCGATCACCTCGACCCAGGAATTGTCCGGAAAGGCGTAATTCACCCAGATCTGCCGCCCGTCCGGGCGCGCCATGACGAACACCGGCTGGCCCTTGACCTTGATCCGCCCGACCTCGCGCCAGTTGTCGGTATCGACCACCAGCACCTCGTGTCGGCCGATCGCCGGCAGGTAGGCGTTGCCCTGCGCGACCGACCAGCCGCGCAGATGCGGCATCTTGAACACCGGCAGCTTCTCCTGCCCGCGCCCGTAGTTCTCGAGGATCTTGCGCGTCCCCTGCGCGGGCAGCCAGGTATCGAGCAGGGAAACGCCGTCCTCGCCGAACAGGCCGGCCATGTAGAAACGCCCATCCGGCGTCACCAGCCCGTCGTAGGGCTGGACGCCGGCGGGATAACGCTGCGTTTTCGGATCCTTCGGATCGGAGAAATCGCTCACCCAGATCTCGCCGCCGTCGAACAGGGCATAGCCGAAACGGTTGCCCGACAGGTCGGCCAGACCGACCACTTTCGAGAACTTGCCCGGCGCGTATTCGGCCGGTACTTCGGAAAGCAGTTCGAGCGTTTCGGCGTCGAAGGCCTTGATGCCGCCCGGCGTGTAGTTCTGCGCGACGACGATGCGGCCGTCCTGCGAGATCGAACCGCCGATCGAATTGCCGGCCTGCAGCACGCGTTTGACGATGCGCGCTTCAAGCAGATCGACCTTGGTCAGCCCGCCGTCGCGGCCGAAGACGTAGGCGTAGCGGCCATCGCGCGAATACACCGCCGACGCGTGCGACAGATCGCCGAGCCCTTCGATGCGCGCATACGGTGCCCGCTTGCTGGTATCGACCAGCGTCAGTTTGCCGCTGGCGCGCTCGATGACCAGGCCGAGGTCGCCGGTACCGCGCAGTTGCGGCCCGGCACAGGCCGACAGAAGGACGGCGGACAGCAGGGCGACGACGGTACGCATGGCAGGTTTCATCAATGGCGGCTCACATAAAAACGGCGCAAACCGAAGCATGCGCCGCCTGTCATTGAAATACTTTGGTCTAGGTCAAAGGAATTGCTCGATTGCCCTTGTCGGCTCTCGGCGCATGACAGGGGAGATTGCCTTTTGTCGGGGCCGATCTATATTGTGCAAAGGGGGGTGACCATCCAGCGGCAAGCGAGGAGAACATCATGGCAACATTCATCACCCTTGTTAATTTTACCGATCAGGGAATCCGCACGATCAAGGATTCGCCCGACCGTTTCGAAGCCTTCCGGGCCCTGGCCGAAAATTTCGGCGTCAGCGTCAAAACCGCCTACTACACGCAGGGGCAATACGATCTCGTGCTGATCGTCGAGGGCAGCGAGGAAGGCGCGATGAGCGCGCTGCTCAAGGTGGCGTCCCTCGGCAACGTGCGCACCCAGACCTTGCGCGCCTTCTCGGTCGGTGAAATGCGCAAGATCATTGGCAACATCGCGTAGGGCGCGCCGCCGGCCTTGCATCAAGGCCGGCGAGGATGCAAAGAACGGCTCAAAGAGCCGTTCAAAGATTCGCTCAAAGAACGGACTTGATCGCCGCTTCCATGTCGGCGCGGCTCATGGCGCCCAGTTTCTTGACGACGACCTTGCCCTGGCGGTCGATGACGATGGTGAAAGGCAGACCGGATTTCGGGTTGCCGATCGCCTGCATGAGTTCGACGCCGGCCTGCACGCCGCCGATGACCAGCGGGTAGCTCATCTCGTAGGCCTTGGCGAACTCGCGCACGCTGTCGCGGTTGGCCGGGTCCTCGACGGCGATGCCGACGATGACCAGCCCCTTGCCTTTGTACTTGGCGTGCATCTCGGCGAGGTCGGGGATTTCCTTGCGGCAGGGGCCGCACCAGCGCGCCCAGAAATTGACGATCAGCGGCTTACCCTTCAGCGACTCGAAGGCCAGCGGCTTGTCGTCCGGCGTCTGCATGCTGAGCGCGAAGAGCGGCGCCGCCGAGGGCATTTCCTCGGCGCCGGCGGGCGTTGCGGCAAGCAGCGAGAACAGGGCCAGAGCGCTGGCCACGAGCAGAGTTTTCACGGCTCGCCCTTTACGGCAGATCGGAACGGCGGAAGGTCAGATAGCCGACCAGCGCGCACAGCGAACCGATGGCCACCGGATAGGCCAGCGCGTAAATCTGGTAACCGGTCGCGCCGAAGAGATCGAGGATGACGTAGGCCGACGGCCCGAGCACGATCAGTTGCGGGTCGAACATGGCCAGTGCGGCGGTACGGAAGACCTGCAGCGGATTGGCCAGCGCGATGCTCACGGCGACCTCGGGCGCGACGTGGCCCTGGATCATGATGCCGAGCAGGATCAGGTCGAGGAAGAGCAGCATCGTCAGCCAGACCATGAAGGCCGCGCCCTGCGCCACGTCGGTGCTGCGCGCCAGCGTCGAGATCAGCATGCCGATGCCGAGGAAGCACCAGGCCATCGCCGCGAGCAGCGCGGTGTAGTAGAAGAACATGCCCCAGGGCACTTCGACGCCCTGGATCAGCGACCAGATCACCGAACCGAGCATGGCGACGAAAACCGGCAAGAAGATGGTCACGTAGCGGCCGATGATCTTTCCCCAGAACCACGCCGAGAGCGACACCGGCAGCGAGAGCAGGTATTCGAAGACGCCGGCCTCGCGGTCGCCGGCGACCGAACGGACGGTGGTGATCAGCACGAAGACCGGCAGGATCGCCATGGTCAGCTGGATGTAGGTGACCAGCAGGCGCGAGAGGCCGATGAAGCCGAGCACGCGCGATTCGGTCAGGCCGAAGGCGAAGAGCAGCGCGACGATGCCGCCGAAGACCAGGCTGTAGATCAGGAACCAGCGGGCGCGCAGCGATTCGACGATGTCCAGCTTGGCGGTCAGAAAGAGTGTATTCATGCTTTATTCAGGTGGCTCATTTGCCGCGCGCGAGGACGCGTTTTTTCATTTCGTGATAGGGGATCGCCCCGGCTTCCGGCTCGGCCACGGCGGCGTAGTGATAGCCCATCGGGCTCTTCTTGCCTTCGAGGTACCACGCCTTGCGCGCGTCGAGCCAAGCGCCGGGATTGCGGTAGTCGTTCACCCAGAATTCGGTATTCGGCGTCTGCTCGCTGAAGGTTTGCTGCATCAGCCAGAACGTGGCGCAACCGATGTCGTCGAATTTCCAGGCCTTGCGGTTGGGGTCGCGGATCTGCGCGGCGAAGCGCTTGTCGCTGATCACCATGCTGCAGCGCGGGTCGGTTTCGCGATCCCACTTGATGTCGACCGGCCCCGCGCTCGGCTCGCGATTGCAGCCGGCCAGGGAGAACCCGAGCGCCGCCAGCGGCAGCGCGACACAGAAATGACGGCGTTTCATGCTTACTGCAGCGTGATCGACGGATCGATTTCGGCCATCTCGATGCGCGCCAGCAGGCCGACGTAGCGCGAGACCATGCCTAGGAAGCGCAGGCGATCCGGCCCGGAAACGAGGCCGTGCCATTCGACGCCATTAGCGCGGTCGGCAAACTGCCAGGTGGCGAGCGTCTTGGCGATCGCCGCGTCGGCGCGCGCCAGCGTCAGGCGGCAGTCGAACATGGTGGCGAGCTTGGATTCCTCGGCGACGCGGTCGTCGAGGACGATCTTGCCCATGTCCATTTCGACGACGCGGTTGACCAGCGAGGCGACTTCGTCGAGGCGGTGGCTGGAGATGATCATCGTGGTGTTTTCCAGCCGCTCGGCGAGCAGGTGGAAGAAGATGTGGCGTGCTTCGGGGTCGAGGTTGGCGGCCGGTTCGTCCATCACCAACACCTGCGTGTCGCGGCCGAGTGCGATGGCGATCAGCAGCTTCTGCTTCATGCCGCCGGACAGGCGATTGAACGGACGCGCCAGAATTTCGTCGACATCGAGGCCGAGGCGGGTGGCGATGTCGTGGATGCGCTTCGGGTCGGAGTGGCAGACGGCGGCGGCGAAATTGACCAGCTGGCCGACCGGCATCTTGAGCGGCGGCGGCAGCTGCGGCACGAAACCGACCTTGCCGAGCACGCTGGTGCGCGCGCTGCGCGGACTCTGTCCGTCGATGCTGACCTCGCCGTCGTGCGTGTATTCGCCGAGCAGGCAGCGGATCAGCGTGGTCTTGCCGGCGCCGTTCGAGCCGATCAGGGCGATGCGCTCGCCGAGTTCGATGCCGAGGCTGACGCCATCGAGAACCCGGTTGCGTTTGAAGAGTTTGCTTACGTTTTCGAAACGGATCATTGCCGGCTTTACTCAGAGTAACTTGCTTAAACCTTTGACATCGTAGTGCAGCGCGCCGCTCGGGCAGACATCGATGCACAGGCCGCAGCGCGTGCAGTCGGGGCCGATGGCCATGCGCTTGTCGGCGGCCCGGCCCTTGATGACGACGTCGAGCACGTGCGGCACGAGGCAGACCTTGCGGCAATCGCCTTCGTGGAAACAATGCTCCAGCCGGTATTCGACGCGCAGGGGCGAAATGGCGCCCACCATACCATAGGTCAGACCGATCGGGCAGACGTAGCGACACCAGGCGCGGCGCGAATAAACCACCTCGAAAGTGAGCAGCAGAAAGACCCAGCCGAGCGCCAGCGAAGGCCCGTAGACCAGCGCGCGCGACAGGATACCGGTCGGCGAAATGGTTTCGAAAACGGTGTAGCCGCTGATCAGGGCCATCAGCGAAAACAGCACCCAGAAGACGGTGCGCGAACCGCGATGGAACTCGTGGTCGCTCACCAGCTTCTTGTCGACGAGCTTGAGATGGAGCCACTCGAACCATTCGGCAACCAGGTGGTAAGGGCAAACCCACGAGCAGAAGGAGCGCCCGCCGAGCGCCGCCCAGAGCACGAAGACGGTCGCCGTGCCGATGAACAGGTTCACGATGATGTGCTTGTGCGCCAGCATCACCTGCAGCGCGGAGTTGAGGTCGATCAGGTGAAAGCCGGCGAAGCGCGAGGCGCTCAGCGAACCTTCGAGCAACTGGATGTCGAGCCAGAACGAAAACGTAAACAGCAGGTTGGTGAAGAGGAGCACCGCCCAGCGCCGGTTGCGCCATTTGTGGGTGACCAGCTGATGTTCGCGCGCGTGTATCTTCTGCGCTTCGAAATCGGCCTTGCTCATCCGCTTCAGATCGTGAATCTGCCGCGCTTCCGGCGTGAACTCGACCGGCTTTTGCGGATCCGCGCCGAGCATCACCTTAATGCGATCAAATGCGCCCATCATGCACCCCATGCCTTGCGTTCGTCGACGACGATGGCCGTCGGCTCGACCGGACAAATCATTTCACAGACCCCGCAGCCGACGCACTGTTCGAGCACCGTCGGCCGATAGCGTTTGACGCCATCGGCGCCGACCGTTTCCTGCATCGTGATCGCATCCTTGATCGGGCATTCGCTGACGCAGAGATTGCAGATGTCGCGTTCATAGGGGTGATCGCGCACATCGATCGGCTTCCAGCGATCGACGTCCATGTAGCGCATACGGCCCTTGAAGTCGGCGCCGCGCGCCTGTCCCTTGAAGCCTTTGCCCTGCACCGCCAGACAGGCGTCCGGGCGCGACAAGCGGGCGACGCCGGTGCGTTCCTTGAGATTGAGCGTCGGCTCGGGATCCTTTTCCTTGGCCTTGAGCACCGGCGCATGCGCCAGCTTCATCCCTTCACGCAGGTCCGCGAACACCGGCTTGATATAGGTCAGCGCGCCGGTCGGACAGGCCAGGATGCACTGCACCGCGTCGCAGGAAAAGTCACAGGCCTGCTTGCGCGAATCGATGAAAGGCACGCCAATACCGAAACCGTTATCGATGTCGTCAAGCTTGATCGCCTGCACCGGGCAGACCTGAACGCACTGGCCGCACTTGATGCAGGACGAAAGGAAATCGTGCTCTTCGAGCGCACCGGGCGGCCGCATCCGCGCCTTACGCGCATTGGCCACCGGAACATAGCCGAACATGGCCAAGCCGACGACACCACCGGCCAACACGACGGAACGGATGAACTTGCGGCGGCTGGCCTGTTTGCGAACCGGCGTAGCAGGCCGCTTTACGGCGGGTTTGTTGTCATCACTCATGGTCAGACCTCTGGCTCAACTTCTGAGGTTTATTGAAGACAGGCTGCTCATCGCGCAGAATCAGCGTCGGAGTCGAGAACGGCGCGAGGCGCTCGAGGAAATCCAGCGTTTCCATCATCGGCGCGTTACGGAAGAAACGCGCGTAAGGCACTTCCATCCAGACCTGATCGGCAAAGGCGTACAGCTCGTGCGGCGTGTCGCCGATGTTGTCGCCGTTGCGATCGAAACCCTTGTAATCGTCCCAGTAATTGCCGCGCCAGACGTTGTGCCGCGCACTGCCGGTATCGCCCAGAGCGACCTGGGTCAGATTGCCTTCAAAAGTATTGCCCTCGACGATCGTGCCTTCCTTGTCGGCCAGGAAGCTGACGCCGATGCCGTTGTAGGCGATGCGGTTGTTGCGAATGGTGATCGTGCTGTCCGGCTCGAAAGGCGACAGATCGAGGCCGATGCCGACGCCACAGTAGATGATCTCGTTGCCTTCGACCACGACGTCAGACGCTTCCTTGAAGCCTACCGCCATCCCCGCCGCACCATTGGCATGCGAGAACACGTTGTTGCGGATGGCGCCGCCGCCGGAATACATGATGTAGACGCCCACCGCATTGTCGTAGAAGCGATTGCCCTCGATCACGTTGTTGGCGGCGAACATGAAATGAATCGAGTAGCGGCTGCGGCGGCCGATGTTGTTGAGGTAGTGGTTGTCGTTGGAGTACCACGCGACCGAATCACGCGAATCCTCGATGGTGTTCGCTTCGATCAGATTCTTGTTGCTGTACCACAGGCGCAAACCGTCGCCGCGCGTGCCGAGTTCGAAGGGTTTCGAACGGATGTTGTTGCGGCGAACGATGTTTCCATTGGCCTTTTTCAAGTCGATGCCGAACAGGCAATTGTCGATGCGGATATCTTCGATTACGTTGCGATCGCCGCGCACGTTGAGGCAGGCGTCGTCCGAATCGTGCGAGGCGCCGGAGTTAGTCAGATGCAGGCCGCGCAAGGTGACGTCGTTCGCCTCCAGTATGAAGACGGTGCCGGTGCCGCCGCCGTCGATCACGGCTTGGCCGCCGCCCTCGATGGTCAGCGCCTTGTTCACCACCACCGGGCCGGAATACTTGCCCGGCTTGAGTTTCAGCACCGAACCGGCAGGCGCCTCATTGACCAGCGTTTGCAGGAAAGGCAAGGCCGGTACACGAGGCGTTGTCGGGATCGGCGTCTTTTCGTCAGCGCTGCCCCAACCGGCTGAAGCAGGAGCCCCCATCCCCTCGACCTTGGGCGTGGCCGGGCTGGCGCCATCTCGCTGACTGCCCAGCACGCCGCTGCGCTGCAGCGCGGTCAGCGCATCCTCGGCGCCGCCGAGGGAGGGAATCATGACAAGAGCGAGCCCGACAGACAGCCCGGTGAGCAGCGCGCGTCCGAACATTTTCTACTCCGCCGAACCTTCGCGCACCTGCTTGCGCCGGATCAGGATCGCCAGCGCCAGGCATGCCGAAGTGAGCAGCAACATGGCGTAGCCCCAATAGGGATACGAATAGGTGCTGAACTGGGCGACCTTGCCTTCGCCGAACACGGTCGGCATGAAGGGTTTCACCGTAAAGGCGCCCCACGGGTGCATGTTGTGGCCGAAAAACCAGAGCCAGCCCGCGTAGGTGATGACGAAGAACACCGGCAGCAGCGCCGGAACGAGCGCCAGCAGCAGCGAGAAGCCGCGGATGTTGGCGACGCCGGCAACGACGATGATCATCGCGACGATCAGGCCGGCAATTGCCACATGGCTAACCGCGCGGACGTTGTCGCCCCAAGCCTGGATTTTTTCCGGCTCGTTGAAGAAGGTTGCGGCATCGTGGACGTAGCTCTCGACGTGGGCGTTGAGCGCGCCAAGAACATACTGATCGACCAGCATCCAGGCGGCCACTGCGGCAAAACCGGCGGAGAGCACGAGCAAGCGCGTCTTGCGTTTCGGCGCCATGAAGCCGGCCAGCATGACGGCAAAAAATCCGAAGAAAAACTTGGCCAGCGGCTTCTCGACCGGCGCGCCGGTCGATATCGGGAACATCCCGACGTAGTGATTGATGGTGTTCATTTCATGAACGCAATCGAGGCCCTGGGCGCCCTTGTCGACATCCTTCTTGGCATCGGTGATCGGATTGTAGCGCTCGTCGCTCGCTTCGAGATCCTTCTGGATGATCTCGTTGGCCATGCGCGTACCTTTGCCGGCGGCCGTGCAGCCGTTGTACACGCCGTCGAAGTGGAAGTGGATGCGGATACCATCCGGGAAAGCGTCCTTCGGGTAGTTCGGTGCGGTCAGCGAGACCCACCAGATGGGAGCGAAGTAGGCGGCGATCATCACCACCATGGCGACGAAAGTCAGGCCGCCGACGATAAGATTCTGTTGCTTGGCTTGCGCGGGCATTTCACAATCCTCTATTGATCCGGCGGCATGGAGGCGTGCTGTTCCCACTGCCGCTCAAAAATCTGTTTTGCAGCATATGCTGATTTACTGATTCTTGCCGTGGTACAAAGCCCGCCACCGGGTAGTGACGGGCTCTTTTTGATACCAAAAACGTCGCTTACTTCTTCTTCGCTGCGCCGGCCTTCGGCTTGCACATATTGCCCGGCATCACCAGGCTCGCCTGGTAAGCGGAAATCGAGACCAACTGGTTGTTGTCGTATTTCTTGATGATCTTGACCATGTCCGGATTGGCGTTGCGGCGCTTGCCGTCGCGAATCTCGGTCATCTGGCGCAGCAGATACTTGTAGTGCTGACCGGAGATCACGGGGTAGAACTTTTCCTTGTTGCCTTCACCGTTGGCACCGTGGCACTCCTTGCACTCCTTCTCGTACAGTGCCTTGCCTTCAGCCAAGCGCTGCGCGGCGTCGGCCGGCGCTTTCCAGTTCTTGTCGGTGTTGTCGAGCGGCTTGTCGTCGTAGTGGCCGTGATCGATCGGGATGCACAAAGCTTCGATATAGGCGGCGACGTCGGCCAGTTCCTGCGCGTCGGTCAGCGTCGCGGCAAACGGGTACATCGTCGGATTGTCGCGCAGACCGGCGCGAATGTCGGCGATCTGCTTGATCAGCACGGTGGTGTGCTGGCCGGCGAGCTGCGGGAAGGTGCCATCGGAACGACCGGCGCCGGAAGGCAGGTGGCAGGCGCCACAGGTTTCATAACCTTCTTCGCCGCGCTTCTTGTCGCCCTTCTTGGTCAGGGCTTCGATCTTCTCGCCGCCCTGGGCATTCCACTTGTAATCCTTGCCTTCGATACCTTCGGTTTTCGGAGCCGGTGGGCCGGCATGGGCTGCACCGACAGCGATCAGTGCCAGCGACACGGCGATAATCAGTTTTTTCATTGAAAGTCCTTTGCGCTAATTAAGTCAGACAGATTCAGCTTAGCCGACCTGTACTGAAATTGAATTGACGTGCGTCAAGCAGTGCATGCGGGCAAAAATTCAGCATGCTTTGCCTGGACAAGCCTTACTTCATCTGCGAAACGAATTCGGCAAGCGCCTTGATTTCCTCGTCGTTGACGATCTCCATCACACCCTTCATCGCGGCGCTGTTGCCGTTGGCGCGCACACCGCTCTTGATATCCTTCATTTGCTTTTCGATGTAGGCCTTGTTCTGGCCGGCAATCTTCGGGTAATCGGGCATCAGGGTCTTCTTGCCATCCTTGCCGTGACAGGCCGTGCAAGTCTTTTCCGCAAAAAGTTTGGCGCCATCGGCAGCCATTGCGGCGGTGGAAGCAAAAGCAGCGAGTGCAACAAAAGCCATTACCTTTTTCATGGTCATTCCTTTTTTCAATGAGACAGCGGGGAACAGATTACTCTGTTCCCCGCCGTTGTTACCTTGAGTTACATCAAGGCGCTTTATTTGACCTTCTTGGCACCGTTCTGCTCAAGGAAAGTCTTGGCGCGCAGACCGAGGTCGGCGGCTTTAACCTGGTATTGCCAAATCTGCTCGGTCCAGAGCGCGGCCTGGTTCCAATCCTTCTTCGCCGCAGCTTCGTCAGCCTTGGCCTTGGAATCCTTGATCTTGCCCAACTGGTCGACCGCGTCGTCCATCATGTTGACCACATCTGGGAAGTCTTTGTAGTTGACGCTCGTGATGTAACCAACGACGGAGTCGATGACGGCTTGCGTGTCGGCAACCTTCTTCACCTGGGCCTTGTAGTCCGCTTCGGTGTAGGTGGCGCCGGCGGTCGCCGTCGTCTTGGTCGGCTTCCAGCCCTTCGGCTTGACCAGCAGGTAACCCTGCATTTCAAGGTGCAGCGCGGAACAGAATTCCGTGCAGTAGTACGGATAGACGCCTTCCTTGTCGGCCTTGAACTTGACCTGGACGGTCTTGCCCGGCTCGACCGACGCATGCACGTTGTAGGTCGAGACCGTGAAGCCGTGGGTTTCGTCCTGCGCACGTTCGAGGTTGGTCAGGTTGATCGTGATTTCGTCGCCGACTTCGGCTTCGATCGTTTCCGGCGTGATGTGCGAACGGATCAGCGTACCGAAGACTTCGATCTTGTTGCCCTTCTTGACCGTCTTCTCTTCACCCGCGCGAACCATGCCCGGATGCGGCTTGTCCGTACGGCTGTCGGTACCGATCTTGTAGCGAACGCCCGGCTTCAGCTTGGTCGCGTCGATGGCCACGGCATAGTGCGGCTCACCCAGCGGCAGCGGCATGTCGTACAAGAGCTGCATCTTGTCGTTGCTGATATCGATCAGCTGGTGGTTCTGCGGATGCAGCGGGCCAACCGGCACGAAACGATCGATCGCCAGCTTGTTCAGCGCGACGAGGTAACGGCCCTTCGGATCCATGGAATCGCCTTCCATGGTCATCAGGTGGCCGATGTTGTAATGCACCGAGATCTTGTCGACGACCTTGCCTTCGCAGTAGTTCCACTTGGCCACTTGCGAATCGACGTACAGCGAAGTGTAGGCCAGACAGGGTTTCGAGTCGTACTGGGTATGCAGAGGACCGAGGCCCAGTTGCACCTGCTTGTCCAGCGCGTCCGTCATGGCGATGACCGGGATGCCGTAGGGATCCTTGGATTCGAACTTGCCGGCCTTGATGGCGGCCTGGATCTTCTCGAAGGAGTAGACCGACACGTGCGTATCGAGCTTGCCGGCGACGACGATCTTGGTGCCATCCGGGGTCACGTCAACACCGTGCGGCGACTTGGGTTCCGGAACCAGGAAGAGGATGCCTTCCTTGATCGCGGTTTCCATCATCAGCACGTTGTGGCCGTTGATCTTCTTGGCTTTGCCGGCAGCAACCAGTTCGGCCGCCTTCTTCCAGTTGATCACGTGCATGTAGTCGGTGTCCTTGGCGGAGCAACCGGCTTCGTACGGCGGGCGACCTTTTTCGATGCCGCCGACGTAACGCTCGGAACAGAAGGAGTTGGTGAAGGACCAGCCATCCGACGGGCCTTTACCGGCATCGGACAAGTCCTGCGAGTACGGCGGCAGTTCGAGCGAGAAGGAGTCCTTCGGCTGAATGCGGCCTTCCTTGCGGTCGAATTTCCAGTAGGTGATGCCGCCACGGTACTTTTCGTTGAACTCTTCGAGCGGTTCGAATTTCTTGTTGGCGAGCGGCGAGGCGTACTGGGCGGCTTCGATGATGTAGTCGGTGTTCGGCGTGACGAAGGCGCCGCCGTGCTCGGACTTGAAGATCGGGTTGACCACGATCTGCTTGGTTTCGAAGTCGCGCAGGTCGATCACGGCGAGGCGCGGGTTGGCCTTGTCGTTGATGAAGAGGTACTGGCCGTCGTACTTGCCTTGCGTTTCGGAAATCGCCGGGTGGTGCGTGTCGCCCCAAGTGATCTGCTTGCCATCAATGTTGCCCTGTGCCAGAACGGCCTTCGAACTTTCGTCGAAGCCGTAGCCCTGCCAGGGTTCCGGCGTGAACACGCCGATGTACTTGAGGATGCGCATGGACGGAATGCCATACACGATGATCTGACCGGACTGGCCGCCGGAGCTGAAGACGACGAATTCGTCGCGCTTGCCGGTCGGCACGTAGGTCTTGGAGGCTGCCAACAGGTCTTGCTGCGACAGATTGCGGCGTTTCATCACGTCTTGCAGTGATTCAGCCGAATACGCAGCACCTGCCGCCGCGAAACCGAAACCCGCTGCGAGCAGCATGGATACGGTTTGCTTCATACGGACTTTCATCTTGACTCTCCCGTGAACAATTAAGGTTCTACTTTTTCTACATCCTCATTACCCTGCGACAAAACGCCACTGCGGCAATATGTCGCACATTGTCATCATATCGGGTGAGGGTTAATTTGACGCAGATCAAGTTTCGCTAATGAACTTGTTCCGACAATGGCTGACGGCAGCCCATGGTGGCCGCGACACCCCGGCAAGCTCAGCGCTGGCGCTGCGTTCCGGGCGATAATGAAGCACTTGCGCCTCTCCTGACCGACATCGCTACATGACAAAAAAACTGCTGCTCGACGCAGCCATCCTGCTGGCCCTCGCCGTTCTCGGCGTCGTCGGCTACAAGCTCGCACCACTGTTCAACCCCAAAACCGATATTGCCCTGCCGCTGTCCACCTGCGACCTCGGCAAGCAGGCCTGCGTCGCCACGCTGCCCGATGGCGGCCAGCTGGAGTTCTCGATCGAGCCGCGTCCGATTCCCGCCTTGAAGCCTCTCAAGCTGAACGCCACGGTCAAGGGCAGCGATGCGCGCAAGGTCGAAGTCGACTTCGCCGGCACCGACATGAAAATGGGCTACAACCGCCCGGTGCTGGAAGGCGGCAACGGTCACTTCAGCGGCCAGGCCAACCTGCCGGTGTGCATCACCGGCAAAATGGAATGGGAAGCCACCGTGCTCGTCGAAACCGGCAAGGCGCTGGTCGCCATCCCTTTCCATTTCGAAGCGGTCGGCGAGTAGAAAGCCCTCCAGAGAAACCCGCATGAAAACCAGAATACTCCTGATCGCCCTCATCGCCGCCCTGAGCGCCCTGCTCGTCTGGCTGACCGTATTCTGGGAGCCGATCCCGCCCAAACCGATCGCCCGGGTTCAGCCGCACAGCCAGCTGCAGCTCGCCAAAGCCCCCGGCGGCGGCGATTTCACGCTGCAGGGGAAGAACGGCCCGGTCGCGCTCAAGGACTATCGCGGCAAGGTCGTGCTGCTCTATTTCGGCTACACCTTCTGCCCGGATGTTTGCCCAACCTCGCTCTCGCTGATGGCGCAGGCGCTTTCGTCGCTGACGCCAGCCGAACGCGAGCGCGTGCAGGGCATCTTCATTTCGGTCGACCCGGAGCGCGACACGCTGGACCGCCTAAAGGAGTACGCGCCCTTCTTTCATCCGTCCATCGTCGGCATTACCGGCACTCCGGAACAGGTCGCAACGGTCGCCGGGCAGTACGGCGCCAGCTACATGAAGCAAAAAGCCAACGCCGACGGGCAATACGCCGTCGATCACTCGTCGATCACCTACGTGATCGACCCGCAAGGAAAACTCGTCGTCAGCCTGCCGCACGCCTCGCCGCCAGGCCAGATCGTCGAGGCCGTACGCGCGTCGCTGACGGCCGGCAGCAGCACCATGAAACCAGAAGCTGGCACCGGCCAGTAAGCACCCTATTACTACAAGTCACCCTCAAGGAGTTGTCATGACCGTCAGATTCCGCCGCATCGCACTAATGCTTGCTGCCGCCGCAGCCCTTCCCGCCTCGACCCTTGCGCTCGCGGCGGAAGCCGACATTGCCGTGGTCGACGCCTACGTGCGCATGGTGCCGCCCGGCACGCCGACCACCGGCGCCTTCATGACCGTCAAGAACAGCGGCAGCGCCGACCGCAAGCTGGTGAAGGTGGACAGCCCGGCCGCAAAAAACGTCGAGCTGCATAACCACATCAACGACAACGGCGTGATGAAGATGCGCGCGGTCAAGGAAATCGACGTCAAAGCGAAGGGACAGGCCGAACTCAAGCCGGGCGGCTACCACGTGATGCTGATCGATCTCAAGCAGGCACTGAAGGAGGGCGATACTGTTCCGGTCACGCTGACCTTCGACGACGGCAGCACGAAGAAGATCGACGCACCGGTCAAAAAACCGCAGGCCATGATGCAGATGGAGCACGACCATAGCCACATGAAGCACTGACCGAACGCGTCGGGGGAAAAACCGAAGGGCGGGGTGCGTTGAAACGCCCCCGCCCTTTTCTATGGGAATTTTCTACGGAAAAGCGGAATGCCGATTTGCCACGCTTTCGCGACCAGCTCAATAGGAAAACTTGACGTCGGCCAGCACGGTACGCTGCGGGAAGGGGTGGAACCAGAAGTACTTGCGGTTGTTCAGATTATCGACCCCGAGCGAGGCGCTCCACTGTTTGTTCGCCTTATAGTGGATGCGGGCATCGGCGACGAAATAATGCTCGAACCCCTGGTAGGTTCCCGGATTGATGTCGGTGTTGTCCATCGTCGTCCACAGGCGATCGCTGTAGCGCCCCGCGATCGTGTAGGCCCACCGGTCATCCGGGCGGTAAGTCGCCACGGCCGTTGCACGCCAGCGCGGGATGTTCGGGGTTATCTTGCCGCTCACGTCGGTCAGCACGTTTGCAGAATTCCGGAAGTTGGGGGCCGACAGAATGCGCGAATCGACAAAAGTCAGGCTGCCCGACAGTTCGAGTCCGCGCACCAGGGCGTCGTTCTGCTGGACCGCCAGCTCGACCCCCTGCGCCCGCACCTTGTCGACGTTCTGGATGTAAGAGGCGTTGCTCGCCCCAAGGGCGGCGTTGTAGGAAATCAGCGCATCGCGCAACTCCTCCTGGAAGAGGGAAATGCGCAGCCGCCCTTTCTCGTTCGCGCGTTCGAACGCCAGTTCGCCGGATAGCGCGTTTTCCGGCTTGAGATTGGGATTGGGCACGCTCAGCGTTGCGCCGGTCGTGATCGCCTGGTACAGCTCACCGACCGTCGGATAGCGATAGGCCTTGCCGAGCGATCCGGTCACCAGCCACTCGTTGGTCGCCTCCCAGCTCAGCGACGCCTTCGGCGAGAAGTTGGTGGACGACAAGCCCGGCTGCAAAACATTCAGCGCCGGCGCCAGCGAATAGTTCCGGCCGTCGAATGCGCGCCAGAGTTCAAAGCGCCCACCGAGCGTCGCTTTCAACGCCGGAGCGAACCTCCAGGCATCCTGCAGCCAGAGCGCCGCCGTTTGCGTCTTGCCGCGCGCATCGGTCGCCACGGCACCATTGCTCCCGGCATTCCAGTCAGCGGTGTTGTACTTGGTACTGACCAGTTCGGCGTAATCCTGGTGTACGCCGAAACTCACCTGGTGCGCGCCGCTCACGCCCCGCGGGCGCCAGATGCCTTTCAGATCGAGATTGCTCCAGCCGGTGCCGTTCATCACCGTATTGGTGCCGGCACCGCCACCCAGCGCAGCCGCCGCGGTTGCCGGGGCACGCTGCTCGTCCTTGCCGAAATCGTACACGCTGGCGACGGCTTCCCAATCCCATTCGCCGCGCGTACTGGTTTTCAGCGACAGACTGTGCATCGTGTGCTCTTCGATGAAGTTGTACATGCCGGAAGCAAAAGTACTCCCCGTGCCGAGCGCGTAGTTCTGGCCATTGAACGTGACGTTTCCGGTATAGACCGGCACGCCGGCGGCATTACGCAAATAGTTTTGCATCTCGGAATGAACGTTGTTCTGGAAATAACCGAAAGCGTAGGTCGCGCGCAGCGTCGGCGTGAAATCGTAGGCCAGCTTGATCTTGAAGTTGTCCTGCGCCTTGCTTTCCAGGCCGCCCGCTCCAGCCACCAGAATGGGGGCGCCGGTCTTGTTGCGGTCGGCATAGCCGCCGGTGACGGCCGTCCCCGCGGCGCCGCCCGGCGTGAAGGTCGCGAAGCTGATCGGATTGCTCTGGCTTTCGAGGTGATTGGCGCTGAACCAGTATGCAAGATCGCCCGAGCGATTCCCCAGCGTTGCGCTCAATTGCTCGGAGTGCAGCGATTTGTCGGTTCCGTACAGGCTGAAGTTCTGAATCGCACCGAGCGCCTTGACCGAGGCTTCGAGTTTGTCCGGCATGCGGGTCGTGATCTCGGCCACCGCCCCCACCGAGTTGCCGGCATAGGCGGCCGAAAACGGGCCGTACATGATATCGACGCGCTCGATTTCCTCGGGCGCCACCATGCTCCAGCGCGGCGACGCATTGCCGTTGTTGTTGCCGATCAGCGCCGAAAGGAGGACGCCATCGGCCATGATCAGGCTGCGCGCGCTCTGCCCCGGCCCGGAGGTGCGCGTGGTCATCGGCGCATAGGTGTCGCCGATGTGCCGTTTGCGCACCATGACGCTCGGCAGGTATTTCAGCGAATCCTCGGTATTGACCACATTGACCGTTTCCGCGAGCTTTTCGGCGGCGACGCTCTCGGTCGTCACCGGCAACTGATACTTTTCCGCAACGGAAGGTTTTTCCTTGATCGAGATCGCCTGCAGGGTCTTTTCCTCGCTCTGCGCCAGGGCGCTGCTTGCGAGACAGGCAAGAATCGCCATGGCGATCGGACGACGCGCGACCGGAGCCGCTTTCCTTAAATGCATTATTTTTCTTTCCTCGGACAAGCTGACCACACCCTGAAAACAAGCCTCGACAATTTGCCAGTCAAGGCAGGCGGAACACCCGCATTCCCTCGCGATCGGTACGCCAGAAGGCGTAGAGCACGCTCCCGCGGCGCAGCGAACGCGGCTGATCGGAGACGCCGGCCGACGTCGCCAGTTCAAGCCTTTTGAACGACAGGCCGCCATCCTCCGAGATATCCGCCAGCAGGCGCGTACGCTCGCCATCGAATTCCTTCCAGAGCAGACTGACGCGCGGCCCGGCGACGGCCAGATCGGCGTGCTCGGCGCGCACGCTACCGAGCGCGCGCTGGCCGCGCACGGCGAGGCCGCTTCCCGTCGATTCCAGCTGGCCATAGAAAACCCGCCCGTCGCCATCCTTATGGTTGAACCAGACCGCATGCCGCTTGCCGCCTTCGTCGACGGCCAGCGACGGGCCGTGGTGCGGGCAGCCGTCAAGCCGCCATTTGTCGAAAGTGGCGCGCATGACGTTTTCCGGTGCGCCCTCTTTATTGATCCGAACCAGCGCATGATCGCGTTCGTTCGGCTCGAACACGTGGCGCCACATGAACAAGGGCGCACCATCCTGATCCACCGCTGCCGCGATCCGGCAGCACTCGCAGCTGTGATCGGCGATTTTCCGCTCCGCTTGAAAGGTGCGCCCGCCGTCCGGCGAAATCGAGTAATAGACCGCCGCACCGCGATAGTCGGCCTTGTTCGCTTTGGCCGCGATCATGTCGCGCTTGTCGATCCAGCTCAGAACAACGCGCCCGTCGCCAGCCACCAGCATCGACTCGAAGGCATGCGTAATCTCGCTGCGATCCTGATGCACGGTGAGCGGCGCCGAGAAGCTCTTACCGTCGTCGGATCGCGCAAAACGTATCTCGCCGGTATGCGGTTTGGCGAGCGGTCGCGTCCAGGCGACGTAAACGCTGCCGTCAGGTGCGATCGAGAGCTTCGGCCGATTGTCGCCCGCTGCGGCAATCGGCTCGGGCTGCGCATTGATCGCGACCGGCGGCAGCCAGCTGGCACCTTCATCGAGGCTCTGGAAGAGCAGCAAATGATCGTCCTGCCGCCCCACGGCCAACAGTCTGCCATCTGGCGCGAAAGCAGCGCTGGTGCCGAGCTCCAGGCGAGGTTTCTTGCCGGCGGCAGGCATGTCGTGGCCGTCCGCCGCCAGGGCGCCGGTGACAAAACAACCCGCCAGGCAGATCGTGGCGAGGGTGCGGAAAAAACTCATCGCGCCGGCTCCGTGACGAAAGCAATCTTCACGATCCCGGCCCGCTGCGCCTCGGCCAGCACCTCGGTGACGCGTTCATAGCGCGTGCCGCGATCGGCGCGCAGGTGCAGTTCAGGCGAAATGCCGCCACTCGCGGCTTCGGCGAAACGCGCCGGCAGGCTCGCCTTGTCGAAGGGCACGCCGTCGACATGGACGACGCCGGCGCTGTCGATGGCCACCGAAATCGTGTGCGGCTTGTCGTCGAGCTTGGTCGACTCCACCCGGGGCAGATCGACCGGTACGGCCTGATGGAACAGGGGGGCGGTGATGATGAAGATGACCAGCAGCACGAGCATCACGTCGACCAGCGGCGTGGTGTTGATTTCGGCCATCGGCTGCGCCGAGCCGCTTTCGTTGAACGATCCGAAGGACATGATTTTCTCTTACACGTTGCGCGCTGCGCGCACCGAATCGAGATCGATCAGCTTGTCGCCGGGCCGGCCGCGCAGACCGGTCACCAGGTAGGCATGCAGATCGTGCGCAAAGCCGTCGAGACGCGCCAGGGTCAACCGGTTGGTGCGCGTAAACGCGTTGTAGGCGAGCACGGCGGGAATCGCGACGAAGAGGCCGGCCGCCGTCATGATCAGCGCCTCGCCGACCGGGCCGGCCACCTTGTCGAGCACCACCTGCGTCGCACCGGAGAGACCGACCAGCGCATGGTAGATGCCCCACACCGTGCCGAACAGGCCAATGAACGGAGCCGTCGAGCCGACCGAAGCGAGGAAGGTCAGGCCCGACTCGATCCTCGCCTGCGATTCGACGATCTGGTTGCGCAAGGCGCGCGTCACGAACTCGCTCGCCGAAACGCCGGCGCCGATGCCGCGCGCCGCATGCTGGTTGTGCAGCTCAGCCGCGTTGGCGCCGGCAATCGCCAGGCTGATCAGAATGCCGGTCTTGTCTTCGAGACGCAGTGCCTCGATCGCCGACGGCAGCGAGTCGGCGCCCCAGAACGCGTTGAGCGCGCGCGCATGGCAACGACGCGCCTGGACCATCGCCAGAATCTTGCCGGCCATCAGATACCAGCTGCCGATCGACAGGACGAAAAGAACCAGCGCCACCGAGCGGCTGACCGCGTCACCCTGCGCCCAAAAATGAGTCAATCCGAGTTCCATGTGCATTGCGATTCCTTGCTTGCTTAGTTGTCCAGGGTAAAGTTCAGCGGCACCAGCACCGATGACTCGATCGATTCCGCCCCCTGCCGGGCAGGGACGAAGCGCCATTTTTCAACGGCCGCGCGGGCCGCCTCGTCGAGCCGGGAATAGCCGCTCGACTGCTTGATGTCGACGGCGAGGGCCGTTCCCTGTGCGCTGACGCGAACGCGAAGCACGACCTTGCCCTCTTCGCTCTGCCGGCGCGACATCATCGGATACACCGGCTTCGGGTTCTGCAGATAATCGGCATCGAAGCGCGCGGCAACGACCGCGGGCGGTGCCGGCGGCGCCGGGCGGCTCTCGAGCGGGCGCGGCTCGGGCTGCGGCGCGATGGCGAAACTGGGGGCAGCCGCTGCGCTGGGTGCCGCCGTCATGACCGGCGGCGGTGCGAGCGGCACCTTGCGCGGCGGCGCAGGCCGCGGCGGCGGTTTGGGCGGCTCGACCTTGGGCGGCGTCGGCGTCGGCGTCGATTCGAGCATGCGTACGGTCAATGCCTGCAAGGGCTTGGCCAATTCCGGACTGGTCGCGATGCCGAACGCGACGAGCAGCGCAAAGGCGTGCAGACCGACGATCAGGCTCACGGCCGCACTGCGCCGCCAGAAAGGCTGCGGTTTGTCGGCAGGAAGCGAATAGAAGGTCATGCGCTGTGCGCGCCAGGCTGGCGGGGCCGTTGAACGATCGAACACAGGAAACTCATCGAACGTTGCCCTTGACCCAGGCGGCCAGCTGCGGCTTCGGCACGACACCCGAAACGACCTCGATACGGTGCTCGCGATCGTAGAAATGGGTGCGCGGCAGTTCGCCGTGCCAGCGTCGATCGATCGCGAAACGCAGGCGCTCCTCCATCTCGTCGGCAAAAACCCATTGCTCGATCTCGCCCAGGCCGTACTTGCCGGCCATTTGAGCGGCCAGGGACGCTTCATCCGGCGTATCGGCGGCGACCAGAACGATATCGAGTTTCGGATGGCTCCTGCGCAGCTCGCCCAGCGCCTTGAGTTCCGTCGGGCAATGCGCGCAGGTCACCGACCAGAATGTCAGTACAAAAGGCTTGCCCTGCCGTTCAGCGACAATTTTTTCCAGGCTGCCGACGACGAAAGGCCGCACGGCGTCGGCAGCGGCCACAAGCGGCGCGCCGGCAACGAGAAACACCAGGAGAAAACTGCGAATTGAAAACAAGTCCGGCACACCCACACAAAGGCTTGCAAAAACCGCAGGAACCCGCGCAGCGGACAGATCACCGCCGCGCGAACAATCGAGTCCGAATTTTACGGGCACGCACATTGCGCAGGATGCGACAAATCGTCGCAGATGCTTGCGCCAGCTGGCCTGGCGGTTGATTCAGATCAATTCCGGGCAAAAAAACTACTCGGTGGGAAAGCCCAGCAAGAGCTGCTCGACCACCCAGCCGGCCTCGGCCTCGGTGAGAAAACGATGCCAGGGCGGCATCGGCGTGCCCGGGCGGCCGCTGTAGATGGTGGCGACCAGCGATTCGACGGGCTTGACGCGCAACGCTTCCGGTGTCAGCGCCGGACCGAGCCCGCCGAGCAACGCCATGCCGTGACAGGAGCCGCAGTCCTGGCGAACGAGATGGACCAGTTCGCGCTGCCGTGCGGGGGGCGGCGACTCGGCGTGGGCAAGGCCGGCCAGAAGCATCGCGCCGGCAAGGGATAGCGAACGAAAATTCATGGATAAAACCGATATTGGCCAAGCGGCGGAAGGGCGCATCTGTCGCGCCGCGCATTCTGGCACAGGCGCCGCCGGGTGACGCCGCAAAAGTGACTCATTCGACGATGACGACCCCGGTCATTTCCTCGTGCGGGCCGCAGTGGTAGTGGTATTCGCCTTTCTGCTCGAATTTGCGCTGCCAGCTTTCCTCCGGGAACATCGGCTCGGATTCGGCCAGGCCTTCGCTCTTGAACCAGACGGTGTGATAGCCGCGCTTCTCGTAACTTTTCCACACCACCGTATCGCCTGCCCGGACCCGTATTTCCTGCGGCACGAATTTCATTTTTTCGATCCGGACCTCAGCCGTCCCGGCCAAGGCCGATAGCGACAGGATGGAAAACAACAGGGCGGGGATCAGCTTATTCATGACGGCCTCCGTCAGCATTGGTCGATACAGAATACAGCGTAGTACATGTCCAAGAAAAACGGGGGCCGAAGCCCCCCGTTTCAGTTTGCGACGACTTGAACTTGCAGCGAATCAATAGATATCGTGCATGGTGTTGTAGACGTTGAACTTGCCGGTCGGTGTAACCAGACGCGGATCCTTGATCACGGTCTTCACCGCACGCGTCTTGTCATCCATCACGACAATTGCCGACGGCTCGGTCTTGTTACCGGTCCAGACGGAGAACCAGATTTCATCGCCCTTCTCGTTGAACTCGCCGTGTACCACACGCTGTACACCCTTGGTTTTGCCGAGGTTGGCAGCCGCAGCGATGTCGATGATTTCCGACTTGGCATCAGGATTGCCGAGGTCGGCAATCTTATACACCGAGACCGAGCCAGCCATCTTCGGATCCGGATTCAGCGGCGCATCGGACCAGAGGTTTTCAGACTTCGGATGGGTCTTCACGAACAGCGAGTTGGCACCGTGGTTCTTCAGCTCCTGAACAACCTTCCAGGCGCTTTCGGGATGACCGGCCGGATCGGTACCGATAATGCTGATCACATCAGCACCAAGGTGCGACGTCGCCCACACCGGACCGAACTTCGGATGCTTGAAGTTGGCGCCGCGACCCGGATGCGGGATCTTGGCGGTATCCACCAGCGCAGCCAGTTTGCCTTCCTGCGTATCGACCACGGCGATCTTGTTCGATGCGTTGGCGGCAACCAGGAAGTAGCGCTTGGTCGAATCCCAGCCGCCGTCATGCAGGAACTTGGCGGAGTTGATCGTGGTTTCCTTCAGGTTCTTCAGATCCGAGTAATCAACGATCCGGATCATGCCGGTTTCCTTGATGTTGATCACCCACTCCGGCTTCTTCTCGGAAGCGACGATCGAGGCCACGCGCGGCTCCGGATGGTAGTTGCCATCGACGGTGTTTCCGCGGGTCGACACGTTCTTCAGCGGCTCGAGCGTTAGGCCGTCGAGAATCGTGTACTGCGGCGGCCAGTAGGAACCGACCACGGCGTACTTGTCTTCGTAACCCTTGAACTTCGATGCTTCGATCGAACGCGCCTCGAAACCGGCCTTCAGCGTCGCGACGGTGGTCGGCATTTCGGTCCACAAGTCGATCAGGTCGTAACGGCCGTCGCGGCCGATCACGTGAACGTAGCGGCCGGAGGTCGACATGCGCGAAATGTGCACCGCGTAGCCGGTCTTGACGACTGCCCAGATCTTCTTGTTGTCGCCGTCGATCAGCGCCACTTCGCCGGAATCGCGCAGGGTCACCGAGAAGACGTTGTTCAGATTGATCTTGTTCATCTGCTTGGTCGGACGCTTGTCGACCGGGATCAGCAGCTTCCAGCTATTCTTGATATCGGCCAGGCTCCATTCCGGCGGGGCTTCGGCCGGCATCTGGAGGTAGGTGGCCATGTTCGAGATTTCCTGCTTCGACAGGATGTCGTCGAAGTTGACCATGCCGCCTTCGGTACCGTAGGTCATGATCTTCTCGAGACGCGCCTGACCCAGCTTGGTCGTATTCGCCGGCTCGAGGTTCTTGCCGGTAGCGCCCTTGCGCAGCATGCCGTGGCAACCGGCGCAACGTTCGAAGTAGGTCTTGCCGGTAGCCGCCTTGTCGGCCGCCGACAGCGTCGGTTCCACGGCAGCGGCCGGGGCAGGCGCCGGAGGCGCAGCTTTTTCCGCTTTGGCCGCGGCAAACGCGACGTTCATCGCCAGCGGCAGAACCGCCAGCATCAATGCATTACGAATAGCCTTGTGCATGTTTTTCCCTCTCCTCTTGATATAGCAGATTGTGCGTGCCGGAAAAGCCCCCTCAGACACTGGGCGTAAGGTTGCGCCTGTTCAATCGGTGCTTCTTTGACTCATATCAACTATTTCTATTGTGGATATTACTAAAGTCCTCCCAGCCAGTTGAACTAAACACACCGCGACGATTATGCTTGCACCTCAGCCCAAGATACCCACCCCGATGACACCATCCCCGCAAGCCTCCCGCACCGGAATCGTCTACCTGATCGGTAGCGGCCCCGGCGACCTCGACCTGCTCACGCTACGCGCCGCAAGGCTGATCGGCGAAGCGGATGCCGTTGTTTATGACCACCTGATCGCCGACGGCGTACTCGATCTGGTGCGTGCCGACGCGCAGAAAATCTATGTCGGCAAGGAAACTTCGAAGCACACCGTGCCGCAGGACGAGCTCAATCTGCTGCTCGTTCGCCTGGCGCACGAAGGCAAGAAAGTGGTGCGCCTGAAGGGCGGCGACCCGTTCATTTTCGGACGCGGCGGCGAGGAGATCGAAACGCTGTTCGAATTCGGTGTTCCCTTCGAGGTCGTTCCCGGCGTGACGGCGGCGGCGGGCTGCGCGGCCTACGCCGGCATTCCGCTGACGCACCGCGACCACGCGCAGACGGTCACCTTCGCCACCGGACACCTCAAGGACGGCACGATCAATCTCGACTGGGAAGCGCTCGCCCGGCCGAAGAAGACCGTGGTTTTCTACATGGGCGTCGGCGGCATCGGCGAAATCTGCCGCCAGATGATCGCCCATGGCCTGCCCGGCAGCCATCCGGCGGCCGTCGTGCAAAACGGCACGACCAGTCGCCAGCGCGTGCTGACCGCCGACCTGGCCACCCTGCCCGACAAGGTGAAAGCGGCAGGCATCACCTCGCCGGCGCTGATCATCGTCGGCACCGTCGTCAGCCTGCAGAAAAAACTTCAATGGTTCAAACCGGAAAAGGTTTCAAGCGACCAGGGCAACCGCCAGTAGAAGGCCAAAGACAAACTGCAGTTTGGCGGTACGCGCCAGCAGTTCATTGAATACCGGCCCCGGCGTTTCGCGCCGGAAGCGGCCGACCTGGCGCAGCACAGGCGGCAGCGCGAGCAGCGGCAACGCCAGCCACGCCCCTCTGCCGGTCAGCGCCGCGAGCAGCGGCAGGAGCGCAAAGGGCAGCAACATTTCCACCGCGTAGACGATATGCGCGCCACGCCGGCCGAGAAAGACCGCCAGCGTGTATTTTCCGGCGCGCGCATCGCTGTCGAGATCGCGGTAGTTGTTCACCGTGATCACGCCGGCCGCCAGCAAGCCGACGATCGCTCCGGCGAGCAGCGCGGCCTCGTCGATCGACAGCGTTTGCAGGTAGTAGCTGCCGCCGACCGCCGCCAATCCGAAAAACAGACAGACGAACACCTCGCCGAGCGGCATGTAGGCGATCGGCCGCGGCCCGCCGGTGTAGGCCCAGCCGGCCAGCAGCGAGGCCAGGCCGATGGCGACGATCGGCCAGCCGCCGTACCAGGCGAGATAGACGCCGAAGTTGAACGCCAGGCCGAAGGCGATCCACGCACCGCGCCGCACCGCAGCGGCCGGCAGCCAGCCCATCGCGGTAGCGCGTGGCGGGCCGAGACGCTCCGGCGTATCGGCGCCGCGCTCGAAGTCGGAAACATCGTTGTGCAGATTGGTGCCGATCTGGATCAGCACGGCTGCCAGCAGGGCGATCAGCGCCGGCAGCCAGTGAAACTCGTGATTTTGCGCCCAGGCGACGGCGCCGCCGACGAGGACGGGAACCAGCGATACGGTCAGGGTTTTCGGACGTATCGCGAGCCACCACGCAGCGCCTCTGGACGGGCATTCCAGCCGGGTTGGTACGGGGCATTCCGGGGGGGGCGTAATATGGTTCAACGCTTGGCCAACGACTATTCCATGTGGATTTTGCGGCTCGCTGCCGCCGTATTTGCGTGCTGGATGCTACGCGACAGCAACGCACGCGCGATTGAACGGCAACTCGTTTGATGCAATCAAATTTTTGATTGCACCAAGAGTTGCGCCGATAAAACAAGCGCCGCGCACTCTCGTCTTTTTGGATCCAAAACCGGGCTGGATCATACACCAGTCCGGCTTGCGTGCTGCCACCCATGGCACACGGCAAACGCTCAGCCCGACCAAGACAGTGCGCGAAGGATGTTCACATAGCCGTCGGTCCACACGCGCTCAGTGTGATCCATTGGGAGCGGAACCCATGCAGGGTTTTTCAGCAATTGCCCGAGCGCTGCCTCATGTGCTGCCAACACCATCAGCTCGGCAGGGCTCGCGATCAGCAAATTGCTGTCGCCAGTAGGGCGAGCCAGACTCACGCGGCCTACCAGGCCCGCGTCCCGGGCAAGATTGCCGATCACCGGGGCAAGCTTCAAGTGACGATTGCTGATATGCATCGCGAGAACGCCATCGGGCGCCAGTTTCTTTCGATAACCAGCAATCGCCTCTCTGGTCAGCAGATGTGTCGGGATGGAGTCCGACGTGAATGCATCGATAACAATCAGTGCCAAGCTATGGTCTGGTGCATCGCGCAAGGTGAGCCGCGCGTCGCCAATGACCACATTGGATGTCGGAGGGCAGTCGCGCAGAAAGGTGAAAAAGCGGTCATCGCGCGCCACCTTTTCAACCAGGGGGTCGATCTCGTAGAAGGTCCACGCACTGCCTTTTGTTCCATAGCACGCCAACCCGCCCGCGCCCAGCCCCACCACCGCCACTGGACGATTCCCCACCAGCGACGCCGTTGCCGCAAACAGATCGCCAAAGGGGCCCTCCTGATGGTAATACATGGCTGGCTGCGTCGACTTTTCTGGATCGATATATTGAACACCATGCACGGTCGATCCATGCACGAATACGCGGAGACCCAAGGCGCTGTCGCTGTAGACCTTGTAGATGCCAAAGAAGGTCCGGGCCGAGAATTCTTCCGCCCCGCCCCAACTCCGAGAGATCGATACTTGCCCCGAGAGCACGCACATCAGAACGGCGACCCCGAGGGCGAATCTGACTGGGCGAGGACTGAAATTCAAGAGCGCGACAGCCACGCCAATGAGAGCGACCGCCAGTAGCGCAATAGCCAGGATCGGAGCTACCTGACCGAGCATCGGTGAGGCTTTCAATGCACCGAAAGTGAAGAGCAGCAGCAACATCGGCAGAGCAGCGTCCAGCCAATCCTGTCGTTTGCTGCCGCCGGATGCCGGACGTGGACGCAATGCACATGCCAACGCAAGCACCAAGGGGTACTCGAACAACTGCGAAAAGAGCAGCGGCGCAATCAAGGCATTGAACACGCCCCCGAGCAATCCACCCAGTGACAACCAGAGGTAGAACTCGGTCAAATGGCGCGCCCCGGGTCGGGTCCGGACCAACTCCCCGTGGCACACCAGCGCGGTGAAGAAGAAGGCGAGCAAATGCATGACAACCGACATGGATACACTACTTCTGGCAATTCCCGGAACGAGTGCCATGACGGCGAGCAACGTGACTGCAAAAGCCTGCACGCGCACGGCCAGAGCGGGGCGGATCAACGGCTGCGCAGCAAAGGCCATGATGAACGTCACGAGATAGAGCGCCAGCGGCACAACCCAGAACAGTGGTACAGGAGCGATGTCGGTGGTGATAAATGTCGTGACGCCGAGTAGCAGACTTGAAGGTGCAAAGGAAAGAAACAACCAGCGCACGCGCTGCGCCTGCATCACACCGTCCGCCGCATACCCGTGCTCCACGATCGGAGCCACCGTGGCGACGGACTGTTCACGTCGGAGCAGCAGAGCGCATGTAATCAACAAGCTGACGAGAAGAGCGAAGCCGGCACTCAACCAAATCCATTGCTGGTCCAGGTCCGTATTCGGCTCGACGACGGTGGGATAGGCGATCAAGGCGACCAGACTACCGACATTGCTCGCAACATAGAGAAAATACGGGTCTCGGGCTGCGGGATGGCGTGACTGGGCAAACCACTTCTGGAGCAGGGGCGCTGTGGCCGCAATCAGGAGCACCGGAACGCCAATAGACAGAAACAACGCCTGCATCAGCCAAAACACGGGGTGTTCCGCATCGGGAGTTGCCAGGCGAGCCCCGCTCACGCCGATTGGCAAAAAAAGCAAAACGGCCAGCGCGATAGCCAGATGGACCACCGCTTGCCGCCTTAACCCGATCAACAGGCCCGTGTAATGAGCATGCAGATAGCCCAGAAACAACATCGCTTGAAAGAAGACCATGCAGGTGTTCCAGACTTGGGGAGTACCACCAAGCGCTGGAAGTACCGTTTTTCCCACCATCGGCTGTACGAGAAACATCAGCAACGCGCTGCAGGCCAGTGCAGCCAGGAACACGAACTGAAGGATGTTCTGCCTTGCCACACTGATTGGCATCACGGAAACGCGCGGCGAAGTGTCGATGCTCATGATCCGTGCCTTTAAAAAATGCCCCAAGCATTCATTCTGCGAGCAGACCTTGCCTGGCACCATAGTGCAATTGTCACGATCACAGACGGTGCGTTTGACACACACACCAGTGTTGTTGGTTTATGCACTGCATCTCCCAGTTCTGTTGGTGGTTGATACAAAAGGAAGCGCGGCACGAAACACTGGAAATACCTCCCGGAGCCTCAGCGTGCATTGAGCGAATTGTCCCGGTCAGATAGTGACAAAACGCTCATGGCCTTGCTTGGAGAAACGGCATAAAGTGGCTGCGTAAAATGATGCGAAGAGACTCTCGCCGCGAACTGCACTCCTGCATTCGACGGAACCGGGACCCATCTATGGCCGAACGGGATCCGGAGGGCATTTTCGATTTCCCTTACCGGGGTGTTCACATGCTCAATCGCACACTTGAAAAGTCACGTGGGGTCATACTCCCGCTGGTTGGGCTGGCGATCTTCGTCCTGCTGGGCTTCGCCGGACTGGTCATCGACCTGGGCGGCTTATTCGTCGCCAAAACCGAACTGCAATCGGCGCTCGACAGTTGCGCCCTGGCCGCGGCCAACGAGCTGGACGGCACCGCCGACGCCACCACCCGCGCCACCAACGCGGGATTGACTGCCGGCAACGCCAACAAGGTCAAGTATCAGGCGGCATCGGCCGGAGTCGTCGGCGGCGATGTCACCTTCAGCGACACCCTGGCCGGCGCCTACAGCACGGGCTTCGCCCCGGCCAATGCCCGTTACGCCCAATGCACACACAGCTCCCCCGCCATTGCGGCCTACTTCATCCAGTTCGTCGGCGCCACGTCGAGCAATAGCGTGGCGGCCCTCGCGATCGCTACGCGTTCCCACTCCCAAACCAACTGCCCGCTGCCCATCGGCCTGCTGCCCAAGGGCGGCGGCGGTGCGCCAAACTACGGTTGGCTGGTCGGCGAGTGGGTCACCATGGTCTACGACCCAACAAGCGGCACCCCATCGGAGATGGGATGGTACAACCTGGATGGCACGAATTCGGCCAATAACACCAAGGACGAAATCCTCAACGGCTACTGCGGTTCCAAAGTTGGCGATTCGGTGGGAACACCCGGTGCCAAGGTCGCCGTCAATGACGAATGGAATGGCCGCTTCGGTATCTACAAGAACAACGGCGACGTCACCGTCTGGCGGCCCGACCGCACCGGCTACGTCTACACCTCGACCAACTGGAAGAATGTGGTACCACAGAATGCCTTCAGCGGCACGCCGGCATTCGGTTCCCATACGACGGCGGCAAACTTCAAGACCAAGCGCTTGGCCTTTGCCAACTATGCCGACACGGGAACCACCGTGAAAGCCGGGGATGACATTACCGGCTTGAACATGAAGCCGGGCGGCTTCAAAACGCTGGCGACGCCGGGCACCGGCGGCGAACACCAGCAATGGGGGGAAAACAAGCGCGTCATCCTGACGCCGGTCGTATCAGGCGGCAAGATCGTCGACTATGCCTGCATGCTGATGCTGCAACCGGTGAGCAATTCCACCGCGAGCGTCCAGCTCGAATATCTCGGCAACGGCGGAGCCATTGATAGCCCCTGCACCCAGAATGGCCTGGCGGGTGGCACCGTCGGCCCCCTGGTGCCGACCCTGGTCCGATAGGAGAGCCGCTCATGAACAAAAGGCAACGCGGCGTCGCGATGATAGAACTGGCCATCGTGCTGCCTTTGCTGTTGGCCATCTGTTTTGGCATCACGGAATTTGGCCGCGCCATCTACACTTACGACACACTGGCGAAATCTGCCCGCGATGCCGCCCGTTACCTCTCGACACAAGCCGCAGGAAGCACGACCGCCGCGACTACCGCCAGAAATCTGGTTCGCTATGGCAATCCTGCCGGCACCGGCTCGCTACTGGTGCCGGGGCTGACGGCCGGCATGGTCACCATCTGCGACGCTTCAATTACAAGCTGCACCGGCAACATCAACCAGGGGACCAATCCGTCGATCAGCACGGTCACCCTCACCATCACCGGTTATCCATTCACCCCGGTGCTCGACCTCCTGGCCTTCACCCGAATCTACACAGGAGGCACAGACTCCATTACCTCCATCCCCTTCGGCGACATCAGCGTGACCATGAGGCAGCAATCATCATGAAAAAATACCAAGCTGGTGCGACCGCCGTCGAGTTCGCCCTGGTAGCAGCGCTGTTCCTGACGGTGCTGCTCGGCATCATGGATTTCGGCAGAATCCTGTTCACCTGGAACGCAGTTGCTGAAGCCACCCGCCAGGGCGCTCGGGTGTCCGTTGTATGCGACAAGGGGGCAGCCAGAGTGCTCGCCGACATGCAGCAGTTCGTGCCGATAACATCGGCGAATCTGAGTATCGACTGGTATGACGGCAGTGGCAACATCAGTACCAGCTGCGACAGCACCAACTGTGCCGGTGTCGCAGTGAGCGTTACCGGCCTGACCATCACACCAGTTTCACCTCTGACTTGGGCCGGTTTTTCAACGCTTGCCGTTCCGGGTTTCTCGACCTACCTGCCCCGCGAAATCATGGGGCAAGACCCGGATAGCAGCACGGTCTGCAGTTGAGCGAGAGTGCACGTCGAATCGCCGGCGTTGCCTCATGATTGGTTAGTCGCGCCTGCAGCGCTAATCCGCATTTGCAGTTCATCGCCCCCATCCCGCTACCAGACCGGTGAGATACCCCTACATAGATCCGGGTATTGCCAGCCCCCCGACGCATGAGTAGCCTCGGCTCAAAGGGTAAGAGTTCTCCGGGGAGCCCAATATCAATAGCGGCGTGCAAAGTGATGCTGAACTGGCTCCTCGCCCAGACTCCTGCGTCAACTTAACTTATAAAGTTGCCTGGTTTTGCGATCAGCCCGGGGAACCATATACGGTACGATAATGCCGAACGCTTGATACTCAACGCTCGGAAGGGGGGAGCATGACAATTTTCACAAGATTTACGGATAGCGCCGCTGCGGCGGCGGGGCGTCTGCTGATCGTCAGCCGACAGCACGCACCCAACTGCTTCGGCTTCTCCACGTGAGCGCTGACAGCGCCCAACTTGGCGCCGTGGCAAGCCCCGTTCAGTCGGCGGTAGGCGAAGAGTTCGCTCCGCGGGCAACCGAGTATCGCCGACTGATCGAGAGCCTGCGCGTCATGCTGGCGATCATCGCAGGCCTGTTGATGCTGGACACGAACCAGACGGTACAGACGCCAATGTCGATTGGCGTCCTCGCCTTCAGCGTCTATGCCATCATCCTGCTCTGGGAGGCTGCCAACGGATCGATCACGATCCAGCACCGTATTTTCTACTGGCTGGATGCCTTGTGGTTTCTCCTCTTTCTAGCCCTGGCCGGCGAAGCGAGAACACAATATTTCCTGTTTCTGTTCTTTCCCGTATTTTTTGCCGCCTGGCGCACCGGCCACCGGGAGAGCGTGGCAATTGCGGCGTTCAGCGGACTGGGAGCACTGCTCATTTTTGCGCTGCGCGATCCCGGCATCTCCTGGACTCGGCTTCTGGCGCTTCCCTTGTCCTTGTTTGTCATCGGGCCGCTCTTCGTGTCACTGGCACGCGTAGAAGCTTCAGCGCGGAAAGGGCAGGCGTTTGCCGCGGGAGTTGTGGAAGGCATTGATCCGCGGCGCGGTTTCGACACCATCATCCCCGATCTGTTGGTTCAGATCGCTGGACAACTGGGCGCGTCTGCGGCGCTTCTCGCGATACGAAGCTTTGAAAGCCAAAGTCGCGCTTTTTGCTGGGACGTGGAAGACGGCTCATCCGAACTCTCGGAGAATGCGGCCCGGCCCGTGGCAGAACAAACCCTGTCGCTGCCGGGAGAGACCGCGCTCGGCTTGACTCGCGCACGCCGCTGGTGGCAGCGCGACCGTCAGATCGGTATCGGGCCATCGGGTTCGCCGCTGAACCTCACACCGACCGATCGTGACACCCTCCTGGCACTGGCAGGGTTGGTTGGCAAGGCACGCCTGATCTCGGTCCCGCTATCGCGTCCCGGCATCGGTCGCATCCGGCTGATCCTGGCCGGCGACTCGATCAAGGTAGACGCTCAATCCCTTGAGGTACTGATACATATCGTCGAACAAATCGGGCCATCGATCGAAAACGCCTACCTGCGTGAGCAACTCGCCACCGAAGCTGCCGCCACCGAGCGTGCGCGCATCGGGCGCGACTTGCACGACAGTGCGATCCAGCCCTACATCGGACTCAAATTCGCGCTAGAGGCTGTACAGCGTCGCGCCGGCCCCGGCAACCCCGTCGCGTCAGATCTTGCCGACCTGGTTTCAATGGCTGCCGATGAACTGGCCACCATGCGCGAAGTCATCAGCGGTCTACGCGGCATGCCGGGCAGGGGTGGAGCCCTGCTGTCGAGCGCAGTGCGACGACAGGCTTCGCGCTTCGGCCAGCTGTTCGGCATCCATGTCGAGGTCGAGGTCGAGGGAGACATGCCGGTCAGCCGGCGCATCGCCGGCGAAATGTTCCACATCGTCGCCGAAGGGCTCAGCAACATCCGGCGGCATACGCAGGCACGCCATGCGTGGATTTCCCTGAGTTCGGCCGGCGAATCGCTGGTGCTCGCCATCCGCAACACCAACGACGAACAAACGCCGGGCGCTCCAGCATTCACGCCGGTCTCGCTGACCGAACGCGCGGCGGCGCTCGGCGGTTCAGTCGAACTGGAACGTGATAGGATGAGTACTACCGTCACGGTACGCGTGCCAATACCAACCTCAACCAGCAAACCGGGAGGCAAATCGTGATGAACGTTGAATCTGCCAGCCAGCCCCCCATCCGCGTGATGATTGTCGACGACCACAAAGCAATCCTGTGGGGTCTCGAGCGCCTGGTCGAAAGCGCCCAACCACGCATGACGGTTGTCTGTACCGCAAACTCATGCGCCGACATGCTCGCCAGCGTCGGCGCTGCAAAGCCTGACGTCATATTGCTCGACCTCGATCTCAACGGGCAGAACTCCGGTGACGCTCTGCCCGACCTGCAGCGACTGACCCAAGGCCAGGTTCTGATCCTCACCGGAAGTCGCGACACCGACATCCAGAAAGCCGCGATCCTGAAAGGTGCGCGCGGCGTGATCGGAAAGGACGAATGTGCCGAGGTTCTGCTGCACGCAATCGAGCGCGTGCACGCCGGCGAGGTCTGGATCAACCGCCTGATGATGGGCGAGGTCCTCGGCGCAATGTCCGGCGCTGCGGGCAAGGACGCCGGCACAACTCCCGACGCCACCAGAATCGCCAGCCTCACACAGCGCGAGCGCGACATCGTTCGTGCCATGGTCAAAAATCGGGGCGACAAGAGTCACGCAATTGCCGAGACCCTGCACATCAGCGAGCACACCTTGCGCAACCACCTGACGGTCATCTACGACAAGCTCGGCGCGCGTAACCGGCTCGACCTGTTCGCTTACGCTACCGAACACGGCCTCGCGGCCGATTAGCCCTCCATAGCGAACCGGGAAGCACCATAAATGCTGTTCTGATTTCGAGGAGCCGGCTGCTGGTTTTGCCGCTTCGCCGATGCGCTCGAAGCGATGGGCCAGTCCACGCCCGTTATCGCCACCGCGATCTCAGCAGAAATTGGGCTGGTTACCGCGAGTGCTCTCTGACATCAGGCGGTCACTGGATTGCAGTTGTGTGCGGTGAGTGATGCACGGCGCGACGGATTGCAAGAAACATAAGCGCCAAAAAAGCCAGTGGGCCTAAACTTACATGAAACAGGGAAGCCGAGGCATTGCCAATCAATGGATAAAGCCATGCAAACAATAAGATCTCCCGTTCGCCGCGCAACCATCCATTGCGCAGAGCGAATGAAATATATAGTGCGATTGGTACGCCAAGCCAGACCGCGTCGTAGTTATAAATAAATGGGTTACTCAGGAAGGTCGCGGCGACGAACACAAGCGCGCGCAATTCCAGCGATCTGGAGTTCAGCCAAATCCATGCCATAGCTAACGTTGCTGCGAGCGCTACGCATAGTTGTATCGCATACGCAAGCGTTGTTGGCACACTCACCATGCGTAGCGCTGTGAAGACACTTGCAGCTTGCTCCTGCACCAACGAATCAGTCGACATTATGCCATTTGCCTGTTGGAGATGACTGAGAAATTCGTAAAGCGAGTCTGTGCCAAAAACGAGCATCGACACGCCGGCAAGCAATGCTGCGGTGATCGCTGCGCTGACAAAAGGAATCCACATACGGGCGCATATGAGCGCAATGGGAAACAGGATCGCGAGATGCGGTTTAATGGACAGCATGCCGATGCAAGCGCCTGCCAATACCGGCCTCTTTTCCAGAAAAACAAGCGCACATCCCGCCAGGGTCGCCGTCACGAAACCGTTTTGCCCATACACACCATTAAGCCATAGTCCCGGAAAAGCAAGGATCGGCAGCAGGGATTCACGCATTGGCAGAATCCTTCGCAGAAATTTCACGAAGATGGTGCCGGTAATGCTGATGAAGAGCAGGAACGAGAACGCGCAAGGCAGCAGCGCTAGTGGAAACACGACCAAGAGGAAGGTCGGAGGATAGAACCAAGGGCCGCTCCCCGTCATTCTCGGCAATGCGGAGTGCTGCGCCTGAAGTAGCGCTTCAAACGAGTATGCCTGCAGCGGCATGCCATCGAGGGTAAGACGCGATGCTGTCCAGAACGTCACGAAGTCGAAGCCTAGCGGTTGTCCTCTCAGCCCCCATCCTTCCCAAGCAAAAAGTGCTACCGGGACACCGACTATAAAAAGAAGTGCCGCGCTATAGGCATTCACGCGCTCAGCGTCTAACCAATGTTTCATGGGTTTTAGCTTTGGAGGAAAATGTTTCATGCACCCATCGTGCCCAAAGTCCAATTGCATCGCAACCCTGAGCGGCTCCTTTGGGCAGAACGCTTCCTGTCACGACAGACCATACTGAAGCCAACCCTGGCGTCCTTGGCACAGGATATTTGTCATGCGCGAAACGGGAGCGTCGAATCATGCGGATTCCCAGCTGTCCGGCCACAGTTCTGTCATCGGCAACTTCGCTTGCCCTTTGATGGCGACAGACAATGACCGACTCGCCCGTCGGAGCGCCCAGTGAATCGCTGGCGGATCACCCCGCTGCCGATTGCCGTGATCGGGAACATGATCGCGCGTTCGAAGAGAGTTGTCGTGGTTTCATAAGCCTCCGCCCCCCCGCAGCAACTACTGCACGCCACGGCCTGTCCTGGCCCCTCTTGGCCGGATCAGTCACGTTTCTGCTCCTGTTCACCTGCTCCGCGTTGCTCAACGACGGCGATACCTATATGCACATCGCCACCGGCCGCTGGATCTTCGACCACGGCGCCGTTCCTGCCAGCGATCCCTTCTCGCACACCCTGCGCGGCGCGCAGTGGACGGCGCACGAGTGGCTGGCCCAGTTGTTCTTCGCCGCAGCCTATGCTGCTGCAGGCTGGAGCGGTGTCGTCAGCTTGACAGCCACCGCCTACGCCATCGCCCTGGCACTACTGACGCGTTATCTGCTGCGCCACCTCGAACCAATCCGCGCCCTGCTTTTCGTCGCCATGGCCGCCAGCCTGGCGGCCCCCCACATGCTCGCCCGACCGCATGCACTGGTGGCACCGTTGCTGGTTCTCTGGTGTATTTCGCTGCTACGGGCACGCGAAACGCAACGTGCGCCGCCCCTGTGGCTGAGCTTAGCGGTGGTGCTGTGGGCCAACCTGCATGGCAGCTTTCCGCTGGCGCTGGTGTTGGGGGCCGTCTTCGCCGCCGAGGGGACGCTCGCCACGACCGGCGAAGCGCGCTGGCAAGCCGCCCGGACATGGGGCATCTTCTTGATCGCCGCTTTTGCCGCCTCGCTGCTGACACCGCAAGGCGTGGACGGCTGGCGCTTCGTCGGAGACCTCCACCGCCTGAGCTTCAGCCTCAGCCGCATCGGCGAATGGCGTGCCCCCGACTTTCAGCAGTTACAGCCGCTGGAAATCTGGCTGCTGCTCGCCACGGCCCTGGTCCTGCTGCGCGGCCTGCGCCTGCCGCCCCTGCGCATCGCGCTGCTGCTCGGTCTGCTGCATCTGGCGCTGCAGCATGCACGGCATGGCGAACTGCTCGGACTGCTGGCGCCTATCATCGTCGCCGAGCCCTTCGGCGCCCAATCCGCAGCGACCGACGGCGACACCGGGCAGGCCAGCGAGCTCGACCGCCGCTTTGCCGCGCTGGCGCAACCGGCCAGCGGTGCTGCCACAGCCCTTGTGTTGACCGCGCTCGCGGCTGCGGCATTCGCCGTCATTCGCGTCGACACCTTGCGGCCGGCACCTGCGGCAAGCCCGGTGACGGCGCTGCAGGCAGTTCGTGCCGCAGCACCCGCTGGACCGGTGTTCAACGCCTACGAATTCGGCGGCTATCTGATCTTTTCCGGAGTCGCGCCGTACATCGACGGGCGTGCCGACCTCTATGGCGATGAATTCGTTATGGGGTTTTCGCGCGCCGCAACGCTCAGTCCGCCCGAACTTCTGCCCAGACTGCTGGAACACCACCAAATCGGCTGGACTTTATTGCAACCGGATCTTCCAGCCGTTGCTCTGCTCGATCAACTGCCCGGCTGGCGTCGTCTGTACGCCGACGGCACGGCCGTTGTCCACGTTCGCCGTTAGTTCCCTTACCCAGCGCCGTCACACGATACTGGCAGGATATTCGTCACGGCACAGGAGAATTGTCATGCGCTGAAACGGGAGCATCGCATCATGCGGCTGCCCGGCCATCCGCGCAAAGTTCTGTCACAGGCAACTTTCGCTTGCCGCTTGATGGTGACCGACCATGACCGACACGACTATCTCAGCGCACACCGAATCGCTCTTGACCGACATCCTCCTGCGCATCTATGTCGCCGGTGCTGTTCTCTTCTTCGCAGCGGGGGTATTCACCCACTGGCGCGCCGACCCCGGGCGGATTACCCTGCTGCTTATCGCGATTATCGAGATCATTACCGCTGCCATCATCGTCTGCTCCCGTCGCGCGCAGCAGCGCGACTGGCGGCCGCTCTCGGTAGCAGCCACGCTCATCGCCTTGTTTCACTTTCTCGGCCTAAGTCTCGAGCCCGGCACGCATGTGGTTTCCGAGGCGGTCGGCGCGGGCCTGCAGATATCAGGAATGCTGTTCCAGCTTTACGCCAAGCTGTCGCTTGGGCGATCGTTCGGCATACTCCCCGCCACTCGCCGCCTCGTCACACGTGGCGCCTATTGCTGGCTTCGCCATCCGATCTACTTTGGTTACCTGATTGCAGACGTCGGTTTTTTGCTGAGCAACTTTTCACTGCAGAATTTCGCTGTCTTTCTCGTTCTCTACATAGCGCAACTCATCAGAATCCGGCGTGAAGAGGAAATGCTGGGCACTTTTCCCGGTTATCCGGACTATTGCAAGGCGGTTCCTTATCGCCTGATTCCCGGCGTTTACTAGTACCCGCTTTTGATTCCTTGGCACGAGCGCGCTCGACACCGGCCGCTTCCCGGTGCAGCGCATTTACCAATATCCAGTACCTCCAAGCAAGCATCTCACCACCGCTTTTGTCGCAGCGGCTCACAGCCACCAGGAGGATTGCCACGTGGATCAAGGGAGAAAGGGACGGCCCGAAACCCGACGGACTGCCTTCGTGCATGGCGCAGGCCCAGGGCCACACCTCGTTTCATGAAGCCAGATCGCATCCCCGTCGCCACGATGCATTCCGCGCTTGCCGGACCACTGCGCGTGCTGATCGTCGACGACCACGCCCCGACCCTGGCAGCAGTCACGGCGCTGCTCGAACGGGAGTCCCCACGTATCGAGGTGATCGGTACAGCAAGCAATGGCGATGCTGCGCTTCGCGTCGTCCGCAATGCGTCTCCGGATGTCGTAGTGCTGGACCTGAACCTTGGGGATGACGAATATGGCCTCGACCTGATGCCAGCGATCAGCAAGAGCCAAGGCATCGCGGTGGTCATCCTGAGTGCCTCGGACGATCCGCTGGACCAGACACGTGCACTGGCGGCCGGCGCGGCGTCCTTCGTCAGCAAGTTTTCCCCTGCTGACGAACTGATCGCCGCCATTCTGGCTGCCCCGGCCAGGGGCGAGATAGGAGCTTTGTCATGCGGGGCAGGGACTGCCCTACCGGGCGACTAGGTCGAAGGCTCCGATTTCGCTCGCGTGGCCGCCCGAGTAAAGTGAAACCAACAGACCGGGACTAAAAATCATGAAGCCAGATCGACAAGAAATGAGGACCGAAGCCGCGACATTCATGGAACGCGTCTGTCGTGCGATGCGATCGATCAGGCGGGATGAAACTGCCGTGACGGCCATTGAATACGCATTGCTCGCAGCGCTGATCGTGATCGTTGCCTTGGTGAGCATTGCCGCTCTGGGTGGCGCGGTCAGCAATATGTGGGCATACGTTTCCACTCAGGTCGCTGCCGCGCTGTGATGGCGCAACGACAGACAGGAAAGCGAATGCGGGGCACGCTCGAAGGCGAGCGCGGCACCCGAGGAATGTCAGGCTGGCCGGCGGCTGTGCCTGATGGAGTAGCCGCCGGATGGCGGGTTGTTTGATCTAATCAAGGAGAAATACCATGAAAAACCTGATGAGCAACATCCAGCGCTTTGCGCACGACGAAGAAGGCGTAACCGCGATTGAGTATGGCCTGATTGCTGCCCTGATCGCCGTGGTGATCATCGCTTCAGTAACCAGCGTGGGGACCAATCTGAGTGCCATTTTTCAGTACATCTCCACGAAGCTTACTACCTGATCGCTTTCGCTGCGCCAAGCGGGATGAAGGTTGCGTAGCCCCCCTCATCCCGCGCGTAGCGCCCGTTTCCCCTGGTCTGGCAGGGCCGGCCATGTGATCGACAGAGAGCTACTTTCTTGAGCCATTGAAGGAGAATTTTCATGAAAAACCTGATGAGCAACATGCAGCGCTTTGCGCAGGACGAAGAAGGCGTAACCGCGATCGAGTACGGCCTGATTGCGGCCCTGATCGCCGTCGTGATCATCGCCTCGGTAACTACCGTGGGGACTAACCTGAGTGCCATTTTTGATTACATTGCCGGGAAGCTTACTACCTGATCGGCTTCGCTACGCCACGCGACATCGCGGCAAAAAACTAGCGCAGCGCCCGTTCACTATTCATCCGGCGAAGCCCAGGAAACGTGATCCAAAATGCTTAACAACTGGTCATTCTGGTTATTGCTTACCTGCCTGCTCGGGCTTGCGCTGGGCTACGACGTCGCCACGCGCCGGATACCGAACTGGCTGGTACTGGCGGGGGCGATCGCCGGGGTAAGTTGTAGTCTGTTCGCGACGCAAGCGGCGGGGGGGCTTCCGCTTGGCGTGAGCGGGCTGGGATTGGGCAAGTCGCTGCTCGGCGCGCTGACCGGTCTCGCGATCATGTCGCCCCTATACCTCTTGCGAGCCATGGGGGGCGGAGATGCCAAGCTGATGGCGGCGATCGGTACTTTCCTTGGCCCGATGCAGGTTCTGGGAGCAGCACTGTTGACCTTTGTCGCTGGCGGCGTGCTGTCGCTGATCGTGGCCTTGTGGTCACGCTCGCTGCCTCGCGTACTGGGCAACCTGCAATTGATGGGCATGACCGCTGCATCCGGCCGCTTGTCGGGCTTGTCACTGCGTGATGTGCAGACCACCGGGCGACTGCCCTATGCGATCGCCATCGCCGTCGGCACCGTGCTCCAGCTCTGGCTGGCAACGCGTGCGGAATGGGTTTTCGTATGAACACTTCAATCATTCACTGCACGCGGAGGTGACGGCAATGGACATCCAGAACAGCGAGCAGATATATGACGCGCCCGTAGAGACTTCCGCTGGCGTGCTGGGCACTGCGGTCCAGCCACCAGCCGCCCCGCGCAGCCTGCACGACACCGGGCTTGCCGAACAAACGCTGGTCGAGCTGATTTCCAAGGTGCTCTACCTGCGCGGCAACATGCGCCTGCTCGACGTCGCGCAACATCTGCGGCTGCCGAGCGCTATCCTCGAAGAGATGTTCGCCTTTCTGCGCGCGGAGCGCGTGGTCGAACTTCTGCGGCGAGGGGCTTCGGCGGGCGATGTCGATTACGGCCTCACCGAGCGCGGCCGGACCCGCGCCGCCGAGTTCCTGCGCAAGTGCCGCTATGCCGGCCCCGCGCCGGTCACGCTGAGCGACTACGCCGCACAAGTGCGCAGGCAGTCGGTCGCCGACATGCGGGTCACCGAGGCCGACATCGAGCGCGCCTATCGCGGCATGGTCCTGCGTGGCGAGTTGCGCGAACTGATCGGTGCGGCGATGAACTCGGGCCGGCCCATGTTCTTCTACGGCCCGTCCGGTAGCGGCAAGACATATTTGGCCGAAAGCCTGATGCGCCTGATACACGGTACGATCTACGTGCCGCATGCACTGATCGTCGATGGTGAAATCGTCCAGATCTTCGATCCGATGATCCACCGGCCGGTCGACGGCGAGGCCACGCACAACGCCCTCGACAACCGTTCGCGCACCGACGAGCGCTGGGTCGCCTGCGCCCGCCCTGTAGTCATCAGCGGCGGCGAGTTGACCATCGACATGCTCAATCTGCAATACGACCACGTCGCCGGCTTCTACCAGGCGCCAGCGCATGTAAAGGCCAATAACGGACTCTATATCATCGACGACCTGGGCCGCCAGTTGGTGCGTCCCGAGCAGTTGATGAATCGCTGGATCGTGCCGATGGATCGCCGGCGCGATTATCTCGGCTTGCATACTGGCGGCAGTTTCGAAGTTCCGTTCGATGTGAAGCTGGTTTTCTCGACCAATCTCACGCCGGAAGCCATCGCCGACGAAGCCTTCCTGCGTCGCCTCGGCTACAAGATCCACGTCGGCTCGATCAGCGAAAGCGAGTACGAACAAATATTCCGGCAGGTTTGCGTGGAGTTTGACGTCACCTTCCGCGCAGATGCATTCGAGTTTCTGCTCAATATGCATCGTCGCCTTGGCCGGCCAACGTTCGCCTGCTACCCGCGCGACCTGATCGCCCAGGTGCGCGATTACGCGGCTTATCACGAATGGCCGGTCGATCTGACACCGCAACGCATCGACTGGGCATGGCGCAGCTACTTTGCGACGTCATGACTAATTTTTCGCATCGATCATGACAAAGTGTGAAGTGGGTCACAGTAAGTTCAGGAGCAGGTAGTAGTATGAATTTAATGACGTAGATCTTCCGGCAAGCGGCGGACAACCGGGTTACGAGGGGGTTGAAATGAAAAATACGCGTAGCATAGTCATGCTGGTCATTGCGCTGCTATCAGGTGTCGCAGCCGTTGTTCTGGCGGCCAAGTGGATCCAGCAACAGGGCCAGACCGGAGGCGGCAAGATCGCCGTTGCGATGCTCGATATGCAACTCGGCAGCCGTATCTCGCCAGAGATGATCCAGATGGTGGACTGGCCAGCCGGCAGCATACCGGTCGGGGCTTTCACCGACCCGAAAGATCTTGACGGCCGTGTCGCCAAGACCACCCTGACGCGTGGTGAGCCCTTGCTCGAAAGCAAATTGGCGCCGATCGGCAGCCGTGGCGGCTTATCATCCGTGGTGGGCGAAGGCAAACGCGCCATCACCGTGCGCGTCAACGATGTGATCGGCGTCGCGGGTTTTGCGCTGCCTGGCAACTACGTGGACATCATGGTCAACACGCAGGAAGCCGGGAATAAGGGTAGCGACAAGGATCGCGCCATCTCCAAGATCGTCCTTGAGCATATTCTCGTGCTCGCCGTCGCGCAGGAGGCCGGTCGCGACGAGACGAAACCCAAGGTCGTCAATGCCGTGACGCTGGAGGTAACCCCCGAGCACGCCGAGAAGCTCGATCTGGCGCGCTCGGTCGGCACGCTCTCGCTGGTGTTGCGCAATCAGATCGACCCGGTGATGTCGAAGACTGCCGGTGCGACCAAGGACACCCTGCTCGACACCGTCGCACCACCACCACCGCCGGGAAAAATCGATCCGATCGTCAGCCGAACCCATACGCGGCGCACCGTGACCGTCGCAGCGGCGGTCGTCAATTCGGCCAATTGTGTCGAGGTGATCCGCGGTTCGACCAAGGCAACCGAATGCTTCTGAGTCTGCATCCAAATCGAACAACAGCCTGCCATTTCAGGGAGAGCAAAATGAAGCCACGATTTTTTCTGCTACGTCCGTCGGTAGTGTTGCTGGCTGCAGCGCTGGCCTATGTCCCGGCGTATGCCGCTCCAGCGCACCTAACTCCGTCGCTGTCGAGCGCTTCGCCGTGCGGCCGGGTTGAGGTCGGACCGATCGTCAAGCTGGCGGTCGGCAAGGCGACAGTCCTCAAGCTGGAGTCGCCGGTAACCCGGATATTGCTCGGCAACCCGGAGAACTCACAGGCGGCGCGACCGACCGTCAGCGCACCGAACGCAGCCGGAACCCCGGCCATGGCAGTGAGTCAGCAGAACGCTCACCGGCCGGGGGTCGCCGATATCGATGTGCTGCTGCTCAGCCCGCGCGAAGTCTATCTGCTCGGCAAGACCGTGGGTTCGACTAACGTCGCAATGCTGGACAAGAGCGGCCAATGCACGCTGCTCGACGTAGTGGTCGGCATGGACACCGCCGGCCTGACGGCATCGCTCAAGGAACTGATGCCCTCCGAAGGGCAGATCAAGGTCTCTTCGGCGGCCGATTCGCTGGTTCTGTCCGGCACGGTGAGCGATTCGGTGGCGGTGGATCAAGCCGTCGACATCGCCAGCGCGTATGTGCGCAAGACTTCGGGCGGCAGTACATCAGGGCGCGCCACCACGCACGATCAGATCATCAACATGCTGTCGGTCGCAGCCCCCCAGCAGGTGATGCTCGAAGTGAAGGTCGCCGAAGTATCGAAGTCGCTGCTCGACCAGTTCGGCATCAACTTCGCCCGCGCCTATTCGCCAGCCGACGGATCGATGGTTCGCTTCCTGTCCGGCATGTTCGGCGGCAAGGGCCTGCTGGCGACCCAGGTCGGCGGAACGGTGGCCGGCACGGTAGGCGGTGGCGGCGCGAATGTACTCTCCAGCGGCGGCGCGTTGGCAGGCGTTACCGCACCAAATGGATCGATTACCGCAACCAACGGTGCGGTAACTCAGGGAGCGCTTATCGGTGGCCGTAACGCGACGAGTTTCAGTAGCGATGCCCAGAAGCAAGATGGCCTGATTAAGATACTTGCCGAGCCGACCGTGATGGCCATCAGCGGCCAGGAAGGCAGCTTTCTCGCCGGCGGCAAGATCTTCATCCCGGTGGCGACCAACAACTCCAGCGGCGGCACCTCGATCAGCCTCGAAGAGAAGGAATTCGGCGTCAGCCTGAAGTTCACGCCCACCGTGCTGGGCGATGGCCGGATCAATCTCAAGGTGGCGCCGGAAGTCTCGGAAATCAATGCACAGGGTGTCGCGATCACCGCGACCAACGTCGCCGGAACGGCGATCCTGCCTTCCTTCAACACGCGGCGCGCGTCGACCACCGTGCAGTTGATGGATGGACAGAGTTTTGCGATCGGCGGCCTGATCAAAAACAACGTGACGGCGAACCTCTCGGCCTTCCCCTTCCTTGGCGAGATTCCGATCCTCGGAGCGTTGTTCCGCAGCACCAGTTACCAGAACGATCGTTCCGAACTGGTCTTCGTGATCACACCGCGACTCGTCAAGCCGTTGCCGGCCAACTATGCGCTGCCAACCGATGCCTACATTGCACCGTCGCGCTCGGACATGATTCTCAACGGGCGACTCGAAGGCAAGCGCAGCGATACACCAGACGCACCCGCCGCACCCGCAGAGCCCAAGGCGGCGGCACCCAGCCGCGACGGCTTCGAAGTCAAGTGAGCAAGGAGCGAAAAATGAACATCAACAAGGCTGCAATGATTGCGATCGCGAGTGTCGTCACGCTGGGCGGCTGTGCGGCCACCACCACGCCCGAGACCGATGCACGGCTCGGCGAGGCGATGACCATGATGCGGGCTCAGCAGACGATGAATCCCGATGCCTCGCGCAACACCAATCCGGTTGTAGGACTTGATGGCAAGGCAGCCAAGGGTGCGCTAGACAACTACCGCGACAGCTTCCGCAAGCCACCAGCGGAGGGGGCAACTTTCCTGAGCATCGGCGGCATTGGTGGCGGCAAGTGAAGCAAACGAAACTAGGGAGAGGAAGTGATGCGCCAAGTGATAAGGGAACCTGACAAACAGCACGGCACCACGACCATGGTTGCCACGCAATTGTCGGGGATGCCAATCGGGCTCGCAGCAGTTGTCCTAGACCTCGGCCACTACGATGTCAAACACCCGGATCGGCGGAACGCAGCTGACGCGTGTGCACTGGCGGCATCGCTCAAGTAATGGAAAGCATCCAATGAAAATCAAGATACTTCACAAGGACAGCGCACGTTACGAGTTCATTCGGTGCGCGGTGGCGGCGAAAGACAGGAAGGCCGACATATCCGGCGGCCCCCTCGTTTCCGCCGTCGAGGATCTGCCCGGCTTCATAAACGGAACGCCGCCTGATGTGCTGATCGTCGACGATGCGATGCACGGCTACCTCGATGCGGTTGAAGCCTTGAGTCTGAGCACCCCGGTGGTGGACACCCTGCTGATTTCCAGCGACGCCTCAGCCGAATTTCTGATGCGTGCCATGCGTGCCGGCGTACGCGAGGTGATTCCGACGACTGGCGGCCAGGATGCCTTGCAAGCCGCGCTGACCCGGCTGATGCACAAACGCAGCACGCAGGGAGCGGCACCGGGGCATGACAGCAAGGTATTCGCCTACCTTTCGTGCAAAGGCGGCAGCGGAGCCACTTTCATCGCGGCGAATTTCGCTTATGTATTGGCCAGCGAGTTCGGCAAACGCGTCGCGCTGATCGATCTGAACCTGCAGTTCGGCGACGCGGCAATCTTCGTTTCCGAGTCGCCCCCACCAAGCAATGTGGCGGAGCTGGCGCAGCAGATTCATCGTCTTGACGCCTCGCTACTGGCGGCTTCGATGCTCGAGGCGGCGCCCAATTTATTCGTTCTCGCGGCGCCGGAAGACCCTGCGCACTCGACCGACGTGAAGCGCGAACATATCGAGGCGATCGTGCGGCTCGCCCGGTTGCATTACGACTTTGTCGTGCTCGATGTGTCGCGCTCGCTGGATGCCATGACCCTGCAGGCGCTCGACATGGCTGACACGATATTTCCGGTGCTGCAGCTCACCTTACCCTTCGTGCGCGACGGCAAGCGCTTGCTGTCGATTTTCCGCTCGCTCGACTATCCGCGCTCGAAGATCCAGTTGGTGGTCAATCGTTATGAAAAAGGCGGAGAGCTGTCACTGCATGACCTGGAGCAGGCCCTCGATGCAAAGGTGTCTCACGTCGTTCCTAACAGCTATATGGCAGCCGCTGCGTCGGTGAACCTCGGGATTCCGATCGTGAAGGCAAACCGGAGTAACCCGATCAGCAAACTGCTGATCGAAATGGGTCGCGGATTTGTGCCGGCAGAAGGAATAGTCGCAGGTGGCGGCTGGCTATCGCGCATGCTGCATCACTAAACACTGATCGCCGTGCGTAGCAAACTGAATCGACAGGGAGAGTCACCATGTCATTGAGAGAACGACTTGAAGCGGTCAGCGGAACCCCCCTGGCGCCGACACGTGAGGCCGTTGGCCCGCGCGCGGCCTCGCGCAGCAGCCACTCTTACCAGGAACTCAAGAGCCACCTGCACAAGGTGCTGATCGAGCGCATCGACCTTGAAGCGATGGAAAGCCTGACACCCGACCGGCTGCGCGAGGAATTGCGCGGCATGGTCGAAACCTTGCTGCAGGAAGAGAACGTGGTGGTCAATGAGCTGGAGCGCCGAAGCCTGGTGCGCGATATCCAGTACGAGATGCTCGGTCTCGGGCCACTAGAGCCACTACTGGCCGATCCGACGATCTCGGACATCCTGGTAAACAATTCGCAGCAGGTCTACGTCGAGCGGCGCGGCATGATCGAGTTGACCGACGTCAGCTTTGTCGATGACGCGCACCTGATGAAGATCATCGACAAGATTGTTTCGCGTGTCGGCCGGCGTATCGACGAATCGAGCCCGATGGTCGATGCGCGACTGCCCGATGGCTCGCGCGTCAATGCCATCGTGCCGCCATTGGCACTGGACGGGCCGGTACTGTCGATCCGGCGTTTCGCGACGATCCCGCTGACGATGGACAACCTGATCGAGTACAAGACGCTGGTGCCCGAAATGGCCGAGCTGCTTGCCGCGCTGGCCAAGGCCAAGGCGAACATCCTGATCTCCGGTGGTACCGGCAGCGGCAAGACGACGATGTTGAACATCCTGTCGAGCTGCATTCCTGCCAACGAGCGCATTATCACCATCGAAGATGCCGCTGAACTGCAACTGCAGCAACCGCACGTCGTGCGTCTGGAAACCCGTCCGGCGAACATCGAGGGGCGCGGCGAAGTCAGCCAGCGCGCGCTGGTGCGCAACGCGTTGCGCATGCGGCCGGATCGCATCATCCTCGGCGAGGTTCGCGATGCCGAGGCTTTCGACATGCTGCAGGCCATGAATACCGGGCACGAGGGGTCGATGGGCACGATCCACGCTAACACCCCGCGCGAGGCATTGACCCGTCTGGAGAACATGCTGGGCATGGCCGGCGTGAACTCGCCCCCCAAGGTGATGCGCTCGCAGATCGCCTCGGCGATTCATGTGGTGCTTCAAGTGAGTCGCCTCAGCGACGGGAAGCGCAAGGTCGTGAGCCTGCAGGAAGTGACCGGCATGGAAGGCGAAGTGATCACGATGCAGGAGATCTTCAACTTTCGTCAGACGGGCATTGGCGAGTCCGGCATCGTGCAGGGATTCTTCGCAGCAACCGGTATCCGGCCGAGATTCTCCGAGCGCCTGCGGGCGTACGGCGTACAGCTGGCGGAATCCCTGTTCGACCCCCTGCGGCGCTACGAATAATCGATTCATAGGGAGCTGGCCATGTTCGATTCGATCTTCCTGTTCTTCGGCGTTGCGGTGTTCATCACAGTAGTGCTTGGGCTCGAGGGCGGCTTCATGTGGTGGCGGGCGCAACGCGGCCCCGAAGCGAAGCTGATCGAGCGGCGATTGCGCGCAGCGTCGGCCGGCGGCCATGCGACGGTGCAACTGTCGATTCTCAAACAGCGGGCCCTGAGCCGGTCGGCAGGCTTGCAGCGTCTTCTTCTGGCGATGCCGCGCGTGCACTCACTGGATCGGATTCTCATGCAATCGGGGCTGACGATGTCGGTCGGCGATCTTCTCGGACTGACGCTAATGCTTGGCGCCGCTGGTTTTTGTGGGCCCATCTTCCTCGGACGCGGCATGCTGCTCGCTATCTGCCTGGCCATCGTGCTCGGCTCGTTGCCAATGCTCTATGTGTTGCGTGCCAAGACAAAGCGCCTGCTTAGAATCGAAAGCCAGTTGCCGGATGCGATCGACTTGATGGGGCGTGCGATGCGTGCCGGTCACGCATTTCCGAACGCGCTGAACATGGTCGGCGATGAAATGCCCGATCCGATCGGATCGGAGTTTCGTCTGCTGTTCGACGAGATCAATTACGGCATCACGCTGGAGGATGCCCTGCTCAATCTGTTGTCGCGTGTGCCCAGTACAGACCTGCAATACTTTGTCGTAGCCTTGCTGATCCAGCGCGAGACCGGCGGCAATCTTGCGGAATTACTGGACAACATCAGCGCGATCGTGCGCGCGCGCATGAAGCTGATGGGTGAAGTGCGCACCCTCTCGGCCGAGGGAAAGTTGTCGGCGTGGATTCTGTCGCTTCTGCCGTTTGTAGCGGCACTCGCGATCAATCTCGTCAATCCTGGTTTCATGACCGTTCTGTGGACCGACCCGGTGGGCCTGAAGATGGTCTACGCAGCCATGTTCATGATCGTGCTCGGTATCTGGTGGATGACGCGGATCATCAAGATCCGGGTTTGAAGCGAATGACGACGCCAAATTTTTGCGTGAGGTTTGCCAAATGAATACGATGCAGATCGCCTTTCTGATCCTCGTCTTCCTGTCGGTCTTCGGGGTTGTGGTTTTCGGCATGACCTTCTTTGCGCCGAATGCCGCGCGCGAGCGTTTGCGCAATATTGTGCCGAAGGCATCGGGAAATGTTGGGAATACGCCCGCGTCCAATGCCTGGGTCATGCGCGCGGCCGGATTGACGGCGCGCTTCGGCAAGCTCTCGCTTCCCGAGGAGGGCTGGGAGCAATCCGGTATTCGCATGCGCTTCATGAATGCCGGCATCCGTAATCCCTCGGCGCCGATGCTCTATTTCGGCGTGAAGACGATCCTGGCCATCGGACTGCCGATCGCCGCCTACTTGAGCCTCGCCGTCGCGGGAAGCAAGATGAGCATCAATGGCATGCTGTCGGTGTTGTTGGTCGCGGCTGCCTGTGGTTACTACCTGCCCAACGCGATCCTTTCGCGCTTGGTGATGGTGCGCCAGCGAGAGATTTTCGAGACTTTTCCCGACGCGCTCGATCTGATGACCGTTTGCGTCGAGGCTGGCCTGGCAGTCGACGCGGCGCTTAACCGGGTCGCCGGCGACATCGAGCATAAAAGCGAGGTGCTGAGTGAAGAGCTCAATCTGGTTGGCCTGGAATTGCGTGCCGGTAGTGACCGCGAGCGCGCCTTGCGCAATCTCGCTGCACGAACTGGCGTTGAGGAAGTGGAGAGCTGGGTTGCGATCATGATCCAGGCCGACCGCTTCGGCACCAGCGTCGCAGCTGCCTTACGCATCCATTCCGAGATGCTGCGCACCAAGCGCCGCCAGCGCGCCGAAGAAGCCGCAGCAAAGATCGCGCTGAAACTGCTATTTCCGCTGATTTTCTGCATTTTTCCGTCGCTGCTGCTGGTGCTACTCGGCCCGGCCTTCATCCAGATCTATCGCGTATTGCTGCCGACAATGGGTGCCGGTAGCTAAGGGATCGGCCACCCTGGCCTGATGTGAGATTGAAAGGAGTCGCCATGAAGCCGCGCATACTTGTTCTTGCACTGATTGCCGCGCTGGGGTCCGGCTGTAGCTCGATGGACAAGCCGAACATGGCCCTGCACTTTGAACCCGTTCTGTCGATTCACCACGGCGCGCCGAACGCGCAGTCCTATTATCAACTGGGGCGTTACTATCAGGGGCAGAAGCGCCTGGCGCAGGCCGAAGAGGCGTTCTTGAAGGCGATCGCCGCCGACGAGCGCCACGCCGACGCCTACAACGCCTTGGCAAGTCTGTATGCGGAGCGCGGCGAACTCGAACGAGCGGTGCAGATGTTCCAGAAAGTGACTGCCATGGCTCCAGATGCCGCCTATCTGTACAACAATCTGGGTTACGCATACTACCTGCAGGGGCATCAGGACAAAGCTTACGCCGCCGTGCGCATGGCATTGAGCCTTGATCAGACACTGGAGCGCGCCTGGGTGAATCTGGCGCGGATCGCCGCCATGAGCCCCGAATCCGTGTTTGCCGAGGCGCTCAAAGCGCGACGCGTGGATGCGCTGCCGACCGAATTGGCGTCTAGTGCCGCCGCCGACGAATCCGCCAGCACAACAAGCGTGGGAATTGCACTACCCGGCGAGCAAGCGTCACCACTGGCTTCGGCTGGCGATCTGCCCGCTCAAGCAGACGATCAGAACATGAAGTTTGCAGACACAAGCGTTGTTGATACCGCTCAGAAAGGGGCGGCGAACGCTATGCCGGCTGTCGCGGCGCCGGTTACGACTTCGCTGCCGCCTGTGCCTGTGCCAAGCAGCGAAGAGCTGATCGCAGGCGGAAAATTTATCCTCCTTTCAGCAAGCCGGGAAGTCGTCTCGGTCGGCGGATCGATCGAGATCACCACTGCGGCGCCCGCCACCCCGGGTGCTACCGGCCCGGGCATTGGCAGAAACGTTGGCTCAAACGACGGCAAGAATCGTGAGATGACCATTCCGGCAATTCGCCTTGAGGTTTCGAACGGGAACGGTGTTTCCCGCTTCGCCCGGAAGTTCAGCGCGCGACTGAGGGGCGACAGTATTCCGGTCGCGAGAATCACCAACCTCAGCAAATTTTCTCTCAAGAAAACGGTCATCGAATTCCAGCCCGGCTATGAGACCGCAGCGCGGGCGCTGATGAACCGTACCAGTTTGCCGGCACAACTTGTAGCTGCCAGCAAACCACGCCCCGGCTCTGACGTGAGGATCGTGCTCGGCCGCGACGCTTTGCCGTTCGGTTAACAGGAAAATGCTCCCGCCTTGGCGGGAGCATTATTTTCCTTGACGAAAAAAAGGCCGTTCAGTCAAGACTGAACGGCCTTTTTAGCACCGAGGACTCACCGGCTACGCCTGCGCGCCGCCCCCAAACCGAACAAGCCAATGCCGAGGAGCGCGAAACTCGCCGGCTCCGGCACCACGGCGGCGCTCAGCAATAGCGCCGTGACGCTTTCCCCCCGCTGGACCTGAACCGTCAAAGTGGAATCGGCAAACTCATAACTGCCTCCCGCTTGCACGCTCAGCGTCACATCCAGCTTGCCATCGGCATTCAGGTCGGACAGGGCGGCGGCAAGGGCAATATCGTAGACATGCCCCTGGCTTCCATTATTCACGTTCGCGCCGTCAAAAACCTGGGAAACACCGTCGCTGCCGATCAGGAAACTAAAGACTTCGTTTCCTTTATTTACAAAATCGATGAGATGAATACTGAGCAGTGCCGAAGTGACGGTATCAAAACCGGCGACGTAGCCATCAGCCCCGTCCGTAATGTCGTGAGTAAAAGTATAAGTGCTTGAAACGGTAAGGTCCGGATTGGGGTTGATAAAATCCGTAATGGGAACGGCAGTCGCCGTGCCAAATGTGGAAAGCAACGCAACGCTTACCAGTGCTTTATTGAATAAACTCATTTTCATACCCCCCAAACAGTTGGATGATAGTGACAGGCAATTTCACTGCGTTACTTCAAGAACAACAAGTGCGGCTTAAAAATTCGCTAGAAATCTTATGAGTCGTACGCCAAGGTCCGGCCAGACAATTTGTTCCGCTTATCTATTTGCGACTGCCAGCGGGGCATCGGGTATTCCGTTGTTCGCTCTAGCCTCAATCTCGTCGGTGCTGTTGGCTGCCTGGGCCTCGGCGACAACCCTCTCGTTCGTCGCTTTCGCGCCAGCAATGGCATTGTCATTGACGGCCTTAGCCTCCTCCAGACAGGCATGTTTCTCGGCAGATGGCTTTTTCTTGCAGTCCCCGATGGCCGACTGATAGTCCACATTGGCCTTGTTCTCGGCACGCTTGAACTCATTCCTGGCCTCCACCCTCGTCTCCGGCACCCCTACTTTCCTGGTTTTGACGTCAGCGTCGGTGCTACCTGACGCAAGTGCGCCGAGGCTCATCACGGCAGCATAAGCCGTGGCGATCAGCGTTGCCAGAAAATCACTCATGACCATTTCCCTCGAAAGAGATGCGCGGCGCTTGCAAGGCTGAAGGCCAGCGAGCCGATGCCGCTCTCCTGCGAGATGTCATCGCCTTCATCACCGTGCAGCGCGCCGTTAACGCCTGTGGCGCAAACTACGATCTCATCTTAGGATTTTCCTGCACGCCGTACATCGGCGCTTTATCCATTTTTTACCAGGGCAAAAGTCCTGTGCAAATGTTGAATTGTCATGCGTGCCGGAGCAACCGCGAGGCCGGAACATGCCATGCAGGCCGGAGGCGGAGTGGAATTTGTGCCGCGTTTCACTGAAGTCGCCCGCCGGAGACGAAAATATCCGCTTACCCGCAGGGACGATGAACACGGTTGCGGATAGAATGGCGGCCTGATTGTCCCGGTGGGACATTCGGACGCACGCAGCCGTAACTGATGAAAACGCTGAAAACCTTGGGAATACTACTGGTGCCGAGAGAGGGACTCGAACCCTCACGTATTTCTACGGCGGATTTTGAATCCGCTGCGTCTACCGATTCCGCCACCTCGGCCAAGACTCGCAGGTAGCGAGCCAAAGGAAGCCGGATTATCCTTGATTCGCCGCCAACCCACAAGCGCAACGCTCGCCGACCGCCAACCATTTTTCGCATGCTCACTCTCGACGATTTCGATTTCAACCTGCCGCCCGAACTGATCGCCCAGCACCCTGCCAGCGAGCGCACAGCCAGCCGGCTGCTGCACGTGGACGGCGGCGCCCTGCACGATCGCCAATTCGCCAACCTGCCGGAGCTCATCGCATCCGGCGACCTGCTCGTATTCAACGATACACGGGTGATCAAGGCACGCCTCTATGGGCAGAAGGAAAGCGGTGGCCAGATCGAGGTGATGATCGAACGCATCGTCGATGCCCTCCATGCGGTGGCGATGATCCGCGCCAGCAAGTCGCCAAAACCGGGCAGCCGCATCGTTCTCGAAGGGGCGATCACGCTGGCGGTCACCGGCCGAACCGGCGAACAGTTGGAATTCTTCGCCCTCGAACTCGTCGGCGACGGCGATCTGTGGACGCTGATCGAAGCCCACGGCCGCCTGCCGCTGCCGCCCTACATCACACACGCCGTCGAAGGCGACGACGAAACGCGCTACCAGACCGTGTTCGCGCGGCAGCCCGGTGCCGTCGCGGCACCGACGGCCGGCCTGCACTTCGACGAGGCGATGCTCGCCGCCCTGCGCGAGCGCGGTGTCGAGTTGGCCTGGCTGACCCTGCACGTAGGCGCCGGCACCTTCCAGCCGGTACGCGTGCACGATCTGGCCGAGCACCGCATGCATTCCGAGCGCTTCGACATTCCACAAGCGACGGTCGACGCCATCGCCCGCACCCGCGCCCGTGGCGGCCGGGTGATCGCGGTCGGCACGACCAGCCTGCGCGCGCTCGAAGCGGCGGCGCAGGCTGGCGAGTTGCGCGCCGGCGCCGCCGAAACCGAAATCTTCATCACGCCGGGCTACGCGTTTCGCGTCGTCGATCGCCTGATTACCAACTTCCACTTGCCGAAATCGACGCTGCTCATGCTCGTTTCGGCCTTCGCCGGCAGCGAAGCGATCCGCTCCGCCTACGCCCACGCCGTTGCCGAGCACTACCGATTCTTCAGTTATGGCGACGCCATGCTGCTCGAAAAATCCAACGAAGCAAACAAAATCGCACAAGAAAGATTGCCCCATGCAGTTTGAACTCCTCGCCTCCGACGGCGCCGCCCGGCGCGGCCGCGTCACCCTCGCGCACGGCGTCGTCGAAACGCCCGTCTTCATGCCGGTCGGCACCTACGGCACGGTCAAGGCGATGACGCCGCGCGACCTGACCGAGATCGGTGCGCAGATCTGTCTCGGCAACACCTTCCACCTCTGGCTGCGCCCGGGGCTTGAAGTGATCGCCGCGCACAGCGGCCTGCACAAATTCATGGGCTGGAACGGCCCGATCCTCACCGACTCGGGCGGTTTCCAGGTCTTCTCGCTCGGCGCACTGCGCAAGATCAGCGAGGAAGGCGTCAAGTTCTCCTCACCGATCAACGGCGACAAGCTCTTCCTGACGCCCGAGGAGTCGATGCGCATCCAGCACGTGCTCAACTCCGACATCGTGATGATCTTCGACGAATGCACGCCCTACCCCGCCACCCGTGCGGAAGCGGCCGAATCGATGCGTCTCTCGCTGCGCTGGGCGCAGCGCTCGCGCGACGAGCACAACCGGCTGGGCAACAGCAATGCGCTGTTCGGCATCGTCCAGGGCGGCATGTACGAAGACCTGCGCGACGAGTCGCTGGCCGGACTCAGAGACATCGACTTCGACGGTTTCGCGATTGGCGGCCTCTCGGTCGGCGAGCCGAAGGACGACATGGCGCGCATCCTCGCGCACACCGCGCCGCGCCTCCCGAAGGACAAACCGCGCTACCTGATGGGCGTCGGCACGCCAGAGGACCTGGTCAATGCCGTACAGAACGGTATCGACATGTTCGACTGCGTGATGCCAACGCGCAACGCGCGCAACGGCCATCTGTTCACCCGCTACGGCGACGTCAAGATCAAGAACGCCCAGCACAAGAACGACCCGCGCCCGCTCGACGAGAGCTGCGCGTGCTACACCTGCAGCCACTTCTCGCGCGCCTATCTGCACCATCTGCACCGCATCGGCGAAATTCTCGGCGCGCAGCTCAATACCATGCACAACCTGCACTATTACCAAGTACTGATGCGCGAGCTGCGCGAGGCGATCGCCGCCGGCAAGCTCGGCGAAATGGTTGCCGCCTTCCACGGTGACCGGGCACGCGACGGGCGCTAGGGCCGGGCCATGATTCTGTAGCGCTGGCCGTCAAAAACAGCAAGTCGTAAAAACGGGAGCCGAGGCTCCCGTTTTCAATGGTTTCGCATTTGTTTCGCTTCCCGCACCCTTCCCGCGCTCGCCCCGAAGCTGGCGCGAGATGGCCCGCACCCTGGCGCCATTTCGCGCCACCGGCGGCGACGGTGCCAACGCCGACATGCCCGGCAGCAGCCCCTCGCTTTCGCTGCGCGCCGGCGGGGCCGTGCGGCAATCAGTGCGGCAGCTTCTTATCGTCGGCCTCGGCGTGACTCTGCAAATCGCAACGGCGCCATTTGATGCAACTCAGCTGGTGCATCCGCTTTTCTATCGCCACCAGCACGAATTCAGGTTGATGCCGGACACCGATGAGAAGCACGGTCATCTCGGGGTAGCGCGCGACGATGCGCTCCAGTTCCGGCAAGTCGTTTGCGTTGCCGGCCTGCGCATCGAGCAGTAGTACATTGGGGCGCCCCCGCTCGAGCATCGCAGCGAGTTGCGTTGCGCCGCCAGGCCAGCCGATGGCCCATACGTCGAACTGGATAGCGCTGTCCTCGGTGCGCAGCAAGTCGCCCAGATTCCTGATCGTTTCCGCATTGCACGACACGGCGGCGATCTTCAGGCCTCCGGCTGGCGTTTCCGTGCTTCCGGACGGACGGGGGCTGAGCAACGCGCACGCGCTTGGATGGGCACCTTCGTTCTGTCGGTAGTCTGCTTTCATTTTTTCACTTCCCATCCACAATGCTGCAAAGTCCCAACAGCCCGAGCGCCTCGGCCGGCAAAATCGAGTACGGCCATCAGGCCGTACTCGATGACGACAATGCTGTCTTTGTCGCGCAGAAAACGCTGCTACTCTGGCGCGCGGTTTTCATGATCTTTCCTCCCTGTTTTGCCTTGTTCTGCAGATGCGGCGACTGGATGCCTCTGACCGTCGCTTGATTTCATCGTAGTTCGCCGCGGTGACGAAGACTTGAGACGATTCGCTCTTTTTGCTTGGTACTGTTCGCCCTGGCCGGCCCGTGACAATCGTCCTATTGGGCGCGATGACGATATGAGCGACGGCAGGGCAGGAGTCGCTCGTGTCGAAAACATGACAAGGGGCGGCAATGGAGAAACACGGGATACCCAGCACATCGCCAGCCGGTTGCGCTCGCCGCGACGCCAGCCGCGTGTGCAGCCCAGCCAGGCCATTGGCAATGCGAGCAGCGCCAAGTCGCAATCGAAGCGAGAAGTACTGACCCAAAACGGCCTTTTCAATGAGTATGGCCATCGCGTCCCTTGCCTGTGACACGCACCCCGGATGCAGTGAGCCGGGCGGAGTGTCGTGATGCGGTAGTGATACAATGCCCCGCTGTTTTTCAACGTTCTGCCCTAGGAGACCAATGTGCTGATCAGCACCGCTTACGCACAAACCGCAGCCGCGCCGTCAGCCGGCGGTGGCTACGAACAGATTCTGATGATGCTCGCGATGTTCGTCGTCCTCTACTTCATCATGGTTCGTCCACAGATGAAGAAAGCCAAGGAGCACAAGTCGCTCGTCGAAGCACTCGCCAAGGGCGACGAAGTCGTGACCCAGGGCGGCATCGCCGGTCGCATCACCAAAGTCGGCGATAGTTTCGTTTCCGTCGAAATCGCCGATAAGGTTGAAATCCAGGTGCAAAAGCCGGCGATCCAGCTGGTTTTGCCGAAGGGTTCGCTGAAGTCGCTCTAACCCGTGCCGGGCTGGTCGCCACCTCAGGCGCCGGCCCGCGCCACCTCTGATCGCAAGCTCCCATGAATCGCTATCCGCTCTGGAAATACCTCATCGTCGCCTTCGCGCTGGTGATCGGTTTCATCTACACCCTGCCGAACTTCTTTGGCGAATCGCCGGCCGTCCAGGTTTCCAGCGCCAAAGTGACGCTGAAGACCGACACCAGGACGCTCGAGCGCGTCGAAAGCACGCTCAAGGCGGCGAACGTCGAGACCAACGGGCTGTTCCTCGACCCCAACGGCGTCAAGGTTCGCCTGAAGGACACCGACACCCAGCTCAAGGCCAAGGACCTGCTTGAAAAGCAGTTCAATCCGGACGCCAGCGATCTGCATTACGTCATTGCGCTTAACCTGCTCTCCAGTTCGCCGCAGTGGCTGACCAACCTGCATGCGCTGCCGATGTACCTCGGCCTCGATCTGCGCGGCGGTGTGCACTTCCTGCTCCAGGTCGACATGAAGGGTGCGCTGACCAAGCGCCTCGACTCGATCGGCGCCGACCTGCGCAGCCTGCTGCGCGACAAGAACGTCCGCCATGCCGGCATCGGCCGCGAAGGGGAGCGCGTCGTCATCCGCTTCCGCGACGACGAAACACGCAGCAAGGGCCGCATCGCGCTCGAAGACAATCAGCCCGACCTGCTGCTCGCCGACCAGGGCGAAGGCAGCGACCTGAAACTGGTCGCCACGCTGAAGCCGGAAGCGATGAAGCGTATCCAGGAATTCGCGATCAAGCAGAACATCACGACCCTGCACAACCGCATCAACGAGCTCGGCGTTGCCGAACCGGTCATCGCGCAGCAGGGCGCCGACCGCATCGTCGTGCAACTGCCCGGCGTGCAGGATACGGCCAAGGCGAAAGACATCCTCGGCCGCACTGCGACCCTCGAAATCCGCATGGTCGACGACACGCCGGGCGCGCTGGAAGCCGCGCAGACCGGCCAGGTTCCGTTCGGCACCGAGCTTTACGTTGAACGCGGCGGCTCACCGCTGCTCGTCAAGAAGCAGGTCGTGCTGACCGGCGACCGCCTGACAGACGCCCAGCCCGGCTTCGACAACCAGACGCAGGAAGCGGCGGTGCACCTCACCCTCGACTCCGCCGGTGCACGCATCTTCAAGGAAATCACGCGCGAAAACGTCGGCAAGCGGATGGCCATCCTGCTCATCGAAAAGGGCAAGGGCGAAGTCGTCACCGCGCCGGTGATCCGCGCCGAAATCGGCGGCGGCCGCGTGCAGATTTCCGGCCGCATGAGCACGACGGAAGCCAACGACACCGCGCTGCTGCTGCGCGCCGGTTCGCTCGCCGCGCCGATGGACATCATCGAGGAACGCACGATCGGCCCGAGCCTCGGCGCCGACAACATCAAGAAGGGCTTCCACTCGACGCTGTGGGGCTTCGCGGCGATCGCCGCCTTCATGATCGCCTACTACATGCTGTTTGGCTTCATCTCGGTCGCCGCGCTGGCCGCCAACCTGCTCTTCCTGCTCGCCCTGCTCTCGATGCTGCAGGCGACGCTGACCCTGCCCGGCATCGCCGCCATTGCGCTGGCGCTGGGCATGGCGATCGACGCCAACGTGCTGATCAACGAGCGCATCCGCGAGGAGCTGCGCAATGGATCGACGCCGCAGGCGGCGATCCACGCCGGTTACGAGCGCGCCTTCGACACCATTCTCGACTCCAACGTGACCACGCTGATCGCCGGCATCGCGCTGCTGATCTTCGGTTCGGGCCCGGTCCGCGGTTTTGCCGTGGTGCATTGCCTCGGTATTCTGACCTCGCTGTTCTCGGCCGTCATCGTCTCACGCGCACTGGTCAACCTGATCTACGGCCGCCGCCGCAAGCTCGAATCGCTGGCCATCGGCCAGATCTGGAAACCGGGCAACAGCACCGCCGCCACCAACGCAGCCGCTGCAAAATAAGGAAGCACGAACATGGAATTCTTCCGCATCAGAAAAGACATCCCGTTCATGCGCCACGCGCTGGTGTTCAACGTGATTTCGTTGATCACCTTCCTGCTCGCCGTGGCCTTTCTGTTCACCCGGGGCCTGCATCTCTCGGTCGAATTCACCGGCGGTACGCTGATCGAAGTGAACTACGCGCAGGCGGCCGATCTGGAGAAGATTCGCGGCGGCCTCTCGAAGGCCGGCTACACCGACATCGCGGTGCAGAACTTCGGCTCCAGCCAGGATGTGCTGATCCGCCTGCCGCTCAAGGCGGACCAGAGCAGCGCCAAGATCGGCGAATCGGTGATGGCCGCGCTCAACGCCGACGTACCGGGCGCTACGCTGCGCCGCGTCGAGTTCGTCGGCCCGCAGGTCGGCAAGGAACTCGCCGAAAACGGCGCGCTGGCGCTGCTCCTCGTCGTGATCGGCATCGTCATCTACCTGGCTTTCCGCTTCGAATGGCGTTTTTCGGTGTCGGCGATCATCGCCAACCTGCACGACGTGGTGATCATCCTCGGCTTCTTCGCCTTCTTCCAGTGGGAGTTCTCGCTCTCGGTGCTGGCCGCGGTGCTCGCCGTACTCGGCTACTCGGTCAACGAGTCGGTCGTCGTCTTCGACCGTGTGCGCGAAACCTTCAAGAAGGCACGCGGCCTGACCACGCCGCAAGTGCTCGACCACGCGATCACCAGCACCATTTCGCGCACCATCATCACGCACGGCTGTACGCAGCTGATGGTCCTCTCGATGCTCGTCTTCGGCGGCGAAACGCTGTACTACTTCGCGCTGGCGCTGACCATCGGCATCTGTTTCGGCATCTACTCCTCGGTGCTGGTCGCCAGCCCGCTGGTGATGTGGCTCGGCGTCTCGCGCGAGCAATTCATCAAGGTCAAGAAACAGGTCGAGGGCGCCAACGAGGACGGCGCAGTCGTGTAAACGCCGGAACCGCTGACGACAAAAAAGCCACGGGCGCCGATCAGGCGCCCGTGGCTTTTTTGTGCCGCGCAAAGCGGCGATCAGCTCACGCGTTCAGACCGCGAAGACGTGCTTGGCGCGCAGCGTTTTCTTTTCTTCGATCAGCGCGAACAGGCGGTCGACGTTCGGATGCTTGCCCGGATGCTGGCGCGCATCGTCGGTATGCTCGGCGAAGATCTCCAGCCCTTTTTTTGCCGCATCCGGCGTGATGGCGCCGTAGGTCTGCGCCAGATGGTTATAGACGGCCAGCGAGCCCTGGCTGCCGGGCTTGTTCTCGAGCGCGACGAGCACATTGCCCTCGGCGTCGAGCAGATTGATCGCCGCCAGATGGGAAATCCCCGGCAGCTTTTTCAGATTCTCGGCAAATGTCGGCACGTAAACTCCCTCCTTGCTATGACTTGCGCTGCCGGATCATCCCGAGCAGCACGCCGCTTACCACGCTGGCCATCGTGACGCCGAAGACCATGCCCCAGGTGCCGCGCTCCGGGCCGACGATCGACGACCAGACGGCCGCAGCGACGCCGCCGATCATCAGACCGAGGACTCCGCCGACGAAGCCGCCGCGTTTGATCGCGCCCTCGCGGCCATCCTCGCCGCAGCAGTACGGGCAATAAATCGAGCCGTTCGGCACTTCGCGCTCGCAACTTTCGCAAGTGATCGTCTGCGCGCCGAGCGCCGGACCGGCCTCGTCGGCCGGATTGCCATGTTCGGCCACCTTATCGGAAGCGCCCGTGGACACTAGATTCTCCTCGCCAGCACGGCGGCTTTGCCGGTGTAGCCCCAGGGCGTCAATTCCAGCAGCGCGGCCTTGGCCGCCGGCGGAATTTCGAGCGATTCGACGAAGGCCTGCATCCCGTCGCGCGACACGCGGTTGCCGCGCGTCAGTTCCTTCAGCTTCTCGTACGGATTGGCGATGCCATAGCGGCGCATCACCGTCTGGATCGGCTCGGCCAGCAGTTCCCAGTTGGCGTCGAGGTCGTCGTGCAGGCGCTCGGGCACCGCCTCGAGCTTGCCGAGGCCGCGCAGCAGCGAGTCGTAACCGAGCAGCGCGTAGCCGAGCGCGACGCCCATGTTGCGCAGCACGGTCGAGTCGGTGAGATCGCGCTGCCAGCGCGAGACCGGCAGCTTCTCGGCGAGGTGGCGCAGAACGGCGTTGGCCAGCCCGAGGTTGCCTTCCGAATTCTCGAAATCGATCGGATTGACCTTGTGCGGCATGGTCGACGAGCCGATTTCGCCGGCTTTGAGCTTCTGCTTGAAGAAACCGAGCGAAATATAGCCCCACACATCACGATCGAGGTCGACCAGAATCGAATTGGCGCGCGCAAAGGCATCGAACAGCTCGGCCATCGCGTCGTGCGGCTCGATCTGGATGGTGTAGGGGTTGAATTCGAGGCCGAGCGACTCGACGAAGCGCTGGGCGAACTGCTCCCAGTCATAGTCCGGATAGGCTGCGAGATGCGCGTTGTAGTTGCCGACTGCGCCGTTGATCTTGCCGAGCAGACTGACGGCGGCAATGCGCGAACGCGCACGATCAAGGCGATAGGCGACGTTGGCCATTTCCTTGCCGAGCGTCGTCGGCGTCGCCGGCTGGCCGTGCGTGCGCGACATCATCGGCAGATCGGCATGCTCGTGCGCGAGCTCCTTGAGGCGGGCAAGCAGCTTGTCGAGCATCGGCAGCATCGATTCGTCGCGCGCCGCTTTGAGCATCAGGGCATGCGACAGATTGTTGATGTCTTCCGAGGTACAGGCAAAATGGATGAATTCCGAAACGCGCATGACTTCCGCGTTGTTCGCCAGCTGCTTCTTGATCCAGTATTCGAGCGCCTTGACGTCGTGATTGGTGACCGCTTCGATTTCCTTCACCTCGGCCGCCTGCTGCGGGCTGAAAGTGGCTACGATGGCGTCGAGTTCGGCGACGGTGGCCGGCGAGAAGGCCGGAATTTCGGCGAAGTGCGGCTCGGCGGCAAGCGCCTTGAGCCATTCGATCTCGACCTGCAGACGGCGGCGGATCAGGCCGTATTCCGAAAACTGGGGGCGCAGCGCATCGACTTTGGCGGCGTAACGGCCGTCGAGCGGCGAGAGGGCTGTAAGAGAAGTGAAAGACATTGAGAGCATCCTTGGGCAATAAGCGCTCTATTTTACCCTGTCCGTGAAATCCGCCCATAAACCCTTGCAAGGCCGGATGCTATAATTTCGTCCGAAAACCCATCAAACAGGAAGCAGATGAAGCTCATCGGATCACTGACCAGCCCCTACTCGCGCAAAGCGCGCGTGGTACTGGCAGAGAAGAAAATCGAATACGATTTCGAACTCGACTCCCCGTGGACGCCGGAAAGCAAGGTTCCCAACGTCAATCCGCTGGGCAAGATTCCGGTCCTGGTTCTCGATGACAGCACGGCGCTGTTCGATTCGCGCGTAATCGTCGAATACCTCGACAACGTCACCCCGAACAACAAGCTGATGCCGGCCCCGAACCGCGAGCGCACCGAAGTCAAGCGCTGGGAAGCGCTGGCCGACGGCGTCTGCGACGCCGCAGCGCTGATTTTCCTGGAGCGCAAGCGTCCGGCCAAGCAGCAGGGCGCCGAGTGGATCGCCCGGCAGGAAGACAAGATCCTGCGCAGCCTCGAATTCATGTCCGAGCAACTGGGCGAAAGCACCTGGTGCATGGGCACGCACTTTTCGCTGGCCGACATCACCACCGGCTGTGCACTGGGCTATCTCGCCTTCCGCTTCCCCGAAATCGACTGGCGCGACAAGCACGCCAATCTGGCGCGCCTCTACGACAAGCTGATGCAGCGCCCGACCTTCGCGGAAACCGCGCCGCACGACTGATTCGCGCCGTACGACAAAAGAGAAGGGCTGCCCGCATCGGCAGCCCTTCCGCTTTTCAGCCCCCCGAAATCACAGGGATAGCCGCTTGAAAATCCGCTCCGGAATGTGCCGGATGATCGCCATGATCAGGCGCCAGAACCCCGGCAGATAGACCACGTCCCGGCGCTGTTCGATGGCGCGCAGGATGCCGCGTGCGATGTCCGCCGGCTGCGCCCACAGCGCCCCCTTCTTGAAGGACGCCGTCATCGGCGTATCGACGAAGCCCGGCTTGATCGTCAGCACCTGCACTCCCTTTTTTGCCAGACGGTTGCGCAAGCCTTGCAGGAAGAGGTCGAGCATGCCCTTGGCGGCGCCATAGACGTAGTTGCTCTGCCGGCCGCGATCGCCGGCGACCGAACCGATCGCTGCCAGCGTACCGTGGCCCTGCGCTTCGAAGCGCGTCGCGAGCAGCATGGCGAGCGCGACGACCGAGAGGCCGTTGTTGTCGATCTCCCGCAGGGTCAACTCGACGGACGCTTCGCAGGCTTTCTGGTCGGGCAAGGTGCCGTGCGCGATCAGCGCGACATCGAGCCCGCCGAGCGCGGCCGTTGCCGCTTCGAGCATCGCCGCGTGCGCCGCGCGGTCGGTCGCGTCCATCGCCAGGCAGCCGACCGAGACGGCGCCGCGCACGCGCAGATCGGCGGCGATCGCTTCGAGACGCGCGCCGTTGCGGCCGACAAGGAACAGCGCCTCGCCGCGCGCCGCCCACAAACGCGCGGTCGCTTCGGCAATCGCCGAGGTGGCGCCGACGATGAGGATTTTCTGCATGAACTGCTCCGTAAATTACGCGGCGAATTGCTTCACCACTCTACTTCGTCACCCGGCGCCAGAAGTCGGATGAGAACTTCGGGTCGACAAAGCCTGAAAACTCGTTGAAGCGCGGATAGCTGCGCCGAAAAAATTCGCCGGACATGCGCGCGTCCTTGGCCGCATAGAGCCGTCCACCGGCCGCGCCGACGATGGCGTCGAGCCGCTCGAAGAGCGCCCGCGTCGCATCGCCGCGATTGGGAAAATCGAGCGCCAGCGTCATGCCCGGCATCGGGAATGAGAGCAGCCCCGGGCTGGCCAGTTCGCCGAAGGTCTTGAGCACCGCGAGGAAGGAACCCTGGCCACTCGCCGCGATGCTGCGCAGAACATCCTCCAGCGCGTCGCGCGCCGACAACGGCAGAACGCACTGGTACTGATAGAAGCCCTGCCGGCCGTACATCCGGTTCCAGTGCAGAATGCCGTCGAGCGGATAGAAATACGGCGCGTAATGCTGCACGGCCTTCGCCGGCAGAGGCCGGTGATAGTAGGCGAAATTGAAGGCGCGCAGGGTCAGCGCATTGATCGGCGAAATCGGCGGCGTCAGCGGAAAGGTCAGCGGCTTCCTGGCCTCTGCCACCGCAGCTGCCGCCTCGGCGTGATCGCCGGCCATGAAGATGCCGCGCGGCGTCGCCGCCAGACAGTCGATCCACGCCACGGTGTATTCGTGCCGCGCTTCGGCCGCCGCATTGAGCGCGAAGAACTCGTCGAGACCGGTGAAACGCGTGTTCTCGACGACGACGCACGGGCCTTCGATACGTTTCAATTCGATCTCGACCCAAGTGATCAGGCCGGTCAGCCCGAGACCGCCAATGCTCGCCGCAAACCATTCGGCATTTTCATCCGGCGAACAGACACGCCGCGAACCGTCCGAACGCAGCAGCTCGAAGCGCCGCACATGGCGCCCGAAGGTGCCGGCCCGGTGGTGGTTCTTGCCATGCACGTCGTTGGCGATGGCACCGCCGACCGTGACGAAGCGCGTTCCCGGCGTCACCGGCAAAAACCAGCCGCGCGGCACGAACACGTCGAGAATGTCGGCGAGCAGAACACCGGCTTCGCAGACCAGCACGCCGCTCTGCGCATCGAAAGCGATGAAGCGATCAAGCCCGCGCATGCGCAACAGCGTCGCGCCGCTGTTCAGGCAGACATCGCCGTAGCTGCGGCCGTTGCCGTAGGGCAGCAGCGTGCCGTCGACCGCCGGCAGCACGGCACGGCGCTCGGCCCAGGCGCGCTCGTCGGCGGCGGGCGCGGCCGGCAGGTTGCCCCAGGCGGCAAGCGTCATCTCAACGCTGCCGTGCGAGAAAAATGGCGCCGAGGCCGACCGCGAACCACAGCGTCGCCAGCCGGCAGATCAGCGTCGCCGTCACCGCCGCCGCTTCCGGAAAGCCGTTCAGCGCGAGCAGGCCGATCATCACCGCCTCGCTGCTGCCGAGCCCGCCGGGCAGGAACGACAGGCCGCCGATCAGCATGGCGAAAGCGTAGATGAATACCGCCGTCGGCAGCGGCAGCGGGTGACCGAGCGCATCGAGCAGCCACCAGAAGCCGACGCCTTCGGCAAGCCAGGCCAGCAGCCCGAGTGCCAGCCCCATGCCCATCGCCGGCAGCGAGAAGCAGCGGCGAAAATGCAGGACGATTTCGCACAACTTGACGATCAGCCGCGCCCACTTCGATTGCCGCGCCGCCGCCCAGCGATCGATCGCGGCGATCAGCGCCGTCCACTGCACGAGGAGCAGCGCGACGATAACGAAGGCCAGCGCCAGACCGACCACCGGCCGCGCCGGCGCATAGGACCACAGGCCGATGGCAGCGAGAACGAGCACCGACAGAAGATCGCTGGCGCGCTCGGCAAAGAACGCGGCGAGGCTCGCCGCCGACGGCACGCCATGCGGCTTGAGCAGGACAGAGCGCAGGGTCTCGCCGAGCTTGCCGGGACTGGTGGTCAGCGCGAAACCGGCGAAATAGGCATTGAGGTTGATACGCCAAGCCACCGGCGCATCGAGCAGCGCGAGATAGCGCCCCCAGCGCACGAAGCGCAGCAGGTAGTTGCTCAGAGAAAGAGCGAGCAGCCCGAGCAGGACGAGCGGCCCGACCTGGATCACCGCCGCGACAACGTCGCGCCAGCCGGCCCATAAGGACAGGCCGAGATAGCCGATGGCGGCCAGCGCGACCGACCACAGCACGGCGCGCAGCGGCAATCCGCCGCCCGCCGCCACGGCTTCGGCAGCCGGCCTCAAGCGATGACGCCTCCGCCCAGACAGACCTTGCTCTCGTAGACGACCACCGACTGCCCCGGCGTCACCGCCCACTGCGGTTCGGCGAAGTTGATCTGGCACAAGGCGGCGTCGACGCGCTCGATCTCGCACGGCGCATCGGCCTGCCGGTAGCGCGTCTTGGCCGTATAGACCCAGTGCGTATGCGGCGCCCGGCCGGAAACCCAGGACAGCTGTTCGGCACGCAGATCGTCGACGAGCAGGGCCGGATGATCGTGCCCCTGCACGACGTAGAGCACGTTGCCGGCCATGTCCTTGCGCGCCACGAACCAGGCGTCGTGATCGCCGCTCTCGCCGCTCTTGCCACCCTTCACGCCGCCGATGTGCAGGCCCTTGCGCTGGCCGATCGTGTGATAGGTCAGGCCGTCGTGCTCGCCGAGCACACGCTCGTCGTCGAGGCAGCGTATCTCGCCCTTCTTCGGCGGCAGGTAGCGCATCAGGAATTCCTTGAAGGGCCGCTCGCCGATGAAGCAGATACCGGTCGAGTCCTTTTTCACGGCGACATGCAGCCCGGCCGCCTCGGCCATCTTGCGCACGTCACGCTTGTAGAGGTCGGCCAGCGGGAACAACGTCTTCGACAGCTGCTGCTGGTTCAGGCGATGCAGGAAATAGCTCTGGTCCTTGGTGCCGTCCTCGGCCTTGAGCAACTGGAAGGCACCATCAAATTCGCGCACGCCGGCGTAATGGCCGGTGGCGATCTTCTCGGCGCCGAGGCTCATCGCGTGCTCGAGAAAGGCGCGGAACTTGATCTCGGAGTTGCACAGCACGTCGGGGTTCGGCGTGCGGCCGGCCTGATATTCCTTGAGGAATTCGGCGAAGACGCGCTCCTTGTACTCCTTGGCGAAATTCACCACTTCGACGTCGATGCCGATCTTGTCGGCGACGCTCATCACGTCGATCAGGTCCTGGCGCGACGAGCAGTATTCCTCGGTATCGTCGTCCTCCCAGTTCTTCATGAACAGGCCGATCACGTTCCAGCCCTGCTCCTTGAGCAGCAGCGCCGCGACCGACGAATCGACGCCGCCGGACAAGCCGACGACCACTGTCTTACCTTTGTTCACCTTATTGCTCGACATCCGGACCCTCTCCCGCAAGCCAATTTTCCAGCGGCATCACCGCCGCCGGCTGTCCATTATCAAAAAACCAGCTATCCACCACGTAACGCTTGGGCGCCTCGCCAGCCGGCGCGCTTTCGTCGGCAGCCTCGCCGACTTCTTCGATCTGCGCCGAATAGTGCTCGAAGATAAAAAAATTCGTGCGCAAGGCCGGTTGCAGCACGCGATGAAAGCGCAGCCAGCCGCGCTTTTCGAGCAGGCGCAGCAGGCGCGTCGTCGTCGTCGAATGGTCGATGCAATCCATCCGGCCATAGACGCCGTCGTCGGCGTAATTGCCGCCGCGATCCGCCGAAATCGGCGTCTGCTGGCCGGCCCAGCCGAGCATCCAGCCCACCGCGATGCCGAGCAGGGCGCGCTCGTGCACCGCGCTGAAACCATCGCCGAGCAAATCCTGCACGCGCCGCAACTGCGCATCGGAGTACAGCACTTCGTCTTGCGACAGACAGCTGTAGTTGTAGCAAACACTGAGCACCTCGCCGCCCGAGGCGCTCGCTGCGAAGACCAGCAGCAGCGCTGCCAGGCAGGCTGCCGTCCATCTCATGCGTAATGCGTCAGCAGGTCGAGCGGAAAGCGCTTGCCGGCCAGGAAATCCTCGATGCAGCGCAGAATCAGCGGGCTGCGGTGGCGCGGCGCGAGCGCGCGGATTTCGGCTAGCGTCAGCCAGCGCGCCACGAGGATGCCGTCGTCGAGCGCGCGCGCCGGATCGTGGCCGGTGATCCTGCCGCCGAAGGCGAAGCGCAGGTAAGTCACGTCCTTCGCTTCGTTGCGCCAGTTATAGACGCCGACCAGATACTCCGGCTCAAAGGTATATGCGGTCTCCTCGAGCGCCTCGCGGATCGCCGCCTCGCAGAGCGACTCGCGGCATTCGAGGTGGCCGGCCGGCTGGTTGTAGCGGATACCGTCGTCGGTTTCCTCTTCGACGAGCAAAAACTTGCCGTCGCGCTCGAGCACGGCGGCAACGGTGACATTGGGTTTCCAGACCATGTAAGAAGCCTTGGCGTCGGGGAAAGGCGCCTATTTTACCGCCAACCGGAGGGCGAACCGCCGGGAAATCGGCTAGAATTCCGCTTTCGAAATTTGCGGCAAACGGAGACAAAACCATGTCCATGGCGGATCGCGACGGCTTCATCTGGCACGACGGCAAACTGGTGCCGTGGCGCGAGGCAACCACCCACGTGCTGACCCATACGCTGCATTACGGCATGGGCGTTTTCGAGGGCGTGCGCGCCTACAAGGCCGAAAAAGGCACGGCCATCTTCCGCCTGCGCGAGCACACCGACCGCCTGTTCAACTCGGCCAAGATCTTCCAGATGAAGATGCCGTGGGACAAGGAAACGCTGATCGAGGCACACAAGGAAGTCGTCCGCGCCAACCAGCTCGAATCCTGCTACATCCGCCCGATCGCCTTCTACGGCTCCGAAGCGCTGGGCATCGCCGCCACCACGCTGAGTACGCACGTTGCCGTCGCCGCCTGGCCGTGGGGCGCCTACCTCGGCGCCGAAGGCATGGAAAAGGGCATCCGCGTCAAGACCTCGAGCTTCACCCGCCATCACGTGAATATCAACATGTGCCGCGCGAAATCGGTCGGCAGCTACACCAATTCGATCCTCGCGCACCAGGAAGTCGCGCAGGATGGCTACGACGAAGCGCTGCTGCTCGACGTCGATGGCTACGTCGCCGAGGGCGCCGGCGAGAACATCTTCATCGTCAAGAACGACAAGCTGTACACGCCGGACCTCACGTCCTGCCTCGAAGGCATCACGCGCGCGTCGGTGCTCACGCTGGCCGCGGAACTCGGCATCCCGGTCATCGAAAAGCGCATCACGCGCGACGAGCTGTATTGCGCCGACGAAGCCTTCTTCACCGGCACGGCGGCCGAAGTCACGCCGATCCGCGAACTCGACAACCGGCAGATCGGCGCCGGCCGGCGCGGCCCGATCACCACCCGGCTGCAGGCCCTCTTCTTCGACTGCGTCAACGGCAAGGTGGCGGCGCACGAAGACTGGCTCACCTACGTATAAGTCTTACGTATAACGCTTACGCATTTCCGCATCACTCCGCATTCAATTTCAGATCGCAAGGTTCCGCATCATGGCCAACAATCCGCAACAGACCGTCGAAGTCACCGCACACGACCTGCCGCTGCACTGCCCGACGCCCGACGCCCCGCTCTGGTCGCGCCATCCGCGCGTCTTCCTCGACGTCACCCACACCGGCGAAGCCGTCTGCCCCTATTGCAGCGCGCACTACGTCTTCAAGGGCGAACTGCCCAAGGGCCACCACTGAGTCCTGCCGGCTGCCGAATCTGGCAGCCGCCTGACCGCCACGCCATGAAAGCGCTGATCGTCGCCCCCTCCTGGATCGGCGACACCGTGCTGGCGCAGCCGCTGTTCATGCGTCTGCACGAACGCATTCCGGGGCTGCAACTCGACGCGCTGGCGCCGCGCTGGGTCGCGCCGGTGCTCGAACGCATGCCGGAAATCGGCCGGGTCGTCGACAGCCCTTTCGCGCACGGCGACCTCTCGCTGAAAGCCCGCCACCGATTGGCCCGGCAGCTGGCGCAGGCCGGCTACCAGCGCGCCTACGTGCTACCCAACTCGATCAAGTCGGCACTGATTCCCTTCTTCGCCGGCATTCCCGAACGCATCGGCTTCATCGGCGAATCGCGCTACGGCCTGATCAATCGCCGCCACACGCTCGACAAGATCGCGCTGCCGCAAATGGCCGAACGCTTCGCGCAGCTCGCCGAAGCGCCCGGCGCGCCGCTGCCGCGCCCGCTGCCGCTGCCGCGCCTGGCGTCGAGCGACGCACAGCAGGCCGCAACGCGAACGGCGCTGGCCATCGCGCAGCCAGAAAAACTCGCCGTCTTCTGCCCCGGCGCCGAGTATGGCCCGGCCAAGCGCTGGCCGGCCCGTCATTTCGCGACGCTGGCCGATGAACTGGCGGCGCGCGGCTATACCATCTGGCTGCTCGGATCAAAGAAGGACCGCCCGATCGGCGACGAAATCCTGGCCCTGGCCAAACCCGACGCGCCCTTGCACAACCTGTGCGGCGCCACCTCGCTGACGCAAGCGATCGACCTGATCGCCAGCGCCGAATTCGTCGTCTGCAACGACTCCGGCCTGATGCATGTCGCCGCCGCGCTGGATCGCCCGCTGGTCGCGGTTTATGGCTCGTCGTCGCCCGACTTCACGCCGCCCTTGTCGCGGCGCGCCCAGATCATCAATCTCCAGCTCGAGTGCAGCCCCTGCTTCAAGCGCGAATGCCCCCTCGGGCATCTCGACTGCCTGAACAAGCTCGGCGCGCAACAGGTACTCGAGGCCTGTCTCGCGAAAGGCCGCGCATGAGCATCATTTTTGCCAGTCCCGAGGATGCCGAAACCGCGTTTTACGAGGCCATCGCCCGCGCCGATCTCGAAGCGCTGATGAGCGTCTGGGCCGACGACGAAGAGATCGTCTGCATCCACCCGACCGGCCAGCGCCTGCGCGGCGCGGCCGCCATCCGCGAAAGCTGGCGCAGCATCTTCACCAACAACCCGCGGCTCACCGTGCGCATCACGCAGGGCGTGCACTGGAACGGCATGCTGCTCACCGTGCACAACGTCGTCGAAACCCTCTATCTCGGCGACGAACCGACGCCGCACGGCCCGATGCTGGCGACCAACGTCTACCAGCGCGGCGCCAGCGGCTGGCGCCTGCTCTCGCACCACGTCTCGACGGCGGCCGACGCTTCGGTGAGCGAAGTCGGCGAGCGCAGCGACGGCATTTCGCGGACGCTGCATTGACCGCCGGGCTGCCTGCCGGATTACCTTATCGCGCACCGAAGTGGCTGCCGGGCGGCCACGCCCAGACCATCTACCCGCTGCTGATCAAGCCCGAGCCGATCCCCTATCGCCGCGAACGCTGGGAAACGCCGGACGGCGACTTCATCGACCTCGACTGGAGCGAGACACCGCACGGCGGCCCGGCCGACGATACACGACCGCTGGTCGTCCTCTTTCACGGCCTCGAAGGCAGTTCCAACAGCCACTACGCCATAGCCCTCATGCGCGCGCTCTCGGCGATCGGCTGGGACGGCGTGGTCGTGCACTTCCGCGGCTGCTCGGGCGAGACCAACCGCCTGCCGCGCGCCTATCACTCGGGCGACAGTGAGGAGATCGACTGGATCCTGCAGCGCCTGCAGCAGCGCTTCCCGATGCGCCCGCGCTACGCGGTCGGCGTTTCGCTGGGCGGCAACGCCCTGCTCAAGTGGCTGGGCGAACGCGAGTTCAATGCCGCCGGGCGCCTGCGCGCCGCCGCCTCGATCAGCGCCCCGCTCGACCTGACGGCCTGCGGCCATCACCTGGCGCGCGGCTTCAACCGGGTTTATACGCAGCACTTCCTGCACACGCTGAAGGCCGGCGCCGCCGCCAAGCTGGCACACTTCCCCGGCCTTTTCGACGAACGCCGGATGCGCGCCGCCACTAGCCTTTACCAGTTCGACGACGCCGTCACCGCGCCCCTGCACGGCTTCGCCGGCGCCGACGACTACTGGCGGCGCGCTTCGAGCAAGCCCTGGCTGGCGGCGATTCGCCTGCCGACCCTGGTCCTCAACGCCCGCAACGACCCCTTTCTGCCCGCCGACGCCCTGCCCACGCCGAGCCAGGCATCGCCCCTGGTGAGGCTCGAACTGCCAAGCCAGGGCGGGCATGCCGGCTTCGTCAGCGGCAGTTTGCCGGGGCAACTCGACTGGCTGCCCCGCCGTATTCTTCATTTTTTTCAGCACGAGGTTTGAGATGAGCAACGCAGCGCATACCCTGCCCCCCGAAATTTTCAAGGCCTACGACATTCGTGGCATCGTCGGCAAAACGCTGACCGCCGACATCGTGCGCCGCATCGGCCACGGACTCGGGTCGCTGGCGCGCGAACGCGGCCAGAGCGCGATCGCCGTCGGCCGCGACGGCCGCCTCTCCGGCCCGGAATTCGCCGGCGCGCTGGCCGCCGGCATCTGCGCGGCGGGCATCGACGTGATCGACGTCGGCTGCGTACCGACCCCGGTCACCTACTTCGCCGCCCATCACCTCGGCTGCCACAGCTGCGTCTCGATCACCGGCAGCCACAACCCGCCGGACTACAACGGCCTGAAGATGGTGATCGGCGGCGAAACGCTGGCCGGCGCGACCATCCAGGCCCTGCGCCAGCGCATCGAGGCCGGGCAACTGGCGCACGGCGAGGGGAAGATCACGCAAGCCGACGTGCGCGGCGCCTACCTCGAACGCATCCTAGCCGACGTCAAGCTGGCGCGCCCGATGAAGATCGTCATCGACGCCGGCAACGGCGTCGCCGGCGGCATCGCGCCCGAACTCTTCAAGCGCCTCGGTTGCGAGTTGACGGAGCTGTTCTGCGAAGTCGATGGCAACTTCCCGAACCACCACCCCGACCCGTCGAAACCCGAGAACCTGCAGGACGTGATCACCGCCCTGCGGACCACCGATGCCGAACTCGGCCTCGCCTTCGACGGCGACGGCGACCGGCTCGGCGTGGTGACCAAGGACGGCGAGATCATCTACCCCGACCGCCAGCTGATGCTCTTCGCCGCCGACGTCCTGTCGCGCTGCCCCGGCCAGCAGATCATCTACGACGTCAAATGCACGCGCCTGCTCGCACCGTGGATTCGCCAGCACGGCGGCGAGCCCCTGATGTGGATGACCGGCCACGCGCTGGTCAAGGCCAAGCTCAAGGAAACCGGCGCCCCGCTGGCCGGCGAGATGAGCGGCCACGTATTTTTCAAGGAGCGCTGGTTCGGTTTCGACGACGGCCTCTACGCCGGCGTCCGCCTGCTCGAAATCCTCTCGCGATCCAACGACCCGAGCGCCGTGCTGAAAGCGCTGCCGAACAGCAGCTCGACGCCCGAACTCAACATCAAGATGAACGAGGGGGAACCCTTCACGCTGCTCGACGACCTCAAGCGCGACGCGCGCTTCGAAGGCGCGCGCGAAATCATCACGATCGACGGACTGCGCGTAGAATATGCCGACGGCTTCGGCCTCGCCCGCCCGTCGAATACGACGCCGGTCGTGGTACTACGATTCGAGGCCGACAACCAGGCCGCGCTCGAACGCATACAAGCGGATTTTCGACGCGTGCTGAATGCCGCGCGGCCGGGCCTCGCCCTGCCGTTCTGAACCGGCGCGACCGATCGCCCACAAGGAGACGCGATGTCCGATACGACGTCCAATATCGACCTGCAGGAAGTGTTCATCGGCCGCCAGCCGATTCTCGACCGGAATCAGCGGACCTTTGCCTACGACCTGCTGTTTCGCAGCAATGCGGCGGGCGGCCAGAACTTCGCCAGTTTCCTGAACGGCACCCAGGCCAGCGCGACGGTCGCCGCCAATGCCTTCACCGAATTCTCGGTCGCCGACGCGCTCGGCCCGTACCAGGGCTTCATCAAGGTCGATCAGGAATTCCTGTTCAGCGACCTGATCGACGCGCTGCCCCGGCAGTCCGCCATTCTGGAAATACTGGAGACGGTCGAGCCGACCCCGGGCGTTCTGCAGCGCTGCGCGGAACTGCGCAGCACGGGCTTCATTTTGGCCGTCAAGGCCGGCGCGCAAACGTCGGCGCAGTACCGCGCCCTGTTTGCGCAGGCCGAAATCATCAAGATCGACATCAGCCACATCGAGGCCGACCCGCTGGCGCGCCTGATCGGCGAACTCAAGCCGCTGGGCAAGGAGCTGCTCGCCGAAAAAGTGGAGAGCCGCGAACAGATGCAGCGCTGCCACGATCTCGGCTTCGACTATTTCCAGGGCTACTACTTCGCGCACCCCGTCGTCATCTCGGGCAAGCGGCTGTACACGCCGCAGCTCGCGCTGCTGCGCCTGCTCGGCCTGCTCATCGAGGATGCCGACACCACCGAGATCGAACGCCATCTGAAACAGGAGCCCGTGCTGACGGTCAACCTGCTGCGCTTGACCAACTCTGCGAGCAGCGGCATCTCGACGCAGATCACCTCGCTGCGCCACGCGATCACCGTTCTCGGCCGCCAGCAGCTGATGCGCTGGCTGCAACTGCTGCTGTACACCAGCGCCACCGGCACGGCCGACGCCACCAACCCGCTGCTGCTGCTTGCCGCGACGCGTGGCCGGATGATGGAACTGCTCACCGAAGGCCTGCACAAGACGAACCGGAACGACCGCGACCTGGTCGATCAGGCTTTCATGGTCGGCATCCTCTCGTTGATGCCGGCGCTGCTCGGCAGCGGCATCGCCGAAATTCTCGCCCAGCTGCCGGTCGCCGACCGCGTCCAGCGCGCCCTCTGCGAGCGCAGCGACACGCTCGGCCGCCTGCTGACGCTGGTCGAAATCACCGAACGTACCGAACGCACCGAACGTGATGGCCCGGTGGCCGAAGACGCACTGCGCGAGCTGCCCGGAATCGACGTCAGGTTCCTCAACAGCTGCCTGACCCAGGCCCTGTCGTGGGCCAACAATCTGGATCGGGAGCGATCCTGAATACGGCCGGCCAGCCCGGCGAGACGCCCCCCGAAGCCCTGGATCAACAGGTCTTCCTCGGCCGCCAGCCGATCCTCGATCGCGGCCAGCAACTGCTGGCCTATGAACTGCTTTTCCGCAACGGCCAGATCGCCACCGGCAATCGCGCCGAGATCCTCGACGCCAGGCACGCAACGGCCAGCGTCATCGCCAACGCCTTCACCGAATTTTCGATTAGCGATGCGCTCGGCCCCTACCGCGCCTTCATCAACGTCGATCGCGAGTTCCTGTTCAGCGACCTGATCGAGGTGCTGCCGAAGGAAATGGTCGTCCTCGAAATTCTCGAATCGGTCGATCCGACGCCCGACGTGCTCGAGCGCTGCCAACAGCTTTGCGCGCGCGGATTCTCGCTGGCCGTGGACGACGTGATCGAGGCCAGCGAAGCGTATCTGCAACTGCTCAAGTTCGCCGAAATCATCAAGGTCGACGTGCTCAATACCGAGCCCGCAACCCTGCCGGCGCTGATTGCCCAGCTCAGGCCGCTGGGCAAGAAACTGCTCGCCGAGAAGATCGAAACCCGCGAGCAAATGACCCTTTGCCTGAATCTCGGTTTCGACCTGTTTCAAGGCTATTTCTTTGCCCGGCCGACGATCATCGCCGGCAAGAAACTCAACCCTTCGCAACTGGCGCTGCTGCGCCTGCTCGGCCTGCTGATGGCAGACGCCGAAACCAGCGAAGTGGAGGATGCCTTCAAGCAGGAGCCCGGGCTGACCATCAACATGCTGCGCCTGACCAACTCGGTGAGCAGCGGCCTGTCGAGCCGGATCACCTCGCTGCGCCACGCGATCACCATCCTCGGCCGGCGCCAGTTGCAGCGCTGGGTGCAACTGCTGATCTACACCGACCCCGGGGGCGAAGCGCGAACCGCCAATCCGCTGCTCCAGCTGGCCGCGACGCGCGGGCGGCTGATGGAGCTGCTGGCCGAACGCGTGCAGCCGAAAAACCGCGAATTCTCCGATCAGGCCTTCATGGTTGGTATCATGTCGCTGATGCCCGCCCTGCTCGGCGTGGCGATGCAGGAAATTCTCGCGCAGCTGCCGGTGACGCCACGCGTCAAACAAGCGCTCGACGAGTGTGGCAACCAATGCGACGACCAGCACGGCGGCCAGCTCGGCGAACTGTTGCGGCTGGTTGAAGCTACCGAGCAAACCGATCCGCTCGCCACCGAAGAAGCCCTGCGCCAGCTGTCGGGCAGTCACCTGTTGAACGTACGCCAGCTCGGCGACTGCCTTGCACACGCGCTGATCTGGGCCAACAATCTCGGCACGGACAACACCGGAACATAGCCAGGATCTAGCAGATGATGATGACCGAGCCTTTTCTGAGCGAAGCCTTTCTCACCCGCCAACCGATTGTCGACCGTGAAGAGGCATTGATCGGCTACGAATTGCAGTTCCACTGCAGCGCCGACGCCCGATACGCGACCGAAGGCCGCAGCAGCCCGGCGACGCTGGTCTGCGCCGCCTACGCCGAACTCGGCATGCGCAGCGCGCTGGGCAAGAACCACGCCTTCATCCGCGTCGACACCGACTTTCTCCATGACGACGCACTCGAACTGCTGCCGGCCGACGGGGTGGTCATCGAACTGTCGCTCGCCTCCGCACCGGACGAACTGACCCTCGCCCGCTGCCACACACTGCGCGAACGCGGCTACTCGCTGGCGCTCGCCGACTACAGCGGACTCGACCGACGCAGCACGCCCCTGCTGGCGCTGCTCGACATCGTCAAAATCGACGTCAACAGCTGCGACGCAACGACGCTCGAGAGCCTGGCCGGCTCGCTGCGTCGCCTGCCGCTCAAACTGCTCGCCCAGGGCGTCGACACGCGCGAGCAGATGGAGCGTTGCCGCCAGATCGGCTTTCAGCTCTTTCAGGGGCACTTCTTCGCCGAACCGAAAATCATCGGCGGCCGCCGGCTGTCGGCAACCCAGAGCGGCCTGATCCGTTTGATCAACCTCGCGGCGCGCGACGCCGATACCGCCGTCATCGAAGCCGCGTTCAAAAGCGAACCGGCGCTGATCCTCAACCTGCTGCGCATCGTCAACTCGGTCGGCCACGGCGGCAACCGCTTCGGCCAGCGCATCGGCTCGCTGCGCCACGCCATCACGCTGCTCGGCCGGCGCCAGTTGCAGCGCTGGCTGCAACTCTTGCTGATGACGCCGAACGGCAGCACCGCCGCCGATCTCAGCCGCTCGCCGCTGCTCCACGTCGCCGCGCTGCGCGGCCGGATGATGGAACTGCTGGTCGAGCAGTGCCATCCGAACGACCGCAAGCTGGCCGATCTGGCGTTCATCACCGGCATCATGTCGATGATGCCGATCGCCCTCGGCCTGCCGATCGACGAAATTCTCCAGCAAATCACGCTCGAACCCGAAGTCACGCGGGCGCTGAGCGCGCACGAAGGAGACCTCGGACAAATACTGACGCTGCTCGAGTGTTACGACGGAGAAGACGCGGCCTGTTGCGACGTCGTGCTGGCGCGCCTGAGCGAAGGCAGCTGCGACCGCTCGACGCTGACCAACTGCCTGACCGATGCGCTGCGCTGGATCAACGGCAACAGCGAGTAGGCACGGGATATGCCAAATATCTAATTCCTGTCGTCAGCCCCTTTCAGCTCGACGTTGCTGCGCGGCGCCCCCCCCCGGCTGCGCAGATCGTCCGGCCGCACCTCCTACCGCTCCCGTCCCGCCTCATGCCAGGCCTTGCGCACCGGCGACAGCAGATACTCCGCCACCGTCCGCGTGCCGAGCAGAATCTCCGCGTTCGACTGCATGCCGGCACTGAGCAGAAACCGCTCGCCGTCCATCTCCAGCCGCATCGCCTTGAGCGTCACCAGTGCCTTGTAGAGCAGCGGCGGGGTCTTTCCCGGTGCCTTGTCGTTCGGATTGGCGCCGTTGCCCGTGTTGCCGTCCGCCGAGTCGGCGCTGACGTGCTCGACCGTGCCGTCGACCATGCCGTACTTCTGGAACGGGAAGGCGGCAAACTTGAGCTTGACCGGCTGCCCCTGCCGCACGAAGCCGATGTCCTCGTTGCTCACCCACACTTCGGCGCGTAACGTCTCTTCCTTTGGCACCAGCGTCAGCAGCACCGTGCCCGGCTGCACGACGGTGCCGACCGAGTGCGTTGCGAGATCCTTGACCACGCTCTCCTGCGTTGCCTTGAGTTCGAGCAGGTCTTTGCGGTGCGCCTGCTTGGTCACTTCCTGCGCGAGTTTGTCGAAGGCGCCCTGGATCTCGTTGCGCTCGGTGTAGAGTTGACGGCGATAGTCGCTGTCGATCTGAGCCAGATGTTTCTCCGACTGGGCGATGCTGGCCTGGGCCGACCCGATCAGGTGATCCTGCGTCTTGAGTTCCTGCTCCTTCTCGATGCGCTCGCGTTTCTTGTCGCTGGCCATGATGCTGCCGGCGAAGCCGTCCCTGGCGAGCTTCTCGAAGGCTTGGTCCTGTTCGCGGTAGTGCGGCAGGATTTCGCCGAGTTTGGCCTTGACCTGCTCGGCCGAGGCAAGTTCGGCGCGGGCTTTGACCAGCCGGCTGCGTTCCTCGGCCAGTGCGGCATCCAGCGCGTTGCGGTTGGCACGGTACTGGGCGCCGACCTCGCCAGCCAGCGCGGCGGGATCGCCGGCTTCGGCGGCAAAGGGCTTGCCGGAGAGTTCGCCGTCGATGCGGCGCAGGGTCAGGCGCTTGCGCTGGTAGTCGGCGTCGATCGATTTGCTGTCGGCTTCGCTGATCAGGGTATCCATACGCATGAGGATCTGCCCGGCATGGACGGTCTCGCCTTCGCGCACGAGGATCTCCTTGACGATGCCGGCATCGGACGGCTGCACGATCTTGAGGTAGCTCTGCGGAATGAGCTTGCCTTCGGCGACGGCGACGATGTCGAGGCGGCCGACCAAGGCCCAGAGGATGAGCAGGACGAGCATCCCGGCGAGCAGCCAGAGCACCTTGCGCCCGAGTGGATCGGGCGAGGCGTGCTGCAGGCGCAGGAGGGGCGGCGAGAAGTCGTGGTAATCCGGCTCACTGACGGATAAGGTAGGGAGTTTCATTTTTGATCCGCAGTGGCGAAGCAGGGTTTGGGCGGCATGATCCGCCGCCCAAACCCTGAGCGCGCTGGTTACGACAAACGCTGCGATCCGACCTGCAGCCCGGTAAGCGGCGTCAGCGCCTGCGCCGAGGTACCGAGCGCCGCACTGCTCAACACGTCGAACACCGGTGTGATGCCGATCCCGGCCAGCGTGCCGTTCTTGCCGTATTGGTAGGCTAAATCGCCGCCGAGGGCTGCACTGTCCGAACCCGCGAGCTGGAAATTGGCCAGGGCGTTAGTCAGTGCCCAGGTAGTCAGGCCGGGGTTGGCGGTCCGCGCGGTGTCAAAAGCACCGACCAGACCGGCGAAGTTGAAGTTCTCCACCTTGTTGTCGTGCAGCGGGTCGGCGCCGCCGGGGGCGAAATCGGCCATCGCTTCGGCAATGACTTGCAGGTTGAGCACCGGTTTGGTCGGCGTCGTGGCGTACCAGTCCTTGAAGGTGATCTGGTCGCTGGCGCCGACCTTGAGCACGAGGTCGTTGGTCGCCTTCGAGAAGGAGAGATCGGCATAGGCAATGCCGCCGCCCAGTGAGACGGTGTCGCTGCCGGAACCCCCGGTGGCAAAGGTGTCCTGCCCATCGCCCTTGTTGAAGAGAACGATGTCGTTACCGGCGCCAGTAGTGTAGGTGTCGTTGCCCAAGCTGCCGAGGAAAATCTCTGCGCTGGCACCGCCGGTGATCGTGTCGACGCCGGCGCCACCGTTGAAGAGCGCCGTACCTGAGGTATCAGTCAGGATATCGTTGCCGTCTCCACCTTCGAGGACATCGTTGCCGGTGCCGCCGTTTAGGGTATTGACGGCGCTATTGCCGTGCACGAGGTTGTTCAGCGTGTTGCCGGTGCCGTTGATCACTGCAGTGCCCGTCAGCGTGAGGTTCTCAACATTAGTCGTTAGTATGTAGGTGAGACTACTGTTAACCGTATCGATGCCTTCGTTGGCATTCTCAAGAACGAGGTCACCAATATTATTGACGGTATAGGTGTCGTCACCGCCTAATCCCGCCAGAATCTCTGCTCCGATACTTCCGTTTAACAGGTCGCTGCTAACGGTGCCGGCAACCATGGTGGCACCGGCCAGTTTTGCGTTGATAGCGGTATCGCCCCAAACCACACCGTCGCTGAACTTGAATTGTTCAATGCGCCAATCGGCGGAGTAAAAGTAATTCTGCACGGTGATTTGATCGGTCGTCCCGTATTTCAGTAACAAATTGTTGCCCTGTCGTTCCAGTCCGGTCACGTCGGTCGATCTGACATCCATGAACTGGACTGTGTCGGTGTTTCCGGCAGTGGCGTCTCCGTCGCGGATCAGGTCTTGTCCGCCTCCCTGGCTGAACTGGTAGGTGTCGTTGCCCGCACCCCCGGTCACGTAATCTCCTCCAAACAGCACGTCGTTGCCGGTGCCGCCAATCAGCAGATCGTTGCCGCTGTTCCCATACAGCGTATCAACACCTGCACCACCGACCAGGGTGTCGTTACCGAGCAGGCCATTCAGCGTATCGTCGCCGTTGCCGCCATCCAGTTGATCACTCAGCGCCCCGCCGCTGATCGTATCGTTGCCGTCCAGACCGCAGATGCGGTTGACGCCATCGGCATACCCGGTAATGTTGTCATTTCCGGCAGTGCCGTTGGTGACGACATTGGCGGCGATGTCGGTGTAAGTCCAGGTGATACCGTCGCTGAACTTGAATTGCTCAATACGCCAATCAGCGGAGTAAAAGTAATTCTGCACGGTGATTTGATCGGTCGCCCCGTACT
>Ga0307509_10000104_pt1 | contig 119553 bp, 137 predicted proteins | sample 10_EM_MG_FD_202245 | JGI IMG/M metagenome (GOLD analysis project Ga0307509, IMG submission 202245) | Populus trichocarpa ectomycorrhiza microbial communities from riparian zone in the Pacific Northwest, United States - 10_EM | ecosystem: Host-associated > Plants > Roots > Unclassified... | reverse complement strand
TACCCCTCCATCTCACCCCTTCATCCCGGTCGCCCCCCCCCCCCCTCCCCCCGCCGTGGCCGACGCCGCACCACCACATATCACGCTTGTCAGCAACTATCATACATGTACTCGAGTACCGTATATCAACACAACACACCAAAAGTAGATCCTATTCCTCATATCCAACTCTAACACGGGTCCTAACATTCCCTCCACCCCCCCAAAATCCTCTTCACTCCTTTATCACGTCGATCACCACCCCCAATCAGTAAAAGTTGACGAACAAGGTAAATCATCCACCTGCCTAATCAATAGGGTGTAATCCTCTTCCCTGTAAACTGAGTCCCGCTTCTCCCTCTCGTCCCGGCGCTGAGGGAGGCACGGTAAGGGTATCATGGTCAGTCATATGCAGAAAGCACCTTAATAAAATAAAAAAATATTAATATAAACCCTTACTATACATACTTGGTGCCAGTATCATAAACTGTGAGGGACATAAGTGCCCTACCATGCTACATCATACGCAGGATACGGTAGCCTAGGGTACGGCAGATAGATAGAGAGACAGGGAGATAAATTTAGGTAGACTATCATAGTTTAGATAGAGAAATAGAGAGAGAGATATGACACATGATGAGTCGACTCCCGACAATTTGGATCTATCTATCTATCGCACCGCACAATAAACTCGCACATTAGAGTATCATACACACATCACAGCGCAGGTCATCACTTTTCGCAATGGAGTGGGTTGATATATATTACCCGCATCGCATGGTAGATCTTTGTTCGCGTACCGGAATGACAAAATCCCGATTATGCTTACCCTTCCCTTCAAATATTATAGTCTACCCAGTACCGGTACGGCAAGTTATCTGAACCTGAACCTACTTACAGCAAAAGAGAGAGAGAGAGAGAGAGAGAGAGAGAGAGAGAAGATGAAAAAGGAAAAAGGAAAAAAGAAAGGAAAAAAAAAAGAGTGTGGAAAGTTCTTCTTTTCTTTTTTCAAATTTTTGTTTTGTTTTGAATAACTATCATAGCAAAAACCCAGAACACCCCCCCCTTTTTTCAAGCTCAGCCCACTCCCAGCCCATTATACTTGTAATCCCCCTACCTGCCGGAAAACAGATAAAATAAGTGAGCAAGAAAAAAGACAACGCCCCCATACCGGTAGTAACTTTGCCCCGCGAAAAGGTGTGGAAAGGAAAAAAAAAAAAAGGAAAAAAAAAAAAAGAAAGAAAAAAGAATTTACTCGAGTATATCCCTTACCGTGTTTAAACCCATGATAACCTTGTTGGTATTCAGGACAAAAAGAGTCCCTGAAAAAGCAAATGGAAAAAGCGCACAAGCACCCGCAAGAGAGAAAGCTTAAGGTCCCCCCAGAAAGCAAAGGAAAAAAATTTAAGAAAAAAAATGAAATGGTGAAATGGTGAAATGGTACGACAAAAAGACAAAAAGCTAAATAAATTTTCTCCAGCCTTGCTTGCTTACTTTGTTATCCTATCCTATCCTACCCTGTCCCGTCCATAGAAACCAAATGATACACTACAATACTCCAAAAGAAAAGGGAAGAAAGAAAAATCAAAAATCAAAAAAATCCCAAATCCAACCAGTGACTCCATTTGTCCAGCCCGAACAAGCATGTATTTTTTTTCGTTTTTTTCGTTTGGTATTTTGTGTTCGGGGATTTTTTTTCATCCCCCCTCTTCCCTCGTTTCCTTCCTTCTTACCCCTTTCTCCCATCGCACCCTGCCGGTGCTGGGGCTACCTCACCCCACCTCATCTTTGAGCAATCAACCAACCAACCAATCCCCAACCGACCGCCTCCAGTTCATGCTCTTTTTCTTGTAATCTTTTCGTGTTTGGTATTTCCTTCAAGAAAAATTCCCAGTTCTTCGCCATGACCAAAACACCCGAAAAAAAAAACTCTTACACTAAGAAAAAGAAAGGGAAGAAAAGGAGGAAGGAAAAAAAAAAGGAAATGATGAAGAAAAAGGAAACCTTAATGCTTTTCTACCCAATTTCTCTCTTTGCCCCGCCCTGTCGACTTTTACCTGTCATCATTAATCGTTACACGCGTTTCCTGATACACCACCTTGGTGCCTAGCGGACCAAGTGAAGGGCGTGAACGTCATCAATGCCTGGCTCGAGAAAGACATAAAAATGTACTAGGAATAGAATGGTAGAAGAAAGTGCGGAGAAGAAAAGAAATGATAAATAAAATAAAAAGGGCCTAAAGAGGAAGAATGAATGAAAACAAAAAAAAGTGAAAGGATATCCCCGCTTCCCCCAACATCCGTAAGATCGAGAAATGCCTGCTATAAATCCCAAGGTGATGTTACATACCACAAAAGAAACACAAAGGAAAAGAAAGGAAAATACCCCATAATCAGAGCTCGCGCAGACCCTGGGGAAGGAGATGAATGAAGGAAAAAAAGGCGATTAGTTTAAAAATTACAGAAGTTTAGCTGTCGTACGCAACAACTCGGGCCGCAATCGACCTTGCGCATGGCCAATGATCGAACCCTAATTATTTTTTTCCTCTTCGTTCAGAGAGCTGAGAGGTTTGGGTAGTAGCCGCGTGAGGTTTCTGCTGGCTCAAATCGCCCGCATTTCGGATAAAGGCTGGTCGTGTTGAACCTCTGCTCTCTCCCAACCGAGGCGCCACCGCCCAACCAATTTGCACTATACTCTTCCTTGACCGTCTTTCTCAAAGAATCATTGGTCGACATGCTCGCAGGAATGTAAGAGGATACGTCAGAATCAAACTGCTGACAGTTCGTTTCCAAAGGGTGTTCGCTCTTGCGATCATTATTATAGGAGTGAGTTTCGTAATTATTTTCGATGTTTTGTGAGGGCGGCTGGGTGGTGGACTCGTAGATCGTTGAGGGGAAATATTGATACCCGACAAAGCCAGAATCGAGTTGCGAGGCTGTCTCCGCGTCGAGGATTGGGTCAATCGGAGGCTCGAGATGCGACGAAGAAGATGCGCTGGATACGGAAGGGTTGTGTATGGAGGATGTTGCAGGGGATGAGTGCATGGATGGTATGCCGGTGGTATGCAGCTGCAGGCCAGTCATTCCCATGGAGGAACTTGAGCCTCCAAGACCAGAAGCGGGTGTTACTCCGTCCGGACTCATAAAACCGGATCCGCCAGAGGTGGGTGAGGGGTGGGTACCATTTCCATTCCCGGAGCCCCCTCCTGCACCAGGGCTGGAAGCACTTGTTCTTCGCTCATCCGCGTAATGCCCTGGGCTTCTCCCGCGTACCACCATGGGGGCTGAAATCCTGTATGCAATCTTGACCCAACCTCCATCAGAACCCTGTGGATTTGAAGGATGGCCGGAAACGCTGGTCGCCGAGGAAGATGGGCTACCGACATCGGCATAAAGCTCAACAATTAAATGGTAATATTGCTGGGCAGCCCGTCGCTTACCGTTGTTGGCTGTTGCCGACTTAAATTGGATTCTGTCAAAAACGGCAATGTGTTGCTGTTGCTGAGTCTGTTGCGGGAAGCTGTACTCGCGGTCTAGAGGTCCCGCCTGGGGTGAGTGCACTTGTTGTTGAAGTACAGGACTCGAACTCGAGGCAGCAAATGCCATCCCCCCAGTCGGCTGGGGGCTAAGCTTTATCCTGTTTGGCTTGTGCTGCGGCCCCTTGTCTCGTTTGGGAGTGTGCTGAACAAGATCGACAACCTTTCCACCTGGTGCGTCAACCACTGCAGAGATGCACATGGCGAAAGCAAGGACGTGTTCCGTGGGCCCCCCTGAGGTTCTCCTCAGATACAGCGGCAGTGAATAAGTTGTGGGTTGCAGGCTGTAGGAGCAAATCACTGAAAAGTAATTTCGTCGGTAGCATGTCCAATCCCGCTCGGACAAGAAGAAACCCTTATCCACACGGGCATGGATCTCTGGTCGGACGTGGTGTCCGTCAGCCGACGTAAGTGAATGAATGAGCTGAGTCTCCCCTAGGGGAGGACCAGCAGAGTTAACCCCTAAACCATTGGAAGTAGGATCATGTTGCCCTGGTAATGGCGAAGTAAGGGTGCTGCCGACGGTAGGGGAAACGGTGATTGTAGGAGAGTCCAGAGCACGGCTTGCTGGTGTCAGTGGAGAATGAGGTGATGCTAAAATTTCCGACTGAGACCCTCGAGAAGGGAGATGACGCGAAAGATGGGGAGTGGACGTAGCATAGTCTGCCCTGACTGACGAACCAAGTGAGGGTGAGACAGACTTTGTGCTGCCCGAGGAGGAGCGGTGGTGCGGACCCATACCAGAAGTAGGACTTTGTCTACAGGCGAGTGGTGTAAGTAACCCTTCTTCTTCTTCTTCTACTTCGACTGCTTCTTCTTCCAAGGCAAAAAGGAAAGTGAGCAGGGAGGAATTGCATAACCACGTACATTGAAGGAATTCTCGGTCGTGAGTCGGAACTCATGGAGTAAGATGGAAAAGTGGTAGATGAGGCACTTGTGGGGTAGGAGGTCGGTTGGAAGACGTTTGTGAATGGTGAGTAGGCGATTGAAGAAGCAGCCGATGTGGGACTGGAAGAGTCGTAGCCAGAACTGCTAGTAGCTGAGTATCTACGAGAAACGGATCGTCATCAGCTTCGTCCAGGGGTGGAAATAAACATGACTGAGGAGGAACAGAAAGTCGCGTGATGGAGAAACCAACAGGACTCGACACCTCGAAAAGCGACAACGGCATCAAGGAGTGGAAAGGGGAATAAAGAGTACAGTCGTGGGTAGGCTGATAGGTGGATTGTGGAGATAGGTAAGGTATGGAGGGGAACAGCGAAATAGAGAAAGCACACACCGTGGATCCTGCAGCGCGGGCAGAGATGCACCAAACCGACTATTACTGGCAGCGGGAATGGGGAGCGACTGAATCGACGAGTGCGAGATAGGATGATGTTCTCGTTGTACGGCCGAGCTCGAAGTGTCGAGAGGTTCGGGTTTGGGTGACATTTGAACGGGACCAAATCCTGTGCAGCCCACAAGGAAAGAGAAGATCGCTGTTAGCCAGACTGCTAGCCGAAATAATATGCAGCACGCAGACACACCGCCAACCCCACACACCCAGTGAGAGTAGTGGGAGCAGGATGGACCAGAAGCAGAAGCAGAAAGCCCAACAGTAGGCAGTAAAAAGCACGAAATAAGAGAGTGCAGCGTAACTCCAAAGATGCAAATAAAATAATGTGAAATAATAGGAAAAAAAATGAGATCAAATATTTTTGGAAGAAAAAAAAAAAGAAGGCCCAAGATTGCGAATCCCTTTTTCTCTTTTATTTCTTCGTCTTCTTCGGATGGCTGTGCAGTTGGGTTGCAGCTGCAGTTGCAGAGGTTTTGTGTTGGGTGTGCAGCACAGATAGACAAAGAAGGAAGGGGAGAGTGACAGGTGAAATAGGAAGAAAGAGCGAATAGATACAAATGGGTAAAGAAGGATTAAAAAATAAAATAAAATAAATAGCAGTGATGAGTAGTGTAGTGAGTGAGTGAGTGAGTGAGTGAGTGAATGTGAGTTGAGTGACAAAAGGAGCGAGGCGAACAGTAGATCAGGGTACGATACGGTACAGATAGGATACAGTACAGATCTCGGACTCGAACTCGACTCAACTGGGTGAAGCGGAATTACTCCTACCCCACCATGCACGTGCAGTTCTCGCTAGGCATCACTCTTTCCGCGCTGCCTGCATCGGAGATAGGGGGACGACGGGGAAAGGCAGCCAGCCAGAGGAAAACAGCACCTAATTGAAGGGTGCAATACCGGCTGTCTGTATGGTCCAGCCCGGCTGTATGGTATTCGAGTTGTAGCTGCCGGAGAACAATGATAGAAGAAAAAGAAGGATGAAGGGTGTCAAGGAACAGCGGGGAATGAGTAAAACAAAATGAATGGCTGCGGGCGGGAAAAACCAGTCAATGGGAGGTGAGAATGTGAGCTGCTTATGCTTATGCTTCTGCAGGCCTCGATGTCTCTTTCCATTCTGCTGCTGCTGATGATGATGATGATGATGATGTGCTGCCAAAAAGGAATAAGGAAATCGAATTCCAAAGAAGTAACAGGAACAAATGGAATAATAATAAAAAATAATAAAAAATAAAAATCGCAACTGGAAATAATAAATCCAAATAATGAAATAAATCGTATCAAGGAGGGGAATAATACTCACTGCTGCTCATCTGCAATGCAGTTCCAGCGCCTGGGCGCAACGACCACAAGACAGCCAGTGGAAAGGATTAAATAGGTCTAGGGAAGGAGGGGAGGTGAGGGTCGGCTGAGTGCGTCTATTCTGTCTTTGGAGTCGAGTCTTTCCTCTGCCGTAAACTTTTCCTGTCCGTCTTTCCTTTTTTTCTTTCTCCTTTCTGCTTCCCTCACGAGCTGGGGGGAAGGGCAAAAAAAAAAAATGAAATAAAAAGGGTTGGGTTGGGCTGCCTAGGCTGCCTGGCTGGGCTGCTTAATGCGTTTCGTGCGTTGCTGCGTTGCGTTGCGTGCGTGCGTGCGTCCGTCTCGTCTCGCTCTGTCCCAAGTGCGCGGAACCCTGGAAGAAACCCCGTAAATCGCATGTCAGTTGAGAGTCCTTTCCTCCTTCACCAAAGATCGCTCGTCTCGTTCGCCCGAGAAATCCCAAAAAACCTCAAAAAAAAAAAAAAACCTATCCCCACACACACCACCAAAACCCAACTTGCATGCAACCCATTCCCCCCCCCCACCAATATTCCAACCCACATAAACTGATACCCTATTGCCCCGCTACCACCCTCAGAGCGTGCTAACCATCTAACCACTATCCAATGCCTAAACCCACTGCTAAATGATCACAGCCAACCAGATGAAAAAGACACCATTGTTAAACGATCCAAAACCTCACCCCACCCTAATAGGTAGGGCAAGTACTCGTACAGTAGATAGGAATGAGATAGACATGGCGGAAAAACAAAATAAAATTCAAAAACAGGCAACAGGCAACAGGCAACGGCCACTAGACCAGGTCTAGATCGGATCGACGTGATGAGGAAAAGCACACCGTACTTACAGCAACAAAAATGAACAAGTTCGGGCAAAAAAAAATAAAAAATCCTCTGGTTCTCCCACAAATACGAGGACGATACGGCACTGGAGAGATTCGAAGAAAAGGCAGCAGTCTTCCGTTGCGAAGTTATTGATTGCGTGGTTGAAAGGAGATGCAAGCCTGTAAATTCCGAAGAATGTGTAGAAGTGGAAAGAAAAGAAAAATAAAGTTGGGAAGAGAATAAAAGAATAAAAATAAAAAAGATATGTGAGCAAGTAAATAGTAGCTACGGCTCTTTTCGATTGACGCTGGAGCGAACGGGGGCTTCCAAGTGGTGGGGGTGGGCGAGGTATTTTAGGGCGGCTGAGGCTGGGGTCGGGGTGTCGGTATATGTCGGCCTATCTGGGAAAGCGATCCAGGTCCAAGTCGACAGAAAACAAATGTTTCGCGCCCTAAAACAAAGGGTCTCCAACGCGTCTTCTCGCAGGGAAGGGAAAAAGAGGGAAAAAAAGAGTTGAGGGGGTTGGACTGAAAATAATAAAAATGCGGTGCGTCCCGATTACCATGCACGTTTGTCCGTTGGGAGACAGAAGGACAGGAATCAAAGGTTATGGTTTCCAGAAAGTCCTCTTAGGGTTTAAAAAGCCAATAAGAGTATTAGATAAAAAAGGCAAGCAGGTAGGAGGCCCAGCAAACTACCAAGCGAAATGACAGGGACGGTTCTTTGGTTGGCCCTGTTGAGGGAAATTGAAGAGCGGGAGGAGCGGGCTGATCGTTCTTACTCAAAAAGTTATTGCTTTTTATGACCCTTTTCTCTCCTCTTTCTCTGCCTCTCTTTTCCTCTCTATCGGTTGTTTCGATGGGTGATCGAGTGAGTGAATGAGTGATGCCTGGTGGACCCAAAGGCAGCTGTGGGTTAAACAGAGAGAGAGCGGATGCTGTAGCTGAACCAGAAACCAATATCCCAAAACGTGGGAAATGATGTCGTGATATATATGGAATCCTCAACAACTAACGGTTCAAGCCAACGCAGGATAACGAACGTGCCGCAGAAGGATCGTGGCAGTGACGAAGCTTTTTTATTTTTTTTTGAAGCCTTTCAAGACACTAGCAGATACGTCCAAAGAAGGTTGAATGGACAAAAATGGCGTTCGTTCGAAGATCCAGTTCGACGATATCAAAAAGAGATATCGAGTGTCGCAAAACAAACTGCTGAGATGGCCGATGAACTTTCGAAGGAGAAAAAGTTACCGTACCAGCCTGTGAATAGCAAGACCCAGTCGTGACTGATGCGTTAGGGAAGAAGACTTAATTTATTGGGCATCGAACTATTCAAAAAGATCCGTAACGGCCTCTACACACAGTCCGAGCTCAAGCTTTCCTCACACCCCCTTCCTATCCCCCAGGTTCTCCCAACTCCCTTCCCATCCGCTCCCACTACCACCACCACCACTTACCGTACTGTGCCCATTCACTCCCCCTCCTCTCCTGAACCCCTCCTTGCCCCTAGTCGACTCAGACTACCTAACCTCTGTGCCTACTTACCTCTATCCTTTTCTTGCAATGAGACTACCTCTCCTCCGGATTCATCTTGCCCCAAATCTGCCTTCCTGCATGCCCTGCGCCTTCCTGGCCCACCACCTCCCATTTCCTTACCCATTTGGGATGGGGACTGCAAGTCAGTGCGCTTAGAGTTTGGAGAGCGGACGGGGGAAAGAGAGGGGGGGGGGAGAGATTGGAGCCGGGGTCCCGCCTGATGTTCCTGCGTTTCTATGGGATCAGAGGGCGGAAAAGAAGGTAAGAGAACCAGAAGACAAGTCTCTCTTCCGTCAAGCTGAGGTGCTAAGCAAAAAATAGCGTCAAGACCCCAGTCGAGTTATCGGGAGCTATAAAAAGAACAAGGTTGGGAGCTAGCGCGAATAGGGATTGGGGCGAATGTGGAGGAGAGAGCAAGAGGAGGGGGGGTGCGTGAAGGGTGAAAAAAAATGAGGCAACGAAAAAAGGAGGAGAGGGATGGATGCCAGAAGAGCAGGAAAGAAAGAAATCCCTGCGGCAGATTGATACGAGCCTGTTCCTCATCCCTCCCCTCTTCATCCATCACTCTCCCCCTCCTCTTTTTTTTTTTTTTTTTTGAATTTCCCCCCGTTTTCTGTTTTAGGCCATTCCGCAACATTTTCCCTGGAAGACCTGACAAGGGTGAGCGAGAATCTAGCCAATCAGCTCGTTCCCAAGCGAGTCATCCCTGCAAAGAATCCTTCTCTTGGATTTCGCCCCCTGTGCTCTTGTCGATTCTCTGGGCTCTCTGTATGGTCAGAAAAGAAGAGGCTGCAGGGTGGAATTCGGTGTTGCCGAATCCCCAGACGAGGGGGGGATTTGATCCAGAGAGAGCGCGAGAAAAGCAAAGCCCGCCTTTCCGGCGTATCATATGTCAGTTATGGGTAACCTGCAGTAAAAAGAGATGTCTGCGGGTTAATGATATTTATCCGCGGCTTGGCTTTCTGGCTTCCCTCTTTTCTGGGACATGGGTGTCGATTATTAATCCACGAGTATATTCCCTAGTGTCTATGAAAGCGTGAAAAAGCAGCGAGGTTGGCAATCCTCATCGCCAAGAGGAGACATGAGGTACGGTAGGCAACTATCACGTCTGCCATCTAAGGTTCTCCCTAGTTTTAGGGGGTGGATGAGGAAAAGGGGCGGCGATGGGGCCTCGGGAAGGGCTGTCGAGAAACAAATAATAAATCAAGACGAGGCAAAGACAAAAACGGTTTGCTTGGATTAGTTATTATTATCATCATTACTACGGCACCATCACGAAACCACGCTGCATGTTTTACTACAGGAGGCAAAGAGACAGCGTGACAATATCATAAAGACATGTCGACCTAAAGTTCAGACGATTCTTATGTCTCTCACCTACGACGGTACACACTCTCTTTTGTCTTGGATATTACTCGTACAAGTACCATTGTCTACAGGACGGCACGCTCCTCTCCAAATTAGCCTTTAAACATTGATCAAGTTTTTCCTGAAGCGAGCACGGCAATCAGACGGCAGCAACCCCCGTATCCCTGAACTCGATTCTGGGTTTCGCTTCGAGGCTTTGATCGAAGGGTCCGTCCACCACCACCCCCAGAGAGAGAAAGTTGACTTCTCCATCACGTCCTATGATCCATATCCACACTCGTCCCCAACACTCCCTCATAGAGTGCTACCCGTATACGGCTCGCACAGTACCCCGTACCGTAGGGGAAATATTACTACGAGACCAATCAGACATTGTATTACAGATGTGGTGCGCATCGCCCAGACTTAGGGATGAAGGTGGGAAATGCCAGCCATCCCCTCCCAAAAGGAACGAAAAACGTGGAAGCTACATAATACATGCGCCATCGTACAAGTACCCGGAGAGATGTTTTCCTACAGACAGGGAGAGTTAAGCACCAAAATAATCCCTGTCTTGTGCGAAAACATGTCCCCTGGTACCTGTTCTTGCACAGCTCTCATACTCTACCAAAGCATTGTCGGCACGGTTCGACTCCAGGAATATATGTCTATTAGTACGAGTACCCGACTGCTAGAGGAACTGGCTATGGCTTCGGGTGGGGTTCGCTCCCTCCCCACGTAAGAAAAACAAAGCAGCTCCGTACACGTGTACCGTGCCGGTAACTAGATGATGAAGGGGAAGCAAGCAAGCAGGGCATACTGTAAGCTCAAGTCTCCATAATTCAAGTCGGGTTTTAGGCCCCCACGTAGTGTTGCGGCGAGCAATCCCATCTAGCCTGTGGTATTTTTTATTTTTTTAAAAATAAGAAAAACCCTTCCCCAAAGAAGCGGAAGGAGAGGCAATGATTTCAGATGATTCTGAGTCAACGCCTCTGCCAGCTGCTGCAATAGGGGTTGAGTTGACTTGACATCCAATACCGAAACTCCAAATTTCAAACCGGACCAACCGCCCAGCGAATCAATGAGAATGGTATAGTATCCAAGACATGGATTAGGCTCTGTGGGATGATTAGTTAGGTTAGTTGGCTAATCACACTCCCGGGCTGCCCCTTTACAAGTGCTTGGGGGAAGGGAAGGGGTTTAAACGACAGAAAGAGCCTGGGCTTACATGCCATATCGCACATACGTGCCGTACCGTGCTGGTATCATACGAGAGAAAGAGAGGGAATGTTGATAAGAAGTTTTTACCGTACCGTGATTGTTTAAGTGTTAAGTGAGCAAATATCCCAATGCAGGGATTACGGCAGGTATGTTAATATTCGTAAGAATGGAAGGAGCAATGAGGTTCACGTGATAAAAAAGTGAGACACCCGCCTGCAGCTGTAAGGGCACAAAAGGGCAAAGCGAAAAAAGCAAAGCCACAGAGAAGTGTCAATGGGGGCCTTCCTGGCGGGGGCGCGGGAAGGCTGAGTGGATGGATGGATATGCAGACGCCTCACGTTTGAGGTACAGACCTCCAGTGCGTACGATCTTGGCGACAAAAGTCGTCGGCATCCCCCCCATTTTACACCAAAAATGGGCATTTTCGCTCCACGAAATCTCAGCTTCATGGATTGCAAGAAAATTTCAAAAATGCCCCAGAGCCTTTAGAGTGGTCTAGATATTATCATTCATAAGTAGCAAGCTGTGTTAGTTAATGCCCATGGTGCAATGTGAGAGAGAATAATGGTGAGCAAAAGGTACCTCTAATTTTATATGAGGTTCCCATACAAAAGGTACATTGCAACAACATCCAATCTAGATCCCAGGCTCTCAGCCCTTGCAGTAGAGCAGAAAAATTCTGATAATTTCTATGCAGAGATTCTAGGGAATTACCAACACTATGGCACTGGTTTTGTTGATTCTATATTACTTTGAGATGAATTGTGAGTGCTTAAAGTCGGCCATTTTTGGTGTAAAATGGGGGGGGTGCCGACGACTTTTGTCGTCAAGATCGTACCTTACATTTTACAGCACAAGTACAGTACGGTTCTTTTGCTTTGATTTACTTGCTTTTCGAACATCGGAGAGCGTACCGTACCGTGCAGCACAAACATCAGACACGACGATATGATCGCGGAGAGAAAGACACAAAGATAGACAGCTGCTGCCCGTTCAAAAGAAAAAAAGAAAAAAAGCCAGGGTGGTACGAAATCGAAGTGGGCTGGAAGGATCTTTGTACGATGTTTGATGGTGATCGCTTCGCACGAGCTAGTTTAAGTCAGGCATGGCAAGTTTCTGTCCACTTTTTTTTTGCTGCCGACGTGAAGGTTACTAGTACAGTATCGGTGCACTGGATCGGATTCTGCAACACGATGGTGGAGGTGTGGTGAGGACTACCAGCACCGGTACCGGTGCTAGTACTCGAGTACACTTTAGTTAAACTACTCGTACAGAAGAATCAGAGTAAGAAGCCATCCTGGTGAGATGGCCAACAATGATAGCCAACGAGCCAGCAAACTAAAGCACCGGCCAAGCCAGCGGTAGCAGTCTGAGGCTCCGGTTGGCCGATCGTCGGCTTGATGGATGGTAGCAACGAATGCGGGAAGCGGTGGAACAAAACACGAACATTGTTACAGTCCCACGTGGAGCGCGCAACCACGCAGAACGGGCAACACCAAAAATCGGCGCGGGCCGTAAAGGAACCGATTCACTGTGCTTGCTTGTGTTCGCGATTTGAGATGAAGTTGGGGGGATTAGCTCAACACCGCCAGTTACCGCAAGATTCTTTTTTCTTTTTCCTCCCCTTTACTCTTTCACTAAGACACTTGCACCGTTCACGACGTCTGGGAGAAGCCGAATCGCTCTCTCCCTTGAACGGAAGTGTGGTGTATAGTATAGTACGAGTAATATTTGCTGCCAAACATGTTGAGCCTGTTTTGGAATATTGCGATTCGCTGAGAATATTTAACCTAGCCCCGGGGGCCGAGTTATCTAAGCACCGAAAGGAGTGGAAATCATATTTCCTGATCAAGTATAATACAACTACAAGTACGAGTAACCACTACCCAATCTGGCCTTAAGAGCTTGGCAACGAATTTTGCCGTTTCGGGGGTTTACCGCAAAGTTACGGTACCGTACCGTACTCGAGTATCGTACCGTATCTGAACCGGTGCTCCTCCGCTGGCATCCTGCCCACAGAAAAAGAAGAAAAGCATTGACAGGCTGCTTAGTACCTTACAAGGCACAGGGAGGGGGGATGTCTTCGTGCAAGACAAGGATTATTTCGTGGGTCAACCTAAATTAACTTTTCATTAACTTTCCGGTGAGTACGAGTACTAACTAGTACGAGTACTTGTGAGTGGGGGCTATCCTCAAATAAAAAGCTAATCCGAAATAGACCAGACCTTTCACCCCGCAAGCGGTGGGCACTCGAGGGCAATATTACTCGAGCAGTTGGTTCCTGATGTGATGCGATGTAACTGGAGCACTGAACCGTTCGGTCACTCGTCCCGTTATCGCAATGCCAATGCCCTGCAATGTCCATCCTTTCTTCCTTCGCGAGCAGCAAAATGGAAAGTGAAAAGAAGAAAAAAAAGTCGTCCAACTCCAACTCCACCCACCGGTACTCGAGCACTCCACCCCATCTTTCGAACTGACCTTGCATTAGCTATCTATTCGTGGGACAAGATTTCTCCAGAAACAGAAATAAAAGAACAGACGGACATAAGGTTCCACTTAATGCACATACATACATACTCGAGTATGGTACTCGAGTACTGTACCGTACATGCGTACATACATAAGTACAGTAAATCACACAGAAGTATTCTCGAACCCTTCCAAAGCTTCCCGGTTCCTCCTGGAGCACCACTTTTGCGCTATGCTAGCCATGCGAGCTCTTTTTTTAAGTCATTATACCGTATTTACTCGTACCATAATCCAGTACTTCCCTCGAGCGTCTAATCTCCGTATCCAGAAACGAAATCCTCCCGCGAGGGAATATAATTTTGCCTGACACGGTACAACCTGATGATGCCTGTGGCTGGACGAGTTTTAGAACCCGTGAACCCACAATCGCAATTTTCTATTGACTTGTCGAACGAAGCCCATCCTGGGCCGATGCTAATATGCGCTGCTGGCCCGACGAGGTGGATTTACACACGAGTAAATACCGTACGGTAGTTGCATAGGATGGCATGGTACCGGTAGGCTAAAGGGTGGGTTTTTTTTTTTACCTTTGCGGGCGGTTATGAGGGGGCTTGGATTGGTGGGAGTACGATTTATACATTCTTGAGGCTTTACTATACACTACCGTACCGGTACCGGTATTCTCTTTTACTTGGCTTGATCACTTGATGGGGGGGGATGGATAACCTGGCATGCACCGTACAGTGCCGTGCGGTGCTCGCCTCTCGGAGGGGGCCGGGTGAGGTGGTGTGTGGGGTGCGCCGCCATTCCGCCCGCGTGCTCTGCCAATGCTGCGTGGGTAGAGCACAGCACAATACAGTATGTATGAGAACGGCTAGGTGGTGGGGATGAATGGGGGATATTCTAACATCCATGCAAATCCGATTGCTCGGAGTGCCAGTACTCGAATACTGCACCATTAATTAATTGACCTACTCGCTGAGGATATCGTGGTTGAGTATTAGCCCAAGGCTGAGCCCCTCTTTCTCCATTCCTTCCTACAATAGATTTCGCTAATATTTTCCTCTCTATTTCTTTCTCTCTCAGTTCCACGCGCGCGCTCTAATATCTTCTTTTTCTTCTGGGAAAAGTTGGGGGGAAAGGGTTGGGAAATTTTAAAAGGTTCAGGCTTGTTCATGGGTTTGCTAGGTGGGGAGAGTAAAACTCGTATTGTTTTATTAATTTTTCGAAGTTTTCGTATTGATTGATTGACTGATTGATTAGCATATGCCGCCCACTAGCTGCAGGTATCAGCAGCATCTTGTGTCAGCGTTATTTCCGGTATTTATCCGTCCACAGTGCCTGTATCTATGATATCAGCTCCTTTTCTCTCTTTCTCCCCTCCTCTTCCTGGGCTAACCATCCTGATAGCCTGGTTGTGGTTTCTGCACTGTGCTGTACAGCACTTCTATTCTCTGTCGATCCGCCCCGCGCTTAAGTATTTGGAATGGCGTTTCGCTGGGTATTGCATGTTGATATTATGCATATCATAAAACGATTGGTAGGTGGATAGTGGCTGAGCGGCCGTAGCAGGCAAGTAAGTATACATGATTCAGGTTCGAGCTATCTGCCATACCGGTATGCTACTTGTGCGCATTCCTACCGTACCGTATGCTACGGAACGATGATGGTGTGGGAGGCCCCACTACTGTAACTCACTCCCACTCCTGTAAATAAATAAATAGGGTATCATACAGTGAACCATTTCTCGTTACGGCAGCGGCAGGAACAGAACAATACGGTGCTCGTACAGCATCATCCCGTAGCTTCAGCCTCCAGCCTCCTTCCTCTATTCATCCACCCGCCCCGTCTTACCTACATGACCTCACCTCACCTTACCTTACCCACTTTACCTTGCCCCGTTCTATCATACACTCCGTCCGTTAATAACTTAAACCCCAGCTGCGAAAACATAAAGGAAAATAAAACAGAAAAAAGCCCGAATCTCACGAACTGGCCAACTAACCAAGAACGAACAAAGAACCCAATCTAATTATAGCTATTCAGTCACCTCCCATCTCAAGGAGGCGCGTGCTCATCATCATGATCATCATGATCATCATCACCATCGAGCCTAACTGCACAGCACAAGTGGAACTGCGAGATTGCTGCGACACACTCACTCACTCACTCACTCACTCACTCACTCACTCACTCACTCACTCACTCACTCACTCACTCACTCACTTACGCACCCCACCGCATAGAATACTTGCTGTGCCCCCGTGAACGAGCAGGCAAGGAAGGAAAGAAGCTTCGACCAAGTGATGGCGTTATTCTACCTTACATTACACACCTCGCCATGCCATACCATGCCTGCCAAAACCTTAACCTGTCGATCCTCCAGTACTGTACTAGTACTGCACGAGCACCGGTACTCGTACATACCGGCGCATACCTAGACTATATATTATACAAGTTGCACAAGCATGGGGAACGTATCGTAGGTAGATTAGTCTCGCTCGGAAGCCGTGTTTACCGTAGCTTATTTATCCATTCCCAAGGTCAACTATCAGGTAAGCAGCAGCGGAGCGGAGCTAGACTACTATAGGCTTAAACCCGAGCGAGTACTAGATTATTGGGAGCAACCAAATTATTTCAGCTCGCCCACGTCAGGCAAACAAAAGAACCCTTTCCTCCTCCTCCTCCTCCTCCCCCCTCGAGGTTATTTTATCTGTCTGTCTGTTCTGTCCCCCGAATGCGGAGATTAGAGACCTGATGGAGATGGCGGATTACGCGAGTTTTTTTTATATTTTCTTTACAGTCCCGGTATGCGTGTCTGCTTGTATGTAGGTGTGAGCAAGTGGCCACGAATATGTTTGTTTTTTTCGTACAAGACGGGGGGGGGGAGTGACTGGAACCATTTCGCTGGCTAATAATAATCCCTGTCGTGTGTGAAAACATACCCCCCGGGTACCTGTGTCTTCCATACTTGATATATACTGTACTTGTGCAGTAATGATAATGATAATAATAGTAACGGCAATAATATTATCTAATACGATCAATGCCTCGCATATCACGGCATCGTAGAGGCAGAGGGCCGGTAGACTACCAGTTTATGGGTGTTTGCAGTTACCGCTAATTAGAACGTCCAGAATTTTTCCTCCTTTGGATTAAGAAGGGAAGGAAGGAAGGAGACTACCGGTAATAGCTCTGTCTATTCAGCCCCTCCCTCCCTCCCTCGGTCGAGGCGAATGAAATGAAATGAAAAGAAATCCAACGGACCTTACCAAGAGAGGCAACTTCAACGTCCTAGTGAGGTTCTCGATTGTTATTATTATTGTTACAGTTGTCTCGGTTCTTACGGTATAATAGAGTCCCGGTATAGTACGGGTGGCCCAGCCTACCATACCATAAGTCTCATCCACCGTGATTTTGGTTGAGCTGGGTTGAGTTGGGCTGGGCTGGGCTGGGCCAGGCCTGACCGGGCTGAGCTATCATAACTAGAAGTAATAAGTACCGTGAAGCAAAGTATGGAATTGGAAAAAAAAAGAAAAGAAATAATAATAATAAAACGATAATTGTTATTAGAGCAGTATCATATAATATTATAAGTTATCATAATGGCGGCACACACAAAGTACAATTACCAAAAATGCTAGAGCTACATGAGCATGCGCATTTCGGACAAAGTGGAAGAAAAAAGGATAAAAATAATTGATACCGATATATCCCTATTCATCCATCCACCCAACCCAACCCTTCAACCAGGCAAGGCGGGTATTTCACGTCGGCGACCAGACTCCTTCTTGCATGATGGTGTGTGTACTGTACGAGTGGGCAGGGTACGGTACAAGTGCCAGGGGTGGATGATGGATGTTTTCGTACAATACAAGACGGGGTTTACTTGTACTTTACTTTTGTATTTTGCGGGTTAACTTAAATTAACTTTATTCGAAAAGAGTATCCCTGAACACTTGTAACTAGTACACACTAGGGTGCTGTACTGTAGAGTTTACCGGTACCGGCAACTAAAGGAGTACGGTAGAGCCCGTAGATACAGTACTCGAGTAGGTAGGTTATGCAGATTGTAAGGGGGGGGGGGAAGGGAATACGGCACCATACACAGCTTTTGGAGAAGAAGAGGAAGAAGTTAAGCATGGGTTATTTAGCCTAGCATCCCTGCCGTATCACACTCATAGTAAGGGTGCGAATATATAATATATTATTATATACAATGCTAAGGCATGATCTGTATGAAAATATGTACTATCATAGTTATATTGTGCTCGAGTACCAAATCTACGTACTGTACCCTACAAGTTTTTTTTATGATACCAAATTCCCAATTCCCAATTCCCAATACCTGAATCTTAATCCCAATCCCCAATCCCCAATCCCAATCCCAATCCCATCTTTTTCCCTTCCCTTCCCATCTATCACACACAACAAAACACACCCCCTTTGAAACTCCGTGATCCGGATCCGGATCCAGATTAGATTATTTATTTTTCATTTTTCATTTTTTATATTTTCTTCCCACCCTTACCACCCTACCATATTCCGTATTTATTTAACTCCCTTGAAAAAAAATGTCATAATATATATGGCACTTTTTTACTGATTGTGGGGTGGCAGTGTGATGTCTAGACCCTCCCCACCCCCCCCCCCCTTCCCCCGCGCGCAATCTCCACCCCCGGAGTCACCCTATGTGTTTGACCCTGCGCTCGTATCGTTCCTTCGTTCATTCTCGCTTTTTGGTACTGTTACCGGTACCGGCAGTTGGTGTACGGTATTCCCTTGGGAGAAACAATACTCGAGTATGATATGATAGTAGGATTTTTTTTTGAGAGAGGTAATTATGACTGATGTGAGTTGTGTGTGCGCCATGTGGGTTGCCATGCAATGTGATGCGATGGAAGGTCTGAAGGAAGGGCTGAAGAAGGATTGCTCCCTTACTTGGGTACTGACTTGCGCACTTCCCTACTTACTGGATTGGAGGGGGGAGGTTTTTACGGTACTCTGCACGGCCCATGAGGTGATCTACTGCCCGTGGACGAAATCTTGAGTTACAGTACGAGGTGAGGGGGGAAGGGGGGGAGGGAAATCGGCTCGGTTGGGGCTGAGATACGGGAGATGGGTTACCGTAGATGAACCAGTTTGGGGGTGTGGGTGGGTGAGTGGGGGGGGGGGGTTCTTTGCTTTTTAAAGGGTATTGGAATTGGTTATTGAATTTGGGGGGTCATATGATGATGACATTTCCTATCTACTCGAGTTACTTGCGCTCGGGTATGGTGGTGGTCAACTACTATCCCGATGTAGGGTAGAGAGAAAAAGAGGGGATGAACTCGGCTGTTTATGGTATATATGGTTCGTATCGTTACTTACTTCTAGCATCATACCCTCCCGCTCGTCGCCAAGTGCTGTGCCATCATCACAGAGTGATATACTGCCGTATTCTCTTTCCACCCACTTCTCACCTCTTCCCTCGTTTTTCCTGCAATATTCATACCTAAAATAATAACAGTAATAATAATAAAAACCCGAACAACTCCAAATCTTACCATCCCCAAATCAAAGAAGAGTAAAAAGAAACTAAAGGAAAGGAAGGAAGAAAAAAAGAAAATAATCTATTTTTGCACCCTCTTCCCCCCCCGACGCGCCGCCGCTGTCAAACACGGCATTTCGTGCATAAGGTGGACGGAGTGTAATTGGTTTTGCATCGCCATCGCATGCTCACCAGAGAGTACTGATACTGTAATAGCATTCCCTCTCTCTTTCACAGCCCGATTGCCAAAAAGATGTACTGGCAATATCTCCGTGGCCCTTGGAGTGCCGGTACAGTAGGCACAAATAGGATAATAGGCACTAATGTGTCGTATCGTATCGTGGAGTTTATTTTTGACTTGCGCGCTATTGTCTTTTTGTCTATCTATCTATCTACCAGAGTATGCGGTACTGGCACTCTTCAGTAGTAGTAGTAGTAGTAGTAGTAGTAGTAGTAGTAGTAGTAGTAGTAGTAGTAGCAGCGCAGTATGGTATAGTATCACAAAGAGGAAATATGGAAATATGGAAATAATTGGTAGTATGATACCTGAATTAACCTACAGCACAATGCCAGTACCGGCACGGTAGGTACCTTTCCACCCTCTCTCTATCTCTCATTTTCATTTTTTTCTTTCTTCTTCCCTCCTTTCTTTCTTTTTCCTCCCCTCTTCCCCCCACAGATCCCCGAGCAAACGTGAGCATGAACGTGGCTCCGTCTTCCTCGTTCGCAAGTCCAACCGCCCGCCCTTATGATACACCATAAACTCTACGGCACAAGTTGGTGCAGATGATAATCCTCATTCCACGCTAACACATACGGTAGGGTAGGGTAAATATGTGAGACAATGATATGATATACCGGTAAACGGCCATTTCTTTTTCTCTTTTTCTTTTCTTTTCTTTTTTCTTCTGTTTTTCTTTTTTCTTCTTTTTTTCACAATGGAGGCTTTGAGCTAAAATAGGCGAAGTGGAGTGATTTTTATAATTTTTTATTTTATAATTTTTTTTTTCTTTCTGAGAGGGCGGCGGCGGCTAAGCTATCAAGTTAGTTGTCATACTTGTACAGTACTTGTAGCTGCCGGCTGGATCCCATGAAGGTACTTGTACCGGTACCATAAACTAAGGGGCTGGGTCACGGTCCGGCTAGACAAGACAAGCGAAGCTAATTTAATTCGCCTATCCACGCGAGTTTGCATGGTGTGATAATATGGTATTTTCATACGGTTAGGGGAGAGTCCGGTACGGCAGGCACTTGTCCAGTAGGTAGGGAGGTAGGGTACGGTAGGCAGGTACCGGTAGGGCAGGACAAAAACATGGCGTATGGTATGGTAACCCTTGCTTGCTTGCTTTACGATACTTTCTCTCAACAGTTTTCTTTTTTGATCTCAACTTCGGAATCTGAAATACTTTCCCCCCCCTTATCTTGGGCGAGGGGGCGGGGGTGTTGTTCTGTTTTGCTCTGTTTCACTCTGCCTACCTACCTACCTACCTTGCCTGCTTGAGTACCGTACCTACCTACCTGTTGTGCCTGCCTGCCTACGGTAAGGCAGCCCCCTCATGGCAAAAACACACATACCGGTATTTCGACTGGATTGAGGTTCAAAAATGTAATGTGAGACATTGGTTTCACTCCGTCTGTCCAGGAGCACAGGAGAGGGAGCGGGGGGAAGAAGAAAAGGAAAGACAAGAAAAAAAGAAAAGAAATTAGAAGCGCTAGAAGGAAAGAAAGAAGGGAAAGAGAAACGGAAATTACTTTTTTCTTCTCCTCTCCTCTTCCTTTTTTTCCTTTTTTCCTTTTTTCTCACTTATAGTTTACAGCTTTGCATTTACCTCCCTTCCCTCCCTTGCATGAAATAGATAGATGGATACCGGAGATATTGTGGATAGACAGATAGACAGATAGATAGATAGATAGATAGGGTGAGTTAAACTTTCCTTCTCTTCTCGTAAATTCTCGTACGTCAGGTCAGGGGGTGCTGGCGGCGGCGGCGGTGGTGGTGGTTCATAATTTATGTCATGTTAGGCTACAGGTGTTTCTTTCCTATTTGACTGGCTGCGTGATATATAGCCATCATACCGGTAACTAGAGCTAGATCGCAGCTGTAACTGTACCGGTACTGTAACATACCGCAGTTGCTCTGAACTTACCCCCCCCCCCCAAAAAATTCATGGGAACCATCTATCATATCATGCGGAAACAAACAAACCTACCCTACAGCCATTTACCAATCCTGCAAGTGATACCACCCATCCATCCCCATCTATCCCCATCCCCATTTCATAGATCTGTCCTTCCCCCCCTTTCTCCGCCGAATAGACCTTTACAGCAATCACTTCCCTCCTTCCCTCCTTCCCTCCTCTCTTCGGGATTTTTCTTTCTCCACTCACACTTGCTCATCTCAAACAATATCACGCTACCCATAACACTCCCACTGCACCCACAACATCAATAATGATAATAATAAGAAGAAAAGAAAGAAAAGAAGAAAAAAAACCCTCGGATTTTCCATTTCCCCGGCCGCCGCCGGAATTGGCGTGTGTGTGTGTGTCTGTGCTGGTATCCGTCCTTACTATGATATATTATTATATTACCGGTAAATGATTGATTGGTTGGAGTTGGAGTTGGAGTTGTTGAGTAATTATAATTCGCAGCTGAAGATTGTCTTGCTTTTTTTATTATTTTTATACTTTTTTTTTTTTACTGAGATGATTATATATTATCACGGGAGATATTTTGGCTTTTTATTTATTGATTGATTTCTTCTCTTTCTGGGAGGGTATGTACCGATTGTGATGGTATGATAAGAGCGATAACAGGTGGGGGCCACTTCAGTATCATACTCGCCACAGAGTGGCTTGCGTGTATAAGAGTTCAGTTCGGTATCGGCAGTCGGTCAAGTTGACCGACTTCTGCATATCAAAGTGGGGGGAGTGTTACACACTTCCCCTCCCTCCCTCCCTTCCCTCCCCTCCACGGCTTCTACATCGCACCGCATCTTCGCACTAGATCATACAGATTTCGGCCGTGGCTTGGAGGCTAGAGGGAAGCCTCTGCCGTAGCCGCACAGTTCAAGCACGATACGTGCGAGATCCGATTGCTCAAAGTGCGGTAAAGTTCCATACATACATACGGTACATGAATGGTTTTCAATTGTCAAGTCCAGCTAGGTTTAATCCGGTTAGACCATTGCGGAGGCAGGTATCATCGTACCGCACCGCACCACCGCACAGTACCGGTAAGTGTTCAGCAGGCAAGCAATACGATGATATTATGATATAGTATGAACTTGGTTCGCAATATCATAACCAGTTACTCCAACTCTACTGTACTCCACTTTCGCAATGCAAACCTCGTATGTACTAGTACATTGCAGACGGCACCATCTGCCATACTTGTACAGTAGCGGCCGTGCTGTGTGATACCGTACCGCGATATACTCGTACGTACATGAACCGGTGTCCGGTAACCCGTCCGGAGCGGGATAACTAGATTGCTTGCTTGCCTGCTTGCTTGGTGTAATATGTATGATGCCGTGCAGTTCAGGTACAGCACAGGTACGGTACGGTCGACATGGTAGGGTAGGGTTATGGTAGGGTAGATACGGTACGGCGCGGCATGGCCAAATCATGGACCAACCTTCCTGAGGACGATCGACTATGATAACCTGTTAGTCGATGATATCATGCCGATCCTATGATATACCATATCAATGATACATAACTTCACCTTCCTTTGGGCCATGATAAACACCGAAACATGACAAAACCGGACAAGACCCTGCAACAACAACAACAATACTTAACTTACCCCAGGAGTGAAAGGTGAAAAGAAAAAGAAAAAGAAGAGGATCCTGACAATCGTTTCCCTATGTTGATGAGCTGGATTGCCTACAGGTAGACTTATCGTATCCGGCGTCATAGTCATAGTCATCATCATCATAAACCAAGACTTATACGCTGATAAGTATATCATACCTTTCTTTTTTACACACAGAGTAAAGTACCGGTATGATATGATAGAATACACCGTACCTTGCGTATATAAATTTACGTAGCCAACAAAACGCGTCATCTACCTCTCTTCCTCTTCCCCCCCCCCCCGCCTTGGCCAAAAAGGATAATGGAAATGGTAAAAAAATTTATGATTCGTTTTTATTTTATTTCCCCCCCTCACACTCTCTCTCGCTTTCGCAAAGACTCGGGTTTCTGTTCTGCCGCTCGCTCGTGGTGATTGCGTGGTGGTTGTGGTGGTGGGTTGATTTTGATTGACTCAACTAACCTCCCCTCCCTCCCCCCCACCACCAGCAAAAAAAGAGAAGAAAGAAAAGAAAAGGGAGGAAAGAAGAAAAAGAAAAAGAGAGAGAGAGAAAGGGGAAGGGGAAGGGGGGTGGGAATAAGGAAGGGTGCCTTATTACTATTATCGTTATTATTGTTATTATTATTATTATTCATCGGACTATGGGTAGGTATGTGTTTTTTTTGCTTGTGAGTTTACCGTAGTGGATGGATGGGTGAGTGACAAAACTCGGGTTCCAGATGCTGAGATGGGGGTAGAAGAAGTAGGCCGGCAGGGGTAGGGGTAGGGGTAGTAGGGGTTATCAGGGGTTGTGTGGGGTTGCAGGTTGTGGTTAGGTTTTGTGTGATGCGTGTGGTATGGTATGGTACCGTATGGGAGGCCATGATGGCAGATGCGCAGAGGCCGTAGAGGTGTAGGTTAAAGAAAGGAGTTGAGAGGAGGAAGAGGAAGAGAAAAAAAGTGATTGGTGTTTGTAAAGTCGCAGGAGAGGGAAAAATAAATCCCTGATATGCATAAGTACCCGGGTAGTGGGAGTATATTCACCATTTCTCACTCGTTGGCTATTGTAACTATTGCTATCTACCGCAAAAACTCGAATAATCGAACCGTGTGCTATGTCGTTGGAGTTGCCTCCTCTGGTAAGGTCTGGGATTTTTTTGTTTTTTTATGGCCCCCAGAGGGGCTGAGCAACTGGTTTTTTGCTGTGTTTTTTGCCCCTATTCTAGAGTAGGGAATTCTCAACGACATAGCACACGGTTCGATTATTCGAGTTTTTGCGGTATGCTACCCCCCTAGCTCGGGCAGATATCGACAGCATGATACGGGATTCATGGCCGATACCAATACAGAACCCAACCCAACCAAACCCAGACCACCACTCACGAATAACCTCCACTCCTCCAAACCATTTCCACAAACCCAGCCCACTTCGCGTAGACCATACCAAAACGAACGAACAAAACAAAACAAGCATCACGGCACGTCTATCAACCCCCAACAAACTATACACAACACACACACACACTCACACACCCATAACTGACCGATGCCCAAAACTCCCAAAACCCATAATCCCAAACAAACCCCTCCCTACACGGTACAATGTGCTTGTACATACTATGATAGTAACATACCATTACCAACACCACAACAGTGAACCACGACCCATCACTCGCCCCAACCAAACCAAACCAAGCCAAACCAAAACCAAAACCAAAACCAAAACAACAACTCAAGATAACAAAAGTAATGACAATGATAATAATAATATCATGATAGAAAAAAGCATGCAAGTACAGTACATACATACCCGCGCTCCTTCCATCCCATCCCATCCCATCCACGTGCCCAACAAGTACAATCTAGATCCCTTTTTACCATGTCATAAACAATACAATAAGGCAAAAAAAAAAACCCTCAGCCTCGTCTCGTTCCGTTCCGCATTGTCTTTTTTTTTCTTTCCTTTTTCCTTCCTTCTTTCTTTTTTTTCTAGATAGACAGACAAGAGACGGCCGACCGACCGGCCGGCCCACCATGGGGTTCAAACGTGGCTAATCTGAAACTGAACTGGACTGAACTGAACTGAACTGAACTGAACTGGCGGCCGGCCGGCCGGCTCGCGGGTTGTTAATTTCCGCAACGGGTTTTTGTTTTTGTTTTTGTTTTTTGTTTTGGAGGGGGTGGGGTGAGGTGAGGTGAAGTGGGGAGAGGAGAGGGGGTGGTGATTCATGTCAGCTCATTATTATTATATGTATAATAGCATTATGATTTATTTTGCATGTTTTTTTTTCGTTTTCGCTTCTTCTTTTTTGCATTGTTTCGCTTTTTTTGGTGGCTGGCAGGCGGCAGGCGGCAGGCTGGCAGGTTGGTCTTTTTTTTTTTTTTTTTGGTCTGGCTCGTCGTGGTGGGATGGCTGGGGTGAAGGAAAGGGGGGAGAAGGCGGGGGGGATGAAATGTGGGAATCTGGGATGGGGAATTGGAAGAGGTGGGAAGTGGGGCAAGTGCCGTGATGCATTGTTTAGGATGATTCTCCTCGTGCGGTTGATTTGACGCTGGGGGCGTTTTTTTGTTTTTTGATTAGGTGCGAGTGAGATACTATGATTACGGTAAGAGAAGGAAAAAGGGGGGTCTGGTGTTTCGGGTCGACATTCTTGTTTTGTCGTGTCAACTCTGCTTTTTTCATAGGAAGGCGGAGTGATCGGGTTGTTTTTTGGTTGGTTGGCTGGCTGGGAGAATAAACCCGTCAGTCTTCTGATCCATCTGTCGGGCATAATGAATGATCGTCACCTTCGTATAGTAGGTTTTTACCTTGCAGCAACATCTATCCATGAGACCGCACAGCACTCCAGAGAGCTCATTATGATATAATGAATAAAACACTACTACTACAGATTAGACCTATGAAATCCTTCAAAAAATACCGGTACTATATGGTGATAAGATATCTAGCTGATCAACTGCTTTCCGATACATCCATTTACTCATTTGTTTCACAATCCAACCCGCTCCAGTTCCATTCCTTCACCGCATCAATTAATCTTATACGTCCAGCTACCCGAGGGAATAGCAGGAATAATAGCTAAAAAGAAAAATAAGAAAAAAAATGGCAAGCTATGATGAACACCGAAAAGACAACCATCTCCCCCACTTCGCACACTCCTTCCAATGGGTGGGGGGGGGGGCAAGGCATGAACGAGACCTAAAAGAAGAAAAAAAACCGCTTTCCGAAAAAGAAATCCCAATCCGTTCACCATTTTCGCCATGAAACTTTCCGAACCCAAAATAAAGCTAGCCCCAGGAAGGGGGTGTAAAGGAATAGAAAAAGAAAGAAGAAAATCAAAAGGATCAAATCCAGATGCATGGACATGCTAGTTGAAAACCGATAAAGTCATGGCTCGTAAGGAGAATGCTTGGAAAGGGAAAAGAAAAAGAAAAAGCTACCCGAAAAGCTGCCCACACGGGAAGGCCGAGTAGTTGGTGTGTGGAAGGGTGAAGCCGGGATCAGCGAGGAGCATAACTAGGAAAGACTTTTCGTCCAGCAATATCGACGTGATATTCCACTATCCCGGTGTCGGTGGCCACATACCTGCGGACGGGTTAGCGCCGGATATTGCCCCAACGTGTTGGCATACGCGCAATCTTCTTGTGACTAGTTTTGGAAAGGGAAAGAAGATAAAAACGGAACCGTCACTTACAATTTGCTCCCATCACGACTCAGAGTGCATCCTGTGATATCGACGCCGTCGCCATCGTCACGATACCCGACACCCGCATCTTCTGTAAGGCCGGCTGCCGCATTACTGCTTGCTGCGCGTCGCCTCAGGTAGCTCTGTCTTCGTTCCTCGGCGATTAGTAGGTTGAGCTGTTCCCTGTTTCGTTGGTGATCCGCCTGGCTTGCCTCGATCGGCCGTGATGTCCTCGGGGTTTCAGTTGGGCTCCAGGTAAGTCTTTGTGGGGCCCCGCTCATATCGGTCGCTGGGGGGTAAGAGGGGGTTGGGAGGGGTATTGGATACTGCTGCGCAGCAGGTGTCGAGGTAGATGTAGATTGGTCGGTGTATGATGGGTGGGTCGAGTTGCGACGTCGGGGCGGGTCATAGTTTAGTCTCATTGCACGTTCACGCTCAAGTTGGCGCTCACGATAATCACGGAGAAGTGCAGGGGTGGTTGGGGTTACGGAAGCATTGGACGGCTGTGTTGTGGTGAGAGGTTGTGAAGATTGAGGAGCCGTGGCTGTGCGAGTGAGCGAGTGTGCCGGAGTATGGGGGGAAGCTGGAGCACGCGCAGGAATTGCATAATTGGGAGCGCCATTTAATGCTGAAGTTGCCCACCACTCGTGAGAATTTCCCCGCACTCTGGATACGAGTTCAGACAATTCATCGTATCGACGACTAAAGAATGCATGAACATCATCATCCCCGGTCGTAGCCGTGACGGAATCCTCCTCAACAGCTTCCTCGTCTCTTGTAGTCCTCCTGCTGGAGGTGCCCTCACGTCCGCGCCAGCGAGGGGTATCATCCCCTTCAGCAGATTGAATCTCGGCCTCAACTATGTCATCCTTTTCCACGAGAATGTCCACAACCTGTCGTTTTGTGAAGTTACTCCTAGCATCTGCAACACATATTCGGCCAGAATGCTCGGCCCAAACCAGCAAATCCCAAGGGGCAGGGGAAAACTGTACGCTCCTAACAGCACCCGCATATGTCTTTGGTCGTGAAGAGGGTATTCTCTTGACAACAGGAGATGGACCTCCGGGATAGGTATTAGGGCATAGGTACCGAGTATCGAATATGGTTATAGAACCATCTTGTGATGCCACAGCGCATAGGATCGAGGACGGAGAGAAACTCGTTGAAATCAACGCATCTGTTCCGGCGGTCAATGGAGGATGTGATGACAAAACCCAAGACTCGGCACCGGCCTCTCCGATTCCAGTGCCAGGGGTCCCCGGACACGACCCGGCAGGAGAGGCCGGGTGGTAGAAATATACCTTCTCCGAATCTCCTACAACAACTAAATGCAGCCCATCCGGGGATATCGAAGCATGATTCGTAGCGATGCTCAGGTGTAAGGTCGTAAGAACCTTATTTTGGGCCAGATGAAATATCCGTACCGTCTTGTCGTTGTTCCTAGATGCCGGCAAATAAAGCGTTAGTCACCAAGGTGCGGTAGGGGCACAGGATGAGAAAATGGATTACGTGAGAACTGCCAACACATCGTCATCACTCTCCGACGACGGAGGTCGATGCAGGGTAACCGAATTCACAATCAACCCCCCCAACTGGCTGATTTTGATATCAGGACCTATCCGCCTTTGGCTTCCGGGTGTAGACTCCCCAGCCTCCTCCCCTTCCTCGACCTCATCGTCGTCCCCTCGTCGCTGGTCCGAGCTCTTGTCCTGCTGTCTCACACGTATTGAAGCAAACTGCCCATTCTCAACGCCACCAGCGCATACCCAACCATACTTGGCACCTATACACCTCGGGCTAAATGGCAGTGTAGCTACGATCTCGCGTTTCCTGGTTGCCGGGTTTAGAGAGTAGACGTTGTTATCGGTAGGGTAGTATAAAGTATTTGGAGAGGGCGAGCACAGTAACGAGCGCAGTTGCCAATGCCTATCAAAGTAGTCAATTATCAACAGACAAGGAAGATGCTTGCGAGGGGGAACTCACTTGAAGGGTATTTTAGCATGAAAGAAAGTGAGGGGAGCAGGGAGGAGGAGTTGCTGGTTCTGACTGCGGGTTCGCGAGTTAGCAATTCTGTTGCGGCGACAGCATGTGGCACAGGAGGAACAGCAAGGAACTGGATATTGGATTGCACATACGCAGGATCATCGATAGTCATTATAGCCGATGCGGCAGGAGAGCTCGAAATTTTATATTTTACCCTTTATTTTATTCTTTATTTTTTTTTTCAATTTTTTTTTTCAGTAGAATGTAGTTGAAGAGTTCAGTTGATATTTAGATGGCGGGGGGCGAAAGTGTTTGTTGTAGGTATGAATGGAGATCTCTCTTGGTTCGTGGTTTGTGTGCTGATGCTTGCGGTGATTGCAATGGGGTGGCGGTTGCGTTGTCGGCGTAGCAGACGATGGATGACGAACACAAGACAACGGGTGGTTGATGGTGCAAAGAGTCAGTAGTCGTCGGTGGTGAAGTGCTGTCTGATGGGGGACTGTGTGGAGGAGTTGGCGTGAGTGTCGGTGTCGGTGGCCGTTGCAGTGATAGCTTATGGGGGGGTTAATGGTGATGATGAGTGGTGAAGACCTCTGTATCCAAATCGACCAAGAACAAAAAGACTGCAACTTCTCTCTGTCAGATTGGATGTAAAACAAGAAAAGAAAAGAAAAGAAAAAAGAGCCAAGTTGGGAGTCCTCACCCCCAATGGAATGGGATTTCTGAAAAGTCGTACCCTTCTTACCTGGGCTCGCAAGTAGGTCTAATAAAATGGAAAAACAATAATAAATTGTAGTACAAGTACAATAAATAAAACCAACTATAGTTTTTCCTTTTCTCACTTTTTTCCTATGATACCCCCTTCCCTCTCCCTCCCTCCCCCTCCCTCCCCCTCTCTCCCTCCTCCCCCTCTCTCAACAATCACCTCGCTTGGCAGACAAGAGTATCCCCGTTGAGTTGTTCACACTCTTTGGCACGCGAAACGGCTTCCCCACACGCCTGCCTGTGCACTGTGCAACGCCCTCAGGATCCTATCCCCCCACATCATTCGCTACGAGACCTCGAACTAACTTACCGTAACATCAATCAACCGATCCAAGATCCCCCCCTTTCAAAAAAATTAATTACCGGTAGGCGATTATCAAGATAGCTGGCGGGCAGCTCGTAACGCCGAAGAGAAGGATAAAGAAAGAGTTGAAAGGGGGGGAGGGGGAAAAAAAAAAAGTGGATACTGGTACTAATGGTCAAGGCTGTTTCCTGACAGCCAATTCTCTTTTCCCCTTCTCCCTTCCCTCTCATGTTGAGAGAAAATAAAACAAAGTTCGAAATCTCTCCGCATTTAATACTCATAGAGTGCACCCCGCAGAGGAGCTTTCTTCCGTACTTATTTTCTTTTCTCTTTTCAAATCCCTCTCCCCCGCACCAAGATCAATTCTGTTTGGCACGGTACCCGAGAGCTCTCGTTTTCGCGGGAGGAAAATGGATAAAACCGCAACATCAGACAGCAAACCAGTTCGGTTCGAAAAAGAAAACAAGCAAGTGATCTGCAAGGCGGTTGAGTGTGGGGGGACACTTCTGCGCACTTGGTCAAGTGCCGAATGCATTCATATAGTCTCACTCGCGTTTCGGAGAACATTGCATGTGGCGTTAGTGGGAATTAGGGAAAGCGGGGGGAGGGTTGCATTACAATCCATCGGAGCTGTCTAGCCATGGAAGGGGAGGCGAAATGGAAGAGGAAAAACTTGGGAGAGATGGAGGAAAAACAAAGAGGGGACCCTCACCGGTGGTGACGTGGGGAGGTGTAGGTATCGTACCCATGGTTCGTCCGAATATTCTTATGCTGCGTTCAGATATGCACCCTTCGGTCACACAAATACCCCCCCCGGTTTTTGAGAGGGCGGGGAGCGAGGCCCGGGGGTCAAGGCGACCCCGGTCTCTTGCAAGCCTCCGTTGAAAAGTTTGCCGCTACAACCATGCATGGTCCCGTGGTTGATTTCATTGGCCCTCAAATGCCACGAGGGATCAATGAATCGCGGAATCACAAAATATCACTCGCTACAAATGGTTTACAATGGGCCCTTGGCCTATTACCAACGCTTTTTAGCGTATATGATATAATCTGATCAGACACGGCGAATACATAGTTTTCTTAATCGTCGTGAATGCTCGAAAGCGCCTACCGCAGGTTAATATCTAAGTTGAACAGGGATGTCCTGCTTTCGAAGTACGAGTAGACTTCGGGATAAGCATTAACTCCTCTGCAGAGAAATAAAGTTGACAAATTAGACACCCTCTAAGGGTGTATCGACAGTAATCCTGGTCTAAACGGGACTCTAACCATTAGCTCTTCGCTCAGTTCAGCGGGTGCGTAACAGTCGATGGAAGGGAAATCTGGAAAGAGCTGGAAACGCACTGCCTGAAAATATGACAAGTCGCCTGGAGAATGGCCCGGTCCAGGCCCATGGGGAAGCCTCCATAATATCTGGCAGTCAAAGCACTGTATCTCTAAATCCCGTCGCTAGATCGCCGGGTACCAGTACTCGAGTACTATACTGCTGTAGCACCCCAATGCAAACGCCATGAAAATGCTTACAGTCGCACCCTGCTATCCCTGATCATGCAGAACCGAATGTTGCGGTAACCGTTAGGAAAGCCAATCCAAAAGAGTGGGGGGTGCAGGGCGAGAAATCGGGAATGGAAAAAAGACAGAGCGAGAAGGTGCTGAGAGATCGGGAAGGATGGTAGGCAAAGGGGCACTATAGGTAAACTATAATACAGCAGAATACTGCGGATAATTCTAGTTGTTAGTACCAAGTCACTGTTCGTTCATTCCATCTCTACAATGTCTACGAGTACCACGAAATCAACAAAGGATGTCAGATTAACAGCTTTGCGGGGATACGAGCTTTACCGCCCCGGTGCACAGTATCTTTAGATGAAGTTCGAAGACTTTGCCCTCTTCGATGATTGCGCTGGACATCCTGACGAATACCACTTGCAATTTCTAGCCCTTCTACTCACAAAGGATGGGAGGAAAATATTAAGGGAAAGAACCTTTATTCCTCTCCGAATAATACGAACATACACTCTCGCCACTATTCCGGATACCCCACTTCCCCAGACGAAATTTGTGAAATTCGGCCATCAGGGATAACGGGCGCTGCCGTCCGGTAACTTGCTCCACATTCACATTAATATATCATACTTCGCCCAACCCTAACGACCGACCCCGCATATAATAGCCCCCAACCTTGACCCACAAGAGCCAGGATCATCCGTGCTGGATCTCGGAACATCTTGAGAAGCACCAGCATCCCCTACAAAACCAGAAACACGCGCATCAATTTTTCGAAATATACCGTAATCCAACATAACCGTTTCACTGCCTGCCTGTTCGGAGAATTCAACAATTTGGAAGGAGAAGAAGAAAAAAGAAGGAAAAAAATATAAGTGCAGATCGTGAGCTATAGACTCCGAGTTAGTGAGGGGTCTCCCTCTAACTTGGAGGAATTCTTTGAGGCTAGGTCTGCTCTTGCGATACTATACAATGAAGGCTCGGCGGAATATATGGCCGATGGAGTTAGCAATCCATTGATAAGACTTCCTTGAAGTATAATACGATCGCACTGTGCAAAGGATGAATTCACGTGGCCGAAATTGGCACAGTGATAAAAACACCCGTGAGGTTAAGATCCACAGCCAGAGGGCATCGCTCAATGCTGAGCTGCCGAGCAGCAGCTTATGAAATCACTCGAGTTTATGACTGCCATTTTCTATATATATAAGACGCGTATCACAGTTTTCTCCTCTTTGCTCCAAACTGCTTACGAGTGTAAAAGCCCCAGGCATCTAGGCCGGACACCCATAATCCCCCTTTTCCGCTTAAAATCATTACCAACCTCCTCACCTCCTCACGTTTGATGAAGCCGCCCCCGGTTGAGCATATATATGCACTTTCCAACTCTATCGGCCGACCCGAGCCTCGGGGGCACAGGTATATAAAAAAAATAACCAATTAACTTAGAGGCTTCTCCACTTAGTTTTGAATACATTAATTCCCAGACGACCCTGATATATAATCGTAAACCCCTCCGATCTTCTTCTTCTGCTAATCCCCCCCCCCCCCCCCGGTCAGTGACCCAAAAGGATGGGCAAGATCTCGGAAACTCCGTATTATCCTTAAAGCCGTGTGTTACCGACATACCGGTGCCTCCGCTCGGTTTATTTCAAGGCCTCACCACCAGCCCAAACTACCGTAATGCAAAGAGTTTGGCTACGGCAATATTCGCTCTGCCCCATCCTGACCGTCCTTGATTATGGACGCCCTTCGTCTCAGCGATTCCAACGGAGCTAGATGTTTTCCAGGCACAGCATTATTTATATCCTCCATTAAAAATCTGTCAAAACCCTCAGGAGCGGATGGAAAGCGGAAATGTTTACTCCCTTCACTACCCGCCGTCCCCCACTAACTAACTACCGCCTGTGAACCTCTCCGTCTTAGCATAGCAAATTTTTATAAATATCTTGCATTTTGTTTACGATTGATTCCCTGGTTCAAGAGAGAGAAAAAACCAAAGACATCCCTCCCTCCCTCCCACCAAGAATCCAGAAACTGGAACCGACAGTAACGGTTACTGCATCAGTACACCCGTCGGCAAGATATCTACGAGTAAACCACATCAGAACCTCAGACAGTCTATCAAGTAGTCCAATTTTTCCTTCTCTGGAAAAAGAGGGGTGGAAAACATAGAAAAAAAGGTGAGCCGTTTAAGTTAAGCACCCTCCGAAAGACAAAGAAAACACCACACACACACAGTCTCTCTCTCTCCACCAGCAAACATCTCGAATTTTTAGCAAAAGGTTCCGGCGGGCGGGCTATAACCGCACCCCAATAATCGCTGCAGACTCTAACAAACTAATAAGGAAAAGTAAGGATGCTTTCGCAATATAATTTACCTGTGCGGATACCAGATACTTGTATATTATTAATACGATATATAGCTACCGGTAGAGGACTGGGGAGCATTATTGCGAGTGATTATCAATGACGGCAAAACCTGATCCAATACCTGAAGCGTGTTCACGCACGCGAGGCCACTTGCAATCACGGTAGGCCAAATAAGCAACAGATCGCTTCGATTTGCCAAATCACGGGGTGCCCCGCAGCCCCGTTGCGAATAGATGGGCACAATTTCAATGCCGTGAGGAGCTGAATTTCGGTTCAGCTCGTGGGCAAGTTGATAGAGTATGGCAGCTGGGCCTCCATCCTACGACGAGCAAAACCCCTCCCCCAAACTCTCTACTCGGAGACAGGAGTATCGTTGCCTGGGGAAGGGAAGGAAGGAAAGAGGGGTCCTGGCTACAGCATCCTCTAGGCTTTTCCGATGATATCGCATTCAACTGCAGGCTATACGAGTATATGAAAAGGCTAGGCAATAATCCTGATAAAAGGTGTGTCCGGCGAGCTGACTAGCTCCTAGTAAGCATACGACAATGGCCATCATGGGTGAGGAAAAAAAAAAAAAAAAACCGCAACTACCGAATGCAGATGTTACCACCTCTCTTGAGCCTCACAATGGAAACGAGATTACGACAAAAGTGCCCCCCCCCATACAAGAAAACGATAGCCAAGCGATCAATTGCAGGATCGATAGCAGAACAAAACACCCACGATCCAGGGACCTAGCCACAAATTACGTTACAAACGTTGTTAATAAAATTATAAGAAAAAAAAAAAAAAAAAAAAAAAAAAAAAAAAACTCGTAAATTTTAATTATACCAAAGCAAACAAAGACAAAATTTCTCTCTTCCCTCAAAGCCTCGGAAACAAAGCCCAAACTTCGATGGAAAAAAAGATAAAAAGAGCCTTCGAAAAGGAATAAATCAAAAATTAAGCAACCCAATAGACCCGAAGGCCTTTGGCAGAGGCTCGCGTCCTCGCTGTGCAATGAGGTCGGAGATCCCTGAGTCTTAACTCTTATTGAGCAGAAAACACTGTCGCTAGGTAAGTATGAGGAGGAAAGAGGGTCGTGGGGAGGGAGGCATTATATAGTGAATTCCTGGACTTGGCGCCAAGTGAATTTTCGCCGACAGGCCAGGGGTTAGGTTTTTTAGCGATGGGTGGCCGGCAAGGATACCGGTAGGTAGGTTTAGGGTTTCGGGTTTGTGATACTCGAGTAAATTTAGGTGTGTGCTTGATAGCGAGGCATCGCTTGTCACTCGGTTCTGTGGAAATTTGGATGTGGGGGAGGCAGCGGTATAATACCGTATGAAAAGGGCGATGAGGGGAGTGGATCGTGTGCTGAGGAGGGTCCCTCGCATGTAAAGGTTCCCACTCTATAACAGTTTTAGTCTATCCCCGCACAAGCACCCTACATAAACATCAACTCAGCCCAAAACTAAAAGCGAAAAGGCACAGCACTCTCATATCAACCCATTTTCTCCCTTCCTCCGGATCGCCACTAACGCGCCCAACACAATACAACAGAGGAATCTACCGTCCGAGTGACAGCTCATGAAAGCTGGCCCCTTCCCTCCTCTCCCCTGGCTCATCAGCGACTCCGATTCGTGCGGATGCTATATGCATACGATACCTTCCAACTTGGCCCCTCCATTGCTTCGCTGCCATAGTTTCGCCTAAATCAAAAGGAAAGAGAACCGCATGAGGCGAGTTTTTGGGGAGTGGAGGCACGGTACGAGTATGGTGAGAGTAAGGTGAACAACATTTTTAGTTCTCCTTTGCCAGAGTTAGGAGAGGGGTGTGTAACAACCCTATGCTAAGGCGTTTTTTTCTTTTTGTCCTTGAAGGCAAAACCTTTCACTATTCTCGCTGTACCGGTCATGGACTCGCGATGTCCGGCTTGTTTGATTGGTTGGCAAACTCAGAAAGCCGATCTGGGTGCACGAGGTTCGCCTAACTTATCCTGAATCCCGGGTTCAGGTGTCGCGTGTACAAGTACGAGTACGATTATGTTGTGGTATGTTACTAGCAGGTGGAGTTAGCGGTACTGGGTATCAGGTGGATCAGTTCGCTTCTTTCGCTCTGTTTGCTGTCTAAATACAGCAACTATCGGTATGAGTGCTCGTGTTCTTTGCTCCTCGGTTTTTTTTTTGTACGAGCTTTTGGATGTTAAGCGAGTTTGTAGGCGGGCACCTGCTGAGAATCTCGCTCGGGGAGCACGTTAGAGTTGGTCAGATCTGTTGTGACATAATATATTTTTCTTTTTGCTCGTCTCAGCGGCGGGCTGAAAGATAATCTTTTCGCTTGGGTTTTCTCCTCTCGATCCAAAGGGGAAAATCTGGACGTCCTGGTGTCACTCTCGCTACTTGTACTCCAGTGTGTCGTACCGTGAAAACCGGGACAGAAGGTCAATGTGCGAGGAGGTTGCTTAGTGCCGGAGTTGCCTCTCCTACTGTGGCAGCGCTGGGTACTGCCGATATCTCTTCTGTTTTGTCCCGACTGTGTGCTGAGTTTGTGGCGTTTTCCTCTCATAGCTGAGGAGAGGAATTCTAGCTTAATCTTGGCAAGTTTATTTTGTCCTGGAGTATGAGTACAGTACGTGTACGTACGGTACCGGTACTCGAGTACCAACACGGTACTTTCAGTATCGTGACCAGCATTCATTGCTGTAAATTTACAAGTAACTTATTTGGTGCGTGGGTGGCATTCTGGGCTCGGACGTCTCGAAATCGAGCCGGTGGACTGGAGAGATGGGTGTTGCGTCATTGGTTTCGGGTAGCGAGTGCTTTCATTGGTTTTTTTTGGGGAGGTACAGGATCGCAGATGGTGAGCTCGTCACCCCTGTTCGGACCATCGGAAACTAGCAACTCACCAATCATAAAATATAAGAACCACTCCTGTTTGTCTTGGGGGCCACGGAATTTACTCGTGCTGGGAATTTGTGGATAATTTGTGGATTTTAGTTGTGGCTTGCGTCTGGAAATGGGCCCGACTGTAATCACGGCAACAAGGGTGGCGGATTCGCCCTTCTCCCTTCCTCGCCATATGGGTGGGTGATTGATAGGTAGAGGTACCGTATGGTTGGCTTTAGACAGTCGCGGGGGTGGAGGAGAGAGAGGATGACTAAGACACGGCTTTTTTGTTTTCCTTGGTGAGATGGGGGTCACAGATGCTGATGGGAGGTGGTACAGATCAAGTGTGTCACCCGAAAGGTGACATGATAGATCTACGGTAACTGAGGCTATTGGGGAGGGAAATGGGCGAGATCAGCGAACAAAGGAAGCAATTCATCGTAAGCTGGGACATAGCTAGTGGCTAAGACATAAGAATGCATGTGCTAAAAAGTGCCAGGGAATGCTAACGATGCTGAGAAGATAAAATAAGAATAAAAAACACCGAAATTGCAAACCGATTACATCCGATGAACATCTACCGAGCCGTTCCTACGGTCCCTACGTACACTCTGGTACTGCACCAGCGGGCATTGAGCTCTGCTCTGTGGAAATGGCAGAGAGGCGTTCCTTCTTTGACTCTTGCACAACTACTCCCATTGGCGGCGGGGGAGCCAAGCTCCCCAGATACTCGATATACTTTCGATATCCCCAAATACTCTCCTCCTCCAACAGCGCCGTATGAACCATCTCAAGACCAGGCTTGATCTTTTGCAAGCACCTCAAATCCCCCAATGTCAACCTATCACAGCCCCTAACATCGATCTTCTCGACCCTGTTCCCAGGCTTCATGAGCAACTCGTATAACCAGCCGATCCTAACATCCGGCAACCAGCATATCTTCAGCACGCGCACAGTTGCTGGCAGGCGTTTCGATAGGAAGGAGCGCAGTCCGGGCTTACTTAACAAGAAGCAGTCCAGCAATGAAAGGTGCTCCAGGGCCTCGAACTGAGCGATGGCACGCAGCGCGGGGTCCTCAATGTTCGAGAATTCGAGGTTGAGGCTTTTCAGCGTTTTCCGGGAGGTCTGCAGGAGTGCTTGAATGACAGATGTGCTTATCGAGGTTTTCGATAGGTCCACGCGTTGCAGGTTTTGCGATTTGGTGGATAGGAAGAATTGCTCGAGGGTTTTGGTCTGTGAGCGGATGTTTGGTATTGAGGTTAGGGTTAGAGAGCGTAGGTTTGAGGATTGTGAAGCGCATTTTAGGAGGGTTAGGACGTGCTGCACGCCAATTGATATGGGTGCGTCGATGGTGAGGGAGCGGCAAGTTGTCAAGTGTCTGTGGAGGGTTCGGGGCACGAGGAAGTGTGGGAGGGATGTACTGTGTAGGCTGCTGAGGTCTAGCTCGTTCCAGAGGAGGGGGTCGTTGCCGATGTAATACCACTAAGAAAAGGATAATTTTGGGTCAATATTGGATAGTGCGATTTTTTCTTTTCTTTTGTGATTTCTATTCCATGGTGGTAGTTATGTGCAGGTCGGGCTGTATGTGCGGCAGTTTTTACTCACATCACGACAGGTCGATAGACAGCTAAAGAGATCATGGTGTGATAGGTAAGAGAATATATTACTTATAATCTCTGTTGGGAGTTTGGAGAATGAATCCACTCCTGTAACTACCACTGGCTTCCCGGTTGGTATCGTTATAGAAGTGAGGGTTGATGTGAATGAACGGTCGAGGACCAAAAGTTCCTTCGCCATGATGGGTAATTCTTCAAAGTCAAGAGGGTGGTGGTAACGATAAGGATTCGGTATATTCCGTGATTTTTTTTTCTTGGTGTTCTTGGGATGAGGACTCTGTGGAAGTGGTAGTAACCATGGGGGATTGGATCCATATTTAAGGATGGCGGTACTTGTATAATATAATCAAGTAATTGTAGACAAACTTGGACAGTTGTCCATGTGTTAGGCGGGAGGGCGTCTGTGTTTAAACAATCCGAAGGGACTAAAGCTGTGAGACTCCCTTATTTGGGTCGACCTTCCGGTCCGATTGGTGGGAATGGTGCTGAACCGAGAGAGATTTGTGTGGTGGTAGGTGGTGGTAGTTGGAAATGCGCAGTGAGAGTTTGCCCATAAAAGCGAGGGAGAGCTAAGTGTTGACCGTCTAGCCTGTCACGGGCTCTGGGAAGCGAGGGCAGCCCAGATTTCTTGTCCTACGTTGCTAGGGTGGGCTGACACTGTAACGGGGATGACACGCCCGATAATTGGCCCTCTTTGGCGAACGATTGAAAGGAACCACCGACTCCACTACCGTAGGACTGCCATAACTATTTCTATGGCAAAATCGCCCCCCCACCTATCACTTATAACCTCCTAGTAATATTAATTTTCTCTCTTTGCAGAAGATTTTCCATATTGACGGTTTACTTGCTAGTAATCATGAACAAATCTCGCCAAACTATTCAGCTTTTGCCCAAGAACCGTGCAGGATGAAGGAACCTGGGTGCATACCTCGTCTCTTAAAACTCCGTTAAGCATTCTGTTGTATGCTAACATTTTTATCATTGTTGCTCGTATACTCTGCACCACACACATGTCCGTTCGCTTGGTCCTCCCTCATGATGCACCGATTACCACCCCCATTGAATACCAAAGAGCCCTTTCTTTTTCCCACCTTCGCCTCCGTCTCTATCCTTTCCGTTTTCCAAATATACCCGAGGTTTTCCTACTAATCGTTAGCGAGATTTGTGCTGTTACACGTTTTGCCTCTTCGTATTCTCGGGTTATTTTCGTACCAGGAACGTCGAGGAACAAATATTTGTACTCGTACTTTGATTCTCCGGGTCTCTTTGTCAGGTGAGCGTTGACAACTCCCTTGTCAACAGTGCCCTCGACCTGCAACACGTCCGTGAGTGATATGTTTGAGTCTGGATCGGACATTAACATACATTAAAGTGCATGATTAAATGTTCTGTGCCATGCTTGTCTTTACGAATTCTCGAACTGCCCAATGAATCCGTTAGCGCCTGAGTCAATTATATTGTACAATACATCTCTCTCCCTCGGAAGGGAGGAAAGATGGAAAACATACGCAATTGGCCTGTTCCTGGCCCAGCGGTTTGATGTGGGCTCCCCGTACGCCTTAATCCCCCCTCCGAGCAACTTGGTACAGCGTGGATCCGCTTTAATTCTGTTGTGTATGCTGTTAAACCAATTAGGAACGGAATTAGGTGCAAACACTTCGGCATAGAGTATCGTCAGGATGGTTCCCTGCGTGTTCGGATCAGTACCCAGAAGCCAGACCATAATTTATCCCAGTATCTATTTTCTCTGCTCACAGTCAAGATTGTCCCAACCACGATTGTCACGAAGTTTGCCCCCGTGCTCGCTGTTCGTACAATTTTTTGACCCTTCGAAAGCTCCCCCCATTTCTTACTCGGTTTCGGTTCGCTGCTAGGCGCTATTGCTATTTTATGCTTTTGCGAGCTTGCTCCTATGCCACTGAATGGCCGGTGATGAGCGTGGATTAACGAGCCTGAGGCCCGGATTGTGCGTATACCTGGGCGCAAGGTGATTGAACGAACCGGAGTTGATAACTGGACCGACATTTCAAGAAATATTGTGATGATGCGGTGGTGGCCAGCAGGGATAGCGGGGAGTGTTGGCGGGCGTTATCATGGATGGGAAACGGGAGTGGGGGGTTTTCTTTTCCAGAGGCTCTGGTGAGGGGGGCTTAGTACCAGAACTGGGGATTGGGTTCCAAAACAGCTTCTCACTTTAACCCCTTTTGGAGCTTCCATTTCCTTATAAAGGAGGCGGTTTGCTCGGGCTGAGTCATCATTGAAGTATGGCAGAGGCCAGATTTAGACGATCAGCACAACTATCCTTTCTTTCTCCTTCTCCCCTCACGCGGATTTTTCGTCTCCTCCTTCTATACTTTTGTCCTAGCTTGGTTATACTCCGGTACCTGCTTCTGCGATCATCATGAGTTTGGCATCTAAAACTGAAGGTCAAAAAATCTTTGAGAAGCTCAAATCAAACCGCGCGAATAAGGTAGGAATTTCCGGTTGAGACAAATATAAAGCTCCTTTACCTTGCGTGGGCCTCATGTTCACTGATGGTAATGATAATATATAGGTATGCTTTGATTGTGGCTCCAAGAATCCAACTTGGTCTTCCGTTCCGTTTGGTATCTATCTCTGTCTCGACTGTAGTGCTCACCACCGTAATCTTGGTGTGCATATATCGTTTGTCCGCTCTACTGTTCTTGATCGTACGTTCACAGATGCTAAATAGGATTTGAATTATATGAATCACGTGCTGATTGAAATGTAGAATGGCAATGGGATCAGCTGAGGCTCATGAAAGTCGGTGGTAACGAATCCGCGACCAAGTATTTCCAGAGCCATGGCGGGTCTGCAGCATTAGCATCCAAGGATCCTAAAGTCAAGTACGGATCCAGCGCAGCTACCAAGTACAAAGAAGAACTTAAGAAACGTGCGGCTGCAGATGCGGTACTGTGAGTACCCTTTCTATAAGCTCGTGCTACCTGTTCACAAGCTCATGTCCACAACAGATACCCCGGAGAAGTGGTTGTTGAGGGCGGCGAAGAAGCTGCTGCCCCTGTTGAGGTTGAGGAAGAAGATTTCTTTTCTTCTTGGGATAAGCCTTCCATCAAACGTCCAACACCGCCGCCGTCTCGAACTGCTACCCCACCAACGGTTGGTAGGGCTGGAACTCCTTCAAATGGCAGTGGCATTGCGCGGACAAAGTCCCCCCTCGCTTCTTCTGCCTCTGAATCCCCACCGGCTGTTTCTCGTACCACTACTTCCTCTGCCCTGCGAACGAAGGCTGGTGCGGCATCTGCAAGCGGACCCCGAAGGACTGGTGTATTAGGAGCCAAGAAAGGGCAAAAGCTTGGGGCTAAGAAGGCTACCGGTGGAGATGTAATTGATTTCGACGAGGCTGAGAAAAAGGCAAAGGAAGAAGCCGAGCGAATTGCAAAGTTAGGTTATGATCCGGAAGCGGAACAGCCAGCCAAGAAAGAGACAAAGGGGAATGTCTTTAGCCCTACGCCAGTCACCCCATCGTCGCCTACACACGCTAGGCAAAGCAGCGATGTGGAACGATTGGGATTGTCAATGAATAGGCTGGGGTTTGGACAAGTTGCAGGCGCAGCAGCTCCAGGCGGCCCTGCAAAGAAAATGGGTGGATTCGGTTCCGTTGGATCAAGTTCCAAGGTTGAGGGTATGGGTTACGCCAGTTACTCGTTATGAAAGGCTTGTACTAATATTTGTATAGAAGATGACCAGAAGTATGCACGGGAAAAGTTTGGAACTCAAAAGGCTATATCCTCCGACGAATTCTTTGGCCGTAATAACTACGATCCCCAGGCCACCAGTGAAGCTCGTACACGTCTTCAAGGGTTTGAAGGAGCAACTGCCATCTCTAGTAATCAATACTTCGGTAGAGAGGAAGAAGAACGCGATGCCGACGCTGCAGGGTATAGTGAGCTCGAGCTCAGTGCAAGAGATTTTGCTAGAAGGTTTACCGGAACTGCTGGAGAGGATCTGGAGAATGCTGCGCAAGTTTTGGGCCAAGCAGCCGCGAAGGCCTCCGAAATTGTTGGACGGTATATGCGATAAGGGTTAGGTAGTGCTGGTGAATATTTGGTCGACTAGACGTTTAATAAAGCGAGGGTCGACAGGCTGTGAACGATGAGGTCATGGTGGGTGGATTTAATCTTTCTACAGCCTAAACTGCGCAGCGTTTCGGATGGTGGTTGATGCTTCCCTGGGTCATGCCTTTCATGTAACTAGTTACACTGCCCGAGGTGTTTCACTTTTCCACTACCTTTTCTTATGTCGCGGGGCGGTAGACGGTTGGTGTGGGCTGTGATGGGTTGCGAGAAATAAAAATTGTATTTCGTTTCAACACGGTGACCATGTTAGAGTAGACTGATTAGCGGGTGTTTGTGAATTCAGGGTTCGGTCAATTTCCTTTTTATGAAATCCTTTTCTGCCTGTTAAGGGAGGTGAGATAGTGAGAATTTGACAAATGGTGGTGCGTATTGAGTAGATGAGATCAGTTACTCGTTATTCTTGGGTCTAGCAATATGGTAGTTGTCTATATAAGCACCATGTTTGCGTGTATGCACTCGAGTACTGTACTCGAGTACGGGTTCGCGAGCCAGATCTCAGGCATCCACCTCCAAGCATTAACCAACTGACTGGTAACAGCCTATGCCTCTGCATGTCACAAAAGCTCCCCCCACTGTACTCGAGTACCGTACTCGAGTGTGTGCTACGGTATGCCTACACTGGGTAAATAAACGGCAATCCACATCTCGTCCTCAACATAACCTCCCTTTCCCCCCTTCTCTATCTCTAGCTATATAGCCAACCTATGCTACCCGACACACCCATGAACCGTAACAGCCCGCATCCTGCGCACCCTCCCTCCTCCCGATCCTCCTCCTCTACCCCATATACCTAACCCACCAATTAGCACCAAAACAATAAAAACCCCCTTTAAAAAAAATAAAGGGGATGGGGAAAAAAATGAATCAAATATCCAATAAAAGATACGTAAGCAAAGTCAGATCAAGTGTAGGTAGAATAAGTCCGCATTTCGCCATAACTTAATATCCTACCCTTCGGAGCCGAACAAAACGCATCCGCCAAAACGGAGGTTATGAACGGGTCACGTGAGGTAAAACTGAGGGCGAGGTTGGAATTGCAGAATTCTTGTTTGCTCATCATGATGGAAAGGGGGTCTGGGGTGAAGGGGAGGGGAAGACGGGGGCTTACGGAGGTTTTGGTTTGGTGATGGAGTGGTGTTGTGGTGGAAGGAAGGAAGGAAGGAAGGAAGGAGGGAAGGAGGGAAGGAGGGAAGGATGAATTGTGGATGGGAAATTCCGGCGCTTCCTTGATCAATCAAGGCCGCCCGGTCCGGATCGAAAATCATGCGGCTCAAGGTGGAAAAGGAAATTTTGAGAGGAAAAAAAACAAAAAACAGGAAATGCGGAAGGAGGTACTTGTACTGTTTGAGAGCTGGTTGGCAGGTCACTACTCCCTCCCACCACCATACCACTACTTGCACAGTGACGGCGATTTGACAGCTCACCTCCGCTAATACCATACCATATCCCCCCCCACCAAACAAAAACGACCCTTCGAAAACAAGGGAAAAAATCAATTTTTTTTTCTACAAGTACGGTACATATGGCGCGATGAATGGCTCACACACACCGCCGAGAACTCCCCTGGAGACCGTAAGTCCACTTTCCTTGGTTGGTTGGTTGGTTTTAATTGGCGATTCTGGCAAGGCTGTTGAAAACTAAAAAAATACAGGATACCTACGACTCAATTCTCCACTTCCTCGAAACGCTAACTACCAGTCACTCGGGCACCTGCCTGCAAATAACCTCCTACGAGACGCGGATCAGGGACTTGGAAAGCCTAAACTCCGAGCTGCTGAAGCAGAATGAGGAACTCCGCTCCCAGCTTCTCCTGCGAGAGCGCGCACCCGTATCTGCGCCTGCACCCGCCTCGTCTCCGTCTCCTCCGTCGTCGTTGTCGCCGGTGGAGCCGATTGTGATCATGTCCGATTTGGAGAAGGCGCAGTACCTCCAGGACGCACTGATTTCCGAGCGGGAAGCGTTTGCGACTAGAGAGGAGAGCTTGACGGCTAGGATTTGGGGGCTAGAAACGGCGGTTGCAGATTCCCTGAAGGATTTGTTGAGGGAGAGGAGGGCTAGGGAGGAGATTGAGTGGAAGAGTCAGTCTAGGACGAATTCTGTTGTGTTGGCCGGGATTGGGGGGAGTCCTGCTCGTGATGGGGGGTTGGCGAAGGTTAGAGGGGAGTTGCGGAGGATGGGTGGGGAGTTGAAGGTATGTTTTCTCCCTTCCCCATTTTTTCTATGAGCTTGTGGGGTTTTGCTGGGGGATTTGCGAAGGATTTGCTGAGGTGATGTTGTAGGCTGCGAGTGAAGAGATTGAGAGGCTGAAGGAGGAGATTGAGAGGTTTCCTTTTGAGTTAGTATCCCTCAGCCCATACTTGGACGCAGATTGATGATCTGGATGGTGTGACAACCAAAATGCGTGGTTGCAATATAGATATCAATGTCACTCCTCCCGAATCTTTAATTTGCGTCCAAGTATCGTTACCTGTGGAAATTTCTAATGGTGGTGGGCTGTAGAATTAGCACAGTCGATGAGACGGAGGCGGAAGTGAACATGCTCAAAGATGGGTTGAAAAGAATTGAGAGGTTGGCGCTTGCATATGCTCCCTTAAAAGATGAGATGGGGCTGCTGGATGCGATAGAGGTGTGGAAAAAGGAGTTCGTAGAAGTGTGTAAGGAGAGAGGGAGGAGGAAAAGGAAGGAAGAGAAGCGTGGAGCGGGTTAAGGTAACATGGGGACTAGTGGTGCCTTAATTTTGCCATCAGGGGATTTTTTTTTGTTCCATTTTTATACATTTCGGTTTTTGGGTTTGGTCTCGACTTCATATTTTCCGCATCCAGGGATTTTGCGCTGTACGAGTAAATTTATATCATGATTCACGAGTTATGGACACTGCTTAAGCATAGAAAGAGAGCCCATGAAAACAAGTCCACCCTCGTCCACTGCATAACAATTGCTCGCTATCAAGGCATCACTAGCCCCTCTGCATAAGCAAACCGTCAAAAAGAGAATCTTCGAGAAATAAATGTATGCAGCCATGGTTTTGCCCAAACGTCAAAGAACGACGTTCTATGCAACGCGGTGGAATATGGCGCCCAACTATCTCCCCCCTCTCCCACCGAGCTCAGTCCGAAAACGAACTCAAGATGGGGAAACGAGAGAGACGTCATCAATCTCAGATCTGTCGACGCGGATTTACGCCAGGGTGTTATTTATAACGTTTCCATTAATCGCCGAACTGCCAACAGTACAACTGGACCACATCGAACGCAAGGATCAATGGGCAGGACCGAAGGCACAAATCTGTTTGTTGAGAGAAGGAAGAAGAAAAAAAGAGAAGACAGGGGATGGGGAGGCTGCTTTTATAGATGTATTTTTTTGTGCCAAGATCTTTGAGTGGGTAGGGTAAGCTTCCACCTTTACAAGTAAATTTCGCCGACGGTTTGGTTGGCAGGGCCCCGCCAAACGTAACATCCTACCGTATCAGATCGAATCTGGTACTCACCTCCGCCAGTCAACCAACCATTGCATGCGAACACAAACCTCGAAATGAACCACAGGCCACCAATATCTCCCCTCTCTCCCCTCTCTCCCCTCTCTCTACTCCCTCAATTGCTGAAAGGGTTTGCCCGGGAATTCCACTCCTCCCCTCTCGCCGCCGCAAAGCCCTCCCGCCGCCGTCTCGAGCACATCCTCCGAAACGTGCCGAAATACCCTTATACGATAAAGCACACCTTCAAGCAGAGCTGGTTCGGTTTGTACGGCGGGAAACACATACAATTCGGCAACAACGTCCCAGAGAACTTCCTCCGCTACAAGACGCGCAGACAATGGATGCCGAACGTCAGGCATAGAAGTGTGTATTCCAGGGCGCTGGGGAGGCATTTTAGTTTGGATATTACAACCAGTGTTTTACGTACTGTCCACCTTCCTCCTCACTAGTAAAAGTGGGGGCAGATAGCTGACTTGGAGAGGAGGCGGATGAACAGGAACGATCGATAAAGTCGGTGGTTTAGACGCATACCTCACCGGCACGAAACCCGCTAGGTTAAAAGAGCTCGGGCCAACCGGATGGCGCCTCCGCTGGCGCGTACTCAATTCTCCGGGATATCAAAGGCAATTGCAGGCTGAACGGAAGGCTCTCGGTCTCACAGATGGACAGGAGCCTGTGTTCCCTCATGCTGCTTCGGCTCCAGCTCCCGCCGGAGTGAACGACAAGCTGAGGGGGTTGTTGGAGGACGCTTTCATCGGAGAAGAAGAGGGGGAGGAAGAGGTAGCTGTTGCCATACCGACAAAGGCAAAGCCAGTCTCCGCTGGGAGGGAACTTCTGGCAGAGATGGAGAGGGCCAGGGCGCGGAGGGGTGGTGGGAGCGGGAAGAAGGAGAAGACGTAGTTACTGGTATGAGAAAGCTGTGGGGTGCATTGTAGATTTATAGGGTGACCTGAGGCGGGCGACAGGTAGGGAGGGATTCTGGAACAACTGATTCCTCGTGTATATTCGCTCGACATGGTATAGCGGAAATATTTAATATTTTTCGAGTGATATTCAATGATGGCGAGATAGTCACACTGCGGTAATTGGTGCGCCGGTTCCACAGTCTCATCAATAAGTAGATCTCTCCAGGGAATATATCTAACAATTGGCTGGATGGCGCAACGGTAGCGCGTCTGACTCCAGATCAGAAGGTTGCGTGTTCAAATCACGTTCCGGTCATCAATATTTTTAAGTTTTCCGGTCTCTGCCATCCGGGCGCAGTGCACAGTATGATACCACAGAAAGGGACTGGCCTCTTCTTTTTTTTCCTTCCTCCCCTTCTTCTATTTTCGGAAAACCTATATGACTGCAGCAACAAAATGCCCGTTAGCAGAGAGGTAAAAAAAAAAAAAAAGACTCCTAAACGATGTTTAGTATCTTCCGTGGCCTATAGATGAGCGTCTCCAGACGAAAAATGAGTACTGTGCTGGTGCTAGTCACTTGGCCTCCTCTCTCTCTCTCCCCCCCATTCTGACACTCGGATTACCAGTAATCGCTCTAGGTTTTTAGTTAGCTACTGCGGAGGTGTTTGCAGTAGATCTTGGCGCTGGGCATATACACCCATCAAAGCTTCAATCGAGTGATTTGGTATTATGACGGCGGCGGCGGGCAAATTATATATTATCAAATTTATTTGAGAATCCGAAGCGAGCGGTTGGATACGGTAGGGCCCCCTCCTTGAAAGAACGATGGCTCGAATTTTTTAAAAAAACCTTATGCTCGCCTGAGGTGTGGGAATGAGATGTACTTGTCACAGAGCTTGAGCACAATAATCCGGATCTGGCTTGGGGGTAAGCTTATGTGGGGAAGATAAGTGAAAGCCTGTATACAGAGTGTGGAGGTATAGGTATTAGAATGTGAGAGGTATATAGACTGCTCGAGTTGCTGATATGCCTCTCAATGGGTGTGGTCAATGATTTGCTGATTATAAGTTAGTGATAGAAGGTGTCTGGATGAATTTGACATGGCCACTCGACATTCCTCTAGCAAGAAAAGAAGATAGTTGGGTATGATATATTAGTATTTTCCGTCATGTTGAAGTGGTACCTACTTCCGATGTGCCGTTGGCTTTGAGTGCCAGTTTGGGGGAAGGTATGAATGGACTTGGGGGGGAAACCGAAAAAAAAATAATCTTGGAACTCGGAGCAGAGGTTGTTTGAAATATCTGGTTGTATATTTTTGGGCTGTTAGGAACGCCCTCTGCAGTGAATTGAATTGAATCGTATTGGTTTTCGGGTTTCTGTTTCCTTTTTCCGTTTGAATTCTTGGACGAGCAGATGGACGGCACGAGACAACGAATTGTGCTACCATAGCAGGCCGTGATCGAAACCAAGTTTAGTAGGATACCGGTACAATATTCTTCCTATCTGTCTACTTGCTATACGGCAATGGTATTTTCTAGTCACCTAGCATCACTCACCCATCCTGGGTGATCCAAGACCGAAAAAGAGCAACCTCAATCATAATATTATTATGGCACAAACACGCTATCATGGCCACGACATAACACTATATCATATTCATCTTTCTAGAATCTAATCTTGTGGTATTCTTAGTCTCGCCTTTTCCTGGAAGTAGCCTAATGAAGCAAATCAACAAACCAACAAATTTAAGGAAAGAGAAAAGGGGGAAGGGAAAGGAATACTGTACGCAACTAAAAGACGCCCACCAGCCCAACCAAACACCGAAAATATAGAATGAAAGCGGCCAAGTCAGATTACTTGGTAAAGAAGTGAGCTGATTAGCTGGTTGGTTGGGATGTAATGTGCCGTGCTCTACTAACTAGCTAGAGAAGAGAAGGATGACATGATATGACGGGAGTAAAAAAGAAGAGATGAATAACAATCATGAGAGAGCAAGAATAAGACATCTACAAGACTACCAAAGGATCAACATCCACCTCATCCATTTGTGGTTCTGGCTGCGGCGCTGGAGGAGGCACTTGTCCTGCTCCCGCTCCTCCTTCACCTCCATCATTGACTTCCATGCCATCACTACCGCCAGCAGCAGCAAGCTGCTGCTGCTGTTGAAGAAGTAACTGCTGCCGCTGCGCTTCGTCCCGTTGTCGTTGTTCCACGGCGTTGACGTGCCGTTCATGAAGCCCTGGGATAAGACTTGCGAGGAATATCATTATGCATCGTTCAATGCTGCGGAAGATGTCCCTGAAGCGGTCTTGTTGACGGTCGACTAGCATTTGCGCGGTCCGGGCCGGGTCGGGTTGGCTCGCATTTGCATCCACAGGGCGCCCTGGGGGGTTGCCATTGTTCGGGTTGCCGGCGGCGGCTTGGGGTTGAGGTTGGTTGGGCGCTTGCTGGGTTGGAGTTGGGGGTTGTGCGGGTGGGGGCGGTGGTGGTGGGTTGATGGCATCAATTACTGGGCGGAGAATCGGCTCGAGGATACCAGTTTGCCAGACTGTTTGGGGGAATTAGCGGATTGTGTAGAATTGAATGGAGATGAATTGCTTACTGAATATTGCCACGGCAATCGAGCCAAGATAGAACATTCTCCTCCAGCCCCCGCTGCCGGTGAACAATATCACAAACACAGCTAATCTTATGGCTAGCCAAAAATGTGACGCATGGGCACGGATTCCACGTATCAAGTCAGGAAGGTTGAGCCGCCCCGCCCGCCTGGGTCTCTCCAGCACTGCACCATGGAATCCAACCCCATGGTGAGCATGGGCACCCCCGAAATGGTCTCCAAGCCCCAATCCTGCACCAAGGAGATTGTTTCCAGCAATACCCCCCATAGCACCAAGGTTGACAGGGTCCAGAGGAGGCGGCAACCCAAGCCCGCGTAGGTCGGGAATGCCAAAACCCGGTGGTGGTTCCAAAGGTCCTCTTAAACCATTTATTATCTCAGCTAGCGTGGGATTCGCACTTCTCGGGGGCCCTAGCAAAAGTGCCCTTGGTCTACCGCTCGCATCTTGTAGAAGATATACTGGACTGGTCCTGGTGATAGGATGTGGGTTGTTGGTTGGTAGGTGGAACACTGGTAATGGCTCTGGTGGAGAGAGACCCGCAAACGCTGCTGTAGTAGTATCCTCACGATGTAAGAGCCTCTCGCGCAGCCGCTCGTGAGCATGTCTCTGTCCAGCCCTGCCTTGATTTGGAGCGCCTGGTTCGCTGTTCGATCTCAGCGGTCCCCAGGAGGGTCCAACAGGGCCCGAGTTTGAGCCGCCATTGCTAGTGTCCGCCGCGAGTGTTCTGGTCAGGGTAGAGGTAGGATTAGTTCCCAGCCCCGGCGCTAGATCGCTGCTGCCCGCTCCGGGAGCTGATACTCCACTGTTGCTCGCCTGATCAGGCCCTAGTCTCGAATTTAGATATTCTTGCCTTTGCCGAAGCTGCCGCTGTAATTCTTCTAATCTCTGCAACCCTGACCGACTGTGCTCCCCAAGCCCCGTGTGAGCAGTGTTTTCCTCGGAAGCCTGTTCACTGAATATGGGGGTCGCGGGTCCGGGCCCTGTACGGAAAGTGGAAGCATTGGGAAGCGCGTTTTGTGCTATGGAGGTAGTCGCGGACACAGGTGTCGGCGCGGGGTTAGGTGAAGGCCGAAGCATTAAGTGAAAGGTAAACGCTTCCTTAGGATCCTATATAAACATGGTTAGTGAAGAGAGCGAGGGGGCCGGTGATGTGGAGGATATTGTGAACTAACACTTCCGACTAGTCCGGAATTGAGCCCGAGGACTGTTTCTAGCTTGTTCTCGTCTTGCATCATCTTCCCCCGATAGATTAAACGTTGTTGGTCACATGGCGGTCTAGAATCTAGAGAACCGGTGATTTTGTCCTTCACGTCTTTAATGGTAGACGTCGCCAACATTCGGAAGGTAAGGTCTCGTGGAAAGCCGAAGACTGGTGACATGACTTTGATAAGAAGCATATCTGCTTCAGAGGGATCGAACCCCTCAGCTGTAGAAAAGCTCATCTTAATTACCGAGTGGCGCCTGCAAGGGACAATGAGTCGCAGAGTGGGAGGGTGGGGCAGGGTGGGAGACGGGGGATGAGAGGCGTAGAAAGGATGGAGGGAAGAGAGAGAGAGCGAGAGGGGAGGAAGATGACGGATGAACGAGAGGCGGGGGGGGGGGGTGGAGGGAAGGAGGGAAGGCTAGAAAGGAACAAGAAGGATGCACAGAGAAGTAGGGGATAGTATTGAGGGGGTGCAGAGCGGGCTGTTCGAAACAGCTTCAGAGTTAGGTGTGTAAAATTCCCCAACTTATCGCCATCTGGCCTCTCTTGGCTCCCGGGCTGAAGAACAGTAGGAGTAATACGTGAGGCGCTTGTAGCTTCCAGTCCCTAACGAAACAGGGGTGTAACGCGCCAAGGCGTCACACCCGTTGATACTCCATCTCCCCCCATCTTCGAATAAGTGATCCGTGATGCAACTACTGATAACTAATATTACTATTTTTTCTCTTCTTTTCCTTTTTAGCTATCAGTACTCGAGTACAGTACGACAATTACCTAAATTCCAACAACCAGCATACCATTATAACTGAGACGATAACCACCCACCCTCCCCTCAATTGCCGATGAAATGCGAGCACAAATCTGCCAAAAATGCTTAGCGTCCTCGAAGCTCCTCCTCCTCCGCCGTACCACCACCCCTTCACCATTCATACATCAGGTGTTCCCAGCCATTGCGGCAAGAAGGACCTTCCTTGCAGGCTTTTGCAAGACGATTGTGGGGAAGGATGGGCAGGTTCGCCCTCCGCCCCCATCAGAATTGGCTTCCCCGAGCGATCATTCACTGTACGAACCAGCGGAGGGGACAAGGGTTTTGTTGAAACCAAACAACCTATTTCACCCCATGGACAAATCACCTTCCCCCTCCATGCGCGAACGGGCGGCCAAAATCAAGCGGGCTGCGTACTGTCCGCATCCCCACCATAGGGTTGCGAATTCCCCAACACATATCGGGTTCACTTGTCCCGATTGCGGAATTCCTGCTTACTGTTCGGAGGAGCACTGGGCCGAGGATTACCAGAATCACATGCTTATTTGCGATGCCCTGAAGGAGGCGAATGAGGATGATCATGACTTGAGGAGTGGGAGGTTCTTTCCCGAGTTTGAGTATCCCGGGGAACAAATGGACGAAGCTTTGATCAATTTTACCAATTGGGATACTTTGTTGTACACGAGGGAATTTAGGGCTATCAATGATGAAAGATCCTTGAGGCAGGTCACGAAGTTGTTGACATATCCGATCACTGTCGCAAGCTTTATGCATGAGTTGAGCCCTTATGATATTAGGCACAGATTGACTGCGGAGGGATTGAGGAGTGTTAGCGGTAAACCTTTCTTGCTCTACTTGACACGCAATTATGTCTGACATTGCGCCTGCTGTAGCGCTACGCTACACTCTGCACCCACCCCGTACGGGTGCCGGAAAGGACGTTAAAGGAATTCGAGTTACTCCACCTCCGGTTCGCCTGTTCATTCTTGGCGCACGTTCAGAGTCTTCTCTTCCACGAGAGGTTTGGCATCAACTGACTCATATGTTCCCGCTCTCTACTTTCCATCTTGTCTTCATTGGGCCACAATCTATGATGAACCGGGACGCCGAACTCCCGCTTCCTGACCGAATCCCAGCAAATCCGTTTGGTGCAGTGGTGGAACGAGTGTCCCACAACATGAAGATATCGACCTTTGTAGAGTATTACCATACTCTCCACGACACCGGCACGTTCAAGCCGTATGATCCATACTTTGACATGTTTGTTTTGTTCCATCCAGGTTTGGGTCACCCGGGGAGCGCAGCAGAGTGGGAGAGCACCCTTCCACGGCTGCTCGATACGAAATGCGCTATTCTGTGCACAGGATTCACGGAGGAGGATTTGAGCCGCGATGTCAGTTGGGTCCATGACAAGTGCAAGGGGGAATTTGATGTATTGTTGGAGCCTGGAGAGAACAGATTCCATAGCTTGAGGTGGGATATTAATGAGTAAGTTTATACCACTCCTCTTTAGAGTAAGGAAGGAAGGAAGGAAGGAAGGAGAGAGTGAGGGAATGACTAATTAATAATCAATAGTGAGGATCCTTCAGACCCGAGCCAGGGCAATTGGGGGATTTGGTCGTTCAGAGGCAAGAGATATGAGGCAACTAAACGAGATCTCGATACCAGGTAGACTGTGGGAAGGTGGCCCCCTCCGGCCATAAGTAATGAGAGGCTTTGCAGTGCGAATGGGGTCCTGTAATTATAAAGTTCTCCTATCTCTTATTTCGTACTAAATTAGCACGATCTAAAGCGGTCAGGGATGACTGATAAGTTTGACCCTGCTGTGGCAACTAAGAACAGCCGGGCATTACCCAAGTCGCAACACATCAGCAGTTAGACCATTACCAATAACAGCTCGGGAAATTTCCTCCAGGCCTAAACCCCATCCTGTTAAATGGAGAGATCCAGAGATCAGGAGCCAGCGGACCGACTGCGCATAGAATCCTAAGCACGAAATATCACTCGGAAATATATTTCTTGGCCCAACCTTACGGTTATATAGGAATCCCGCCGGCCACAGAGATCTAATGGTGAGGTAATTGACCTGCCCATGTTGTCAGTGCCGACCGAGCCAAGTGAATGCCAGAAATGCTCCCCAACATTTAAGGTTCAAAGGAGCGCCCTGCTAGACGGACCCTATGCTAACCATGATAAGAAATCCTAGGAGGGTCGAACATAGGTGGTGTGGGTCTGGCGGTGCGGGGACAACCAAGGGGCTCAGGGTCTTTTGGCCTAACAATAGAAAGAGCGCCTGCCCCACACCGTTATCAGATGTTACCAGACCAAATAACTCACGGCTGGGACTGCACCGCCACCCAGCGTTGGGGTCAAAAGCTCGGCTCTGCACAAATTATTCGAGTATGGGTAGACTCGACCATAGCTAATCACTTGTCAAACCATCTGCCGAACAGGCACTGGACGCATGATTTGGGGGGACACTGTCCCTACAATTGGCACCTAACTTAAGCGAGCATGGGATATCGCACCATATAGCAATCAGTAAATCGGGGCACCTGCACGGTACTCCTGCTCGAATATACGTTTTTTGGTAGCATTCCATAATAAACAAATTCTACAGGGGAGGAGAAAACAGACCGGAAATCTCAAGATCCGCCGCGATACCTACTGTAGATGCCTAGATGGCGCCTAGAAGCCCGACCTCGGGGTTCTCGTATGCCACCAAGAGACGGACTAAGAGCTGAGAGGATGTTCGTCGGATTTTGGCTGCTGGTTTCTGGCTAATAGTGCGCCTTTGAGAGTTCAAAAGCCATTTCAGCTTTGTGCTCGGGCGGGAACCTCCAAAACTTGTTGGACAGAAACTTGAAGGAAAGCTAATATGGTATTCTACAATATTCACACACGCCAACCACTTTTCCGGGCCCCAATGGTCATACAAACCTGCGCTAGAGAGGCAGAGAAAGAGAACAGCCAAGAGCTGAACCCGCGTAATTCTCCCCTCTTTCGCGCTCAAATATCTTAGTTCACAGTATTTCCTGCAGAACAGCACGACCATATCACCTTGAGATGGGAAGACCGAGAGTACCAAGTGAAATAATATAAACACGGACCTAACTAGCCCTTGGCTTGAAAGCTTGGGGCAGTGCAGCTGAAGGATGGAAGGCTGTCAGGACCCTACTGTGCTCCAAAGAAGTACCTGAATAAAGGGATTGGCAAGATATGGCAGAAATCTCTGCGCATCCGTGCGCTCGTGCGAATTCGTGACCCTTGTCTTCGGGTACCGGTATTTCTTGCCTGCTCGGAGTATGAGGCTGCCAGGGTTGACTGATGACGACTGAATCGTTAAAGTGCGTCGTATTCCCTGTCCATATACTCGAGTATAAAAAAACAAAAGAAAAACAAAGGAAGAAGAAAGGTGGACTACTGTTACTCGTGGAAGACTGCTACGGTAGCGAACCAAATCGCGCGCCGACTCCCGGGGGTAGGACGAGGCTCTTAGGGTCCTGGATCGATTGAATGAAGTCTTGAACGAAACCTTCGTCCACGTGCTGTGCTTCCTCTAAGTAATTAGTGTCGACTTGCACAGTGCCAGTTAGGTGATTTGCCCCAACCGTGCTTTTGACCGCGAGGTATTTCCTGCAGACATTGGGGTAATGTTTCGGGAAGGCTAATATCGTTTTTCGTGTAGTGCAGTGGCTGTGGCATATGAATTATTACCTAAGTACTGGAGTAAGGTTTGCTAGGAACAGTAGCGGTACAGGTAATAAGATAGCAGTCAGTAGTGTATCTAAGACACTGTAAGGTTGCATCTATGCGGCCTGTCGAACCTGGCATACCGGTATACTCGAGTAAGCAAACGATCCATTCTTGTGCGATACGGCATTCGTACGGTAAAGTGTTTGTTAGTTTGTGATTAGAGTTCCACAAGCTCTGATAACCGCACCGGATGGAACCGCTCCGTGTAATGTTCTTTGTTCTCGGGGAAGAGCAACCATCGCTAGCTATTACCGGTACACAATCGACCGGGCGGGATTCCCCGGATGTCAATCAGACCGTCTTGGGTTCTGTCACCTACCGTGCCGCATCTGGTAAACGGAAGTGGGGTTCGCTGAAGGCACGGAGACATGAGAACTGGTAGGGTAAGGGAAGAGGCTGCGGAGTTCGGTGCTGCTTCATCAGATTCCAATCTCGTACTCGAGTACTGTACATACCGTATTCCGTGCAATACCGGTAACGGGGCCCACGAATCACAGAGTGTTCTGTTTGAAAATAGGGATATAAAGTTGATGAGAAGAAGGATACCGGTAGGGGAGGAGGGAAAGGCTGGGCCTGGATAGAGGGAGGCCTGGGCTAGAGAGGAAGCGGGAGACCCGACTGGATGGTATGAAAACTGGTATATCGATAGGTAGGGCACAGAGTAAAGCGTGGCACGAGCACTGCTACTGCGCAAACCCGAACAGAAGATGAAGGCGCAGTATCATACAAGTACGGTACGAGTACAAGTACTAGTACTCGAGTACTAGTGCTAGTACAGTCGTTGCTCCTGCTAGTAAAGCGCTGCGCGATACTCGAGTAACTGGTGGGACGCTCCTTTCATTCTGATTTTGTCTCAACCGAGGGATGGGTTTGCGGTGTTTTCCGCTCGCGTAGCCGAGAAGGGGAATTCCGAGGTCCTAGAGCATTCAGACTCTCACCTGTGGTGTCCGGTGCCGGGCCTCTGTAATAGACCCTCACCACCGACTGCAAGAGCAGCCAAGTTTTCGAGGGGGTTGCTTAGAATCGCCTCCTCTTCAATTTTGTGAGCTCTGTTTTTTTTTTAAATTTTTCTGATAAAGTGAGCATTAGTTGAATCATGAGAGGGGAATTTTGAAAGAAGGCGAACATACTACTTGTAGTATGATACTCGAGTAGATATTTATGTCACTGCCTTTTTTGTGTGTATTACTAAGCGGGGAAGAGTGAACAAAAGGGTCGTTTTTTAGTGTCTAGCACCATAGGGTGCCATGCCATATTGTGGTGATCGGCAGCACAACTCAGGTTTTTGGCGTTGGAGCGCGGGGCGGGCGGTGGGTGTCCCGCTGCCGGTATCGGGGATGGCTTTGGGGGCGTTGGTGGCATCATACACCCGGTCACTCAATGAATTCACGACTCTATCGCGCTCCGCAGATCATGCAGCGAAAAAGATTGGGAAATGGGACTTTCCCTTGCGATACATAATATTATACTCGAGTACATATCATACACACCTCTTTGTAGGGAAACTTTGCGCTGGCACAAAATACTTGTATCACAGGCAAATAGTTTAATGTGGGTGGAAGAAGGGTTAGGGGGATGAGATAAATCTACTCGTAATCACAGGGCGAAGGAACAATCACATCTCGGGAGCGCAGGGAATATGGTGAGGGAGCTGGGAGGTCTGTGGCCGGAGTCCTTTGCCGAGAAATATTGCTCAACCTCAACTCCCATGGATTTTTAGCTGCTACCGGTAAACTACTCTGGTGGGGATTATGGTTCCATTGGGTCTGGGCAGTGGGCAATGGGGTGGATGAGCCTCTACATATCACACGGATAGAGAGGAAGTTGAAATATCGGAGCTTTCTACGCTGGGGTGTTGGGGCTGAGAAGCAGATCAAGCTTGGCGAATTAACATGCTCTTGCTGAGCCACAACAAATTTCCATCTGCTCCGGCCAAAGATGTCCTTCACGATAGTGTCCTTCACGATAGTCTACCGCTACCCTACTTGCATCTACGGTACGGTACTCGAGTACGGTAACTTGAAACTTGCTTTTTCTCACTGCCTGGTGTTGGCAAGGAGCTCATCCGCCACCGTCACCCTGATCGTTTCCCTCCGAAATTAGTCTGCCAGCACTTCTCTTGGCCTACGCCTTTCTCCTCTCTCTTTCACCTCCTGTTGCTCCCGCTTTCCCTTCCCTTTTTCCCTCTTCTCCACCCCATTCAAAACCTCTTGGGATCTGCTCGGCCTGACAAGTCGATCTAGCCTCTAATCCCTTCTTCCACAATATGCCTGACAGTGCTAATCTCCATGTCTTACCCCACTGACGGGTATAGCTGAACTGGGAAGGGATGGGTGGGTGGACAACTCTTTCCTTTCTTTTCCATCATAGAAACCTTGGCCAAATTTGGGCTGCTGTCGTGTGCTACTTTTGACCTTCTATTACTAGCACATATCACCCCCCCTCCCCCAAGTTTCCCTCCTGCTACCTTTCCCACTCTACCTTCTCCTCAATTGACCACTGTCACTGCTGCTTGATCCCCTTTCACCCCCACCACCCCCCTTCAACGGTAACACTCGCTCCATCTCTTTTTTGTTGTGCATCATTTTCAAGACCCTCTGGTCCCACCATATTCCTCCAACCTGTCCTTCGCACACGAGTATTCATTGCCGGCAGTCCATCAACCGCATGTAGACCTCTTCGCCCGCCATGGCTCATCTCAATACCTCCCGTCCGTCTTCAGCCTCAGTTGTGTTCGACCGCATTTCAGCTATATTCATTACTATAACGATGCTGGGAGTGATCATTCGCTATTGCTGGTATGGTAAGATCGCAATCCCAAGAGCTCTTATTACGTGATATCAGTCAATACTCCTTGAACCTAGTTTGCCTCGATCTCCGCTCTGACGTAGCTCGAATTTGAATCTATAGATGCAAAGGATCCGTTCAAGTGCGGAGCCCTCCTCAATGATGGGGAGTGGCTTGATTCGTCTTTCAATGGTACAATCCCTAGCAATTGGCAAGCCCCAGGATGCACTGTTCGAAAGTACGATACGAAAGATATCCAATCCTGTCTTGCGAACCGTCGAGCTCTGTTCATTGGTGATATGACCGTCCGGGAGATATTTTGGGCTACCGCTCGCTCGCTCGACCCGGAAGTCAGCCCGCAAGCGGTTGGGAAGCATACTGACATCTCTGTTGTCAGGGACGACGTCACATTGGAATTCATATGGGATCCCTACCTCAATTCCAGTGCTTTAGCTACCGAACTTGCCGAATTTAATGGTGGTGGAACTGCTGGCGTGCGCTCTGGCTCTGCGGCATTGGTTCTGATGGGTTCAGGGTTGTGGTATGCGAGACATGAATATCTCAACGGGCTTAAGAAATGGAAGGATAATATTGATGAGGTTGTGCAGCATATGCGGGAGGGCCGGACGAGTACGGACTTGGCGGGGTCTGATATTTTGTTGCTTTCTCCGGTGCTTGCCCCACAGTACGAATGGCTCACTGATGACCGGAGGGAAACTATCACTCCCGATAAAATCGACGCCATGAATGCATACTTAGAACAACTCTCCACCTTTCAAGGAGTAGGTGTTTTTTGGGCATTTGATGAGATGGTCAGGGATCTTCCGCAGGCTTACCAAAGTTCGGGCGTCCGTATCAAGGAAGAGGCTGCCGCGAAGCAGGCCGAGGCTCTGCTGAACTTGAGATGCAATGGGGAAATCACCCATTTCCCTCATGATGGGACTTGCTGCAATAAGTATCATCCCCCAAATTATATCCAATGGCTGGCGCTCGTGTTTGTTCTGGTTGTTCTTCCCGCCATTATATATATGAGGCATGGAGGTGTGAAATCAAACCCCTGGAGAGATATATTGAATCGCTGACAGCATCATAGGCCTTAAGGCTGCACCTGCCTCCTTGATAAGCCAGCTCAGTTGGCTTCCCTCAAATGAGATAGTCCATTCCTTGTTGATATTCGGGCTTGTTGTGATTTATTGCTTTTACGCAGACCGCACCCAGGTTTTTGGCAAATCGCAAAAGCAGTTTCACAGTTCAGACATGCTCTGGCTCTGCCTCGGGGCTCTTTTTTTCGGGTTGGTAGCAATTAGGAGGACAGCACCTGCTGCTACCTCGGGTCAGCCGTTTCTGAGCCGGGAGCAGTCTTATGAGTGGAAAGGGTTGCTCTTGGCTACCATGCTTATCTGCAACTATACAGGTGGAATACAGATTGCTAAGATTAATGCGGTTTATCGGCTATCGATCACTGCATATCTATTTCTGAACGGATATGGCCACTCCCTACATTTTCTCAAGAGCAAGGACTACACGTTCAAACGATGTGTAGCAGTCTTGATTAGGCTGAATCTCTTGAGTGCCTTTCTCCCGCATATGATGGGGACCAGCTATGTTTTCTATTATCTTGCACCATTGGCGACCTATTGGTTCTTGGTTATTTACTTGACGTTGTGGATTGGCAAAAAGCATAACTCGAATGTTAGGTTCTTGCTCGGGAAGATCTTTGTTTCTGCTATAGTTACTAGGCTATTGCCGGGTATATTGGAGGTCATATTTCTCATTTTTGGGATTGCTGCAGGGTCGCGATGGGATGTTTCGATATGGAGGGATTATATTGTTTCCGACTTGTGGATGGTCTACATTGGGATGGTGGGCTCTGTTTTGTTCCTGGGGGCGAACGAAAACTCGTTCACTTCTACCAGATGGTTTCTTCTTGCTCGCCGATATGCGGCTGCTATTTCGGCCCTCGCCATTCCACTGTTTTACTTGTTCCTGGCCTCACGAGGGGAGGATGACGAATACAGCGCTTATCACTCTTATGTTTCATTCATCCCTATATTGTCATACCTAGTTCTCCGCAACGCCGCCCCACAGCTCCGCAACGCACATTCATATACTTTCTCATGGCTTGGGAAGTGTTCATTGGAAGCATTCGCTCTACAAAACCATATCTGGATGGCCGCCGACTCGAAAGGACTCCTGGAACTTGGTGCCTTTGGTTCGTCCCAAAAGACAACTAACTTCGCTCTGGCGACTCTATTATTCTTATACCTCAGCTACTGCGTGAGAAGAGCAGCAGAGGTTTTGACCCCGTGGATTATGGGCATCCAGCCCATGCTACGTAAACCGAGTCTTCCGATAACGAGTGACGGCCGGGAGGCTAAGGGGAGCGAGACGCTGGACCACAACCAAGATTACGTCGACGTACAAATGTCCCAGCTAAAGAGCACGCGGACAGAGGACGCCGGTCCAGGGCTGAGTTCGAGCACAGGAGGTACTCGGAAAAGCTGGTCTGGAGAATTATGGGCGGATCTTAGAGTCCGGGTTGTAGTGATTGGATCTGTCATGTGGTTCGCGAGTATTGTAAGTTGAGCTCTGGTTAGACATTGCATGCGGGGAACTGATCGGAGCTTGCACTAGACAACTTGACGAGGCATGAACTGGGATAGAAAGGGTCGTCTCATTTTTCCACTTCTATCCTATCTCTCTATATCATAATTTCTTTTAGTTTATAGATTACACTCACGGATGGACCTACACTGCTATATAAGCGGTTTGTCCCTGTTCATAATATAAAAGAGCCCCTTTCTCTCGCACATACTCTCTCGTTTTTTCTTTGTGGCAACTTGGTTTTATGTTTTCCTATTTATTTCCTCAAATATCACATCCTCATAGAGCCCACCACCATCACCATCACCATTTCTTTTGCTCAGGCGTTTCTGGCGGGGGCGCGGGGGGGTATATAGACCACTGCCGTCTATAATGTACTGTCGAGCACAATCGTACACAAGAAGGGTGTCTAAGGAGTATATGGTCCGATGAGGTAATAGCCATGGTCCGCCGGTGGCCCACGCGCCCTGGGGTGTGTGTGCTCGCACTACTCGAGTACTCGAGTATTGTACGAGCAGTTTTGATGCCACAAACCAAGACTTGTGCGAGCACTTGTACTAACCTTCCAACGCGCTCCCGCCCTCGATGACCAGGCTACAGTACGGTACCACACTATCCCCCTCCTCCCACGTACCCGTGCGAGTATATAAAAAAAACCCTCGCTATTGTTGCACAATCAACAAGCTCCATTCACCGGCTGTGGATGCCGGATGTTCGCAATACCTACAGTATATATATCCGAGACCACCGTGCTATATTATTATTATTATTACAACCAAATCACTCCCCACCACTCGACGGCATTCCTCGGAAGCGCCTTGCTTGGAGGGAGGGAGGGGCGAATGGCAAAAGAAGACATGACTGCCGGTTGGAACTACTCGTAAGCAAAGTGATAATGATTAGTCATGATATATGGAATAAATATGATTCAAACACGGTATCATACAAGTATATATCATAACATAACATAACATAGTTGAGAAAAAAGTGCTTGGATATTATTATCATCATACTAATGCATATATTATATTATGTTACGATAACTCCAAGTCTGGGTTAAGTACTGGAATTTTTAGAACGGGGGTCAGATACAGTCAGTTACCGGTATCGTAGAAAAAAGACATACATACCGGTCCCAAATATATCTTCCGATGGTGCCGTATAGTTGGTGAGTGAGTGAGTGGGTTGGGGTTGGATCGATCGATCGATCCAAGGACGTATACTGTATTGTTACAGTACAGTACTTCTAAAGATATGATGGTGAACTGGGCATTTGCAGCATAGCTTACTATGATACCTAGTGTGTGCGCGGAGCTTTTTTATTTCATTATTATTATTATTATTATTATTATTATTATTATTATTATTGAGAATTTATTCACTGTTCGAGTGAGAGTTGGTGGGGGTTGTGTAATGGGTGCTGCGCCCGAGCAGGGCGTCTGGATATAATAATAATCTGAGGTCAGTACTGGCGAGAAGGTATGTGTGATGGGCGCTCCGCGTTCGACCTAATTTCGTACTACATACACGGTACTATTCCGGCGGGGCAAATGAATCTCGGCATGTGTAGGATATATATTAGGCGACAACCCGAATGGTCCTCCGAGTGATAGGTTGTTATATCGAGGGGCGGAAGAAAGCATCACTCATCAGTCTTGAGCCCTCCAAAATAGGAGAATTTGATATCATCTAAAATACAATTTAACCCCCCCCTTCCTTTCCCTGCCGCAATCTGACAGTTTAGTATCCAACTCTTTCCACCTCCTAATCCCAGAACTTGATAACATTATCCAACCCGGCGCTCGCAACCTTACTGCTCTCCTGGGGATGCCACTGAGCCGCGACAACCGGCCCATCGCTGGCCTGAAACTTATGATACATCTTACAAGTCTTCCAATCCCAAAAGCACAAGAATCCGCCGGAATCCCCACTCATGAGAAACTGGCCATCGGGGGAAATGTCTACATCAATTGCGTACCCAGCGTTATTGTGTCCACGGAAGGCCTTCTTGCGGTTCTGGCGGAATTTATCCGTTGCGGCGTACACAACAACTTGATTGTCGCCGGATTGGTACGCGACGTACTTGCCCGAAGGATGCAGTGAGGCGCGGACCATGGAGTACATATAAGGCTCTGCAATGAATTTGATGGGGACTGGAATGCCGTATTCCCAGGCCCGCAGCGACTTGTCGTCTGAGGTTGTGATGAAGCGGCGATTTTCGTCCACGAATGTGATAGTGTTTACAGGGCCGAGATGGTGGTCATATTCTTGGACTACTTGCTCTGTGCGGGTGTCGAATTGGATGATCTTTTTATCGCTCATGCCTGCAACGAACTCGTGATGGAGGGCGGGATCTGGGTTGAACCGGATGACATGCGGGATCTTGCCGGTTGTGAAGCGATGAAGGCATTTTCCGGTTTCTGTATCCCAGAGCTTCATGTAGCGGTCGTAGGAAGCTGTTAAGAATTGACTGCCGGAATTATTGAAGGTAATATCTGTGACAGCCTTTGAGTGGCCGTTGTAAGTGCGAAGAAGCTCGCGGTCATGATAGACGTCCCAAATCTACAATCGCATTAGTCATCGGCTTCGGTGTGAAAGAAATGGAAACGGTGAATACCTTGACTTTAGCATCACTACTACTGGATAACAGCAAATGGCCGCTTCCCGGGAAAAACCGCAATGCGGTAATAGGCTTTGTGTGTCCCTTCCAAGTATGCACCAACTTTTTCGGGATATAGTTCGTCCAGCTTCCAGGTTCCTTCTTCAAATCGATATCCAGGTCCTGAGGAACATGCATGTACGTCCTTCCCTGGTAATCCCGCAACTGCGATCCATGAAACTCCGTAGTCTCCTTCCCAATACCTCCAGTATTCACATCCAAATACTCCTTGCCAGCCTTATCAATAATAGGGTTCGAGGCAGGCGCAGCATACTCCTCTTCACCTTCTTCCCCCTCATCCTCACCCTCAGACTCCGACAGCGTATTAGCTTCATTGTACTTTGCCCAAGGGCCTACGTAGGCGTCTTCCCCTTCGAGAATTGACGGATCCCCCTTTTTCGTCCTCTTCCGTTTGATCGCATCGGTTTCCTGCCGCGAGGGCCGCAATTGGACTACATCTTTGCCCCCGTGCAGAACAACGCTCTCCTGATTCCCAACAAAGGAGCTTCCGTTCGCTGCGAGGGAAGGATCCTTCGCGTACCCCAAGGATATGAATGTCCGCTGCTGTGTACGGAAAGTGGAATCTGAGATTGCCGACTCCTCGGCATAGCCTGTGAGGACGTTTTTGCGTTTTCGTGATGCGTTCTCGGCGGATAGGAAAGGGTTCGAGGGGCCGACCACTGGCGCGGAAAGTTGGTCATAGGTCATATTTGTTGTAATCTTTTTGTCCGTCGGCTTTATTAGGGATTGGCGGAGCTGCATAGGGTCCTGTTGGGGTATTAGCTGGTAATGTTTGGATTTGGGAAGTAGATTGGAATACTCAACTTCCAGGGAGACATCAGGGGCGGCAATAACTTTTGTCGACGAAGTTATGGCGAGATTAGAGATTCCGCTTGACGAGGGGCTAGCTCCCTCGTCATCGCTCGAGGCGTAGTCTACAAGCACCATGATTGCTGTTGGTCCGGTAGTTGTAGTGGGTTGGGTCAAAGATGAGATCCGCGAGGAAGCTGATGTAAGGTTGTCCAGTTGTTACCATCTGCGTACAGAGTCACGTGTCGAAAGTTACAACTAGGGCTAGGGCTGTCTCAAGATTATCGTACCAATGAAGTTGGTAGTCTATCGTACCGGTACCGTATTGTGCTCGGGCTCCTCTGTGTAATCTTGGCGACAAAAGTCGTCATGCCCCCCGTTTCACCTAGAAACGGGCACCTTCACTTTACAAAGTCCCGGCTTTGTTGATTGATTGCAAAAAGATTTCAAAATCCCCCAGAGTCTTTAGAGTGATGTAGATATTACTGTTCATAAGTGGCAAGCTCAGTTAGTTAATGTCCATGGTGCAATGCCGGAGAGAATGATAGTGGTTGCGAAGGTATCATAATTTACCTCTAATCTTATATGGGTTTCCCATACCAAAGGCACAATATAGCGATATCCAATCTACTCGAGTAGATCCTAAGCTCTTAGCCCTCATAGTGGAGTGGAACAACTCTCATAATTCCTACCCAGAAAGTTTAGGGAATTGCCTATGCTATGTCATTGGCTTTGCTAATTCTATATTTCTTTTAGACAAGCTGTAAGTGCTTAGAACCAGCAAGCCATTTTTAGTGTAAAATCGGCGGATGCCGACGACTTTTTGTCGCCAAGACTGTACGGTACTCGAGTACATACTCGAGTATGATACATACCTGTGCAAACAATACCGGGTCACTTGGGTGCACATTTTTAAATGGAGGATTTGTTACTAGAGGAACCAAGGGAATCAAGGGACGGGAAAAGGTATCTAGACATTTGTTCGATAGAGAGTTGTGACGGATCGACGCTCAATCGCTCAATCCCTTACCAAACTCCTATCGTAAAGACTTAAATATCGGTAGCCTAATCAAGCCATGTGCTGGAAACGTAAACTTTCATGTGCTATGTAGTCAAGGATTTCCTGCTTTGGAAAGGGGGGAAGAGCGGGGCAGAGGAAGGGCTGTCTAGCCCCTCCGAGAGACAAAAGCAAAAAACACTAGACTACCGTATAAATTTGCTGGGGGAGGCAACTCCAACGACACAGCACTAGATTTAATCATTCAAGTTTTTACGCTACATCTAGGCCCAATTTTATTCAGTCACCTCCCTGACTACCTTATCCACGGCTGTGGCGAAATATTCCACATTTCGGGAATTTAGACCGGCCTGAAAGGGGTTGTTAGCATTCTGTATTCACCATTGGGGAGTCAGAGTCAATAAATACCATCGAGATACGTCCATTCTTGGTCAAATAAATGTGGGACTCCTCCTTAAGTCTCAACACTTGCTTCTCGGTCAAACCGGTGCTACAAATAGTTAGTTCATGCTTGTTTCCGGACTTCTGAAGGAGGGGGGCTCACAAAGAAAACATCCCAATCTGCTTCACGATATGTGACCAATCGCCGGGTGTTCCAAGCTCACCCAATTTTTCAAACAATGCTTTCCTCGTATCTTTTATGCGCCCACTCATCTCCCTGAGATTATCCTCCCACTCGGCAAACAACTTTTCGTCGTTTAAGATTGTACTGGCGATTCTAGCACCATAGGCTGGAGGATTGCTGATCTCACTCCTTTGCAGGATTGCCAATTGACTGGAAATCCTCTTGTTGGTTTCTGTAGCGGAAGGAGCTGGGGGGGAGATGAAATGGAAACATCCAGCCCTCTCTCCATAAAGGCCCAAATTCTTTGCAAACGACTGAGCAACACAAAGTTCGAATCCTTGCTCAATGAAGTACCTAATGGCCCAGGCGTCGTTGGCCAAATCACCAGAAGCAAAGCCCTGGTATGCGCAATCGAAGAATGGGAAGTGGTGCTTCTTGCGGATTATCTCAGCGATCTTGACCCATTGGTCGCGTGTAGGGTCTACACCAGTAGGATTGTGGGCACAGGCGTGGAGTAGGATAATAGATCCATTCGTCGCGGACTCGAGGGCCCCTTGAAGTCCCTCGAAATCGAGGCCCTTTGTCTTGGCGGAAAAATATGGGTAGGAAGCGAGCGGGAGGCCAACATTCGAGAAGATCTGGTGGTGGTTCGCCCAAGTGGGGTTTGAAAGGTGGACTTCCTGGTTCTGCAGGCGAGGGTAAAACTTGGCGAGAAACAAGGCTCCAAGGTGGACTGCACCAGTGCCGGAGATGGTTTGTATTGAGGTGACCTAAGCAATTGTTAAAATCCCATCCATTGTGGAAGCCGAAGCGAAGGGTAAATCACCCTTGATTCCTGAATTGCTGGCGAATCCTCTCCGAGAATCAACTTGGCGGCAGCTGATGTGAAAGCGGGCAAACCAGCAATTGGAAGATATTCATGGTTAAAATTTGGATCATTTGTGAGAATAGCATCTGCCTATGGAAAATAATTTGTTCCCAAGTTTAACACCCCACTCAAGAGCGGAACATGAACAAACAAACCTTCCTAACCGCCGGCAAGATCCACGGCTTTGCATTGTCGTCACGATAGGCACCAATGACCAAATTAACCTTCTTGTCAAAAGTATCCGCCTTGCAGGCGGCCGAGAGGCCAAACAAAGGGTCAGCTGGTGCCAGTGGCACGGCTTCGAACGAGGTGGGAATAGGGGGAGACATGTGTGCAGTGATGGAGGCGAGGCGTTCGTTGGATGAGGACATTTTGAGAAAGCGCAGGTGGGTAAGGTAAGTAGGACAGCTATTTATTGGGTTATAGTAGTGGGGAGAAGCCCTGCCGCCTGAGTCTATTGGTCATAATTAGGCTAAAGGGAGTAATGCGATGTGGGGAAATGTAGCATATACTATACTCGAGTACTGTACGAGTACTCGTACCTGGGTTTAAATTTACCGGGGTATCGGTAAAGTGAGGGGCAGAGGGGCAAGGTGGGGCGGGCGTAGGAAGTGGCCGGGGGAAACCAGGAGTATCATAATGGCGTGGTTTTTAGTAACCCTGTGTAGCTAATTTCCGTGTTCCTCCTCTCACCATATATGGTGGGGCTTCTGGTTCAGTACTCGAGTACAGTAAAGCGGAGGGAAGAATATCAGAACAAAATGAACCACAAGAGATCTCCATAATAATAATATTATTATTATTATAATGTGGGGTTGTTGATCGTCGTAGAGTTTGGTGTCAGCTGCCCCAAATGGAAGAAGTTCTGCCGGTTGCCGTTGCCGAGGGATTCAACTATCATACTCGTAATTAAGGTAACCCTGGGTACAATACTGTAGCTGCAGGATTTGACTTCGGAACATCCGACCCCCGTTCCTTTATCATCTAGTTGATACAAGTGCAAATGATTGAATACCCGGGAGTTGGACCTGCATAGGCCAGAGATGCCCGGTCTGGGGCAAGTGAGTTACCAGTAGCAATTTCATCCGGACACGTGATGAAAGTACCTCAAGATTTTACCGGTTGACCCCTCCATACATGCTGTGGGTATGGTATCGGCTTATATCCCGAGTATTATTGTGCCATTCTTCGGTAGTTCTCTGTGGTACCGATACTGTATGTTGCAGTTTACTTACGAGTACAGTACGAGTACTCACCAGCATCAGACATCCGGGTGGATAATAGAGACTAACATTCCATGCCTCCGTTTTTCCGAAGTTATCACACAATTTAGCACTTGGGATCCTTATAATCTGCTGGTACTTTTATACCTCTGAGGATGGGAGAGTGTAATACTTATAAAATATTATAAGATATAGCCCCTAGAAATGCATAAGTCAAATATAGTGAAAGAGAAAAAAAGTGAAGATACTACGTACAGCCTAGCAGCCACTAAACCAAGAATATCTAACCATGCTCCGGAACGAGAAATAAACAAAGGAAAAACCCACTAGTTCTAGCTAATCGCTATCTTCAGCCTCTTCATCAGGATCCTCCTGAGCTCCGGCCCCGGTCCACACCTCTGCGACCTTTGCCGAGATGGCTGGCCCGACCTTTTTTCGGCCGGGAGCGTTTGCGAACTGCTTCATGATCATCCCCTTCATCTCGTCCTCGTTCGCACACTGCTCATAAGCCTCGACCAGTTCGATGGGGGTGGGATATATCTTTTGAATTTGGAGTGCCTTCTCTAAACTGATGCCCCGAACACACATGAGCATTTTCAGGTATACGTCTCTGAGATTCAGGCTGGCACTCTTAGAGACTAAGGTTGAGAAAATGGAGTAATTTATATTGAACTGTTTTTCGGGGAATTTCTCATTTAGGTGCTTGCGGAAGGCTTGATATGTGCTCGAATCAAGGAGGCTGTCGGGGATCAAGTTCAAATCCTTAGTCTGCAAGGCGGTTAGAAAGATATGTCGAGCTGTGCGCGAGGGTAGTTTATACCTCATACTCCTTTGCCAACCTCTTCGTCATTCTGACCAGATATCGTATGGTGTCGTCCAGTTTGCCTGTCCTCTTGACGAAGAACCCGTTGACAACCTGTGTAGAACTGATCGCGGTATCCATAGCATCTTGCATTGCTCTATCGGCCTCTTTAAGTGTGAAATCCTCGATGATATAAGTCACGTGTTTCAGGCCACTCTTCGCCAGCCGGAACTTCTGCTCGTGGAACCGCCCATCTTTGATAGAAGCTACCAGATCGTCAAGTCTTTTCCTTTCGACAATGTGATCTAAGACAATTTCGCGATTACGACCACCCCTCTCGCAGGCAATCCACATTGCATCGCCAACTTGTAGTGGTCGTGTGATTGGGTTTATGCCGCAAGCCTTGAGATTGTCTTGGATATAGTCGCGGTCATTTCTCGTCCGAACTTCCCGGTTGTCCAGGAGTAAATGAACGGTGAATGATCCTGCCTTTACTATTTCGGGCGCGAAGTCAGGGAATGCGGGCTTACTACCGGAGGTGGCACGAGAGGCTGTTGTGGATCTCGCACGAGACTGCGGCCGTGATGATGATGTGGGTGCGCTGCAGCCGGCCGATGTAATTGATGATGCTCGGGACGTGGTATTTCCAGCTTTGTAGCTGTCCCTTTGTGAAACGGTCGGAATATTGGCGCTCGACTTGCTCCTCTGTGTCAGTATAGTAGCTGAAGAAGGCTCTGGGGAGAGTGTCAAGTCAATTTCGTTGGAAGTGCGAGGTAACGGAGCTACAGATGGTGTCCGAGATCTCGAGGGCACTGCTGGCAAGCGTCTCCCGTCATTCATTTGTCCAATATTCTGGGAAGGCCGTGTGGAATTCCTCTCCAGCACGCCTGCACAATCACTGAGCTCAATGTCACCCTCAGATGCCCTAGGATTAGCCTCTGGCTCCTCTGATATTCTCCGCAAGGTAGGCCTATTATCCTCCTCATGTCCTCGAGTAGCCCGACGCCGACGGCGTGATGGGGCTACATCGCTAGCCTCGTTTCCATCCCCACCCCAAGCATCACGCGCGGCTTGTGCAGGAGTCCTCTTCGACCTTGAGGTAGCAACGCTGCCTGAAGCGGCTACACCTCCTCTAGCTACAGGACCTCCAACTTGAGCCGCCTCCCCAACGCCGCCATCGCCGGTTCTGACACCTTCATCCAATCCCTCTTCGGCAGCCAGAATTCCCCTGCCAACCTCCTCACCTCCCTCTGTCAACATATATCTCTTCGGATTGCCACTGGAATATACGTAGTTGTTGTTTATGAGTGTCCTCATGGAGGCCCATGCAGTGTAAAATTTTCCCGCCTCGGCCGGAGCGTCGAAAGAAGCATCACAGTACGGTCTTGCTCGATCAATGAGCTCTGTTTTAGTCAATACGTCTCCATCGCTCTTGTAAAGGGCGTATAAGAGTGCATATGCGCCGGTGCGTTTCTTAGGAATATAGGCCTTGGTTGGACGCTTTTTCTTCGGCGGCGGGGCAGCTTCTGCCCCTTCTCCAACAGTGCTCTCCTCTCCATCTGGATCATTGCGGGTGCGACCTGTTTAGGACGCTTGTTAGGTCTTTAATACAAATAATAAAACGTAGATGGGTGGGAATCTGACGTCGTTTTGTCTTTCTTGGTATCGGGAGACCATTGGCCTCGCAATAGACTTTCAGAGCTTGTGTTAGTTTCTCACAGAGGAATGGCCCAAGGCCTTTCAGTTGGATCGCTTCACTAGGGTGCTGAAAGGGTATCGGACATGCTCTCATAGCTTCGTAGGCATTTCTATAGCTATAAGCCTATTAAAATTGGGTTGACCGAAGGCGGAAGGAATGCATAAATACGTAGCCACTCCCTTGGAGTTTTGTTGCCTTGCCGTATCATACCAGTCCTTCAGAAACCCAAGGAGGAGCGGGTTGGCACATTCATCTCCATCGTCGGCCATTGCTAATGATGGTTTGGTCGGAGATAGTAGCCACGGAACAAAGTGGAGTAACCTGAAAATGTGGGGAGACGCGCCAGGCAGCGCGGTCTCGCACCGCAGTGCCTTAGCCTATGGCTACGATAGCTTTATTTGGCAACTGTAGATTAGATATGATGAGGGAAGATTAGATGAGATTAGATGATCTAACGACAAAGAAGCTTGCCGAGGTTGGATCAAGTATTCCTCACTTAGCTGTAGTTTATATCACAGGTAAAAATCATTCCTTCACCTGCTCTTGCAGCTGGATCCTGTATTGCCGCTCGTGTCCTGCATCCTCCCCCGCTCCTCCAACCTTTGGGCCCTGAATTACCTTCTACTTGTCTCCCCTACCTCTACTAACTCTTTTTGTTAATCACCATCATTCATTGCCTCCGCAGCACCTTCGACCCCTCCAATTTCCCGCAATGTCAAGCTTCAACGGGCCGACTGAGTCTTCAATATCGAAAACTTTCTCGAAAATTGATATTTCCGGAAACGACCTTCCCCCTTCGCCAGCCCCTTCTACTCCCACAAATAGGAGAAAGTATGCTCTGGCTACGGAACTCGTTTACACTGAGCATTCTGATCAATACGATGCGTCGTCCATGCCTATATACCAAGTTTGCCCCCTTGGACCTCAACCATCTATCTAGGCACTGACTAGCGAATCTTTGAAAGGCTGCTACTTTTAAACAAAAATCTGCATCTGGAGGAGGGACATTTGACTACACACGGTCCGGAAATCCAACTAGATCGCACGTAGAGCGCCACCTTGCAAAGATCATGTCTGCAAGCCAAGCACTTGTCGTTTCTTCTGGAATGGGAGCTCTGGACGTGATCACCCGTTTGCTGAAGCCAGGGGACGAAGTTGTCGCTGGCGACGACCTTTATGGGGGCACAAACAGACTACTCAAATACCTTTCTATACACGCTGGTATCACCGTCCACCATGTAGATATCACAAATGTCGACACTTTGAAAGAGACCTTCACACTAAAAACCACAATGGTCATTCTTGAAAGTCCAACAAATCCACTCATCAAGATTACAGATATACCGGGTATTGCCTCATTGGCACATGCCGCTAATCCCAATGCCATTGTTTGTGTGGATAACACCATGCTATCACCCTTGCTGCAGAATCCCTTGGACCTCGGCGCGGATATTGTCTGCGAATCCGGAACCAAATACCTCTCGGGCCATCACGATCTTATGGCAGGTGTGATTGCAACTAATGACCCGTCCCTAGGCGAAAGGTTATATTTTACAATAAATTCCACAGGTTGTGGGCTCTCGCCATTTGATTCATTCCTACTTCTGAGAGGAGTCAAGACTCTTAGTGTTAGAATGGAGAAACAACAAGCAAGTGCACAGGAAATTGCGGTATTTCTGGAAGATCGTGGGTTCAAGGTCAGGTATCCGGGTCTTAAGAGCCACCCGCAATACGACCTCCACTGGAGTATGGCTAGGGGTGCTGGCGCAGTTTTGAGCTTTGAAACTGGTGATACGCTCTTAAGCGAGAAGATTGTAGAATCTACCCGCCTTTGGGCTATCAGTGTCAGCTTCGGATGTGTCAATAGTTTGATTTCCATGCCATGGTATAAAAAACTTTCTTGTCCCAAGCCCCGGGACTTGGCTAATGTTCCCTCCTAGCCGCATGAGCCATGCCAGTATCGATGCAAAGACAAGGGCCGAGCGGCGGATGCCTGAAGATCTTATCAGGCTCTGTGTCGGAATCGAAGAGTATCCACCCCCCTCTTCTCTACAATTTTTGTTCCCCGGCTGTACTGACACCAATCTAGCGTCCATGACCTGATTGATGACCTCCGCACAGCACTCGTTCAAGCAGGCGCGGTCACCGTAACCGTCGACGGCATCAAGGCCGGCGCCCCAGATGACTCTTTGCTCGATGGCGGCGTCTCCCTCGCTATGGTTTCATAAATACATGTTAAATTCTTGATAAAAAGTTACTATTTCCATCTAGCCTTCTTTCCCTTCTGCGTTTATATCCTTCTTGGATGCAACGATTATATGTGAGCCTGGAATAGGGATGACAAAAAGGAGAAAAGGAAACAATGCTTTATGTCACGTTACCTTTCGCGATATCTATTTATTTTATTATTTCTTCCCCTCCCTTCCCCCTCTCCCTAGCTAGGCGGTGAGTGAGTGAGCGTTATATCAAACTAGAGGCGTTTCCTTTTCCTCCTTCTCTTTCTCTCCCTCCCTCCTTAGCTTTCTACCTATTATGCGGCTATAAAAACGGGCGAGGAGTTGTATATGATCACTCGGATGTAGAAGGAAAGGAAAGAGGCGGTTTTTCTTTTTTGTCGTAGAAATGTTTACTAGATCTTATTGACGCCTCGCGAGTCAATTATCGTTTCACGGGAATCACCCATCAAGCCCGCCCTCCACACGGCACATACCTCCCAGGAAACCCAACCACTGTATGTCTTCTTCTAACATAAGGACAAGCTATCGCAGTGGCACTGTACTACTACGGGGGCCTATGACCACCGATCGACACCTTCACACTTATGCCACCACAGTAGAAACCACCCCCCTCACCCAGCACAGCAACCTCAACGAATCACCCTCGAGTTAATACAATCACCAATCGCGCCTTCACCATTCCCAACTCGAAACACGCCAAACACCACCATACCCCCCTCCCCACCAAATATCGAAAAACCCTCCCGTATCATACTAACAAATTTACTAACTAGGAGTAATTAATTAATAATCCAACCCGACCCGATATACCCCACAAGAGGAAAAAGGTCCACCATAATTTACGTTTTTTTTTTGTTTCCTCTCCCGGTGATTCCTAATTTCATCTCTCTTTCCACTTACCTCACCGGCATCATCATCTGCGCTGCCATTTAGAGTGTCCTGGAGAGTGTATGCCATCTCGCGGGCAGAGAGGGGAGGAGGAGGAGTGGGCAGGGGGGGGGGGGGCTAGAGGGCTGGACTGCGAGCATTATTATCATTATCACCTTGGTGAAGGGTGATAGGTCGATCACTCGGCACTATACCTGAGCAAAAAAAAGGAAAACAATAATTCTATTATACTCGTGCAATGGTTATTCGCGAAAAGGGTTGATCATTGCTTTTTTCTTCTTCCCCGAGCATTTTCAGTCCTCCGAAAGGGGGTTTCCATAGGCGCAGATTACGATGGCGCAAGGTCTTCGATGATTTCTAGCACTAACCTCTTTCGGGCAAGCGATGCCCTGACCGGTGGTCAAACGTACGAGTGATAATTTATGATCATACTCGATAGATATGAATAATGATTTCTCTATACCCGAGTAAGGCAGAATACAATAAACGAAATACACAGAGGCCCTCCCCCCCAACCAGCAAACCTCATCCAACACCACTAGTATCGCAACTTACATTACCGCCCACATGGGGTCGAACTGCCCCTCTACCTCGCGCTGGCGCTTATACACCATTTCCTCCTCTTCGGTGATGGGTAGGCCCTTGCTGCCCTGCAACCTCTGCACGAGACTCCGCGCCTCGTGCAGGCTGACCAGCGCCCTACCGCACCGAGCCTCTCCAACCGCCTTGCACGCGAGCTCGAATGCGGAATTTACATCGGGTGCGTCCCATTCCTCCTCCTTCTCCTCCACCATTTCTCCACCTTCTACGACTGCGGCAGGACGACGTTTCGGAGTGGGGAAACCTAGGGGTTGGAACAGCATAGTCCTGGGCCGGTGGGTGGTGAGGGTTTGGGGGTCTTGGGAGATCTTCGTGAGGTAGTTGCTCGTTACAATTTCCAGCGGGGTGCGGCCCGAGGCGTTTTCGGCGTTTATGTGTTCTGGCTTGAGAGCGAGGAGTAGGCGGGCGGAGATTGCCATGTTTCTCCGGAGAATCTAGTGGTTCCCCTATGTCAGCACGGAAGTCTCAGAGGATAGCGAAGAAGAGAGGGGAGGTGTGGCTACAGTATGAATCGGGAGATTCCCTTCAGAGTCGAAAAGCCCCAACTCGTTACCCTTGGAGTACTTGAGAAGGGCTTTCACAACGCGGATGGGGATCTGGGAGTATGTGAGAGCTTGGAATGATTGTTGAAGAAGATGCGCAAGGGGCGTGTGCCCATGGCGCCGTGTGCGCTGCAAGAACATATCCGCTAATTTATCTTCAGGAAGGAGCTTCACTATTTCCTCAATCGTAGAAACTGACAGGTTAGGACGATTGTGAATGTCGCAAAAAGTTAAATGCAGAGCATTCCGGCCCATAAAGTCACGAGTGGAAAAATCGGCGGCAACATCCTCTTGACGGAGGTATTTGATTGCCTGAATCCGCTGATGGATAACCGCGAACAGCGCAGGCGTGAAACCGGCGTTAGTGCGAGAGTCTAAGGACCCAGGACGTGAAACCAAGAACCGGAAAGCCTCCATTGGATCGGGCCCGGCCCATCCTAACAGGCAAATCTGCGGGAGGTTCCTATTGTCTAAGCCAAGTGATTCTCTGAATATCTTAGGCAGTACGTCTCCTTGATTCCTCAGTAACTTGGCACACTCATTTTCAGGGTTGCGGCCTATGAACGAATCGAGACAACTCCAGGGCCGACCACTTAAAAGCCATTTGATCGAGTCAAGGTTTCCAAAGTACGCCGCCACCTGGAGTGGCTTTTGGACATCTTTTGTGCTTGGCGAGGAGGTTTCATATGGGTTGTTTACTTGTGTCCTTGTGCCATTAACTACTAGGCCTCGGTAATACTTGGGCCTAGCTTTCTGAATTTCGTGATCTTGTTCCTTCAATGAATCATAGTGGATCCCAAATGTGTAGCGCTTCATCAGCTCTTCCAGAACCCATATCCGACCTAGGGCAAGTGCCAATCTAACATGTGCGCTGGCGGTATACCGCTGCATCCCATAGAATGGGAGGATGTACTCCTCAGGGGCCCCAGGCCCGCCAAACTCCTCTACCGCTGATAGTATGAATTCGAAGAGCTCTGGATCGTCTTTGTATATTGATAATGAAAGTATGGTCCACCCCCCCATCCACTAGTTTAGTGCAACAGAAAATCAGTTTAAGAGCCTCCATGGGGGATCTCCGTATTAGGCTTACCTGAAATAGGTTCTGCTTCCTAAGTAAAGCTTCCTCCTCTTCACCCAGGAGCTCGTCTAGTTGGGGCGGGCCCTGGCGGATAAAGTCATATGGGGAAACGCTGCACTTGACGAAATCAGACACGGCGCCAGCATCATCAATAGTGAAGTCCTCGTCGCCAGCATCTTGGAAATAATGTTCGCTACAGTCATCATCATCACTATCGCCAGGTATATTGATCATAACCACCTTTCCAGCCTGCTTCTTGCCCGGCTCCTCGTATTGTGATTTCACGATCTCCAATATCAGTCTAGCCATGGCGTAATCGCGGCGGTAGATAGCTATCCATAGTGTGGTCCACCCCCGGCTACTCACAGAGATTTGAAGAGCTGGCATGGGGGGTTCTCCGGAGGGGCCTGTTGTAAGAGTCTTTACAGTTTCTTGGTCTCCTTTCCAAACTGCATTGAATAATTTGCTGTACCGCTCGAGCGTATCTTTTTCACAGGGAATGGAGACATTAAAAGGTACCGCAAAAGTGGGCGGGGTTGCTGGGCCGCCAAATATGTTACACTGTCCGAAAAGACCAAAGGTAGGTGTGCCTTGCGTAGCCTGGACCGGCGCCGCCTGCGGATATAACTCTTCAAAAGTCTTTGCCCCAGCCTCGAGCAATACCCCCTCAGTCTCCTCAAATAATCGTAAGAGGTTCTCGGATTCCTCCCTCTGCTTCGCCTTCGCCACCCGATCCATACTGATCGCCACAGATTGCCCACTATTTGCTGACCTCAAATTTCGGGCTTGGTTTTCTCTCTTCCAAGCAAATTCCGCAGTGAATCGCTCCCAAGACCCCTCTGGAAAGCTGTCAAGAAAAGCGGCAGAAAGCGGCTCTTCCTTCCAAAGAGCAACGGCCGGCTTTGCGTCGAGGGAATTGCGATACACTTGGATCTTTTTACGTAACTGGTCAAGAACGGTTTCACCCGAAACCAGAGTTGGTCCTGTGAAATCCCATCGAGCTAATGTAGACGAAGCGATAGCCGACGGGTCTGCCCCCGCCTTTATAAGACGCGGTATGAGTGCACATGTATACTCGCATTCAATAGAGATTTCGATGATTTGTTTGAGTGCCTTGTATGAATGATCGTTATTATTTCCTCGATATGATGGGCCGTAACATCTCTTCAAATAGCGGTGAAAATCGTCAAACTTGATATAACCGGCTGCACCCTTGTCAAGAAGGTAATTCGCAATATCGAGTGATTTACTTGTTCCTGCTCTCCTCAAAGCTGCTGTCAGGGGTGTAGTCGCTTCTGGGAGGCTGTAAGTGGAAACTTTATGGAGAACACTCCTCGCCCCTGGGCCATCGAGCTCGAACATTTTTTCCAAAACAGGCATCGCACTATGCATCACTGCATGAAGCAATCCAGTGGCTTTGGAGAAACTATCCGCCTGTGCAGTCCTTGCGCCTACCCTCAGAAGCGTAGCGGCCATCTCAGCCCGCTTTTCACGAGGGAGTAGATAAACAAGGGCAAGGACAAGTACAGCTGCTCTTGGAGTTTTGGGTCCCCCGTACATCCCCGCCCTAAAGATCTTCATAGGCATGAGTGGATCGGCGCCAAAGTCTGAGGCTAATAACTCGACGGCGTTACAGTGACCGCGAACGATAGCATGGTGGAGAGGTGTCATTTGGTAATCCCAATCAATGACGTTAATGTCATATATATCGTCCTGATCATCATCATCGCCATCGATCACCCCTTCCGCCAGCCCCTCTTCCTCTTCACCCCTCTTGACCCTCACATATGAGCCATCAGTAGCGGTTTCTGCAGCAATTGACCTAGTCCCAACTCTCATGTACTCAAATTCTTCGCCAGACAAATCTGACTGTGAGTGAATCGATTCCGACATGTTCGCACTGCTATCAGCGTCGACTTCCCTAGCCCGCGAGCTTTCCCCATCTCTCTTCTTTGCATCCCTGAAGTCTCTTTCATGCTCGTTTTCTTCGCTCTTCTTGAGCAACGCGGTGATGATATCAACCCTCCCTTTGCCTGCTGCGATGTGGAGCGCCGTGCGTCCGTCCTGGATTCTTGCTATGAGCCTTGCACCAGTGTCAATCAATGTCTGCACAATCTCGACCAGGATGCCCTCATTCAACACAGCCAAATGCAATGGAGTTCGGCCGCAAAAGTCCCGACGATTGATGTTTGCTTTCCCCTCTCCCGTAGCGCACCAAGACCTGACGAACCCAAGGTCATTTTTAACAATAGCCTGGCAGAATCGCTCCGTGTTTCCGATATATGCCATCTCAGTATAATCTTCCGGACCGAGTGGATAAAAACTACCAATCTCTTGTCTACCAGGGTCGTCTTTGAGGAACTTGAGGTCTCCACGGACATACATAACGTCCTCCTGCTCCTGTACTTTTTTCTCTTCATTGCCCAATGGCTCTGGACAGAAGCCACAACAGTCTACAGCCACGCCTTTGACAGTGCCAAGAAATACGGGGTGTCGATGGAGATGGACTGTGCGGTGAGGGGGAGCATTCCGGGGGTTCCATTCCGCATTCAATAAAAGATCCCTCTTGATAAACAGCCTCTCAATCCTAACCCTCGTTAATTGGATGTCCACAGGGGGGTTATCAGAGAAGCTCACTTCTTAGCGTAGTAACCTGGCCCGTAAGGAATTGAGAATCTCTCGTAACTCGATATATCCTCAAAGTTCCATTCAGCAAGATCCTCGTCCGCCCCCTGTTTTTTATTGCCTTGATTCCTCACCCAGGACGAGGAGTAAAGGTTCGTCGGACGCCCCATCTCCTCCTTTCTCTGGCGCACGTACGCATCTCGGTCCTCAGGCTTAGGGAGAGCTTCGAGGACAAGAAGCCTAGCTAAACCGACGGTTCTAGTGAACGCTCGTTCGTAGATAGTTGGGTCGATGCGCGAGCGGTTTAGGAACGGACAGTAAACCTCGAACCCTCGAAGGGAATACTTGGCAAGACGATTCTCGTATGCTGATCCACTGTTAGATCCTAGAGAATAACAATCAGAAGGAAGGGGGAGCAAGGAACAAAGGCCGGTTACAAGGAGATCTTCTAGTAAGGTCAATGTCGTTGCATTGGGTCATTGCAGCCGCAATACTACAGGAAATTTTAGCTCTAAGGGGTTCGCTGAAAAGATCCGGGATTATATTATACTTACGCACGAGGAATCGCCAGAACTCGAGTACCATCATAAGCAACACATGCGCCTTAAGATGCACCGTCAGTAGGTATTTTGGGGAGAGAAGGGCGAAACCAAGAAAAGGCAGGTAGACTCACAATTCACGTCGAAGCCAGTAAGGATATGGGAGATGCTCTTGTACAGCCTTAATACTATTTGAACGTGCCTGTTCGGATACTGGCTGACAATAGTGATGGTGTTCTTCGTTCTCACAGTACTGATCAATTGAATTAGCTTGATTAACCACGCCCACTCGATACCACTCACGTTGTCTCCCAAAGAAGATTATCCTTGATCGTGTTCTCAATGGCCGCCATCTTTTCGATGGCCTCTTGTGGGTCCTCAATTCCATGAATGAACAAATCGATGTCGGAGGCGGGGGCAAGAGTATCATGATAATACTCACGGAGCAACCTCACACTCAAGCTCTTACCTGACTCTTCCGGCACACGCAGAAGGGGAGTCAGGACAGACGAACCAGCGGCTGAGCAAAATTAGTCCTGGGATGTAGCAAAGATTGGGAGGGAGAATTGACCAACAACATGACTCCAATCAAGGTTCATCAGAGCCCCTTCACTAAAGATAGCAAAGTTCTTCTTGAAATCCTCCAATGAACTGACCAACGCCGGCTCCCCATCAGACCTCCGGACTTCTTCACTCAACGGTATCACATATCTTTAACCCCGGAGTTAGTCCAAGTCGGATATTCCCCCAGAAGGAAGGAAGGGATATACTTCTCTTGCTCCTCCAGACTCCCATCAAGCTTCCTCCCACGAATCTTGAGCAAGCTCTCATTCCCATCCTCGAACAATGAGACGAGATTGACATCACCCTTGACAAACTGGTGATCGGGAGCCTGAGCAAAGTAGGCACGAAGGGCCGCCTCATACTCGATGAATGGTTCAAGAAGCTGGCGAACAGGAACATCCGGGTTTGCCTGAATGTGGTGAAGGAATTTGGCGGGGGGGACGGGAAGTTCCGGGAGCCGCTGGGGAAGTGGGACAGGGGTCACAGGGAGAGGTATCTTGGATCTCGGGCGCATATTTATCGTATTTTTGGCTTGTAAAATGGTATCTGACCAACTCTGATAATTTTTTCTCTTTTTCCTTCTGGTATGTTGATAATTGATAAATAGATTATTATGAAGATGAAAAATCTGATAAACGCGTCTCCCCCTTCCCCTCTTTATGGGAAAATTCTGGGCTCCACATTGTGCGAGACCTGTACTCGTACTGTGCGAGCACTTGTGGTGGGACGAGTGCAGCAGCACATCACCGCGTGAGTCAAACGCGTCCTTCCAGCAGCGCGTTATCCCTGTCATAACACGAGATCACGCCTGCAGGCTAGGTTAAGGTAGGATGCCAGCCAGTGCATGGCTCCTCTGTCCTCGAGGACCAAATCCATGCAGCAACGAGTCATCAAATTGCTTGCGGTGTCAAAGCGCTTCCGAAAAGGACTGCTCATCATTGCTTTCAGCCTACCGGTACGGTACAGTGGGGTGGTGACGAACGGGGATCAATGACAAGTAATTTTCTGCAACCCTAACCTTGACGATTTATTTTTTTGCCCTGTCCGTCACCACCCCAGTTTCGTCGCGACCACGGTGGTGACTGTACAGTGCATCCAAGCAAAAGGGACAGATTTTGGTGGCATGCAGTGGCAATCCTTCCCAAAGGCTCTCCGACGCCAGGTGTGGTAAAGTTGTGACTCACGACTGTGCAGATAGGATGGTGTCGTTAGCTCTTGATCCACCATACTGTCCGGGTGCCGGGTTAATTGGATGACAGCTCAAGGGGAATATGAAGTCCACCGGGCCCTCGCATATCGGTAGGTAGCTCGGCCACACAGGGCCCCCATTGCAGCAGTGAGATCCTGCTGTGGGGAGTAATATACAGTACTGGTTTATATTATGGTGAAACCAACTGAAAACGAGCACGATAATTTTCCGCATCCTTGGAAGATATAGCTCAAGAGAAGTGCTTAGAAGATGGTACTCTCTAGTTCGATGCTTTCCAACCCCGAATAGGAGCAACACCCAGAGAGATAGTAAAATTTCGTATCTAACATAGTTTGTTTCGAGGTTGTTTGAGTCAAGCCCCACTTTTTGGATATATTATGTGAGCAAAATGAATTGCGCTCGAGAATAGATTGCAGGTCCCGGACATCATACCCGTATCATACGTGGTGGAGGTTGTCGAATGGGCAGCCAATCGGGATTATGAGTTACAACTAGGGAAATTACAGCATCATGGACCTAAGGCCGGTCGTCCCGGACTCTCCAAAGCGACGGTTGCCCCGTCTCGGGCTCTCTTGACAAACACCTCTCCAATCCCCTCGGGTGTGATTTACAGTACCGGTACAGTGCCGGCATCAAAGAAGGCCTTCGGTAATCGAACCCGGGGTGCTAGAAGGGGGGCGGTTGAATTGGAGCTTCTGAAAATGGTGATTAAAGGGGGGGCTCTTTAACGTCTAAGTAAGCAAAAATAGTAGGAAGATTATGGGAATTCCTACCTTCAACCTAGCTGTGTGAGTATTTATCGCTCAGAAGCAGGGGAAGTGGAGTGCCAGTACTAGTTCATTTGCTTTTTCTGCTACATTTTGCTACCTTTCCCTATCATTTCACTTGTTTCTTTGTTTCCAACTGCCTTCAAATATCTTTGTTTACCGATTTGTTAGAAGGGGTTCTATCTTATAACCCCCCGGTACGATAAGCAAGTCCGGGGACTTGCCACAATAGAAAATGTCCCTTCAATGCACCGGTATCCCACAGAGAGGCGAAACAGGGAAACTCAGTGCGGTGAGGAATCGCCTAACTTGCAGTGGCATTGCCACGGATCCAGCAGGCGGCCAAGCCACGGATCCGGTGTGGTAAACCGAGCGCAGATTGTGTATTCTTTGCTGTGCTAAGGTTTATTTTGAAGGATACCCCATGTATCTCTTACGTCGACCTAGCTTATAGTCTTCTGTTCAAGTCATCTTCCCTCTCTCTTCCCCTTTCACTTATACTTGGGATGAGAATGAAGGTTCTGAACCCATAACTGCCAACTACCAACTCAACAACACAGGAAATGATTCTGAAGATACTAAAAAATTTACAAAGAGGCTCCTGGTAGCAAAGGAGGTCCAAGCACACTCGGCAGAAAGGTTTTGTAGTTTCGTTCTGGTGTTTGGTCTACAAGCCGTTGGTCGCTGGTTCGGGAAACCCATTTTCACCCAGGTACGGCACACAAAAACGAACCCAGAAACTACCCTGTGGGACCAGGCTTTCAGAGCAGGTTGATGGGACGCAGCCGCACTTATTTCGGCTAATGTCCTGGGATTGATTTCGCGTGTATAATTGCATGAAAAGAGAAAACGAGTGGCAGCCTTTCGCCTTGAGTATACACTGAAGATGTCATACCGGTAATCTGACCCATCCAAATTAGACCATCACAAAATATCACTCGCTAATGAAATGGGTTCGAATATGACTTTTATGGAACGCGCCACACGATTGGGTACTGCACAATAACGAATGATACCGTAAACCCACCAGAGGCCTCTAGCCAAAAACGTCAAAACGCCTAGATTGCAAGAATCGTAGGAATGGGAGCCAGTATGAATCACGCGATTCGGGAAGTGGAACTGGATGAGGGAACCCGAACTTGTATAGTATATTGATAGTTATTGCTGTGGTTATATTAGTGGCGCGATATTGGATACTGTAGGGGCTCACTTCGGACCCCACAAACCCCGTATAGCGCATAACCTCGGTAATCAATAGACCTGATATTGAGCAAGCTGAGGGCTGTTTTGCATAGCGGTGTCTATATGGAAACTACATTCAGATTGCAGTTTGCAGTCGGGCTTTTGGTAGGGCGATCTTCCTGTAATAAACTTTATTTTTCTCCCTAAATTTTCACTTTTCATGAGATGTTTGGCGATGCTCGCCACTCAATCATCGCTGTTCCAAATTTCCCCTTGTTAGGTTGGGAGTGCTGTACAGGAGAAGGGGGGTTGTGTTTATCTCGCACTTTATTAACTGCCTGCTCAAGCCTTTACGAGGAGTTTTAAAATCCTAGGCTTCCTGCAAATACCGGCACCACAAGCCCGCAAACCATTGACTGCTCGGTTGGGGTGCTGTTCAGGATGCAGTCTTGGAAGTTTAGAACGGTATGGGCTAGCTGACGGGCAGGGATATCTATGGATACGCTGAATACAGGGGGTCGGGCAAGGATTTGCATAAGGTTATTAAATTAGATCCTGGTACCAGAGTGAACAGTATTCTATATGCCCTCTCTGTTGTCGTGCACAGTTCCAGACAACACAAGTTACACACTAAGTTAATCTCGTGTCAAACACAAGGCTGTGGGAACGCAGCCTGAGAATCCTCCGATTTTTCTCTACCCAAAGCCCCAAGAATTTCCCAGAAAGGTTGGAGGCCTAAAGTCACCCCACTTAGGCATATATACAAGAAAGTGGAAGAGATGGGGAAAAAAGGATCAAGGAATCAAAAAATCGTATTATGTAGAGGTATGATATAAAGTAGAGGGTGAAAGGCAAATATGGCCTCCCCTTTCTGAAGATAAAGGAATACCATGAATCAAGAGAGAATATCGAATCACCTAACCAGACTCTGCTACTCCATAATATTCAGTGCAGAAATTATAAAATGCGTTGTACGGTAGGTACAACTCGGTGGTCTTCAATTCTCGATTCGCATCGGAAGCAGCCCCACCATTGAACCCGCAAGGGTGAGGCTTTCTAGGTTCTTGGTGGTAATATGGGTAAGGCCCAGGGAATCCTTAGCCCGGCTGGTGGTCTAACCAATTATATGGTAGTTAGAAGCTGCAAAGGCATTCATGGAATCACCTAGTTCTCCAAATATGCCAAGCTATTAATAGCGGGCTTCTTGCACCCTTTCTTTGTTGGGGTTGTTGGAAGAGGAGCACTATCCAATAGTACTTCAGTGGCGGGGTGCGGATTATCCAACGGGCGGAGGGACATTGATGCGGAGAAGGACAAAAAGTATCATATCATATATAAAAGAAACATCATGAAACCAAATACCGGACACCTAATGTCCAATGACAATCAATGGGTATCAGCAAAACTAAGAACCAATGATACCGCATTCATGATGCTAGTGAAATTTGACCCGCCGCTAGTGGTAACTAGCTGGGAATCAGGTTAGTAACAATGTGCTCCGAATTAAGTAGTGGAGAGGGTGTCCATGCTTGTATCAGTTTTCATCCTAGAGTATGTATCAAACAATTAAATTTTAACAAAGTATGATATGATCGGATCTGGAGCTGCTAACCTAATACAGATTAGTTGCCACTAGCTGTGGGTTGAATTTGACTACCGGTAGTAAATGCGGTACTGTTAAGTTACCTAATCACCGTGCACCACAAAACCACATGCCCGAGGGCCCTATATCTCCTAGTCACTATCCCACCCGTCCGCATACCCATACCAGTATACGGTATCAGGGCAGCTGCATATCCGCATAGCCACATAACCGCATGCCCAATGATTGGCGATCCAACAGAGTGGCCGAATTGAAATGAGAAGGCCCTGTTTTGGACTAGTTCATGTCAAGAGAGTAAACCAGCGAAAACTCCCTAATACTGTATGCAGCCAAGGTCCTATCGGAGTTCCCTGCATGTCTGAATTACTTGGAAAATCCCACCGTGCTTGTGGCGCCCCAATGCATGGCAGCCTTGGCCGCATAGCGAGTCTGGCAAGTTTATATGATACCGTATGTGGTTAGTTGTCAGTTCACACTAGTCCAAAATATGGCCTTGTCATTTCAATCCCGCCAATTCACTAGACTACAGGACTGGTACAGTACTCGCGCAGCCGAATTGAGGCTCGACACTTTTGCCTGGCGTTTTCCGCCATCGGGTTTCCGGCTCAAACTCGACCACTCGAATATTTAGACTACTTGTACGAGCATCTGCCATCCATACGCATCTAATACTGGTATGATAGCCCAGTTAATGCATCTATTTCTTCCCCCCGCCCTAACCCCAATCGCCCAGCAACTGGGGGATGGATATACAAAGAGGGCTGCCTGCCATATCCCGATATTACCAGGAGCTGAGCGTTATTGAGCAGAAGGTCTCAAGACCAGCCACTCGAGCACAAAAGGAGAAAATAGTTTACAACACCTTAGAGGCTCGCAGTATCGCACCGGTATTGTATGTGCGAACCTACGAACAACCCGAACCTCACAACCGCACAAGCCAATGTAACTGTTTCCTTCAGGAGCCTACTCAATTTTCTACCTATGATATAAAAACGAGAAGAGGAAAAAAGTGCCACCACACCAGCCACAAAATAACAACAATCCCATCCAGTAAAAGTTAGTTAAACACCGGCGGCGCCGCCATGACTCCCTTCCCAAAAAATTCACTAACAGTGCCAAGTTTATCCCTCGACTCCTGCAGCTGTGAATTGAAGTACTCGTGGCGATCCGCATACTCATCCTGGGCCCTTCTAAGCGTGCGGATGGTCTGGTTTGAAGCCGAGCATGACGGGCATTCTGGGTTGTCGTCGACATTGTTGAGGCACCGCTGGTGGAAGGAGTGTTTACAAAGGAAGTGCACTGTTGGGAGTTCTAGTTGGAGGCTGCAGGCGAGACAGCGTTGGGATTGGAAGACGCTGGGCTTTGAGCCAAGGTCTTGAATTTCGGCCTTTTTCTTCTCCGTCTCCGTTTTGTAGGTATCAGTCATACGGCGATTCTACAATTGTCAGTTTGTTAAGGATAAAATAGGGTTCGGATTAGCGAAGGCGGAAGCATACATTTTCGATATCACGTCTTTCTTTCTCGATAGTGTCCCCAAGGTAGCGTTTGACCATGCCGACCGTGGCGACGGCATTAGTACTTAGCGCTTGTACCACTTGCAGAGGCTTCATCAAGCCTTGCTCATCAATGACCTTGAGCACCCGCTGCAATTCCGCTTCTCCGACATCGGCAAGAACTTTGGGACTACTTGTGAAGTATGATAACGCTGCAACGTATAGCTGCGGCTCTTCCGTCCCATACTTTTTCAATGCTCGGACAGCACCGGCAGTATCTCCGGCTGAGCAGCAGGATCTGAAGATATCAAAGCGTAGACCTTGCTTCTCACGAACCAACACAGTGCCATCTCTGAAATTGGAGAGGTGAGAGAGCAAAAGGACGTTAGAGGTATCTATCAAAGTCTTTTCTCTTCTTTAGTAGTGCCCGAAATATAAGGTGTGGAGAAATTTTACCTCATTATCCTCAATAATACCCTTCGCCTTAGTCTCCCATTGCTGCTTCTCCTCCTTAGTCTTGGCTTCATTGGCCCGCTGAAGGTACATCTCAAACAAAGTCGTATATATATCCACTCGATCCCCTTCACCAAGCACACCCTCGCGAGCCGTCTCTAGCACATTCTCTAGGAACTCAACAAACTCCTTCGGATGGTCGACAAACGACGAAAACGCAGTCCTGGGCTTCGGAGGCTTGTAAGGCGCTGGAAGGTCTAATGGGACGGTACCTCCCTCCCCAACAGCCGAGTCCGAGATCTTCTTCGGTGAAGCGCTAGCGGTGGCATTCGTTGACGCATTCGTATTCGGTGATGTACCTCCAGCCGTTCCCCCCCCTCCCATATACGGCAACTGCTGTAACAGGGAGGCATTAAGGTAGCTCTGAATTCTCCCTTCATGTTGCTGCGTTTGGGCGCCTGGCTCCTCCTTCTTTCTAGCAATATATCTCCCAGTATAATATTCAATGAAGAAGTCGGTAGTTTGTTGTGGGACCTCCTGCAAGAAGGTCCTTGCATATCTCATCAAACTGGAGTATGCCTAAAAGACAATCAGCAATAGCATAATCATTCAAAGACATAGACGAGAACATACAATCTCAGGCTCTAGTCTTTTGGTGTATCCCAGTGCCTCATCCACCTTCCTCAAATTCTCCACAAGAATTCCAACGACAGCCTCATGTTCACCCTGTCTCTCAGCCAGGTATACAGCTTGCTCGTAGTATCCGGCTTGTCTGCACATGGCAATGGCAGTATCAACGTCAAACCTCAAGCCCTCACCGGAGGACACCTTGATAAACTTTTCCAATTTCTCAATATCCTTAAGCTTAGCGTAGCAATTCAAGAGCAACGTCGTGTGATCCGACGTTGCGAAATCGTGCATATGTAACTCTTCCAGATATTCAATGAGGTTGTGGATCCGCTGAGTATCCAAGAATTTCCGTATGACAGTGCTGACACCCTCTTCGTTCGATTTACCAATGGCCTTGATATACCACTGCATGGACCCATCCCAGTCTCCTTTGCCATACAGGTAATCGGCATATCGCCTATATATGGCCCGTAATTTCGCCTCCCCAACTCCAGCTTTCTGCGCCAGATTAATGGCAGGGATATAAAGGTTTCTGGCATACAGAATACCCAGCTTCTCCTGTAAACTAACCTCATGATACCGGTGAACCTTCCCATCGAATGTCAAAACAAACAAATCACCCCATGTGCTGAACACTTGTTTGACACCAGAAATTAATCTCTCTGAATGTGCCACAAACTTCAGTTCCGTGTCCAGAAGAGTAAATTTTGTTACATCGAACGGATCTTCGGTAACTGCTGTTGTGGCACCCCTCCCCACAAGCCTCTTCAGTGTCCCTGTCATCCCGCCGGACTTAGGCGCAGTAGAAGGTTGCGAAGCTGGTGGAGAGACTAACGCAACATAATTCTTGAAAATGTGCACCATTTCCTTCGGCCCCTCATATGCATAACATGCCCCCCTTCCATTCGGCCCATAGAAGTATATTGCATCATCCCTCGCTACAACGATATCACTCCCCTCCCCGGCAAGGCCCTTTTCTTCAGACGAGAAATCGATAGCAGGCTTCATACATCCTGGTCCGCACCCCTGCGGTTCTAGCACCCTCGGTTGGCCAGTTCCCTTACCGGCCGTAATCAATGTCAATATGCGGCCTATAGTCGAAACATACAAAGTATCCCCACCATCGGGGGCAGGTGTGTGGCGATAGGGGCCGAACCCTCCATTATGAGCATGAGCATTCGGAGTTGTCGGCGGTGGCGAGAAGCACAGGTTCGTGATGGGTTCCTCAGACTCGAAGATAATCCTCTGCTTAGAACCACGATCATGGATTAGATCACCCCGGATCAGTACAATAGACCCGTTAGCAAACCCGACGGCAACAAGCGACAGCGAAGGTGTAGTAGCGAAGGCGGATATCTGTACCCCCGTTAACAACCCCCCTCCTAGGTAATTTTGTAAACACAACTAACCGGAAACTGCCGTCGGCCATTCTGAATTGTAACTGTGCTCTGGCACCGCGGTAACCCCGTCTTCCTCTCCGTCTTATCCAAGGCCCACACTTTCAGCACAGGCTCAGTACTCAAATCCTCGCTAACTGTAACGAGTAATTTCGTTCCTTCCACCTGCTTGATATGCCGAATACTCCCCACATGTTCGGAATCACTCTCGTACGTCGGAAACGACCTCACAATCTTGAATGCCGAATTGACCACATGTACGATCCCAACCGAAGTTCCAATGAACAGAGTATCAGACCCGGAAGTTAAAGCTGTGATATCTGCGCCCTATCCCAGCCCTCAATCGTTAGGCCCCCAGTCGAGAGTGTGGTAGCGAGGAGGGTCAAATACCTCAAATAGCGGAGGTGCGTTGTCGGTTTCATCGATAGCTTTGACGGGCGTTACTATGAAGAAGTTGAATGATTTCCACTACAAACGGTTAGTCTTTATAAGCGAGAGAAAGGGAGGTATCGCTAGATGGGCAAGAATACTAACCGAACCTAAAGCCATGGTGAAGCTATTGTGGATGGTCGAAGCGGAGCTGTTGTTGCAGCCCTGAGGACTGAATAAGGTGTTGAGGCTCAAAGGTGACTTGTTTACGCAGCACGGCGTTGTCAACCGAAACCATGCCGCGCTAGACGGCACACATCATCACTCGCCAATGCTATTAACTCGCCGGATCCCAGCATCACTCTGGGCAATGGGTCTTCATTTCCACGAGTTTAGAGTGTCTAGTGACACAAGGCTACTCAAGCGAAGCCACCATAAACCCATCTCTCCCTTCTGAGTTCTCTGCCCTCTAGCAAGAACCAAGCACACTGGGCCCGCGAGCCTCTGCCTAACCCTCCCTAAACTATTCTTACAGGCTAAAGGTTTCGGCTTCCTCCGCCCAGAACCGCACCCACCGGGCTTTGCACACTCAAGCCCCACCACTAGATACCCTGTCCCGTCCACCATAACTGTCGAGGAAGCTGTCACCCTACATTTACCTCCCACGGCCTTGCCCTATTATCTCCCTCTGTTCGATCTTCCGCCCAAAACTCTTTTCAATAGGCCACTATCATGGGAAACCTTTGCGGTAAAGAATCCCGCTCTTCGCGCCCCGCTGGTAGGACCCTCGGGTCCGGCGCGCAACCGGCGGCGGCGGCCGGCAGAATACCACTTGCGAGCAGGAAACCCAAAGTCGCCGGTGGACCTGGCCGGACTCTAGGAGGAGAAGGTTCGGGGGAGGGAGGGAGTGCAGAAACTGGAGCTGCTGCTGGAGAGCAGCTGGACCCACGGGCGGCCGCTGCATTAGCTGCTGAGGTTTGTTTGTTGATAATGTTTCTGAGGGTTTGGCGCTAACTTAATATCCGATAGGAACGCTCGAGAAAGAATTCGGGGACGGGAAAGCTAGGGTCGGAGTTGGATAAACAGAAAAGAAAGACGCAGAATCAGCATATCCAGGATCTGGGGAAGGCAAAACGGCAACAGGAACAATTAGTCTGGGACTAGTTCCTCAAGGGGTGCGTGCGAATAGTTGGCTGGGCGGTTGCAGATAAGGCTCTGCAAATTGGCATATCTTTCTACATCCTTGTGTACAACTTTTAGGTCGGAGTTTTTGTTAAGGCTTTTTTTTCCTCTTTGGCCTTTCCGCGTTGTCGATTGTATGCTCTTTCTTTCACTCTACTAGAGTATCCTTGAATTTTCGCGGTGGCGTAATTGCTTAATGAAGTGATGCGTGAACTTTTCACAAGCCTACTAAACTGAACGGTTTCCCGACCGGTGTATAAAGTAGAGATTACCATTACATTACAGCTAAGCTTTGTATATTCTGAATACCACAGATGCCGAATCTAGAGCCCAAACAATATGCATATAGCTACTCGCTCGCAAGCTATGTAGCGTAGCGTATCAGTCAAGAGTGGGTAAATAGAGATTTTGTAACTTACCATTTTGTCGATTCCTGCAGCAGTAAAGTCATCCCTCCTTACCAAGTATGGCTTCAACAAATGCGGTCTTACGCGCGAAAGAACTCCATCTCTCATGCGTTCTTTGACAGCGGTGGGTCTAAGGCATTGAGTCAATATAAATGACCTCGTAATAGAGGCTTAAAAAAAGGGGGGGGGTGTCATACCCAACGACAAAGAGATTTCCGATCTCAACAAGTAGCTCGAAGCTCTCGCTAATTGTCACTACGCTCCACTTGTTGATGACATCTTGGTACTTTGCTATGTCCTTTGAAAGCATAATGCCGCCGGCCTGGTTGACCTGGTACTTTTTCAGATGGTCCAACAGCAAACCTCTAAAACCAGAACCTATCTCGTTTAAGAATGATTCTAGGTTCGTGCCGTCCAGAGACTCATTTGAGATCTCTGCGACTTTCTCGAGAAATGCGCAAACAGATAGACAGGCCTCTTGAATGTTAGTAATTTAAGTATGCCTTCGTGGTCATTGATACTAACCGGGGTTTGAAGAGTCGTTAAGCTGACATCGTCATCCTTCGGCCTGAAATCTTGCTTCTTTTGCTTTGCTAGTAGGATCGCAAGATAGGCTAAAACAACTGAAAGTTATGTTAATATCCTACCCGTTATTTATACGACATTTGTGAGTACACACCATCAATAGTCCTCTGGATTACGTTGTTGACCTGCTGCTCTAGATTCATTAGGGCAGTATTGGTCAATTTACCCATCTCTCGTCGAGTTGTGAGAGATGCCTGGGAAAGCGGAATTAAAGCCGTGTTGATGAATGAAAACATTAAATGCATGATCGTTGTTGCAGGCTTAATTTCTAGAAAGTATGTTAGATCCGGCTCGCCCTTCGCTTGCTGCTCAGCGGTTTCCTGCGCACTATAGCTTGTCAATCAAAGGCTCCCGGTCGAGCATATTACTCAGAACTCACGCGTCTAGGGCAGTATCGAGGTATGTGGTCCGCATATGGTCAATTAAGATGTTTAGTAAAGCGGAAACATCTTTTGGTCTAACACCAGGTCAACAAACTCTCATCGAGCTTGTGCGGTATTATGCGGCTTACGTATCAGCTGGCGTACTCAGCTCCAGGCTCCTACCAACACTCTCGGCAAGCCATTTGAGCATTCTCTTTGCAAACTCGATATTAAGTTGTCCATCGGAATCTATGAGAATAACATCTGATGAGTGACTTCCTTTCTCAGACCCGGTGCGGCCTAATCCGATCGACCTACTAAGTGCATCGCTTTGAGATTTTCCAAGGTCACTATCCAGAACCTTTTCGATGGCTCTCTCTCGTGATTTCTTCAGCCGATCCAGGACTCCTAGATTTTGTTCCCTTTTCCGTTGTTCCTACGAGATCCTGCAATTAGTAATAGTGGGTGCAGTGTTTTGGTGAACCAACGTGGAACATGTTGAACTTCAATAATAAACCAGTATAAAGTTGCTCCAAGCTTTCCTTCTCTCTTTCCATATATCCTCTGTCTTGCAGATATGGGACAAAGAGCTCCTCAGCATTTTGATCGATGAGCACTGTTGTAGCGGATGATAGTGTTCCTGGATGCTCAGTTAAACCGTGGGACTTGAGGTCGTCCATAAGGGTAATGATGCATGCTCGTGAAGCCTGAAGTGTGCGTAGGAATGCCAGATGCGAAAGGGTGGAGGTCTTCTCTAACACCATTTCAAGCCGTTGCTGCAAAGACTGTTGAAATACGCGCTGGAGAAAATTCCCAAGAACTTGCTCCGGGAATGGGAACACTTCCTTAATAGTTTGAGATTCCGCTTTCATCACATCTCTAATCTCGTTTACCAAAGCCATTAAGGTTGGTTCTAAACCTGGAGGGGTCTCATCCGGGTCCGAGAGCTTTTCCTCGCTAAAGCGGGATCAGCAGGGTCCACTCTAAACGGAGAAAGCTAGCTACATACATGTCGGGTTCAATCGCAACTTCTCCAGCGTTAATTTTACCGGTGGCAATGAAGAAGTCCATCTGATTAAGAAAATTGCTAATCACAGAATTCCCGCCATTAAAATCGTGCAAAACCTTGGCGCAACCCTTTCGAGAACAAATTGTTAGCACATCTGAATCTTATATTGTGACACACTCAACTTTACTTTCATGGCATTGAGGTTGAACTTTCTGTAGGCATCATCAAATTGTTTCAGTAGATCCTGTTCCAACGTCTCTGAGAAAGCCTCAATCAATTCCTTTGTACGATTGTTTGCTCTGTGCCCCTCGCTTCGTTCGACCACTAAGCTTAATTGTCGACTGACGACTGCACAACGAATGCTGTCATCGATTCTCCCGGTTCTTCGTAAGCTCTCCAGTCGACCCATATCACCTCTGCTAAATTCTGTGTAGCATTGAATTAAAAATTTAGCATCTTCTGCTCTCTGTCGTTGTTTGTCAAGCTGTTCCAGCTGTCCCCCGATCCTCACAGCCATGCCCCCTCCATCGGAGATGCTAGTATCCAAACGCTGGAATTCAGAAAGCGTGGTATTAAACTTGAGACCTAGACGTTCGAGGGTACGAGTGTGATCAATTTCCGCCCGACGAACTCCTTCCTTGAGCTCGGATTCCCTCATGGAGAGGGTTTCATCAAGATCCTTCAGCCGGGCCAGAGCTCCCTCAAAGGTTCGGATATACGGTTTTGGGTCGAAGGCTATTTCTGGTAAGCAAAAAGCTCACCAAAACAGGCATTGTACAGTTTCCAACCATTACTATTCCCAGCACCGGAGCGACGATTTACAGGAATGCTTGATTCCGTGAGCCCCTCTATGAAGTCCTTGACAATGAAATCTTTGCTCTGGAAGCCTTTGTCAGTTTTGTCCTTAAGATGCTATGGGCAATTGATGGGCAACCTACTGAGAAAGTCGAGAGAGAGAACTCCGGGGCTTTCGGGTAAATAGGGCGAGAATTCTCGCTGTTTGCCATTGTGTATGGGTGATCGAAGGTTGCAGTTGGAGTGTCTGGGAGACGTGTTGTCCTTGCCCTCGTCCTTAACAATCGATACGGTAATCGACAAGGGAACTGTTGCACTAAACCCCTTGCAGGCCTTCCAGGAACTTTGCAGATTGTGCCTGTGTGATACCAGCAATAACACCCCATGTGACACAAGCCGCGCGCAGCTGGTTTCACATGTTACTAAAATACAATTCTAGAGCGCCGCGAAAAGTTAACTTACAGCACGAGCAGCGTGATGGAAGTAAAGATCAACCACTCCCCAAAGCCCTGTCACACTGGAGAAATAATCAGTTGGGTCGGCAAGTTCGAGTTGGCAAAAGCCCGGACTTGGACCCAGCGAACGAACTGCGATTGCCAGTCCCAGAACCATGATACGGTATTATATACCCCTTCTAATTTATGAATCCACTATAGATTACAGGTTGATCGGATTACGGAATGGGCCTTTGCGCCCGCGTATATACCGGTAGATAAGGCTTTACCACAAAACAAGATCACTGACTCTGCGCAGTATCCCGACTTCACAGGCTTTGAAGGTAGCCCGGGTCCGGGTCTACAAACATCTTTTTCTACCCTGCCAGCCCTGCCTCACCCAGATACCATACTTTCAGAGAAAACATTCGAAATATCGCCTCCAATAGGGGGGGCATAATATGCCCAATATACCACCTCATAATACCATCAGTTTAAACTTTGACCTCACCCACACCAAACTACGGTACTGTACAGTCAATGAAAAGCCTAAAAAGGGAAAGGTTACTGAGAACATGAGCACTGAGCCATATCCGCCCGAATACGGCATGCTTTTAAGCTGGATGGACTTGGGATGGAGATGTCCCGAAAATAGAAAGGGGAGATTGTTTTGAGACCTGAGTTTCGGTTACAAGGTATCGTAAGTCATCTTCCTCATAGCAAGGGAAATGGCCAATTAGAAAGTCTTACTCCCCTTCGGGGGGGGGAAATACTCTAGAAGCCTCGATGCGGGTTGGAAAGCAAGGTCCGAAGAATGCGGGGGTTCCCTCTCCCGTTGCATCTGTAAATCTGTAATTGATAGGTGCGATAAAGTACCGGTATTGATCCACGGTAGTCTGGGGGGGCACCTGCATATGCGACCTTGAGTATGATACAATAGAAATAGCATACTGTACATGTCCGCACGAAGACTCAAAGCTGATCTGCCCTTGCCTCCCCCCATTACCTTAATAAGCTCCGAGAGTTTATTAAGCTGGCGTACGATGACACGGCAAGTGTAGTGACCTGCTGGGAATCTCCTACGCCTCTCCCCGTTTAGTTGTGCGCACGAGGATCGGGGGGATATCCCCGGCGAAGAGTATCCGTGACCTCAAAGTGGAAAGAAAGGGCAATTCATTCGAAAATGATCTCAGGCTCTTCAGAGGTGGTTCTAAAACAGAAGGAGAATGCTCATGCTAGTTTTTTAACGAATTTGTTGAGAATGTTAGAATTATGTTTGGTCAGCAATTAAAATTAGAAAGAAAATGGCGGAAGGCTACGGCGGCCGACAAGTACGGTAGGCCTCTCGTATCAACGTACAGTAGCAATGCCATAGGGAACCGGAAGAAAAGGGTCTGCGGCACTACCGGTAATTAGTTTGCTATTCACGATTAGTCGCTCTCACTTGACCGGATTCATGAGAAGTATGATGAATTGATCATTGTACAAATAATTAATACAGGGAGGAACGAAAGGGATATCTCAAAAACCTAGCTTTCAAGAGCAACCGGAAGCTTGGCCTACTATTTCGCTCTTTCGGTTTTATTTAGGTACCTATGGCTTTCCCTTGATTTTTATACTTAGATCTCTTACTCTTGGATTTTTTGGCTCCGCCCCTCGAACGATCGCTGACCCCGGAGTCGGAGTCGGCGACGGAGAGGGAGCTGCCGCTATCACTTATTTGAGCCGCAATATCATATAGCCCAAGCTCATCGTCGCTTGGCATAAGCTCCATCTCCGCCTCCTCCTCCTCACCATCCTCTTCATCCTCCCCACTAACCATCGCAACGGGACTAACGCCCTTCTTTCCCGGCCTTTCAGGTTTTCGCCTAGTCCTCGACGAGAGCTCCTTGACCAGATCCACCCATTTTGTGGGCTTCTTACACTCGGGACACACACCCTCCGTCGGCAACACCTCATCCTTATCGTCCGTCTGTAAAAAGACCTGGGAAAGACACTTCAAATGCGCAACATGATTGCAAAATGCATGCGGACAGACAACGGCCGGCGCCTCACCACCGTGGGCAAAAACCCCAGCACAAATCCCACATTTGATATCTCCGTCGCGCAGCAAGTCCCTGGCCTTCTGCATGTGCCGGTCGAGATTGGGATTGGTTATGTCGAGCCCTTGGAGGCCACCTTCTCCCGTCGGTGGGAATTGCTTCGTCTTACCACCTGTTCGATAACCCGGCGGGGGTGAGGAGCTCTTTGAGCGCTCGCTTCCCCGCAAGTCCAGCTCGACCTCGACGGCTTTCAACGGACCGCACTCTGTGCTGCAGTGGGCCTCCCATCCTGCATACAGGTCCTCGACGAAGAATCGTACTGAAAGAGGCCATCGCGCGAACGCCGGCACGCGCAGGAGGAGGTGCAGGTTCGCCAGGACTGTTATCTTATTCATGCGCGGGGTGAGGACCCTTGTTCTACCCGAAGGGCTCTTTTTGATGATGGATGTGGTGATGCGCTGGGATTTCTCGATTTTTGAAGTTTTGTTTGGGTGTTGCCAGGCCCACCTTTTATCATCACCATCACTGTTAGTGATCGGTTGAGTGAGGAGGGGGGAGGGTGAAATTACTCAAATTGAAGAGCCGCCACAGGAGATGTAAATCCAGACACTATACAAGTCATTTCCCAAGGCCTCAAGGACTCTTTGCTAGTCCTTTCCGCTCCGCCTTTTGTCTCGCCATTATGTTGCGCCAGGCGACGCCGAGGATCTAGCGTTGAGCCTATATAAAAAGACGTTGGGCGGACCGTTGAACGAAGTAGGTAACTTTACGAGTAATGCATTAGAACCTTCTTTGAAACCCATGAGGGGAGAGGGAAGTTTAACTTACACGCAATAAAACGCCGGTATTTCTAACGGTTCCATCCTGACTCTTTTCGTGCAACGGAGCGCACTTACTTGTACTGCGCGACAGATTCCTGGCTTTGAAGGTGTTAACAACAATAGCAGAGTTCTGTGCGAGAAGGTTGAGAACACCGATATCATGCTCGGGTCCTCGCAGTTCCATGTTTTTGTTTTTGTTTTTGTTTTGGATGGGTGTTGGCGTAATCCCGTGTGGTTGTTAGCGAATTCTTGGCGATAGGTGTGTTATGGTCCGGGCAGAGTGGGTGCGGTTGGGTTAAGGTTTAGAGTTTCGCTTGCCGTAGCCTCATTTGGGATATGATACATTGCTCGGATGGTGGAATTAGAGAGTTTGCGCAAGGAGACCTAAGTGGCAGGAAAACCTGTTATTTTCTGTTAACCTAAAAGTCTTGGACACCCAGGTGGGGTATCATAGCTAGACCTGGAAGAAGTGTAAAATAGGGCTTTTCAGATCTGAAGAAATCCAATCGCTGCAGAACAACAAATCAGCAGCAACACAGTGCTCTTTTTACATTGTATTAAAAGATTTTACTGATGACAATATTAGGCATTCAGTAGTAGATTATTACCTGCTCTATGGCAGTCAGTATGGTTGGCACCCAACTTGCCCAGCCGGGAATCCTGATTTGAGCAGGGAACAAATTTGAGGTAATTGAGATATTACCCTACTCAATCCCCATCTTCCAGCTACTAAGCTACCTGCACCTCTTGCGCAAACTCATTCTTAGGCCTAGGTCCATTTCCTATTAACCTAGTGAAGGTTGTTGGTGGGGAGAAGAGGGAGAAGGAAGCGATCTGAACAGTTTATAGGCAGAGGATGGCTGACCAGAGTTGAGGACTAACATTCGCAACAAAAGGAGAGAACATAGGTTACAAGTCAGGTATCATAGCTCAGAATGATCTGTCAGTTCAGCGCTGTGTCCTTCATAGTGCAAATTCCAGGGGCATGAAAATCAACCTTTCTAAAATCTCAAAGGGCATTTGGAATGAGATACACCCTACTTGTAACATTACTGAAAGCGTCTTGAAGACTTACAAAGAGATACCTGCTCTATTGATGTTCTTGCCACATCTTACCACTAGGGCAGCCGCCCCAAGGAGAGAAAAGTACGACCTACATTCTACGGCTGGAAATTTGGCTTAGAAAAAATAGTCAAAATTCTCTATTGTGGAAAATAAACTAGCAAAAATTCCCACTAATAAACTACAATATGACTCCCCTGAGGTAAAAAGGACGCACCGCCGGCCCTACCATTCCGCAGACAAATCGCTTCAATCCAGAGGAGATTCCAAGCCACATCCCCACACAGAAAGCAATCCTCATGCCCACAAATTGCACAACTAGCTGTCCCAATAGTTGCAAAGTGGCTACACCCTCCACCACTGGTGTTCCTGTTGCAACAGTAATATTTACCCCAAAAAAAGAGCAAATCATACACGGCTTTGATGTCGTGAGATCGGGGGCTACCCTCGGTGGTATGGCACTCGATCTTGCCACCAACCACGTCAGCGGTGGGCTGCTGCGATGGGGGTGAGAGGGTGAGGCCGGAAGCATCGAATTGAGCTTTATCTAGGATTTGTAGGTCTTCGATGAAAGCGTTTGCCGGGAGCGATGAGGTAATAGAGCCATTGGAGGCCAGGACATTATCGAGCTCAGAGCGCGATGTGAGGCCTGTAGCAGAACGAGGGATACTAGCGCAAGTAGTGGAGGCCACAAAAAGAATGGCCAGGAGGAAGAGAGCCTTCATAACGAGATTTTTGTAGGACATCTTTGCTAGTTTTGTGGATTGGATTAGATGCTGGTTTTTCCAGAGCAAAACTAGGGATTACCTTTGGCAGGAATAACCCGAGAGAAACCAGAGGTGATTGTTTTGAGTGAGAAGGATCCGTGATAAATCGGTGACGGACTTTGCTAGTTTCGTGGATTGGATTAGATGCTGATTTTTCCAGAGAAAAAACTAGGGATTACCTTTGACAGGAATAACTTGAGAGAAACTCGAGTCGATTGTTTTGAGTGAGGAGGACTTGTGATAAATCGGTGATGGAATTTGCTTAAAGAGGTTGGTGAAGAGAAGGGAGGGAGGCAGGGGAGTAAGAAACGAGATATTTATAGAGGATGACAATTAGGGATAACCGTGATGAAGGAGCTTAGTAGAAGGGCAACGTTCCAAGGGGACCCCGCACAATCGCTCTCACCCTCCTCCCAAGTCACAGTACCATAAACCTACACCCCCAAGTTACGGTAGTTAGAGTCCCAATCCTAACTTAAGGAACTACAAAAAACCGGGCACCGTTCAGCTATATTACACCAAAGGGGTGTCCGGTATTTCTTAACACCAAAAGATTTCTGCCCTCCCACATCTAACGAATCTGGCTGGAGTTCAAAACCCCAAGGCTTAGACTCTTTCACAACCAATCACTCGTTCCCCCGGACTCCCACTCGCCTACCCAATTTTCGTGTAGGCTCCCATACAACCTCCTCCCCCCCGCACCTCTCCTCTCTCTCTCTTTCTCACAGCGGAACTGGGGTAAAGAAAGAAATCTCCCAAACCTTCGGAAAATCTTCCACTCCGCTCTTCCCCAAACTACAAGCCTCCTTCCGCAGGCCCCAGTTTCTCGCTGACTAACACAAACCAGAGAAAAAGAAAGAAAAGTCATGCAACAACCACGGCAATCCCCAGCAGTAATTTGGGCCCACCACACTCCCCTCCAAAACCCCGCAGCAACAATTCATGCACTCGCCCCCTCTAGGCACCAAACCCACTTCCCGTGCGTAACCCCCTGAGGACATGCATACGCCTGCCAGGCCGTACTCGAGTACAGTACTCGAGTAGAAGGCCCACCACCGATTACCGATTTAAGCCTTCCAATGGGTGGTGCCTTCGTTGGGCTAACCTGGGCCGTTCGTTGGGTTGTGTGGGGTTGGAATGGACCAAACCAGGCAGTCGGGCTGCCCGATGTACAGTACTGTACTCGGAATGGTAATCAACAATCGGAAAACATAGCCCTTTTCTCTCTCTATAGAGATTTGTATATAAGATCAGCATAAATAGTTTTGTTTTTACTGGCCCCGAGTACCCGCCCGATACTTTAAGCTTTCCTCTGGAATTTTGGTAATATTTTTGAGTGCACTAGTTGCTATCACCAGGAAAACTACCGTACTACTCGTACAGTACAGTCTGAGAATGCGAAATTCCAAAACAGTGTTTGCTGTTACCGGTTGTAGAAAGGCGAAGGCGGAAGGCTGTCAAAGTCGAACGAGTGTGGCAAAAAAAAACTAGGCTCAACAGCCTTGGTGATCTTGGATTATTTACCCGACCTGAAAGGCTCGAAAAGTTAGATATAAAGCAGCTTCAGCTTGAAAACAATCCCTCCTTTCCGAGCACCCCACATACCTCTTCCTCCAAGTGCATCTTCTTTCTTTATTTTATTTTTCCCCCTGAGGCCCCGCACAAGGACATAAACACCATGAGCTTTGCTTCAGATACCAGTAGTAGTCCTCCATCTATTATACGGACACCCAGTCCCATCTCGGAATTTCAGCCTTCTGAATCCGAGTGCCAAGAGGATAGCCCTGCTCCTGAACGCTCAGAAGTGCGCGAGATAATCCCCGGTCTCCTATTATCACCAAACACAAGTGCAGCTCATGCGAGGAAAAAGAGAAAAAATCCTCTCCCTTCATCTTGGGTCTGGGGACCTCCGGAGTCTCCTAATGGAAAGTCAGTAATAGTTGACGACATTCCGTAAGTCTCCTACAAAGCAGATATGCGACAGCGAATCTGTATTCCCATGTCCAAGTTAGTAAATTTAACAATTTATTTCATGCCCTGATAGGTACTGGCAATGTGTACGGTGCCCCCAGAAGTACCTAAAGTCTCATGGCACAAAGAATCCAGGGATGCACCTGGCACGTGCCCATTCGATCCATGAAGAACAATCAGCAAAGTTTAAACGTTTGAAGCAAGCGCAACAGTCAATACAAATGTCAATGGAAGAAGCGGTGGCAACAGAAACACGGAGAACCAGAGGGAGTCAACGAAATAAACTGAGGTTTCCTCCTCGTGTTACAGAATCATCAGAGAGACTTTACGTAAGTGACCTTGACCACTTCTTCTCTTTTTTTGTGAATTAGCCCAACGGGTTCGTTGGGAAAAACCCGGGTTATGGTCCCTTGGGTTGGGCTGGGCCGGGCTGGGTTGGACATTCCTATGCTCGGGAGGGGCCACGTCCACCCGTTTAGACCAATTGAAGGGTTTTCACTTTATCTAATATGCTTACTTTCGCACCCACCATGTCTTCGTCAATATCGCTGACATCTTCCAAGGAATCCTATGCCTACGTAGCTCGCCGAAATAGGGTTAGGACCCGCACGGTAAAAGCGGGTCGGAGGGTCATAAAAGCTCCTAGGGGGCTCATTAAGCCCACTCCGTTTGTTAGAGACACCGAGGGTTGTGCCGAGGCCTGGAGGACTCTGGAGAAGTGTTGGGGCGCTGAGATCGTTGATAAAGCTAAAGCGGAAGTCGGGTTAACTGTCGAGGGGGGAGGAGGAGATTCTGGTAACAGAGCAAGTGAAGGAAGCCCCCTGACCCAGCTTTCACCATCCTCCCGTACCCCCAACTAGCCATCTCCCCTCCAGCCCTTCTTCTTCTTACAAGTGCAACCCCCTTCTTCTTCTGCAACAGTGATAGCCTAGAGGAGGTTAGGAGCCATAGTTTAAGAGCGGGGAGGAATGTATTAAACGTCAAAGGGGGATCAGGGCGGTAGAGTTGTGGGGGTGGGCACCCAACGACAGGCGGAAGTCTGAGGATCAGTCTGGTTTGTCGGTCATTTATACGGGTGATGTCTTTTGTGCTCAGGCCAGAGCGATGGATTGTAACACTCTCTAAGAAGCGGCATGTTCATTTACTACCTGCTCAGGCTGTAATCTAATTAAAGTTCACGATTTTCCAACCCTCTTTCCAAACACCGCTACCGAACTCTACCTAGAGTTTCTCCAGTAAAAAAAAAAGTATAACCAACTCTTGAATAGTCAGGGTGTGCGTCAGCTTAGACAGGAAGTGCTACTTGTAGAATCAGAGACGAAAGAAGGTAATTCTCCCTGGTCGAGACTACTCAGTTAGTAGATGTAGAAATAGGGAACGGCAAGGGGGAAATGTATACCAGGGATTTATGAACATGTGAGCAGGCAGGCTTCTGCTATCCGGCCATTGGTGCCATACCCTTTACACCGATCATAGGCACACAACTATCAGAGAAACACTAGACAAAGGTCAGGGAGGAACAAATAATGGCAGGAACTACAACGCCCCCCCTAACCAAGGCTCCAACGGGAGACACAAGGAAAGGACAGAGAGGAGAATCCAAGAGCGAAAAAGAGCTCTGCGCTCCAAAAGTACTGTCAAGGGAACAGTTCGAGTGATCGTTGGTGTCTTGATGAGTACAGTGTGAAAGCTCTATAAAAGGGTAGTTAGGTAAGAGAGGCAGGTAAAGTGCATAGTGTTGCGATTGGGAAGCGTAGCTAGAAAAGGTATGAGGAAGGAAAAACCGCTACACAATAGGCTACGTTTTATATCTCAATGCACAAAGAATGTGGACTTCACGCCGAGCTAAATTTCAGGCAACACCTCACAGGACAGAACAAACTTAGTTACCAAGTCACCTGCTGCTCTCGGGTAGAACAGGGGACAATTTTAAAAAAAAAGACGAGAACCATTTCCATATACAAATTTTACATCGGAGCAAATATTCCAGCAGACACTCCCCTCAAACCCCCAGGTTTCATCCACCCAAAGAAAGGAAAAAGAGCCATCAAGCCAGACCAGACCCCCACCCCATCACCACCTTAATAGGTAACAATATAACTAGTGTCATCCAAAAAGGACACTCCACCTGCTCTTCCATTCTTCGCACACTCGCCTGCCAACCACCAAACATTCTGGGCCAACTCAATGCAAAGGATACACCTCTGGATGCCACAGAATCCGATATCCGCACTGCCAACAGCAATGATATTGGTGCATTCATTTCTGCGAATGGCAGTGTTGCAACAAGTTCCCCCCCGCCTTTGTAGCTCAATGACAGCCGAGTAGATATCACCGACGGTGGGAGATGCGTCCGAGGTTTCGCAACGACGCCACCCTTCTGCGGATGGACCGCCGAAAATAGTTGCCGCATGGGCCTTGAGGGATTCAATGTCGTTGACGTCGATATCGGCAGAGGTAGAACCGGAAACGGCATTCGCAGATGAAAGGACAACATTCATGGAAATGATGGTAAGAAACATCATAAAGATGCAGAAAGTGATAGTCTTGAAAAGCATTTTGAAGGTAGGGTAGGTTTATTTGGAGGAGGTGTTTTTATGGTGGAAGAGACCGTTGTGGAAGAAAATAATGTTTGTTCTTTGAAAGCTTTTCTGAGGAGAAGAAGGTGGTGGTAGTTTTGTTTGTGGTGGTGGTAGTGTAGAAGAAAGAAGAGGAGGTAGCCCAAATCTATCTTCATCACTTATATAAACAAAAAAGAAGTGCCAAGAGTAGGGTTAAAAGCCTTGTTGGCTATCAAAAATTCTATCGTATCATATGATAGGAAGATAGAGTGCTCAGCAGCGTGATTAAATCCCCTTGAATCCTAAAGCCTAATGCTATTCCCTAGAATTAGGATGAATCACATGCAACAGCTAGCCAGCCCCATTCGAACAGTGGCCATTGAGTTTGTAGATACTTTCAATTCCTGAGAAACGAACCTTCAATTGGGCTTGCCCTTAAAAAAAGAATTTGGCCTCCCCCAATATACGATTTGCTTCTCAACTCATAAGCCAGATATGACAAACTAGCCAATCCGGATGTAGAAAATATGCTATACTATACATTCCCAATAACACTAGTACTAATTCTGCCAATACTGGCATATCTTTCACACTACCATTAGATATCACCTATCATATAAATAACAACCGACTACACTATTTCTACTTTACCCTTGTCCCCAGAGAAATCTAGAGTAAAAGAACACAAATACTCAGGGGAAATGCATAACTTACTGTGTCAGCCCATCCACCAATCCCATCAGGGGAGAGTACCAAGGAGCCATATACCAGAGGGCAAGTGGTCAAAGCTTGCTAGATCTGCAGGTAATGATGGATAGAGAGAAACACCGAAGAAGTCAGCAACCTTTTTCCCTTCATCCAGGTGGGGAGAAATAAGAAACCAACACAAGTGAATGTTGTCTTCCGGACATACGTCTTCAAGAAACGAACACAGAAAAAAGTGATCACGGTTTTTACTAGCTCTGGAACCCCTTATGAGAGTTGTGCTTGAAGGGAGGGAGGGATATAGTATAAAAAAAAGTAAAAATAAAATAAAATAATCCTATAGCCAGTGGGGGGAGAGGGGGCACACAATACTTCCTCTCGGCAGCTCAAGAACAATCATAACATACCAGTACTTGTACTCATTACAAGAGCCAAAACACGAATCACCCTCCGTCGGGAAAACTACCCGAGTGATTTCCCATGAAAGAGATTTCCACCAAGCACCACCGGCGCTTGGGTTTCCTCCGAATTCTAGCTAACATTAACAAGGCAATTCCCCCTTCATTCCTTCCTTCCTTCCTTCCCATCATACAAAAAACGAAACAACCAACAGAAGAGAAACTATCAAATGCTTCACCAGCTATCGCCAACGACAAAGACCCCTTTTTTTTGACCCCTAACCAATCAAGAGAATAAAAATAATAATAACGAAAAAGGGGCCGACTTGGCTGTGTTATGACGAGCACAGGTGAGTGAGTAACCATATCACACTATGATCACGATATTCATGACCTGCAGCAATCCCCCCCCCCCGAGAACTCTGTCTTACATACTGTACCCCCAGACTGGCAGGGAATTCCACATTCCACATAATTCTAGGATATTTCCCCCATTCTCTGGTATAGATGGATGGATACATCCAGGACTCGAAGATGGATGCCTACAGGAAGCGGGCTCCACTCTGCTTGGCTCAGCTAATGGGGGTCTCCGGGCAGCGCCCCCCCACCAAGCGCCTTCGGTATGACATCTCCCTCTCCCTCACAGGGTATGATATAATAATACCTTTACGAGTAAAAATTTATATCGATTTGACATGGTGGCAGCTAAAAGAAAACGCAACTAACTATCATACCATACCATACAGAACCCAGCAACCGTGCGAGTGATATTCAGTGAACGAAGCACAACCAAAGAAGAAAAGAAACCAAACCAAACAATCCGGAATCCCATCCTGATCTTGAAAACTTGGTGCCTAGTGAGTGCCCCGTGCCGATCAGCAATCGCCTAACCGCATTTGCTCCAAAGGTATGATATGATAATATGTATGATAAGTCCAACATAGTTACGTAAACCTACATACAGCGTTCACCACATCTTATCATGCCCCTTCACACTAAGTAAATTAGTAGCTACGATAGCACTCGACATCAAAAATCAAAAAATTCACCATACTATCGTAGAAACATGATAGACAAATAATCTACAAACCTGAGCCAAAGAGAGAGAGAGAAAAAGAAGAAAAAATCCACAAGTCCCATCCCATCCCATCCAATCAAATCCCAGCCAGGCTATCGTAATATCAATGATAAACTTTTTTTTTTTTTTACCCTAATAAGAAAAGGTGATAGAAGAATATACACGGAAATAGGAAAAGAAAAAGAGAAGAAAAGAAAAAGAGTGGTATGATAGTTGGTGATAATAAAAGTTATACAACTCCTACATGCTAGGACTACCTACCAAGAAGGAAAGGGGAGGGGAAGAAATAGAACGAAATCCAGTTTTTTTTTCTTCTTTATTAGAAAAGAAAGAAAGAAAAAAAGAGAGACCCTTCCGCGTGAACTCATTCTTTCGTCGACTTGCTTGCACGTAAGTAGGATGGAGGGGAGAATGAGAGGAACTAGTCAGGAAGCCAAGAAAAAAAAGAGATCAAATAAAATGGTGATATCCAACCAACCAACGAACTATGGCCAGTAATGGACATACAAAAGAAGAGGTATAAGAAGGTACGAAGGAAATCCCAAAAGTTCCCGACATGGAGATGCTTGACATGAACGACTATAATCCCCCACCACCCACAGCTCCAACTCCAAGACAAACATACGCGTTCGGTATGGTAGAAAGCAATACATTCGTGACGGCAGTGACCCCCCTCCCTCGTCTCCCCTCCCCCGAACTAGATCCATCAATCTGCACCATGACACCGCGGCATGTATCGTAGACATTATCTCCTTATCTTCATCAAATATGTGGTCTACCAACGCTGAGAACCTACCTTGTCATCAATCGACGAGATGAGTTCCTGGTTCTGGTTTGAAATGATCGAAGACAACTCCCCTCCCCCCCAGGCTCAAAATAAATAAAAATCGAACAAATCAAAACTTCATATCCCACGTTATAGCCTCACAGATGACAGGAACATTTAGGAGCACACAGACAGGCGTACCAGAAAGAAATATCAAGAAAAATAGTTATAGAGAGTTAGAGGGAAGGAAGGAAGAGAAAAAGGGGGGGGGGCGATAATAGGGGATACAAACTAAGCACGTCAGCTAGGAGGAAAGAGAAGCAAGATTCCCAACATGTTTTAACCCCTTTTCTCTCTCCCAATAGCTATTTCGCAGCTCCACACAAAAACCACCCCAGGACCCGTGACAAATGAAAGAGTTAACTGAAAAGTTTGGACACGTTCAAGCAAAGTTAGGATGAGCGCAAAAAGGAAACGAGACGGAAAGAAAAAACTCCAGGCTTAGGTATGAATGATAATAGTATAGAAGAGAAGAAAAGCTATGAAAAGGGGGGAAAGGAAGGACAAAGTAAAATTTTAGTTATTGTTTATCTTAGCTCTGCACGTGCAGCCAAAGCTTCGGATTCCGGCTCAATGCAATAGCCAAATCGTTATCGTTCAACAGCTCGACATAAGTCCCCGAAGGCTCATCCTTATACCGAACAGAACTGATATCTGCTCGCAGACGCTCCTGCAACTTCTCTTGCAACTGAACGAAAGACACGTCCCTTGGCAGGCGAATCGCAATCAGGTCGTCACTGTAGGTAATCTTAACCTTCATGAACTGCCCCGGCTGTGAGGAATTTGACCCTTGAGTCGCTGAGCTCATAGAACTGTCTTGTCGAAGCATGCGCGGGGGCTGTAGATCGGAGGCCGAACGAATGTGGACCTGTTGGGCTTGAGAGATGCCGTTGGATCCTCCCATTCGTGGTTGTTGTCCCGAGCTCCGTGGAGGGGGTGCCGATAAACCAGGATACCCATTCCCACTATTGGCTCCATTAAGATTATGCTGCGAAGACTGCCTTGACGGTTCTCTCGACGAGTCACTAGACTGTTGTGATGCTGTGGAACGTCTGTTATCATGAAGGGAAACTTGCGACTGTCTGTAACCTGTTGTTTCCACATCTCCGGGTCGAGGCGCAAACAACTGCTTTATCAGTTTGCTCCTAGAGATATAGGTGGGCATGCCCAACAATTTTTTGATGTATTCATCCAAGCTCGTTCTCCTAGCAGCGGAAATGGTGTCGGTGACGTATGTTACGGGTCCCGGCATGTATGGTAAAGAGCGAGGTTGCCCAGTGTGACCGGCCTCCTCCTTGAACTCATCCAGCAGAGAAATTTGAAAGTCGTAGAAATCCTCATAGAACCGGCATAGGATCCAGCTTCTACCATCTTCCATTGTTGCGTTGAGTGCGTACCAATACCGACCATTCTCGAAAGAGTAACTATCGACGGATGCAACCACAGGTGCTAAGTATTGACCTTGCGAGGACGATCCCGAGTGACGGTATTGATCCGGAGGACCACTACTAGAGTGCCCCTGGAGTGTCTGATAGGAGTGGTCAGCAGGATGGCAAACAGAGCAGGAAGAGATGGATGGAAGCCAACATACGTGTCTATTCTGACTGTCACTTATCGACATGTTCTGCATCTGCCCTTGGGCTTGCGCTGTCGGTGCATCAAAGTCGAATCTGCCAAGCGATATGCTGCTATTTTTATACTCGGCAGCCATCCTCTTCCACTCTTCAACCTTTGGTACGCCAGCACGTGCAATCGCAGCTTGTGTGTCTTCAACAATTTGGCCAGTAACCATATCCCTGATCTCAATGAAATCTACTGGAATCAGGCCAGGACCGCCCAGCCTACCAATCGGTTTCGCGACAAACCAGTCCTTATCCGATTGGGCAACCACTATAATTGCCTCACCGGCCTTTGCCTCCAGTTCATCGGCTCTCTCCGCAACAAAGTCATACTGCACGACACCATAGAGCGGACTACCAGATTTCCCAGAAGTACTCATAGCTCTCGGTCTGTTGTCAGCGCCACCGGAAGAAGTGACACGCTCCTGCGATCCGGCAGTCGCACCCCGATCAGAGTACCCAGAATCGGTCCTTAAAATATCACTAGCGCCAGAGGCCGCGGAATCCTGACTACCACGCCCGTTCTTACCCAGCGTTTGGAAGTAAGAAGCTGGGACCAATCCTCTCGCATTCGAAGCCGGATTGCATGCTTCGTACCATTCGGGATCTTCCTCTCTTCCTATAACGTGGAAAAAATCACCCTTGGAGAAGCTCAATTCCTGATCGCTTACCGCCGTGTAGTCGAACAATGCTCGAATCACCTACGCAACACAATGACCCCTGATTAGTCCTTGTTATTACTTTTTGAGAATTCCCCGCTCTCTTCCAAATACACAAAATAAGATAAAATATATCTCTTTCTCTCCACTTCCCCACAACTGGGTGGATGACGATGATGATCAAGAAACAAATATACCCTACAATACTGGGGGGAGGGACCAACTTTTTTAGGAGGTTGGATAGTTATAGCGGGCTTTGGTGTGATAGAGAGGTGCGACGCTTTCGGACCTGAAAATGTATCGGCCTTGTCGCCCTTGAGCGACTTTCGAATGCCCTGTATTTCAAAAGAAAAAAACGATTTTTCACGATAAGCCTGTGCTCCACCTCTTCCTCCAACACTCCTAGTCTTGGACTCTCGGGTCCGCTTGTTATCCACAAGCTGTGATAGCGAGCGACCCACCTTCATCATTTTTGTGAAATATTGCCTTGTGCGCAAACACCGGTAACGGGCGACAACTCAACAGAGTGAATAGAAAAGGGCAAGGAAACTATTTCGGGTAAGGAAAGCGTAGGCGGAGGAAAAGTGTGAATGCGTGTATGTGTACGTATGCGTGTATGTGTGAAGGGGGGGTAGGGGGTGGGCGAAGGGATGAAGGAAGAGTGGGAGAAAAAGAATCAAGGAATGCAGTATGCCCTTCTGAGACTAGTAAATGTTGATGCCCGTTCCCTATTGTTTCTTCCTTTGTTGAGAGAAGGGTTCCGGTACGGTAACGCTGTCGATGGAGGAAGGAAGAGGGAGGGAGGAGGGCGATAGGAATCTAGCGGGGTACGGACGGTAGGGTAGGGTGCGCGCAAGAGCGAGGATTAGAAGCCGACGGATGGTCAACCGATTCCTTCCTTTTTCTTTTTATTGTTATTTATTTATTTTTTTCGATTCTTCTACTCGCCTATCGCCCCAGATGTACCGGGAGGAAGAGTGGAACCTTTTTTGGCGCGAGTAAAGGGGAATTCAAGAATCGTGCGGACTGGGCAGGGCTGCAGGATGGGAAAGAGCGTACCGTGCTCCACTGTAAGGAAGGGGGGGGGATGGCTGCAGACCGGACCGGTCTGTGCGAGCGGGGGGGGGCAGTGGCGTGAGAAAAGTAGGGCTCTTGTCGTGGAAAGGGCACCCCGTTGACGCCCCCGATACAAGCCGAAGCCGTTGCGAAATGGAGGGAGTCGAACAAGAAGAGTCAATGAGGAGCACGAGAAGGACTCAAAAATCGATAATATGGGAAGAGCGAGAAAGGGAAAGGGAAGAAGAATAGGGAGTTGTTGATGGGAGCTGGCAGGATGCAGCAAGCCCCGGCGCGCGGGAAGGGGGGGGCTCGAGCAAAAGGGTTCTTGGTCGGTGGAAACCAAGCCAACAAGGGGGGTGGTTCGAGAGAACAAGTTCAAAAATCCGCTGAAATCGAGTGAAGCACTGCGGAAAAGGAGAACTCCAGCCAAACCAAGAGTTTAAGAGGTTAAAAGGCGTTTCTCGGGCGAAAGGCAAGCGAATATGATCTTATGGTAGGCGATAATGGATCGCAGGGAAGGGATGGAAAGGGAGAAAAGGGAGAGAAAAGGGTAGGTACTATGTACCGTAACTGGGTATGATAGCTCTCTTTTTTTCAGTCCCTTTCTATCTAGAGCGCCCTCTGACTCGCGATTCGATCTTCAGTATTGTAAGTATTATGGACACTAAAACGTCCCTGATGTTGATGCTGTTGTTGATCTGACGCCGATTCCGTATTGAATATACTCGACCACAACACAACGCTGAGGGGAAAAAATGCCCCCTAGCTCTCTATCTATCTCTCTTTCTTTCTTTCCCACTCTCCTCTCACTCGGAGAGAAGGAGAGAGCGGAAAGGAAAATACTAAAAAAAATAATACTAAAAACGAGCCAGCTATTATGACAGAAAGCAAAATAATAAGTTACGGTACAAACGCAAGAAGAAAAAAGAAGAAAAAGAAAAAAGCTCGCTGCCTAGCCAAATCGAGACAGACCTCTCTTCCGAAGAAGAAAGTGATAAAGTGCCGTGATTATCTAACAACAACCAAAGGTGGAAATAGGAGGCCAAAGGGGAAAAAGTTTGCAGTGCGAGGGGTGCAAAGGTTGATCCCCCTTGTCTGCCGTAGTAGTATTGTGATAGTTCTCCAGGGACAAGGGAAGGGGAGGGGAGAGGGGAGAGGAGAGGAGGGAAGGGAAGGGAGGACGGGGGAGTGTATGATACTAGTAGAGCAGGATACGATGCCCAAGAGTGAGGGGGAGGGGCAGCTCTTCAGAAAAATCCAAACCCTTCCTCCTTTCCCCTCAACGGCCAAAGGCAACCAACAATGAAAAGAAAGAGAAAAAAATGAACCTACCGACACAGTTGGTATATACCGGTATTTCTCGAAACAGAGTATCGCACTCGTGATCCGTTTCTCGCCAAAGAATAAGAGTCCACGGAGATCTCCTGCCCTCAACAACCGGTAGGCGCGACAAGACCAGACTAGACGGGACAGGACTACCGGTAGACTAGACTGGGGGCTAGAATAGCTTGTCTCTTGTTCCCTCTGTACTCGAGTACGGTACGTATGGAAGCTCAGCTGGGAAGGAGAAGGACGGGTTGATTGCAAAGTCAAATGGTGTGCCACCAAACGAGCAAGTAGAGTTAATATAGGCTTGCGGCGCAGAAGCTGGTGAAATGAAATGTTTTTTCTTCTCAGGTACTGTACGCTGTAAGTAGGATCATATTTCAAATACAGTATGATACTGCACAAAACTCCCTTTTCGATAAGATGGAATGGGAGGAGGGTGTTGCTATAGAGGAGAGGACGGAAGAAGAAGAGGAGGAAAGTTATACGGTGCGTAACTTCTAAAGCAGTCCATTGAGAGGTATATATGGCGGTGGAAGAAGAGAGTCTACAAATCCGAGCCTTCGCACAAATAGCCTCTTTTTTTTCTTCTCCCCCTTCCCCTTCTTACCACACACACGAACAACCTGCGCTTCTAACGCATTCCCCGAAAGTATTTTACCAGTATCATAATCTACCCTGCCCATAGGATACCAGCACGATTCGATAGAAGCCTGCCTGCCTGCCCGCCTCCCTCCCTCCCATCGTCATCAGGCCCATAGTGAGTGAGTGAGTGCCATGCCATACCGGTACTCCAACCCGTAGGTACAGCAGAGTAACACGGATTCCTGAATAGGTTCGAAGAGCAAAATGCCATCCCAATGACCATTGCAGTGCGTACAGTACATAGTTCCACAACCCAATCGATCGCAGTCCACAAACTTGCCCTCCAAAAAAAAAAAAAAAAACCTCAATTCCCCCCTCCCCCTCCCCCCAACCACCCGTTCATCCATCACCTTATCATAACAGTACGGTACGGTACCAACCCCTCCCCCTCCCATCACCACCAAAAGAAGAAGAGAAAAATAAAAATAAACCTCCATTCCAACGATTCGCATCGGTTCCTACATCACATCGCCACTAGCATAACATCAATAACACACACACAGAATAACCATATGGTAGCCGCCGGCGGCCCCTCATCCCCTCCCCCCCTCCAACCTCCCTTCTCCCCCTTCCTTTCCCAAACCTGTTTCAATTCAAACGCACTTTGTCCACGTTCAATTCCTCCGCCTCCCCTTGCGGAGGCGGTGGTGAGGGGGGATGGAAGGCTGCCACGTGCTCATCGTTAGAGGAATTGATACAAAAAAGTAATTATGATAATAACACCCTAAAGATAATAATAATACGGTACTCCTGCTGGGCTGGATTCGAATTTTTCACAAGTTGTCACTCGGGTGCGTCATGGAACAGCCAGCCTGCCAGTCCAGTCCCCAGCAAGGGGGTTGAGCTTTGTCTGATGTAGTGTACTAGTACTCGAGTACAGTACAGTGGCTGGGTTGGGACCGGCCGGCTGGCTGGCTGGCTGGCTGGTCGAAAGAGGGCTCGATGAGGCGCACGGAGAGTAACAAGAAATTGGAAGGGGAAGGGAGGGAAAAAAACGTCCTTTGTCCAGTAGAGTACTGGTTACTGGTACTCTACTTTGTTCTCTGGTGCTGTGCCGACGACACGAACTATGCTAGTGCTCTACTGCACAGCACTCGAGTACCGGTGCAGTACCACCATCATATCGTACCCACCCACCGGAACACCGTACCGTACTCCCAAAAGTTAATACCGCCAGGATCCGCTCCAATGGACCACCACCACTACAACCCGGTACCGTACTCCATCCATCCTCATAAATGCGTTCCCCTGTCAATTCCAATTCCTCCACGCCTCATCCCCTTCTCTTCTCTTCTCTTCTCCTCTCTTCTCGTCCTGAACCCCCCTCCCCCGCCCCCCCATCCGAATATAGCAGTACGGTACTTGTACCTCAACGGGAGCACCATCACCATCCCCATCCCGCCCCGCCCGGAGTAAATAGAACCTTCTCTCCATCCTTCCATCCTTCCATCCTCACTCCTTCATCTACCCGGGTATTACCCACGCATATGCATGCAATGCGCGCTCGGCACCGCGACTAAAAATAGGATAGAAATGGGAAGAGAAAACCCCTCAGGACTTCTCTCTTTTTCTTGTTTATCACATCTACAGTGTGGTAGTCTCGATGAGCATATTATATAGTCTAGCTGGCAAGCTGGCTAAGCTATGCACTGGCACTATAGTTGAAGTGCGAATTGTTCAGTCAGTCAGTCAGTCAGTCAGTTCGTATGGTTCGGTCGGTCGGTCGGTTGGTACGGATGGTCCACCTCAGTCCATGCAATTTGGAGATCCTCCGTGATGTGAGGTGACGTGCGTTACCCATCCCGATGCTTATTTGCCCTGCACTTTTGACGCTTGTTTTTTTCTTTCTTTTCTTTTCTCTTTCTTTTTTCCTCTCTTCCTGACAGCCTGGTAAGGTTGAGTTGGGTTGGGTTTTGAGGCTCCTTCCGGGTTTAGAGTGGAGTAGGTAGTGAGTGAGTGGGTGAGTGAGCGGAGGAGTGTATAATATCAGACAAGTACTCGAGTACTCGAGTACCGTACCCGAGTATAGTATAGCACTATACATCGTGCTATCTGCTGTAGGTACCGCAGATCATGGACTTCGACTCCAACTACGATGCGGCGTGGTGCGGTATAGCATAATGTTATAGTTGCACTGCCTTCCCTGAGCGAGGATCGGTTTACTGTACCCTTGCTATGCTGAGCACTGTACGCGTAGTCGAGTGTTGCGGTGGAGTATCATATCACTGCTGACATCTCGATAAGACAGGTGATGCTACAATCTCCCCGCTCAACCTCACACAATCATTCCTTCCCGTCTCACATTGAAAGCCAATTCCCTCCATCTCTCCCCCCAACCATTCATTCCTTCACTCACCCACTCGGAACTTAATAGTAAATTTATGTAAATTATCAGAATTTGTAGAATAGGCCCACAGTGTATCATACAAACTATACACAGGAAGAAGGAGAATCTGAAGCAAAAGAGGAAGAAAGTAGGAAAAAACAACAGAAAATCTGCAACCGCCCTTGCACACAAAAAAAGCCAAAACGCCCTTCCCTTCCAACCCAGATATCGACTAACCTCGCGTGTAATGCAAACATGGGAAAACGAAGAACTGGAAATGTAAGAAAATAGAGGAATTTACCGACCGGGAGACGAAGAGCGACCGAGGGAAGGGGTGGGGGAGAAGAATGCACAAAAAATCGATAAAAGCAAGCGACTGATCGGCGAAGCAAAGGAACGAACGAACGACCCAGAGCTCCGATATGCTTCTTCTGTTTGTTTTTTGTGTTTGTTTTTTTCACCCACATTTTATCCTTGCTTTCCGAATGTCCTCTATTGGTTCGTTTTCTCGCTCGTCTGCTCACACCCATAATCATCATCTCCCATGGCTCTTCTACTGTTGTTGTCGCTGTCTCAAAAAAGGGGAATACGTTTGCGAAGGGAGGGTATTTGAGGCTCGACAAAGGGATATTTGATAGATAGAGAAATGAGATTTAGCAAAGGACTGGCGAATGATTTCACTGTTATAGTTGACCCTTGATATCAACCTTACTAAACGCAGCTTTTTTGGCTCGTTCGAAGAGAGGGAGCGCTTTTGCTGTCTGGAAGCGGATCGAGTTGGGAACCCCCTTATCACCCAGCTTCTGTTCAATCAGATCCGCAGCCTCGTTGTCGTAGAGAAAGTTGACGCAGTCGGTATCGCTCTCAAATCCGAGCTCCTCAGTCAAAAATCTAATATCAATATCGGGACGGTAACTTTGGTAGGGGCAGGAGATATCATGCCAGTTATCAGTTTTCTTCCAGAAAAGAGCTAACAGAAAGTGACGAAATTTGTTTCCTCACCCTTTACATATCATGCACATTGCAGCCTTTCTCTCGCGGGCCACGAAGGAATCCATGAGGTATCCCCCCATGGCTGGTGCCTCCAAATAGAGTCTGAAAAATCTGTGAAAGTTTCCAGCAGCTAGCACTGAACGGACCTCTAGCGCATGCTTAATGGCTTTTACTTCTTTGTCTGCAGGGGTTAAATTTGCTAAGAGCTCGTTCATGTCGGCCCGATTGCATGTGTGAATAAGGTAGAGAATACGATACGCCTTGAATTCCTCCTCATGGCCTTTAAAGCCTTCACGATAAAGCGAATGGAGCTGGGTCTGACACTGATTATACTCACCCAAGTCACCCTATAATCAATAATTACTCAGTTTGGGTATCCTATATGATGAAGCTACCGACCGATTCCATACCTTTTCCAATGCTATCCGCGCGTGAATTTCGTAAACGGTAACAACAAAGTCGTTTTTGATGTGCTGAACTGTTAGGTCTTGTCGAAGTGATTTAAACTGGTCGCAAATATATGAATAGTTTGCTTCCGACCTCCATTTGCGCTTGAGCATTTCCAGAGTCTTCTCAAGCACATGTAGTGGGCGCACATGATCCGGGTTGGGGGCTGAAGTAAGACGAAAATATCGTTTCTCTAGATCCATGCAACGACCAATCAAGGGCTTCTTGTTATCTGGGACTTCTGGGGTGGCCGAGTCAGGCGAATATTCACGCCTTTCATCCTCAAACCGTTTCGCACGTTTATCCTTTTCACGTTGACTTAGTTTACCCGATGTTGGGAGGAATTTGTCACCCTGACGAGGTCGCTTGTCAAATCTCTCTTCGAATCTGTCTGGGGCTGGGGGTGTTAATTCTTCGCTAGAACCGGCACTAGGGTGCGCTGGTTAGCAAGAGAGTAAAGAAAAGCTGTGGGATATTTGAGGCATGAGTGCACTCACCTCTTGCGTTTTTTTCCAGGATAGTCCACGTCCATAACATTACTGTAATTAGGTTTTCGGGTGAACGGGGGAGTTGGGGACGCTCCGGTTTCGTTACCGACTCGACTCATCTGACCCATGGCAAGTGCCTTTGCTGTTTGCTCCTCCTTTGCAGTCACCTTCTTCCTAGCCAATATTGTTTGAGGAAGTGGCATCTTATCCCACTCCAAGCTCCAAACAACCTTCTCATTAAAGGCATCTGTGATTATTCTCTTGAGTTCCAACTCGACAGCAACCTTCTCATCCGGCGGACAATCTTCGAAAGTTCGGGCAACATAATCCTTCAACTTGTCTGGGAACTGCGTCTTCGGAGTTTGTTCAGGGGGTGGGGTTTGAGTGAGAGTCTGATTCGTGCACATTAACATTTTTTCCGCGCAAAGTTCTATAGCAAAAAGCAGGCGGAAATAAGCTAAAAACAGGGAGGAGGATCTTTATGTACCTGAGAACCTTCATGGTGAATGGGGCGACTGGAGAGCGTCTTGCGAGAATTAACAGAGTGAAACGCACCATTTCCTAACCGAAGCCGGATCACATTAGTTCTAAGATCAGGCAGCGAAAATGCCAACAAGTGTGAAGGCTTTGGGCAGGCTGGCTATTGGGGTCTTGCTCGGGGAAGAAGGAAAAATACTCACGATTGTTTCCGTTAGTACCACCTGATCGCCAAGGTGGTGCAGACATGGTGTCAACGTTTTATGTTTGGTTGTTGGTTGCTTGAAGAAGGTAGTTTGGAAAGGAGAACAGGAGGTTAATTAGACGGATACTGCTGTGTTATGACAAATTAGTGAAATCAAGCTGGCTGACCCTGTGAGAAAGTAACTTCAAAGGTAGGTTGCAGTGTCGTTTTGGTGGCAGAGAGGGTGTGAGAGGAGGATGAGGGTGAGAAAGAGGAGGCGGGTGCGAGAGTTACTAAGAGCACCCCGGTTGGCCAGAGTGAGTGGAGGGTTGTGTGGGACAGAAGGATAAACTACGCGCACCATGGCGTATTCGCAGTCATTGCCATTCAATGCCGAGAGACAAAACCATTGTAACGGGGACATTGCAATTTCACACACATACTGGGACAGAGTCATCTCCTGACAATCCGATTGGTTCATAACCGCATTTACATTTTTACAAGTTACTAATAGCTTATTATGGTGAATCAGGTCATTACTTACTAATGGAATATAAGTTTAGCACGAATGGAACCCCCGAAGCACCCGCTCCATGGAAAGGCACAGTAAGTTATCATAATAGAGCGTTTTGGCCACTGTCCTGGGGGAGAAAATTCGAGCTCAAAATTTGACTTGGTCTATTCCTTACATAGTAAGGAAGAGTCGATACACTCCCTCTTCGGTTTAGCCTTCCACTAGCTTATTGCCCAGAACTCAAAATTTGAACTCGGATTTCCACTTCCGAGGGGTGGCCAAAACGCTCTAATAAGATGGGGAGGGAGCAGGAAAGTCTTCTTTTTTATATATGACTAAGCATACTAGTATTAATATCATAGGCCCCTTTGGGAGCTTTTCCATCTACAGTGTACTAGTACAAGAGGGTCCATTTTAGGATCATAGGATGATCTCACCTCAATAAGCTATGATGAGTGATTTGATGGTATTTCTTATTTATTTTATTTCAAGAGGGGTTTCTTTTATTATTCGGGTTTTCTAGGCCATGCTTCAGAATGCTTGCCAGGATTTTCTTGTGTTTTGCAAATACTCGTAAATCTAAGGACTCAGGTAACAAATAGAGCCCCCGAGGTTCTCCAACCACAATACTGTATTTCCTCGAACAATCCATTATCGATAAGTAGTAATTAGAGCTAAATTTCGATGCCGGCAGGCTCGGCTCAACGGGTTAACGAAATCACGCGCACTGGCTAATGAGACCTCTCGGTAGTATCGCAAGGTAAAGTGAAGTGATGGCGGGTTAACCGCTTTGTGCGCTCCAAGTCTACATACCGGTATTATAGAACAGTATCGGTTGCTCGAGTAGAGTAAACCAAAAAAAAGATGGGCAGGTTGCTGCGGGACCAAGAAGCGAGTTTAGAGAAACCTTGGCATGTCAGCCAACAACCCAGGAAATCTAGGGTTCCGCAGCCACGTGTGCCTCGGTCCAACTCTGCCTCGCTTTGGATCCTCCCCCTACCGGTCCTATCGTATTATTTCACGTCCGACAGAACCCTTTATAAAGCCGAACCTCCCCACTACCGAGGACCCATTCTGCCCGTTTGCCCATCCCTTCTTACTTTGCGCGGAATCTCGCCCCCAAGTATTCCAGTGATAATAACCTTGAACTCCTGCCACGCATCCTAGAATGGCACCAAGTGAGTTCTTCAATGATACGTGATGAGCAATCCTGGCATTATATGTACTAACGTGTGTTTTCAGAAATCCAAACTGATCTCACTAGGCTCTTCCGCATTGAGCATCCAGTTCTCTTGGCTGGAATGAACGTTGCTGCTGGTCCTAAGCTTGCTGCCGCCGTTACAAATGCTGGCGGTCTCGGTGTTATTGGTGGCCTCGGGTACTCACCCGACATGCTGAGGGAACAAATTGCCGAACTTAAGAGTTACTTGAACGACAAGGATGCTCCTTTTGGTGTTGACCTTTTGATCCCCCAAGTTGGTGGTGGCGCCAGAGCTACCAACTATGATTACACTAAGGGTAAATTGGATGAACTAATCGATATCATTATCGAGAGCAAGACAAGGCTTTTTGTCAGTGCTGTCGGTGTCCCACCAAGGGCTGTTGTTGACAAGCTCCACAAGGCTGGCATTGCCTATATGAAGTAAGCGTTCATCCCATTTTTTGCTACGTAATCGAGGCAGACCGTAACAATCCAATCAGCATGATCGGACACCCCAAGCACATCCAGAAGGCTCTCGACGCCGGTGTTGATATCATCTGTGCACAGGGTGGTGAAGGAGGAGGCCATACCGGTGCTGTCCCTACATCCATCCTCATCCCCACCGTCGTTGACATGGTCAAGGGCAAGAAGTCACCGCTTAATGGTCTGCCTGTTAGTGTGGTGGCTGCTGGTGGCATCTATAACGGAAAGTCACTTGCGGCATCTCTGATGATGGGTGCCAGCGCTGTCTGGGTTGGAACACGATTCATTCTTGCTGAGGAGGCCGGTGCGCCCAGGGCCCATCAGGAGGCCGTAAGAACCGCTGGCTTTGATGACACCGTTAGAACTACAATCTTCACTGTATATCTCCCGCCACCTTACCCGCTCATGACGCATACTAACCTGCTTTCAGGGCCGCCCCCTTCGTGTCCGCAAGAACCCGTATATCGCCGACTGGGAAGAGAACCGTAAGTCAGAGATCATGGAGCTCACAAGCAAGGGCATCATACCTGTTGAGTACGATATCGAAAAACTCGATAAGGAGGACAAGCTTGACGACGACACCATGGACAGCGCTAGACCATTCCTAATGGGTAAGGTTGCTGCCGTAGTAGACGAGAAGAAGCCCGCCAAGCAAATTGTCGACGAGATGGTTGATGAAGCTGTTGTGATGTTACAGGAGGGTCAGAAGATGCTTGCCAAGTTGTAAGCCGTCTCTAAGATGGTGTGGGGGTCATGATTGTTAACAGGGTTGGGTTTTTTATTATTTACAATATTATTATAATATTATTATAATACCATTATATGTATTATTTACTCTAACGCGGGCCTCATTTTTGCCTTTTTCCTGGCTGCCCACTTAAATATGATTTCCGGGGGCGTCTGAAACCTAGCCAAAATGTAAATTGTCCCCGTGGGGATCCTCATGCGTGTGCTAGAGAGACTACCATACTTACTTGATTCCCTGCAGTACGCAAGGTTTTCTCAAGTGTCTGCCAGCACTACAGTTCCGGGCACTTCTTTTGCATGATACCAAGTGCAATCTTCAACACGGGCACTTGTAGTATGGGCCGTGAGATGCAGCATGGTTCTGCAGGAGTGTTGGTAGGGTGCTACGGATGAGAAATTTTATGCAGCACCATATCACATCGCACGTCTACCACTACCAGCGCTGTACTTCCTATCCGTCAGTCTGTTCTTCATCGACGTTGTAACCCGGCTGGCAATTCGTTGCCCTCCTTTCCGCGTATAAGACCTCGCACCGGACCGCAACGCTCCTGCCGAAACCCTCTGTTAATAGGAGTGACGAAAGTCAATAATGGCATAGTTATCCAGGTGTTTGGGAAACTCTTAGGCATTAGAAGTAAGCCTGTACTTAGCTTAAGAATTATATAAGAAGGCCCCTAAGATTATCACAAAGCTAGTATTCGGCCTCTCACATGATATCCCTTGTGATAAGATTTTCCGCGTTACCGCTTTCTGTTTATTTCTTAACGTCTTCGGGTCGGGCCGTTGGAGACGATCCTTACTTGTATAAGTGTATTAATTACGGGTATGGAGTGGGGATACCTGGCTTGCTTGCTATGAGGTATGATACGGTATAGTAGCAGACTGGTACAGCACGGAGAGTGCTAGGTAGGGCCTCGTGTACCGGTAACCGTGGGTTCCCCTAGTGAGATGGTCCTTTGGTACTGTAAGGGCTGGGTGGGGGTGTTTGGCACGCCGTGTGTTGAAATAACCGTTATATTATCAAAACAGATTTTGCAGATTAGATTTAGATTAGATTTTGGACAAACCAATCAAAACGCATACAAAGGGATTACATAAGCACTTTCCGGGTGATGTGATACCAAACGCCCCCTAAAAGTTGTGTGGTGAGCTCGTGCAGTAATTTGTGAAATTTAATAGCCGGTTCCCCTCCTATTTCGCTGTCGCTCATAGTTGGTAAAAGCAAGTGTGACGGAAAAGCAAGTGTGACGCGCCGGTTTTTTTTTTTTTAGGAAAAAAATCCTCATAGCAACCGGCTTGAATAGACCCCACCCAAACCCACCCAACCGAACACAGGCAACA